>Ga0247820_10000501_pt1 | contig 20840 bp, 35 predicted proteins | sample 13C_Glucose_Day1_2_FD_192480 | JGI IMG/M metagenome (GOLD analysis project Ga0247820, IMG submission 192480) | Soil microbial communities from agricultural site in Penn Yan, New York, United States - 13C_Glucose_Day14 | ecosystem: Environmental > Terrestrial > Soil > Agricultural land | place...
AACCCGGACTCGCAGCGGAAGGCGGCGGCGCCGTGGGCGTCGATGCTCAACACCCCCCGCCGGGCAGGGGGCGCCGTGGCGGCCGGGGGCAGCGGCTCGCAGGGGGTCACGGTTGTCCTGGAGGTCCGCGCGGGCGACAACAGCGCGTACAGCCGGTTCCTTGCCGATGAGCTCCGCAAGTACGTGAGGACAAGCGCAGGCGGGAACGTGCAGACCGCCTTCGGGTCCGGGAAGTACAGGAACGACAACGGGCGCCCCATCAACCTGAGCTGAGCGCCTGCAGAACGAGGGGTGGGCGCTGATGCCCACCCCTTGGTCGTGCGCCAGGCCCCTCGTCTACATGTCGCCGAGGACCTCCCTGCGGGCGGCCTCGGCCTTCCGGTTCAACGCGTTCGTCATCCGCACCGCGGTGATGGTGAAGAGGATGCCGCCGACGAAGAACAGCACCTCGGTGATGACGCCGAGGGTCTCGATGTCCTTGGTGCCGTTGGCGATGATCAGCATGATCAGGCCGCCGGACACCCAAGCGAACCAGATGCGGAACTTCTCCACGCGCACGGCCTTCTGCACGTCGCTGTAGCTCGCCACAGCTTCCCCCCTGAGATGAGTGGTAGAGGGCGAGCATGTCGGGGCTTGCGCCACTCCGGGTGCCATGTGTCCGTTCTGTGACCCCGTGCGAGTGATCGCCCGGTTCCCTGTATCCGCACGAGGTATGCGGTTCGGCGGCCTCGACCTGCTGCTTTGTGGCGGATGGCACGCCATTGCACACATCTCACCACCAGGCGCCAGACATGGAGCGGCCCCGGTCGGCAACGGGGTGCCGGCCGGGGCCGCGGAACCGTCCGCCCCCAACGGCACGGGGTACGGGGGCGGGCGGTCGATCAAGCGGACTGCGACAGCTCGTACAGGGCGATCGCGTCGGGGCAGTAGTCACGGGGCGCACAGCGCGCACACGTCCGCCGGTGCAGCTCGTACACCTTGCCCGCCTTGTCTGCCGCGCAGCGCCGGTGCGCGATGGGGAACCACCGGTGCAGGCTCCCGTCGACGACGCTGAGGCGAGGACCCAGACGCAGCGGCTCGCGAGGCCGGACACTGCACCAGACGCAGACATGCCCGCCGACCTGATCGTCGGTGAGAGTGCCGGCCTTCGGCATCGGCAGCATCTCGACCGGCTGGACGAAGCCCGGGTTCACGGCTGGTCCGCGATCGGGACCAGGTCGTACGCCTGCCGGCACGAGTGGCACGCGAACAGCCGCGCCCCGCTGGAGTCCCGGACGGGACGAGCCGTGTTGGAGTACGACTCGTGCCATGCGCACCATGCGATGGTCGCGGTCTGGGGGATGGTGCCGGATTCCTCGGTCTGCGTACTCTGCTCCACGTCGACTCCAACCAGTCGGCCAGCCCCGGGGCCGTTCGCGCGGTCGCCGGGGTTACGTACCTGGTCAGGCTGGTGTGACGGAAGGTGTTCGCTCGATCCCCCACCGGTAATCTCACGGTGAGATACCTTTCGATCCCGTTCGTGGATACCGGGGGCCGCGCCATGTCGACCGCACTCGACCCGATCGAACTGCCAGCCTGGGCGTGGGAGCGCGCCGAGGTCCGCCAGGCTCTCCGCGCCCGGGACATAGGCGCCTTGTTTCGCTACGTCCAGCAGTACGGCGGCGCCAGCCAGGCCCGCATCGGCGTGGCCACGGGAATGGCGCAGGCTCGCGTCAACGAGATCATCAACGGCCGCCGCGAGGTCGCCCGGCTCGACGTGTACGAGCGGATTGCGGACGGCCTTCACATGCCCGACGACGCTCGCCACCTCCTCGGCCTCGCCGCCGGCCGGGAAAAGCGCACGGGCGGGCCCGCGTTCGACCTGGCCGCGTTCCCCGAGGTGGTGCGCGTGTACGCGGCGCAGAACTCGGCGGCCGCTGAGATCCGTCAGCAGGCCCGCGAGGCTCAGGAGTTGGACGTCCTGGCGGTGCGCGGCCTCGGACTGATCGGGCTGAACGACAGCCTGCTGCGCGCCTGCCTGCCGCGCGAGCAGGGCGGCCGGGGGCTCCGGGTCCGGGTGGCGCTCCTCGACCCCGACAGCGACGCCCTGGCCCACCGCGCGGCCGAGATCGGCGAGTCCGCGGAGTCCCTCGCCGGTGGCGTACGTCTGGCGGAGGCGCGGCTACGGGAGTTGGCCGGCACCGGGGACGTCGGAGTGTGGCGGTACCGGATGCTGCCCACCTGGCGCGTGATTCGTACGGACTCCACGATGTTCGTCGGCGCCTTCGACGCGGGGTGGGAGGGCCACGAGTCGGCCATGTACAAGGTCATGGCCACGCCGCACGGCCCGCTCTTCCGGGGGTTCCGGCGGATGTTTGAGGCGGTCATCGACGGCGCGCAGCGCACCGTCTGAGGAGGAGGGGAGACGCCCGTGATCGAGGCCGAGCTGAAGGCCCGGGTCCATGCGCCAGAGGCCGTGATGCGGCTGCTCGACGAGCGCGCGGAGGCCAGGGTCGAGGTGTACCGGGATACGTACTACGACCGCCCTGACGGCTCGCTGGAGAAGGCGGGCGAGGAGCTGCGGGTGCGTACCGTCCACGGCGCGGACGGAACCCGCACGGTCCTCACCTACAAGGGCGCGGCGGTCGACGAGGAGTCCGATTCGAAGCCCGAGCACGAGACCCGTGTCGAGGCCGCGGACGCGGCGCACGCGATCCTCCGCGGCCTCGGCCATGTGGAGGTCATCGCCTTCGAGAAGCGGTGCCGGAACTACGACTTCGAGGCGTACGGCCGGCAGCTGCTCGCCACCCTCGTGCGCGTGCCGGAACTCAACGGCACCTTCTTGGAGGTCGAGACCCTCGTCGACGAGAACGAGGTGACTGCGGCACTGGACGACATCCGCGCTGTTCTCGCCGACCTCGGCATCGGTGCGGATGACCTGACTAGGGAGACGTACACCGGGGCCGTGGCGACGCAGCGCCGCTGACGGCGGCAGGCATACGAAAGGCCCACCACGGCGGCCAGGAGGCGGCGGTGAGGGCCGTGTGCTGTGGCGGGGAGGGAGGCGGCGAAGGGGAGTCGGAGAGGCTGTTTGCGGGGGTCAGGTTGACCCTCACAGTTGCCTCCCTAGCCTCCCTCGGTGGACGTTTCCGCAGGTCATGCCGAGGGAGGCAGGTCAGGGAGGCGGTGAGGGAGAACTCCCTCAGATGTCGTCGCCTCCCTCGTCATCGAGATCCTCCGCGAGGCGCTCCAGGATGGCGTCCTGGACGCGGTCGCGGGCCACGGTCGACTTGCCGCCGGACTTGTACGGCTCGGCACCGAACGGCTCCAGGGCCCGCTTCAGATCGGCCGGCCCCCACTCCCGATAGGCGTCCGGCCGGCGCTCGGCCAGCCGGTGCAGCACCTCCTGGGTGAGCATCCGCGGCTCGTCGCCGAGGACCGCGGCAACGTCGGCCAGCGGGTCGAGCGGCTCGAACGTCGGCCCGTCCTCCGGCCCCGTGCCCTCGTACAGGCCCAGTGCCCGCTCGACGACCGGCGTCACCTCGTCGACACCCTTCTCCGGGTCACGCGCCACGTAGTGGGAGCGGATGACCTCGAACGGCTTGGCGGTGAACCCGACGGTCACGGCCGTGCCGACGTCCTCGCCCGGGATCAGGGTCGTCGCGGTGATACCCGCCTTGTGCTTCCCGGAGCCGAGGAGACCGTCGTTGGCCACGTGGTCGCCGACCGCGAACGCCACCCTGTGAGAGGTGTTGCGGGTGACGTCCCTCGGCAGGCTGTCGGCGGTCGGGGAGACCGTGACCCACACCAGGGTGATGGCGGTTTTCCTCGCCTTCTTCATCACCTTGATGGCCAGCTCGGCAGCCTCTTTGCCGTGCTCCTTATGCATGAAGAGTTCGTGGCACTCGTCGAAGACGACGACCTTCGGCCGCATCCGCGGATCCTTCAACGCCAGCTCGCGCGTCACCTTCGTCGCGCCATCGCCCAGCTCCTCCAGCAGCTTGCCCCGCATCGTCACCTCGTCCCGCAGGGCGCGCAGGGCGTTCAGGGCGGCCTCGATGTCCTCGTCGTCGTCGCCCTTGACCAGCACCCGCAGGCGCGGCTTCAGCGGGTCGTAATCCGTGTTGTACGCCATGACGTACGCCTCAACGATGACGAGCGGGTCGAGGATCGCGCCGAGCAGCAGGGCGATGACCAGCGACGACTTACCCGAACCCATGATGCCGCCGACCATGTAGTTCGCGGCCATGAGCTTCCCGATGATGGACTCGCCGCGCTGGGACACGGCGACGGGGACGCCCTTGAAGTAGTCGGTGACGCCTTCGGTGAGCAGCGGCCACGGCGGCACGGCGCCCGACAGAGAGCCCTGGTCGGCCACCCACAGGTCGAGCACGCCGGGCTGCCGGGGCGGTTCGGTCGGCCACACCTCAACGGGCTTGCGCAGGAGGTTGTGCGCCAGGACCGCCTTCTTCCCAGCGATCATCTCGACGGTGACGCCGAGCGGCAGCTGCAACTGGGTGTGCCAGCCGTTCCCGGAGCGGGTGGTGGGCTGCACCCAACGCGGCTGCCAACCCTCCTTCAGCGCCTTGTTGAGCGGGGCGATGCCGAGGTTGCCCAGGGCGCGGAGGATGGCGCCCTCGTCGGGGACGACGTCGCGGTCCTCGCCGCCTTCCGGGAGCGCCCACGCCGGGGCGGTCTGCCGGGCACGTCCGACGGCCCACGCCCCGACGACGGCCATGGCGGGCAGCGAGTACAGCAGCGGCTCCCACACGACGCCGGCGATGAACGCCACCCACCCGACGAACTCGATGACGGTGTTGATGGGGGTGAGGACGTCCCGGATGTCGTGGTTGTAGACGGCGAGCATGACCCCGAGGGCGAGCAGGACACTGCCCGTACCGACGGCGGCCGAGCCGATGGCCTTCGGCGCGTTCAACGCCATCTGCAACAGGTCCATCCGCCGCTTGTGACGGGCGAACCGGTACGCATACGCGCGCTGCTCCCACTGCCTGACCAGCTCTTCGTTCCCGGCGGCCTCGGCAGCGCGCATCATCCGCTCGTGGCGGGCGGTGGTGCGTGCATCCCAGGCCCGGCGGGTGAGGATGCGGGTACCACCAACGACGTAGGCGCCGTGCCGGACCAGAAGGCGGTAGGTGTTGTGCTCGCGGACCTCGACGACGACACGGCGCACAGAGTCGATCCGAACCCGGCGGCGCGGCTTGTCGGGGGCAACCACGGTCGTGACGGCCGTGGATGTCTCGGGCGCGAACTTGAGCAGGGACACCTTCGGGGCGGCGTGCCCGTTGACCCGCTCGGGGACGGTGTCGGTCATGCCTGCGTCTCCTTCTTGGCTGCGTAACGGGAGCGGCGGCCGATGCGGTTGCAGGCGCGGCATTGACGGCTGCCACCAGCACGGATGTAGGTGTTGGCTTCGTCGAAGGGGTGGCCGTTCTTGCAGCGGTCCCGCCCGGCGTAGACGGCGGTGATGGTGTGCGGCGACCGGAGGGTGTTCTCGCGCTGCGTGACGACGTCGAGGTGGTGCGGGTTCACGCAGCGGCGGTGTCGGCAGTCGTCACCGCCAGGGCACGTCAGGTCTTCCGTGTGACAGCGGTGGTCGAGCACGAATCCATCCGGTACCGGCCCATACGTCAACTCGTAGGCGACACGGTGGGCAAGGGCGATGGCGCCACCAGGGCGTTTGATGCGCCCGTAGTTCGTCCTGGTGAGGGTTCCGCGCCACTCCCAGCACCCGTTCGCCAAGGGGTAAGAGCGGGCGAGCAGGCGCTCAGAGAGTGACCGCCGAACGGGATTGAAGGCCCCGGAGGCCTTCGCCTTCTTGTTCCACCGCTGGTAGCAGCGGGAGCACATGCCCCGTGACTCGGAGGGGCGGGCTGGGTCTGCGCATTTGATGCAGAGTCTCGGGTTCGGGTAGATCATGTGGTTCCTTCTCTCTGCGGAGGGATGGGAGGCCCGGGGCGGTCGGCTTCCTTGGCCGGGTGACGGCCGCCCCGGGGCGCTACTTCTTCTTGCCGTTGGCCTCGCGCTGGCGGGCCTTGGCGTAGATGGCCTCGACGCGGCGGTCGAGGCCGGGCTGGTTGGTGATGCCGGCGGCCGCGCGGCGGATGCCCTTGATCTCCAGGCGGGCGATGGCGAGCTTCTCGGCGAGCGTCAGCTTCGGTTCAGCCACGGTCACTTCCCTTTCCGGAAGTCGCTCCAGATGGAGCGGAGGATGAGCAGGCAGGCAGTGGCGCAGGTGGCGCCGATGGCGATGGCTACGGCGAACAGCGAGGCGACCAGGCCGCCCGCGATGCACACCCCGCCGATGACCAGCCACTTCTTTGCGTCGAACGGCTGCGTTGCCTGCTGGGCAACGGGGGCTGGCTGAGGCTGGGCAGCCTGCTGGGCGGCGAGGACTGCGGCGACGATCCGGACCATCTCCGTGTCCCGTGCGGCCTCCCGCGCGGCGGCCTCGGCCTTTTCGAGGGCGTCGCTCACCGGGCCCACCTCCGTCGGCGTCCGGCAGGCGCCAGCACGGCCAGGACGCCGAGGACGGCGACGAGGACGGCGGGCCGTGTGAGCGTCCGCAGGGCGTCGGCGGCGACCGGCAGCACGGCCGGCCAGAGGGCGAGCACGCCGAGGACGGCGCCGAACAGCAGGGCCTTCATGTCGGCACCTCCATGTGGAAGAAGGGCAGCTGGTCGGGGTGGAAGAGGTTCCGTCCGACCGCGTCCTTGGAGTGGACGGGGAGACGTCCGGCGGCGACCCAGTTACGGACGGTGGACGGCTTGATCCCGTAGAAGGCGGCGACGTCAGCGGACGTCAGCAGCGGCGGCTCGGGCGGCGGGCCTCCGTCCTCGTCCTCTGCGTCCTCTTCGTCCTGAGGGGCGGGCACCGGGCGAGCGACGAGGGGGAGGAAGCGAACGCCGGGCGGGACGGGCCGAAGGTAGGGCGGGACGCTGGGGACAGAGGCGGACGCGGGGGCGTCCTCGGTGTCCTGGGGTGCGTCCTGGGTGTCCTCCCAGGGCGACGGCAGGTCGATCGTGGCGAGCGCGGCGGCATGGCGGCGGGCGGCGAGGAGGTCGAGCAGCTTGGCCCGCTGCTCCTCGTCCGCGCCAGCCTGCGCCTTGCCCACGGCCACGGACAGGCGCCGCTCGACGCGGGCCCGGCCGCGGGCGCCGGGCGGCATCGTGGCGAGCTTCGCGGCCAGGGCGACGGCCTTCACGGTGGCCCGGTCGCGGGTGATCTGCTCGGCGCTGCGGTCGCGGACGGCGAGCCCGAGGTAGGACAGCAGCCGCTCCCGCAGTTCGCGGGCGAGGAGTGCGGGCAGGCTGGCCGACTCAGTGCCGGGCTGGCGGTGCCGCAGCTCGATGCCCATGGCGAGGTGCCAGAGCAGGGCGGCCATGACGGGGCCGACGACGGCGCGGACGGTGCCGCCGACGATGCCGGACTCGCTGTAGGCGGGGATGAGCTGCACGCCGGTGATGAGCCAGACCAGGGCGCCGGGCGTGCCGGGCGCTCCTAGGGTGCGGAGGTTCTGCCGGGCCATCAGGGCGCAGGCGAACAGGGCCAGCTCGGCGGCGCTGAACAGGGCTGCCCGTTCTCCGGCGCCGACCATGTCGAGGCGGTGCTCGGCGAACCGCCAGCTGGTGTCGGCGCTGTAGGCGGTGCAGGCGATGGCGGCGAGCGCGGCGACGGTGACGGCGGCCGGGCTGCGGCGCAGCGGGCGCAGCGCGAGCGCGGCAGCGGCGAGCAGCAGGACGCTGGCGGCGACGGCCGCGAGCGGGTGGGCTTGCGCCCACGCGGTCAGGGTGGTCACCGCTCCTCCTCTCGGAACGTGGCGTACTTGCCGGGCGGGTAGACGTAGTTGGTGAGGGCGCCCTGCGCGGCGACGGCGGCGGCGCCGAGTCCGGCGATCGCGGCGGCGCCGGCGGTGGAGTGGTCGGCGGCCATGTCGGCCAACATCGAGCAGGCCTGGGTGGCCTGCCGGGAGACCCGGGGCGACCCGTCAGGGTCGGTGGCCTGCTCGATGGCGAAGTCCCGGAGGCGGTCGCGGAAGCTCACTGCTCACCCACTCCCGGCTCGGAGGCGCGGACGACGCGGTGCGCGGCGAGGGTGACGCCCTCGCGGTCGCGGCGGTCGTTCGCTTCGAGCAGGGCGGCCATCAGGGCGGGTACGGGCGGGAGGGGCCGGGCCGACCGGCACACCGCGCGGATGGCGGCATGCTCGGTCGGGCGGGCGATCGTGCTGCGTCGGCTCACTCGTGGCCTCCGTCGAGGAGACGGCCGAGCTGGTCGGCGAAGTCCCGCAGCCGGTCGGCGTGACCGTCGAGCGTGGCGGCCAGGTCGTACAGGCTGGCCGGGGTGAAGTCCCCCGTGTAGCTGGCCTGCTCCACGTAGGCGACCACGCCCCGGTGTTCGGGGCGGGTGGCGAACGGGGACTCGGTGACCATGACCCGGAACAGCTCGGCGCCCTGGTGGGTGAGGAGGGTCTCGGTGCCGTAGTGGGTGAGGTCGCAGCGGTGGACGGTGGGCGAGTGGTCGCCGTGTCCACGGCACCAGGACGGTTCGGGGAGGGTGACGTCGCCGTGGTCGGCGGTGGCCAGGGTGACCGTGCCCTCCGTACCGGACGGCAGGGCGGCCGGCGGGGCCGCAGGCGCGGGGTAGGCGCGGTCGATGCAGGCTTCAAGCCCGGCACGCCACCCGCTGCCCTCGCCGCCGTCTGCGCGCTGCATGAGCCGGTCGAGGTCGATGACCCCGGATGCGGCCAGGGTGTGCTCGACCTCGGTGCGGATCTCCGCGTTGGTGAGGCTGTCCGTGGTCCGCTCCGCGGCGATCTCGGTGTAGCCGGCTTCAAGGGCGGTGAGCAGCTGCTGGCGGGTCAGGAGGTAGGCGACGTGGACTTCGATGAACGGCTGCGGTTCGTCGAGGCCGAACGGCTCGGTGGGCCCGTAGACGGGAACGCTCACGCCTGCTCACCCCGCTCGACCCACGGGAAGGGACGCAGGCTGCCAGCAGCCTTGAAGGTGCGGAGGGCGGCGCCGTCGGGTGCGTCTGGGAGGGCGTACACGCGGCCGCCGTCGAGGGAGGCGAGGAGTCGGGCGGCGTGGTGCTCGCAGCCGCGGGCGCCGGCGTTGTCGGCGTCGAGGACCATGACGGCGACCGGGCCGTTGCAGCCGGTGGGGTCGTCGGGGTGCGCGGCCGGGCAGCGCTGGTCAGAGGGGTTCTTTCGGGATCCCGAAAGAGCCTCGACGCCGGGGGTTACGTCCTGGGCGTGACCCTTCTCGGGCTCGGCGTCGAGGGCGCGGAGCAGGATTCGCAGGGATTCGGAGAGAGCGCCGTGCGCCTGGGCGTAGCCGTGCTCGCCGAAGCCGCTGCTGTCGCCGTATGCGGCGAGCATCTTCTGTGCGACGCGGACGGCGATCTCCAGCTCGGTGTTCTGGGCGGCGAGGGCGCTGATACTGGGGCACGTCTTCACTGGCTGGCCCCCGTCTTGCGGAAGCTGCCGGTGACGCGGGTCCCGGTGGCGTCGAAGGTGAGGGTGCGGCCGGTGGTCCGGCGGATGAACCCGGCGGCGATCAGGCGGCGGGCCGGGGGCAGGGCGCCCACCACGAGGGTGGGCGCCTGCTCGGCCGCGGGGTTGCGGCTCACTCGTCACCGCCAGCCTGCTCGGCGAGGGCGCGGAGCCGGCGGGGCGCGTCGAGGGCGGCCGTCCTCACGGCGTGCGGGTCGGCGCCGGCACGCAGCTTCTCGACGAGCCAGTCGAACAGGTAGCCGTACCCGTCGCCCGCCTCGGCGCGGGCGTACTCGATGGCGGTGTACGCCCAGATCTGATCGGTGACGGCGGGCCGCAGGACCTCCCTGAACTCGCGGTCGGTGCCCATGGCCTTGAAGACGCTCGTCATGGTGTCGGGGAGCGCGTCCGCGATGTCGTCGAGGGTCTTGGCGGGGTCGTCCTGCTTGAGGGCCTCGTCGTAGACGTTGCCCGCGAGGTACACGGCGGCGGCCTCGTAGGTGATCCGGGTGCCGGCGGGTGCCTGGTCGATGAACTGGCGCACGGTGGGCTTGGCGGCGGGCGGTGTGTGGGTGGTCGTGTGGTGGGTGGGGAGGCAGTGGCTGAGGGTGAGGGCGGCGAGGCCGAGGATGAGCGACATCAGACCGCCACCCCCGCCAGGGTCTCGATGCCGGCCGGGACGGTGTCGACGAGTTCGACCTTCAGGGAGGGGGCGCAGGACTTCATGGGGACCGGGCCGAGGTTGTTGGCCTTGAAGATGCGGGTGATCTCCACAAGGTCGGGGGTCTGCCGGGAGGACGGGGTGCGGAAGACGCGCCACGTGCCGTAGATGCCGGCGGGGAGGCGGTCGAGGATCTTGCGGGCGGCGCGCTTGCCGCGGTCGGCTCGGCGGGCGGCGTCGGCGGCGCGCTCGTACTCGACGGCCGCCAGCTCGATGGCCTCGGTTTCGGGCATCTCGTCGTCGGTGTAGACGTCGGCCGGGTCAGGGGCGATCTCCGGCTGCGGCTGGTCGGCGGGGGCGAGGGAGCGGAGGGCGTCGGCGGCGGTCTCGACGAGGGCGCCGATCAGGCCACGGACGGTGCGGCCGGGCCGCGGGGACATGAGAAGGTTCAACACGCGGGTCTCCTGTGCGAGCAGGTGGTCCGAAGGCCCTCGTTCGGTGTTGACGCACCGACGGGGGCCGCTTGCATTGTCGGCCGGTTTCCTTGCCAACACCTCCACCTTAGGGAACATCATGTTCCCTGTCAAAGGGTTTCGACCTAGTCATTTCTCGCGATCTTGAGTAACGTCATGTTCCATGATGACTGATGGAACACTATGTGCCATGGACAAGCGATCACTGGCGCAGATGGCACAGCGGTTCAGGGAAGCCGAGCAGCGGACCGAGATCCTTCGGCAGGAACTCGCCGTGGCGATCAGGCAGGCGTCGACCGACGACGTCCCGCAGAAGGACATCTGCGAGGCCACCGGCTACACCCGCCAGCAGATCCGGCGCATCGTGCTCGCCGGCGAGACCGAGACGGCCACCGAGCCCTGACGGGCAGGGCAGCCGTCTCACACTCGTCTCACAGCCCAGCCGTCAGACGGCGGCAAAAGCCCAGGCAGGCAGCCCTCCGCCAGACGAATCACGCAGCGTGCGGACACCATGGACGACTCGTAGAGTCGGACCATGGATCTGCGGCGAACCCAGTAAGAGCAGGTCAGAAGCCATATCGGCTACCCCTCTCACGGCTTTCTCTCACAATCTCTCACCCCAGCCCATGAAGACCGTCGAGCGCGGCGGCCGCGGAACGAAGATCCTCGGCGTCCGGAGCCACGTACTTGGCCTTGGTGAAGGCGGCCGAGCTGTGTCCCGCCCACGCGGCCAGGACGACGTCGGGCACGCCATTGACGGCGAGGAACTTCAGCACGGCGTGGCGCGCGTCGTACAGGCGCACTCGGCGCAGGTCGAGTTCCTCCATCAGCTCGCAGGCGTGCTCGCGCAAGTCGCGCGTATCCAGCGGCATCCCGAGTTCGTCGACGAGCACGTATCCCGAGAGGGTGTACCCCTCGCCGGCCGCGAGGCGCTCGCGGGCCTGGAGTGCCTTGAAGCTCTTCAGCGAGTCCCACACCAGCCGCGGCAACGGCAGTGTGCGTTCCCCGCTGGTGGTCTTGGTGTCCTTCTCCACGGTGTAGTGGTTACGGACCATGGTCCTGGTGTTGAGCACCGACACGGTTCCCTGCGCCAGGTCGACGTCTTCTTCCCAGCGCTGGCCCGCAACTTCCGCAGGGCGCATGCCCATCAAGGACTCCATGAGCGGCGCGCAGAGCCGGTCGTCGCGGATGCCGGTGACGAACTGCTGGACCTCCGCCACGTTCCACGGCTTGGCCTTGGGGTTTCGGCGCTTGTCCTGCTTGCGGGCCTGCCGGGGAACGTGAACGTACTCGGCGACGTTCGCCCGGACCATCTGGCGGACGAACGCCCGGCCGAGGATCTCCTTGAGCCGCGCGAGGACCGTGTCGACGCTGCTGGGCCGCAGCCCGGTCAGCGTCTCGACCGGCCGCTCCGGATCTCCGGTGAGCACCATGACCGGACGCCGACGCCCCTCAGCCAGGAGCCACTGCACGAAGGCGGCGCAGTCGTCCTCACTGAGCTCCTGGAGGCGGGTGGCCCCCAGGCGGTCCTTGATGTAGCTCAGCTGCGTCTCGTAGTTGGGAATCGTGGTGGCCTCCAGGTCCTCTTTCTTCTTGGCGAACCACTCGTCGACCCACTCCCCCACTGTGGTCTTACTGGGAACGATGAGCGTGCCCGCGTCCCGCTGGTGACGGATGCGGGCGTACTCCGCTTCGGCCTCCTTCTTCGTGTCCTTGGTGACGGTGAGCTGCTTGCGTTTGCCGTTCTCGTCGCGGCCCACGTCGACCACGAACCGGTACCGGGTCTTGCCGTTCTGCAGGATGACCTTCTTGATCTCGGCCATACCCCCCTCTTCTTCTATTCAGGCGCAACGGCCACGACAGACAGGTCTGGGGCAAGCTGCGCGTCCAACCCTTCCTTTTTCGCGTGGTGCAACCACGTATTCACGGTGGCGGTCGACACGCCACGCCTCTCCGCGACGACCGTTGCAGGCGCCTTCTCGCCAGCAACCGCTGCCGCGTTGTACTCCAGCTGCACCTCGGCAAGCCGGATGAGGCGCCTCCAGCGCCGCAATGCGCCGGGGCCGCCGTCCGGGTCCACATCCGGGTGGTTCGCGCGGACCATCCCCTCGGCGCGCTCCGGGATCTTCTCCACGGGCGGCGGCGCCTCGAACAGGCCGGCGCTCATGTCCAGGGGTACTCCTTCCGGAGTTCGCTGCCCGAAGGTGAGGGCCATTCGCGCAACCCGCTCCAACTTCACGAAGGGCAGATCCCGCACGAGCGTGGCGCCCACTGGCTTCCACTCGTCGAGGGGCGCATCGACGGCTTGCTGCACTCGGACGCCGTAGGGCCCCTCGATCTTGCGGCCGTCCCGTAGTGCGTATTGGAGCCGCACGAGGACATGTGGGTGACTCGCAGGCACGAGGGACACGAAAACCTCACGGACTCCCTCTGGGGCGCCCTCGATCGGCTCGGGATCAGAGATCCAGATGCGGTGCTGAAGCGGGGTGGTCATGCCGTACATCGTGCCCGCGAGGGACGTGGATTGCAATGCAAAGGATCGCATCTCGAAAGGTATCGGATCATCTTTCGTAATGTGACGGGAAGCCTTTATGATGGAGGCATGAGCCCCGAAGACCTTCGGCGGATCAGCGAAGTTCGTGCGCTTGTCGCTAGTGGCAAGGCCCGCGAGCAGCGCGAGAGCCGCCGACTCAAGCTCCAAGAGATTGCCGACGCCGTCGGCGTCACCCCCGTGACCGTCTACCGCTGGGAGCGGGGCCTCACCACGCCTCGCGGCGCAGCGGCACTCCGGCTGGCCGAGGTTTTTGAGATGACCGCGGGAGCCGCCTGATGGCCGGCAACAAGGTCCAGTCGCCGACGCTCGCCGAGGTGAAGAAGTGGCCCGCGACGGTCAACGTCCCGCGTGCGGCACTCGCCCTCGGCTGCAGCCGATCGCACCTGTACGAGCTGATCAAACGCGGTGACGCGCCTGTACGAACCCTCTCGTTCGGCACCCGCCACGTCGTGATCACCGCGTCCCTCGTCGCCCTCCTGGAGGGCGCCTGACACGCGGACGGCCCGGTCGTCGGTGATTCCAGCACCAGCGACCGGGCCTGAACGCCCACCTGCAAATGCGACGACCCCGGCTTGCTTGGCGGCTGTACCGGGGCCCGTCACTGCTCACGAAGAGGAGAACGCTGTGGACCAGCCTACGGGCACACCACCCGACCCGACCACACCGGATGACCCGTTCGCCGCCGCGCACGAGAAGTTCCTGGCGGCCCTGAAGGCGGAGCAGACCGGTATCGAACCCATTGCCGACGAAGCACACGACCTTCTCCAGTGGGCCGAGCGGCTGACCACCGAGGAACTCGGCTGGCTCATGGGACTGGCTGGCCGGACGAACGGGCCCGGCTTCCTGGCGGAAGCGCTCAGCGAGGACAAGATCACGTCCGCTACGGTCGCCGACCTTGTCGGTGACGTCTGGTCGTCGGCCGAGTTCCCTGACCGGGAGTTGGACCGAGACACGTGGCGGTGGCTGTTCGACGTCGCGGGGTTCACCGTCGACGGGAAGCCCGCGCCCCGCCCGGACCAGCCGATGACGCTGTTCCGTGGATCGGTTCCGGAGCGTCGTACGGATTGGTCCTGGACCCGGGATCGGGTGGTGGCCGAACGGTTCGCCTCTGGCGGCCGCGGCCGGGCTCCGGGCCGGGTGTGGGTCTGCGAGGTGCCTCCCGGGCACATGCTCGCGGCCATCACCGGTCGAGAAGAGGACGAGGTCGTCGTCGACACCCGAGGTCTGCAGATCACGGAGGCTGTCCGGTGAGGCGGCGTCACGGCTTCCGCTCGCGCAGCGCCGCGGTTCGACGTTCGACCCGTAAGACCGCGCTCCACGCCCCGCAGGTCCCGGATCGCCTCCAGGTGCGCGCCGAGCTGCGTGAGGTCCGGCTGCTGGCGAGGCCGGCGTGACCGCCCGCCCGATGCCTGAGGACCCCCGCCCGCTCCGGCGAGGGCCCCGCCTGCGCATCGTTCCCAACGACCCCACCGCCGGCGAGATCACCCACTTGCGGGCCTGCGCGCAGGCCACTGCCCTCCTTCCCGACGAGGACGTCACGTGGCCCGCCTACGGGTCGCCCGCATGGCTGCAACTGGACCCGCAGGATCCTCGGTCTCTGGTGGCCACCCTCGAAGCCGCCGAGCTCCACCGCATGGCCGAGGCCCGGCGCTACGCGGACAGCCACCAGCAGGCCATCGAAGTCAGACGGGGCGCAGCCGCGGCCAAGGGTGCCCGCAGGCTCACGAGCCGCACCCGGCCGCCGCACCAGCTCACCCCAACTTCCGGGTGGCCCCCGATCCAGATTCCCGGGCGGCCTGGCGAGTACCTCACCTTGGAGAACCGCGCGTGACCACCTCGTTCGACTCCACTCGGTTCTGCGCCCACCCGACCAGCGACGGCCGGCTGTGCGACAACACCGAGCCCACGCACCACGGCGGCCAGCTTGGGCACGACTTCCTGCCTCCGCTGGGCGCCGAGCCGTGGCCCGAGGAGTTCGAGCAGAGCGGGCCCGCCAAGGCTCCTGAGCCGTCGCGGAGGTCTTGGCGGGCTCAGGACCTGTCGGAGTTCGTGAACGGCACGTTCAAGCCCGTCTTGCCGACGGTCGGGGCGCGGGCTGACGGGGTCGGTGTGCTGTACCCGGGCCGCATGAGCACAGTTGCCGCAGAGTCCGAGGCAGGCAAGACGTGGTTCGCGTTGATCCTGGTGCTCCAGGAACTGAACCGCGGCAACCACGTCGTCTACGAGGACTTCGAGGACGAAGCCGCAGGGGTCGTCGGCCGGCTGCTGAAGATGGGCGCGAACGTCGAGGACGTCCTGGAACGCTTCCACTACGTCCGCCCCGAGGAGCCTCTCAGCGTCGCCGACATGGTCGACCTGGCCGAGGTGCTGCGGACAGGACCGACACTCGCTGTCGTCGACGGTGTCACGGAAGGCATGTCGCTGCACGGCCTGAACATCAACGACAACAAGGACGTCGCGGTGTTCGGCCGGCGTGTCCTGCGCCCACTCCAAGATGCAGGCCCTGCGGTCGTGACGCTGGACCACGTCGTGAAGTCGGCGGACAACCGCGGCCGGTACGCCATCGGCGGCGTCCACAAGCTCAACGGCCTCAACGGCGTCATGTACCTGATGGAGAACATCAAGCCGTTCGGCATCGGCGTCAAAGGCAAGTCGCGGATTCGGATCGCCAAGGACCGCCCCGGCCAGCTCCGCAAGGAATCCCTGCCGCACGAATCGGGGCTGTACTGGTTCGCCGATCTGGTGGTCGACGCCACGGAACCGGACCTGTTGGAAGCGGTCCTGTACGCGCCGAACGAGACGAACCTGGAGAAGGCGAAGGCAGACCGGGAGGCCGCCGAGGAGACCCGCCTGCAAGAGGCGATCGTCGCCGCGGTGCAGGGTGCCCCCGAGCCTTTGACGACGCGTGAGATCGAGGCACGGGTCAAGGGCCGTGGGGTCGACGTCCGCCACGCCACAGCCGCGCTGGTCGACGCGAAACGCCTCGTCGTCGAGCCGGGGCCCCGCGGTTCGAAGCTGCACAGAATCCCGAGCGAGGCGCCAGAGGCCGACGGGGGTTCGCAATGAGTGCGTCCGACGCCCTGCGACCGTGTCCCACCGCGTCCCGGATCATGTTGTCCGGGTCGGTGCCGCTCCGTAAACATGCAGGTCAGGAGTCATCTGACCGTGTCCCGGATCTTGAACTCGGGCGACTTCGCCGCCCTGCCGCACCGTTCAAGATCTCGGACGCGGTCGGTAACTCTCTGACCAGCGCAATCACCCTCCCGTGTCCCGTGTCCGACCGTGTCCCACCGCGTCCCGGACTCGGTCCCCACTGTGCGTCCCGTGTCCCCCCCTTTAAAGGGGGACGCGTAGGACCCGCTGTGTCGCACAAATCCCGGGGGCCGCAGTGACCCAAGAACCCGATCTCTTCCGGGCAGCGGCCACCCTTCTCGTCGAGCAACACGGCTGGGACCGCGCAATCCAAATCGCCACCGCACTCCGCGGCTACGTCTACAACCGCCCCGACCCCGGCCCTCACCGCCAGGACGCCGAAGCCCTCTACAACCGGCTCGGCTGGGAGCAGTCCGCACTGCTCGCCTCCTGGTTCCGCGACTCCCGCAACTGGCCCACGGACCGCAGGAGGACCCCGTGACCGAATCCACCTCCCACGTCGAGCAGCAGATACAGCAGCGCATCGCCGCAGCGACGGCCCGCGTCCAGGCCGCGAAGAAACGCCGCGACGACCTCAACGCGGCCCGCAGACGCGGCCTTGCCCGAAGGCACGCGCAGAAGTTGCGGGCGCTCGCCGACGCCGAGCAGCTGCGCCTCGACGACGAGGACCAGGCCGCCGACACCTGACCCCAGACTTCCGGCCGTCACCCGGCGGCCGGCCAACGAAGGAGAACACCGTGACCACCACCAGCACCGAACGTCCCGCCGAGGCCGTAGACGCGAGCATCCTCGCCCGCGACCTCATCGCCGTCGAGACCGAAGACGTCCTGCTCTACGGCCAGAACGACAACGAAGTCCACCCGGACTACCTGCCCGCCCTTGAAGCCGTCCGGGACTCCGGGCACCCCGCCCTGGTCGCCGCGAAGCTCGCCAGCTTCGCCAGCTCGGCCATCCGCGAACTCGCCCACGTCTACGACGAGGACCCGCGCGCCACCCTCCACCGACTGACCGCCAAGGACTGCGGCCACTGACCCGCACACGAGAACGGCCGGCCCGCGGGAACCGGGCCGGCCACCCCCAGCAGACCATGAAGGAGAAGCCGGTGACCACCACCGTGATCAACCTCAAGGGCCGTATCCGCGAGTACGGCCCCACCCTCGACCGCGCACCGACCGGACTCGTCTACGTCGGCCGGACCATGACCGGCGTGCGGGCCGGCGGCTGGAACCTCCAGAAGCACCCGCTCGCCAACCCGTACACCCTCAAGGAGTACGGCACCTCCGAGGCCGCCGTGGCCGCATACATCGGCCACCTCCTCGACCACCCCGAGCTGCTCGACCAGGCCGCCGCTCTCAAGGGCCGAGTGCTGGCCTGCTGGTGTACGCCCGCCATCTGCCACGCCCACGCCCTCGCCATCTACGCCGACAACCCGTCACGCGACCGGCTGGTGTCGTACGCGGCGGATCTCAAGTGGGCGGCCGAACGGGTCGAGCAGACGCTGTTCGCCCGGCTCACCTGACCACCCCGGCCCGGTCGTCCACGCGGCGGCCGGGCCCCCAACGATCAACACCGCGCGAGGAGAAAGGACACCCGTCATGGCAGCTTCGATAGGTCCGCCAGCGGACGACGCTTCGATGGGTCGGCGGCGCTGCTCGGCCCGCCGGACGGATGGTGAGCCGTGCAAGAACTCGCCGCTCAAGGGTCAGATGGTGTGCCGGTATCACGGTGGTGCGGCCCCGCAGGCGAAGGCGGCGGCGGTGCGCCGGCAGGTCGAGGTCGAGGCCCGCCAGGTGCTTGCTGAGCTGGGTGTCTCCCCGGTCGCGGATCCGTTCGAGGCGCTGCTCAAGCTCGCGGGCCAGGTGCTTGCGTGGCAGGCGGCGACGGCGGCGCTGGTGAACCGCCTCGACGGGATCCGCTACCAGGGCGCGAACGGTGCCGAGCAGCTGCGTGCCGAGGTGGCGCTGTACGAGCGGGCGATGGACCGGGCGGTGACGGTGCTTTCGGCGATCGCCCGGCTGAACATCGATGAGCGGCTCGTGGCGGTGACGGAGCGGCAGGCGGATGCTGTTGTCTCGGCGATCAATGCGGCGTTGGAGGCGGCGGGCGTCGACGGGGACCAGGCGGAGCAGGCGCGGCGTGCGGCCGCACGGCATCTTCGGAGTGTGGAGTGATGAGCGTGTTCGGGAAGGCAGCGGACTGGCTGGAGCATGGCCGGCCGGAGGAGCGGAGCACGGCCGGGCTCGGGGCCCTGCTGTGGAACGTGGGCGGGCGTCGTGCGTTCGAGCGGCAGGACCCGGACGCATACCGACTCAGCATGGTCGGGCCCGACTCGGTGCTGGCGTACGAGATCGTCGGAGTCCAGGGCGAGTGGCTGCGGTGAAGGCGTTTGGGGTGGCCGCGGAGTGGCTGGAAGAGGGGCCGCCGGAAGCGCGCGCGCTGGGCGAGGAGATTTACGCGCTGCTCGAGGTCCTCGACGAGGAGGAGTTGGCGGAGGTGGCGGCCGCCATCGAGTCGGGGGACTTGGAGGACGGGCCGTGGTGAGGCGCACGGCCACGGTTTCCCCTCCCTGAGAGGGATTGTGAGATATCTACAATCGCGAAGGCCCGGCCCTGGGAGACAGGGACCGGGCCTACTGCTGTGAACGCAACCTCAACCGGTATTCAGCGTACCCCGTTTAGGCCGGTCGTGCGGCGTATGCTGAATGTGGCGTTTCAACCGCGCCATGCTGTGAATGTGATCCGCCAACCGAAGGAGACCATTGTGGTATCCGAACAAGACCTTGCAGCCGCTGAGGTTGAGGTGACTGCGGCGGAGGCCGCCCTCGACGCAGCCGAGGAACACCACTCGGTGATCGGCTCCGAGTCTGCTGGAGCGGATGTGCAACTCGCCCGCGGGCGGGCACACAATGCCCGCGACGCCCTCCGCCGGCTGCGGACGCAGTGGGCGACGGAGCAGCAGGCGCGTGCGCGTCGTGAGGTTGCTGAGGCGGCGTTCGCGGCGGAGGAGCCGGTGATGGCCGCCCGTCTCGTGAAGGCCCGGGACGAGGCAGCTGAGGCGGTCGCCGAGGCGCAGCGGGCGGTGGGCCGGCTGCTGGACTCGGTCGGCGCATACGACGCCACGGTAATGGCGGCGGCGCACGATCTGCGGGCGCGAGGGCTGAAGGCCGACGGCGCCGAGCCGGTGGGTGCCACGAACGCCGGCGGGGTGAAGGCAGGCGGGGAACTGTGGCAGCCGGTGGGCGCGACGGATTTGCTCGCCGCGGTGATGGCGGCGGCCGTGGGCGAGCGGGACCAGCGGCATCCGCTGGCGGGTCTGCGGTGGCAGCACTCGGGGACTGTGGCGGCGGTCGCTGCCCGGGTTGAGCTGCTGCGGAGGGCGGCGCGGTGAGCGGGCCGCACGCCGACGAGTTCGCCGGTGGCCCATCGGACGACGGTGTGGGCATGGCGGCATGGCAGATGGCGCAGCGGCTGGAGGGCGCCCGGGAGGAGTTCGCCTCGACGACCGCGCGAAAGGGCGTGAGCCCGCTCCTGGTAGTGCTGCTGGCCCGTCTGAACGCGTCGGCGGGCGGTGAGGGCCGGTGAGCCGGAAGAAGGCGCGTAAGCCGCGCAGGAAGCGTCCTGGGCACGTGTTCGTGCGGGATCCACGGTGGGAGGCGGCGAGGGATCCGGGAGTGGCCGCGGAAGGCTATGCGGTGCGGCTCCCGGGTGTCACCTCGGTCCAGTGGCGGCAGGCGCGGGCAGCGGCGGAGGCCGGGAATATTCACGCCCCGGAGATCTGGCGTCTCGTCGAGGCCGTGAGTGCGATGGTCGGTCACCGTCTGGACCCGTCGACGTGGGGAGATGAGGATCTCCGTGAGTTCACGCGGTGGGTGGGGCTGGTGGATCCGGACGCCTGGTCCGGTACGGACCAGCAGGAACTGGAGTCGCTGTTCAGTGGTGAGGGGGCGTCATGAGTGATGCCGTAGTCATCACCGTTCGGGCCGACAACGGCGACGTGATCCGAGCGTTCCGTGACACGGAGGGCCGGCTGCGGGACTTGCGCGGCCGGTTCATCACCGAGGGTTCGGCGATGACCGGTTCGATGAACCGGTTGTCGGCGGCGCTCGGCGGCGTGCGCGGCAGCATCATCCCCCTCGCGTCAGCAGCTGTTCCGCTCGGTGCCGCCCTCGCCCCAATCGCCGTGAAAGCCGGTGCGGCCGGCGTGGCAGTCGCTGCGTTCGGGGCCGCAGTGGCCGGTCAGGCCGGGCACATCTCAGACGCCACGAAAGCGCAGGAGAAGTACAACGATGCGGTCGCCCAGTACGGGCGCGGCTCGAAGCAGGCGGCGGAGGCGCAGCGCGCGGTCGCCGCAACGCTGGCGTCGATGCCTCAGGCCACGGCCCGCGCCGCGGTGGCGATGGGCACCCTCAAGAGCGAGACCAAGGGGTGGTCGGACGAGCTGGCCTCGTTCACGATGGTCCCGGTCGAGAAGAGCTTCACGCTGCTGGGGCAGCTGCTGCCGAAGCTGACGC
>Ga0247820_10000502_pt1 | contig 20839 bp, 23 predicted proteins | sample 13C_Glucose_Day1_2_FD_192480 | JGI IMG/M metagenome (GOLD analysis project Ga0247820, IMG submission 192480) | Soil microbial communities from agricultural site in Penn Yan, New York, United States - 13C_Glucose_Day14 | ecosystem: Environmental > Terrestrial > Soil > Agricultural land | place...
GTTCAGCACGCCGGCCGCCCCCCAGTCCGGCATGGACGACAAGCTGGCCCAGCTCAAGGAGCTCGGTGAGCTCAAGGAGGCCGGCGTGCTGAACGAGCTCGAGTTCGAGCAGCAGAAGAACCGCATCCTCAACAGCTGAGGATCACGCACCACCTCGTTCCGGCCGCCGGGGGACTGACGCTCGTACAACTGGGTACGGGGCATCAGCCCCCCGGCGTGGCTGTGCACGCGCTCGCACGGCGAGGGGTCACGCGGGAACCCTCCCGCGGCTCCTGGAGCGAGGTGACGTCATGCGCGGCGGGTTGTGGGACTACCGGGACTCCGTCTGGGAGTACCGCGAGTCCACCTGGACCCTGGACAGCGACCTGGTCGGGTACGAGGTGGCTGTCGCCGACGACCGGGTCGGTCGCGTCGTGCGGGCCTCCAGCTCCTCCTCTGCGGCCTACCTCGTGGTCGATGCCGCTCCCGTCGTCGAGGGCCTGCGCCTCGTGCCAGCTCGCGCGGTCACGTCGATGCGCCACGACGACCGGACCGTGAGGATCGACGTCACCCGCAGCCAGCTCGCCGCCGCTCCGGCCTTCGAGGGGGGCCGGTTGGACGACGCCGCGCGCGCGGCACACGAGGACTACTTCAGCCGGCTGCTGCCGACCTGATGGCCGGGTGCGGTCAGTCGCGCTCGTCGTCGAAGTGGACCGTGACGGCGTAGATGACCAGGACGTCGAGGATGATCAGGATCCCGTACCAGACGGGCGCGGCGGAGAGGAACGCCAGGTTCGTCACCGCGCTGAGGGACGCGACCACGATGGTCGCGGGCCGGCTCCACGACCGGCGGTAGAACAGGGCGATTCCAGTGAGGAACGCGGCGACGCCGAGCGCCATGTGCGCGATGCCCCACCAGGTGTAGTCGTTGAAGAGCAGCAGCTCCGACGCGTCGACCTCGTACACCCGGTCCTCGAGAAGGGCGATGAAGCCGCCCAGGACGTGGAAGCCACCCAGCAGCAGCAGCATGATGGACGCGAAGCCGAGCATCCCGGTCCACAGGGGCGACCCGGAGGCGTAGTCCTCGTCGTCGCGGTCTGGCCGGGTGGTGTTGCTGGTCATGTGCTCCTCCTCGACCGGGTCCTGGTCCCGCTCACGTCCGTTCAGGCTTGCACCACATCCGCACGTGGGGGTCACCCGGCGTGGGTGACGCTCACCGGTCGGGTCAGGTGCGCGACGGGCCGTCCCCGCCGAGCAGCTCGTCCATCGCTTCGACGATGGCCGCCGGCGCGTCGTCGGACAGCTCCGCGTGCAGCAGCACGACGTCACCCCGGCCCAGCTCGCGCTCCATCGCAGGTCGCAGCTCCTCGAGCCTGCCGTCGCTCGAGAGCACCACCAGGGCGGACGAGCCGGGCGTCAGCTGGGTGCGCAGCTCCTCGATGAGCTCCTCGTCGATGCCCGACCTGCTCAGTCGCGCCTTGGCGGCCGCGACGCCGGCCCCGACCGCGGCCCCGGCCACGGGAGCGAGCACGAGCATGCCCACCAGGCCGCCGAGGACCGACCCCTTGCCGGCGCTCGAGGCGGTCAGGTGCTTGAGGTGGCCGATGACCGGCTCCTTCGCCTGGTGCATCCAGGCGATGGTGACGGCGTCGTGGACGGTGAGCACCTTGCGCTCCGCCAGGCTCTTCAGGCGCACGCCCGCGGCCTCTGCCCCGAAGGGGGTGTCGTAGCGCCAGACCGTCAGGGTCGTCATCGTGGCCTCGTCACCCAGCCGCTGCGGCGGTCGCGGCCGGCGAGAAGGGGTGCAGCTGCTCGCGGCCGCCGTCGATGACCAGGCAGGTGGACTCCGGCACCTCGCGCCAGGCCCCCTTGAGGCTCCCCAACGGCTCGGACACCACGAGGCGCGCGTCGTCGGACAGCTGCTGGAGCGAGGGGTTGTCCGGGTGCTGGAGCCGCAGGGTGCGTACGTCGGTGTTGTGGAACAGCGACCGCGACCTGCCCTCGCTCGAGTACCGGAACGCCCAGGTCGTCTCTCCGTCGGTGGTGGCGACCGTCATCTGGATCGGGTGCTCGACGCCGTGGCGTCGTCCGACCTCCTCGATGAAGCCGACCGCCCGGGCAACGGCGTGGGGCGGGTCCTGCTCGAGCCCGTAGGTGAGGGCGAGGAAGAAGAACAGCTCGGAGTCCGTCGATCCCTCGATCAGCGGGAACAGCGCGGGCTCCACCTCGAGGGTGAGGTCGCGCTTCACCGCCGCGAAGTCCGCGATCGCCCCGTTGTGCATCCACAGCCAGCGACCGTGCCGGAACGGGTGGCAGTTGCTCTGCTGGACGGGGGTACCGGTCGTCGCCCGGATGTGGGCGAAGAACCGGCCGGCGGACGCGTGGCCCGCCAGCTCGCGCAGGTTGCGGTCGCTCCAGGCCGGCTCGGTGCTGTGGTAGAGACCCGGCTCCGCCTGGGCGCCGTACCACCCGACCCCGAAGCCGTCCCCGTTGACGGCCTCGACGCCGAGCCGGGAGTGCATGCTCTGCACGACGAGCGAGTTCTCCGGCGCGAAGATCAGGTCCGCGAGCAGCACCGGCGAGCCCGAGTAGGCGAGCCAACGACACATGCCAGTTGTTCCCTTCGTTCGCCGGTCGGCCGTTCCATTCCACGCGCATGGCGCGACCTGCGGCTCACCCGCCCAAGGTGAGGTCCGGCTCCGACGGGGGGTCGTAGCGTCGATGCATGAGCCGGAGCACCCGCGCACTGAGCCTGCCGACGCGCCCGTGACCAACGGCCACCGCCACAGGGCAGCTGAAGGCCTGGCCCGCCGCGACCCCGGCGGGATCCTGTACGGCGCCGTGATCACGGCCGGTTCCCTGGCGGCGGTGAGTGCGAACATCTCGCACGTCCAACGCGTCGCGCTGAGCGTCCTGGCCGTCGTCGTCGTCTACTGGCTGGCGCACGTCTACACGGAGAGCCAGGAGATGCTCTTCGAGGGCGACCACCGTCCGCTCTTCCGCCGGACCCCCCACGCTGCGGCCAAGGAGGTGTTCATCCTGGCCGGGGCCGTGCCCGCACTCGCCGTCTACCTCCTGCTCGACCTGGCGGGGCTGTCCGCCACCAGCGCGGCCTACTGGGCGCTGTGGTTCTCCGTGGGATTCCTCTCCGTGATCGGCTACCTGGGCGCCCACCGCGCCGGCATCAGCGGCTGGCGGCTCGTCCTCGAGTCGGCCGGGGCGGCGTCGCTGGGCATCCTCGCGGTGCTGGGCAAGCTGTTCATCCACTGATCGCGGTCCGCCGACCTGTCAGAACATGGGGTGGTCCTTGTCCCCGACGTCGACCTGGCCGCCCCGTCGGGCGATGCCGCGACGGGCCGCGGAGGTGAGCAGCCGGATCCCCAGGCCGAGCACCACCAGGTTGAGCAGCATCTGCGCCGTCACCAGGAGCAGCATGCTGTCGCTCTGCGCCAGGACGTCACCGAAACCGACCGTCGCGAAGACGGTGACCGTGAAGTACAGGGCGGTGACGTGGTCGAGGGGCCGCGAGAAGCCAGCCGGGTCGTGGAGCGAGTTGGCCAGGTAGATCCGGGCGAAGATCAGCAGGTAGAGCGGGACCAGGACGGCGAGCGCCTCGATCGCACGCAGGATGGGATGTCGCGACCGGATGATGGCCGGCACCTGTGCCCCGACCACCACCGCGAACACGCACATCTGCACGACGAGCCACATCACCCCGGAGCCGTCGTCCGGCCTCCTCGCCGGCAGCAGGAAGTAGGCACCGAACAGCACCGTGATCGTCAGGACCACCCGACCCAGCATGAGGACGCCGTAGGTCCACTGCGCGCGTCGCGGGGGCTCGCGCCACGCTTCGGTCATGCCGCGCACCTTCCGAGCGGGGACATGGCGCACCTCCTCGTCCAGGACACGGCCGCAGGTCGAGGATCCGGCATCCGCCGCGCAACCCGCCTCCCCCGACGAGGGTGACCGGCATGCAGCGCCGGTGTCCCGGGGGTGCGGCGTCAGCCTGCTGCGCTACGACACCGGAGCGTCGGGGGCCCACCGGACGAGGAGCAGCACGACGTCGTCCTCCTGCTCCTCGCTCGCCATCCCGCCCAGCAGCCGGTCGCAGAGCTGGTCGAGGTCCTGCGTGCGCGGACCGACCTCGGACAGGAGCCGCTCCAGGGACTCGATGCCGTCCTCGATGTCGCGGTCGCGCCGCTCGACGAGCCCGTCGGTGTAGAGCACCAACGTCGTGCCGGCCTCGAGCGCGACGGTTCCCTCGTGGCGTGCCGCGCCCGGGTCGAGGCCGAGCAGCAGGTCGTTGGCGCTGGCGTCGGCCAGCCGGGTCACGACCCCGTCGTCGTCGACCAGGAGGGCGGGTGGGTGGCCCGCATGTGACCATCGCAGCAGCACGCGGCCCTGGTCACTGGAACGCTCCACCTGCTCGAAGCGGGCGACGACCGCGGTCGCCGTCGTCTCCAGCTGCAGCGACTGCATGACCGTGTCGAGGCCGGAGAGGACCGCAGCAGGCGCGTCACCGCTGTGCACGGCGATGCCGCGCAGCAGGCCGCGCACCTGGCTCATCGCGGCCGCGGCCTCGACGTCGTGACCGACGACGTCCCCGACGACGACCACGATGTCGGGTGTTGCGGCTGCGGCGTCGCCCTGCAGGAACGCGTCGTACCAGTCCCCACCGATCCGGGCGGCCTCGCCGGCCGGGGTGTAGCGGGTCGCGACCTGCAGGCCCGCGCGTCGTGGTGGTGCAGTGAGCATGCTGCGCTGCAGGGCCTCGGAGACGTCGCGCTGCGACTCGTAGAGGCGCGCGTTGTCGAGGGCGAGCGCTGCGCGGGTGCCGATGTCCTCGAGGAGGGCCACGTCGTCGGCGGTGAACGGCGCGCGGTGGATGTCGCGGAAGACGCTGACCACGCCCACCGTCCTGCCGCGCGCGCGGAGGGGGACGACCGCGGCCGAGAACGGTGCCAGCTGGCGCAGCAGGTCGCGGGCCGTGCCGGGCTCGAGCACCGCGGCGACCGCGTCGGCGGCCGACGACGCCATCAGCACCGGCGTCATGTCCCGGATGGCCCGGGCGAGGTAGGAGCTGTCGGTCATGGCACGCAGTCGCCGGTCCGCGTAGTCGCGCAGCACGCCCTCCATCTCCGGGTCGCGGTGCGACCACCCGACGTCGCGGAGCCCGCGCCGCCAGTCGCTCGCGTGCGGGTCCTCGACCAGGGTGACCAGGCACCAGTCGGCGAGCTCGGGCACCAGGAGGGTGGCCAGCCGGCTGACGCCCTCGGTGGGGTCCAGGGTCGCGGTGAGGGCCTCGGAGACCGACGCCAGCAGCGCGAGCCGGTGCGCGGAGCGGTCGAGCGCCTCCTGCGCGTCGCGGCGGGCGGTGATGTCGACGAAGTAGACGGCGAGCCCCTCGGGCGACGGCCAGGCGCGCACCTCGTACCAGGCGGCGAGCGGTGGGGGGTACCAGGCCTCGAAGGTCACCGGCTCTCCCGACGTCACGGCTGCGCGGTAGTGCTCCTCGAAGGCACTGCCCAGAGCGGCGGGGAACGCCTCCCAGATGCTGGTGCCGATCAGGTGCACGCGCGTCGCGCCCAGCAGGCGCTCGGCCTCGGAGTTCACGTAGGCGAACCGCCAGTCGTGGTCGAGCTGGAAGAACGCGGACGACATCGACTCGAGCACGCGCGCCACGCGGGCCTCGCCCTCGCGGACCTCGGTGGTGTCGTACGCCGCCCCGACCAGGCGCACGGGTGGGCCGCCGGGCTCGTCGGCGAAGGCGTGGCCGCGCGCCTCGATCCACCTGAGGGTGCCGTCGGGCCGGATCACGCGGTACTGCGCGTCGTAGTCACCGCACGTGGCGATGGCGCGCTGGAGGGCGTCCGAGACGCGGCCGAGGTCATCGGGGTGCACGCACCGGTTGAAGGCCTCGATCGTCCCGCCGAAGCTCTCCTCGTCGAGGCCGAACAGCTCCAGGAGCCGGCCGTCCCACCGGAGGTCGCCGGTCACCAGGTCCCAGACGAAGGCGCCCACGCCCGCGGCGTCGACGGCGAGCCGCCACGCGACGCGATCGCTCTCGGCGTCGAGCCAGGACCGCGGGCTCGGCGTCGCGGAGTCGTCGTCGGTCACAGGTCCTTCTCACACCCGGTCGCTGGCCCACGTTCCTCGAGGCACTCGCACAGGGTGCCACACGGTCGCGCACGGCGCGCCCGAACGGCGGAACGTCAGTGCCGGGCGCGGACCCGGGCCGCGGGCGGGAGGTCGTCGGCAGCTGCCGCGATCGCCGAGACGGGGTCCTCGGGGAGCTGGTCGACCTGCTCGCGACACCACACCGACACCGCGCGGGTGCCGTCGAGGACCGCGGCGCGGAACGGCTGCCACGGCTCCCACCGGGCCGCGCCGACCTCGTCGGGGTCGGGGGAGACGTCGCCGGAGGCGGACCCGACGAACACCGGGCACATCTCGTTCTCCACGACGCCGTCCTGCTCGGCGCGGTAGCGGAAGCCCGGTAGCACGAGCCGCAGGTCGGTCACGGTGGTGCCGAGCTCCTGCTCCACCCGGCGGCGTACGGCGTCGTCGAGCGGCTCACCCGGGGCCGGGTGGCCGCAGCAGCTGTTGGTCCAGACGCCCGGGAAGGTGCGCTTGTGGAGCGCCCGCTGCGTCACCAGCACGTTGCCGGCGCCGTCGAAGAGGTAGCAGGAGAAGGCCAGGTGCAGCGGGGTGTCGGCGTGGTGGACCGTTGCCTTGTCGGCGGCGCCGACGGCCTTCCCGTCCTCGTCGAGCAGCACCACCAGCTCGGGTGCGTCGGTCGTGGTCATGCGGGCCTCCCCACGGGTCGGGCGAGCTGGTTGACGGCGAGGTCGAAGAGCCACGGCACGCGGGACGCGGCCGGGACGAGGCGTCGGCGGACCGCGGCGTGGGCGGTGGCCCGCAGCAGGGCGTGCGTGAGGAGCTCGTGGCGCAGGCCGAGACGCCCGGCCAGCCGGTCGTAGCGGTCGGTCCTGCCTTCGGCGATGCACGCCACTGCGACGCGCGACTGGGCCAGCCCGAGGGCGATGCCCTCACCGGTCAGGGCGTCGACGTAGCCCGCGGCGTCGCCGACCAGCAGCACCCTGCCGGCCGACCGCGCGCGGGCGCGCTGGCGCAGCGGACCTGCGCCCAACACACGGGTGCGGGGGCCCGTGAGGCGCTGCTGGAGCAGTGGGAAGTCGTCGATGAGGTCCTCGAACCGCGACCCGGCGTCACCGAGCACGGCGACCCCGACGAGGTCGTCGTCGACCGGGGTCACGTAGGCCTCCGCGCGCCGGGACCAGTGCACCTCGACGTAGGACGACCACGGCGCCTGCTGCGCGTGGCAGCGCAGCCCGAAGCGACGCCGGCCCGCGGCGGGTGCGTCGAGGCCGACCAGGCGGCGTACGGGGGAGTGCAGCCCGTCGGCGGCGACGAGGTGCCGGGCCGGCTCGCCGTCGACCAGCAGGTGGTCACCGGCGTCATCCACGCGCGTCACCGGGCGCGGCTCCACCACGATGCCCGCGGCGGCGACGCGCTCGGCGAGCGCGTCGTGGAGGACGGTGCGGCGCACCCCGCGACCGGGTCCGCGCGCGAAGGTCGCGGTCGCGCCCCGGTCATCGTCGAGGTCGCCGTCGAGGTAGCGGATCCCCGCCAGCGCACGGCCGTGCGGGTGGACGCCGAGGGCGGACAGCTCGGCGACGGCACCGGGCATGAGGCCCTCGCCGCACGCCTTGTCGATCGGTCCGGTGCGGGGCTCGCGCACCACGACCGAGAGCCCGGCGCGGCGGGCGTGCAGGGCTGCGGCGAGTCCGACCGGCCCCCCGCCGGCCACCACCAGGTCATGCATCGGCGGCCTCCGTCCGCGGCTCGGTGGCGACACCCGGGGCCGGAAGCGTGGCGAGCGCCGCGTCCTCGACCCGGATGCGTACGACGAGCAGGGCGGCGTTGAGGATCGTGAAGACCACAGCGGTGATCCAGGCGGCGTGCACGAGCGGCAGGGCGACCCCCTCGACCACGACGGCGACGTAGTTGGGGTGGCGGAGGAACCGGTAGGGCCCCGACGTGACGGGGGGCATCCCCGGCACGACGATGACGCGGGTGTTCCACCGCGGGCCGAGGGTGGCGATGCACCACCAGCGCAGGGCCTGCGACGCGACGACGAGCGCGAGCATCGACCACGCGAGGACCGGCGGGACGTCCGGCCGGCGGATCCAGGCCTCGGCGAGCGCCCCGACGAGCAGCCCGGTGTGGAGCACCACCATGAACGGGAAGTGGCCGAGGCCGTGCTCGACGCCGCCGCGCTCGCGGCTCCAGCGGGCGTTGCGGGTCGAGACGACGAGCTCCGCGACGCGCTCCAGGCCGACGAGCGCCACCAGGACGGTGAACGCGACGAGGCCGGTCACGACACGGCCCTCAGCAGCACGAGCTCGGAGCAGAAGCCCGGGCCCATCGCCATCAGGACGCCGTGGGTGCCCGGGGCCGGTGGCCGGTCGCGCAGGGTGTCCTCCAGCACCTGGAGCACTGACACCGAGGACAGGTTGCCCACCCGGGCCAGCGACTCCCAGGTCAACCGGACCGCCTCCCGCGGCACCTCGAGCGCCTGCTCGAGCGCCTCGATCACCTTGGGTCCGCCCGGGTGGCACACCCACCAGCCGATGTCGGCCCGGGTGAGGCCGTGGTCGGCGAGGAAGGCGTCGACGTCGCCGCGCACGAAGCGGCCCACGAGGGTGGGCACCTCGGCGTCGAGCACGATGCGCAGGCCGTTGCCCGTGACGTCGAAGCCCATGGTGCGCTCGCTGTCGGGGTAGAGCCGGCTGCGCGAGTCGAGGACCTCGACCGGCCCGGGCCGACCGGAGCGGGCGGACTCCCCGACGGCGACGACGGCCGCGGCGCCGTCGCCGAAGAGGCCGCTCGCGACGAGGTTCGGCACGGAGACGTCGTCGCGCTGCACGGTCAGCGAGCAGAGCTCGACGGCGACCAGCACCGCGGTGTGCTCGGGGTGGCCGAGGAGGTAGTCGTGGACGCGGGCGATGCCGGCCGCGCCGGCCACGCACCCGAGCCCGACGAGCGGCATCCGTCGCACGTCCTCGCGCAGGCCCACCTGGCCGGCGATCCGGGCGTCGAGCGAGGGCACCGCGAGCCCCGTGACGGTCGCCGTGACCACCAGGTCGACGTCGGACGGTGTGAGGTCGGCGGCCTTGAGGGCGTCGACCAGTGCTCGGGAGCCGAGCTCGACGGCGTGCTCGATGAACAGGTCGTTGGCCTGCCCGAAGTCGCCGAGACCGGCGTACTCCTCGAGCGGCAGGACGGTGTGGCGTCGCTCGACGCCGGCGTTGGCGTGGAAGCGGCGCAGCAGCGACCGGTCGAGGCTGCGCTCGGAGATGAACTCGCCGAAGGCCTCCGTGATCTCGGCCTGCGGGTGCGAGTGGGGCGGCAGCGCGCCTCGTACGGAGAGGATCCTCATGTCAGCCACCTCGGGGTGTGGGGGTCGAAGGCCGGTCGAGCGCGGGTCGGGCAGGGAGGTCGGGCCGGGTCAGGCTACGCAGCAGGCCGCGCGCCAGCCTGGCGTCGATGCGGCCGTCGCCGAGGCCGAGCTCGACGAGGGCGTCGAAGGCGTGCCGGTCGCGGCCGGCCGCCCGGATCCCGGCGTCGACGATGCGTGGCGACTGCGCCAGCCGCGAGGCCGCCCACGTGTGCCGCAGGTGGGAGCCCAGCAGGGTGCGTACGACGCGCCGGTGCTCGCGGCCGGCGTCGTTGGGCCGCCCCGCCCGCACCGTCCGCGCGGCGGTGCGGCCCGCGGCGATGCCGGTGGCGACGGCGTAGTAGATCCCCTCGCCGGTCATCGGGTTGACCAGTCCGGCGGCGTCGCCGACCAGAAGGACCGGGCCGTCGGGCTGGTCCCACCGCCAGGTGCTCAGCGGGAGGTGGTGGCCGCGCCAGTCGTCGCCGGTGCTGGCCGCGCCCGGCACGAGCGCCTCGAGCTGCTCGAGGAGCAGCCGTCGGCTCGGCGCACCACCGCGCCGCTCGCCCGGCAGCAGCTCGCCGTAGCCGACGTTGGCCAGCCCGTCGCCGCGGTCGAAGGCCCAGGCGTAGGACGGCTGGCGTCGGGTGCCGTAGCGGATGACCTGCCGGCCGGCCATCTCGCGCGTGGTCGGGGCGTAGCCGCGGATCGCGATCGCGCGTGGCTCGCGGCGCCTGCCGAGCAGTGCCGTCCGGATGAAGGAGTGGGCGCCGTCGGCGCCGACCACCACGTCGGCGGACAGCACTCGGGACACCACCGGAGTGCTGGTGCGGGTCAGCGAGGTGGCGCGGTGCGTGCGGAGCACGGCCCCGGCAGCCACCGCCCGCTCGACCAGCCGCGCGTCGAGCACCCGGCGCGGCACGACGTGCACCTCTCGCCGCATCGGGCCGGCGACGGAGACGTCGCCGTGGGCCAGCTCGAGGTCGCGCAGCGGCGCCCAGCCGTCGACCACGTCGGCGGCGCCCACCGGGCGCAGGGCGTCGAGCACGTGGGGAGCGATGCCGTCGCCGCAGGACTTGTCGCGGGGGAAGTCGCTGCGGTCGAGGAGCAGGACGCGCAGCCCGGGGTCCTCCGCCAGCGCGCCGAGGGCGGTCGCGGACCCGGCGGGCCCGGCGCCGACGACGACGAGGTCCCAGTGCTCGGTGCCGGTGCTGCGGCTCATCGCGCCACCACCAGCAGCAGGGCGTCGACCAGGGCGATGCCGACCGCCGCGACGAAGGGCAGCCGGCCCCGGCCTGCCACGACCACCACCGCGAGCGCGAGCACGACGACCGCGACCGCGATGGAGGCGGCGAGCGGCGGCGCGGACCCGACGAGGACCACGACCGACGCCGCGACGAGGACGACGGCGGCGACCGGACCGATCCACCGGGGGCCGAGCCGGTGGGGGAGCCCGCGCACACCCGTGGCGGCGTCGTCGGCCAGGTCGGGCAGCACGTTCAGGAGGTGGGCGCCGACCCCGAGGAGCGCCGCACCCACCGGCCACCACCACGGCGGCGCCTCGCCGTCGGCGAGCGTGACCACCGCGGTGAGGCCGCCGAAGGAGACGGCGTAGGGCGCCCAGGACCACACCGTCGACTTGAGCCCGAGGTTGTAGGCCCACGCCGAGGCGACGCACCCGAGGTGGACGAGACCGGCGGCGGGCCCGAGCGCGAGCGACAGGACGACGCAGGCCACGACGGCGGCGGCGCAGGCCGCACGTACGACGGCGACCGAGCCGTCCCCGGTGGCGAGCGGCTTGTCGGCCCGCCCCGCCGCGCGGTCGCGGGACCGGTCGACGAGGTCGTTGCTCCAGCCGATCGAGAGCTGGCCGGCGAGGACGGCCGCCACCAGCACGACCGTGGTCGCGGGGGACAGGCCCTGGGCGAGCGAAAGGAGCCAGGCCAGGACCGTGACCGCGAGGGCGGGCCCGGCGTGCGCGGCGTTCGCGAGCACCCGGAGGTGTGACGGCGCGGGCGGGCTGCCGGGCACGCCGCCGGTCACGGCCCGGGCGCTCATGGGGCTCCTCCCGACGCGGCCGGCTCCCGGGCGAGGCGGACGACCACCCGCGAGACGACGACACCGACGACCGCGACGAGCCAGCCTGCGAGGACGTCGACGACGTAGTGCTCGCCCGTGTAGACGAGGGTCAGTGCCATCGCCAGGGCGTACGCCGACAGCAGGACGCGCGAGACGCGCGAGACCGACGGCCAGAGGAACAGCGCGGCGAGGAGCGCGGCACCGGCGTGCAGCGACGGCATGGCCGCCACCGGGTTGCTGCCCGACTGGCCGACCTGCACCAGCCGGCCGACGGCGTCGAGGCCGAGTCCCTCCCAGCCGAGGTGGGAGATGCGGTCGACGGCGCCGATGTCGCCGCGCTGCGCGGCCAGCCACGGCGGGGCCGCGGGGTAGGCGAGGTAGCCGGCGATGCCGACCAACGACATCGCCAGTACCGCGGTGAGCCACTCGCCGAAGCGGTCGCGCAGGCGGAACCACACGACCGCGGTGATGAGCGGGATGGTGACGAAGTGGGTGATGTACACGAGCGCTGCCACGACGTCGTACCAGTGCGGGTCGCCGGTGACCAGGCGAGCCTGCAGCCAGACGCTGGGGACCGCTCCCGCCAGCGTCTCGTCGGCGCGAGCGGGGCCGAGGACGTGCAGGCTCGCCCCGAGTCGGTTGGCGCCGGAACCGTCGCCCTCCCCGAGGGGCGCCGTGATCCACTGCGCCACCCAGTAGGCCACCAGGATGGCGCTGAGGGGCGACCAGGCGATCAGCAGCTGGGCGATCGGGCCGTGTCGGGAGTCCGTCGCTCCCGCGTGCCCGGTCCCCGGCGCCGGCGCACCGGGCCGGGAGCGGGACGCCGCGGGGCTGGTCACGTCGTGCTCCGACGGCGGGAGACGCGCTCGAGCAGGGCCTGGGTGCGGAAGCGGTTGTAGCGCTGGATGGCGATGAAGGGCAGGTTGACCAGCACGCCGTAGGCGCCGAGCAGGAACGCGGCCAGGGGCGGGTTCCAGAGGACGAACACCGGGCTGCACCACAGCGCCCACCAGTGACCGAGCTCCGCCCGCCGGGTCTCGCGCACGAAGAGCTCGAGGCCCTCCTCGTCGAGCGCCGGCAGCTCACGCTTGCTGACGCCGCCCTCGAACAGCGCGCCGGCCTCGGGCAGCCGGTCCTTCCAGCGGTGGATGGACAGTCGTCGGCGGTACCAGCGGCCGCCGTCCTCGAAGGCGCGCTCACGCAGGCCCCACCCGTCCCGCGCGAGCCGTTCGTCGCCGAGCCGGTGGGCGGCGTAGCCGGTCGCGGCGTGGAACACGCCCCACGCGACGATGTCGACCACGACGGTGAGGGTCTGCGGCATGACGAGTCGCAGCATCAGGCCACCCCCTCCCCGGACCGGTCAGCAGCAAGGGCGACGTCGCGCCCACGCCACGACACCGAGCGGCGGACGACGGTGAGGGCGAGCGAGCGGGCGAACACGAGGTCGAAGGCGAGCAGCGGCACGGGGAAGAGCGCCCACGCCCACCACCGGAACGAGCCGGCGCGGCGCAGCACCCAGCGCAGCTGCAGTGCCGCGGCGACGTACGCCACCGTCCACAGAAGGGGGCTGCCGACCACCAGCGACGCACCCCACCCCGTGACCCCGACGAGGAGCGAGAGCAGGGCCCCGACGGTGACGGCGTGGTGCGCGCTGATCCATGCCACGGTGGCGGCGGTCGCCGACGGCGCCGCGTCGGCCGCTCCCGACGCGATGTTCTTGGTCCACCCGGCCACCAGCTGGCCCAGCCCGCCGGGGTAGCTGCGCATCCGCACCGCGTCGCCCCCGACCGCGCACCGGACCGGCAGCCCGGCTCGGTGGTAGGCGGCGGCGAGTGCGGCGTCGTCGAGGATGTCGGCGCGGACGCTCTCGTGCCCGCCGGCGCGGAGGTAGTCGTCCCGCGAGGTCAGCAGGCACGGCCCGAACGCCATCGGCACCCGGTCCCCCAGCGCGCGGTCGGGACGGGTGAAGGCCGCGCTGGCCATCAGGGCGACGACGTTGAAGTAGGCCGACAGCTGCTCGTAGGGGCGTACGACGTCGTGGTGCGGCTGCACCGACACGAGCCCCCCGTGGGTGGCGTGTGCCGCGAGCAGGCCGGCGAGCGCGCCGGGCCGCAGGACCGTGTCGGCGTCGAGGAAGAGGAGCAGGTCACCCGTCGTCGCCGCGGCGCCGGTGTGGCAGGCCCACGCCTTGCCCGTCCACCCGGGAGGCGGCGAGCCGGCGGGCAGCACGCGGGCGCCGCCCGCTCGGGCCACGCCGGCTGTGTCGTCGCGGGACGCGTCGTCGACGACGAGGACCTCGCGGACCGCCGGCAGCTGGTCGGCCACCGACCGCAGCAGCGCCGGCAGCGTCTGCTCCTCGTCACGCGCCGGGACCACCAGCGACACCGACGGCGTCCCGCCTGCCGGGGCGCCGGTCGCCGGCAGCGTGCGGAGGTCGGCCACCAGCCGCTGCGCCCACGCCGCGGCTGCGAGGAGGAGCGCGGCGAGCGCGAGGTCGACGAGGAGCGCGGTCGTCACGGCGCGCCGGTCCGACGGACGACGAGCGGCATGCCGCCACGGGGGTGGACGGCGACCTTGGCCTCCGCGACGGGTCGGGTCCAGTCGCGCGGCACGTCGATGCGGTGCTCGCGCAGGAGCTCAGCGAGCACCACGACCATCTCCCCGAGGGCGAACTCGCGCCCGATGCACAGCCGCGGCCCCTGGCCGAACGGCAGGTAGCCGGTGCGGGCGGTGCCGTCGAGGAAGCGCTCCGGGCGGAAGGACTCGGGCTCGGGCCACAGGTCGGGGCGCCGGTGGACCAGCCAGGGGCTGATGATGCCGAGCGTGCCGGCCGGGACGTGCCGGCCGCCGAGCTCGTCGTCGTGGTGGGAGCGGCGGGAGATGGCCCAGGCGGGCGGGTAGAGGCGCAGCGCCTCGTCGACGGCGGCGCGCGTCCAGGGCAGCCGCTCGCGGTGCCCCACGAGCGGCACCGGCCCGGGGTGGGCCTCGAGCTCGGAGCGCACGCGCTCCTGGGCCGCCGGGTGCTCCGCCAGCAGCATGAGCGTCCACGCGAGCGCGGCCGCCACGGTCTCGTGGCCGGCGATGACCATGGTGACCAGCTCGTCGCGGATCCCGCCGTCGTCCATGCCGCTGTCGAGCAGCAGGCCGAGCAGGTCGTCGCCGTGGTGGGCGGGCGCGCCGGTGCGGGCATTGCGGGCCCGCCGCTCGGCGATGATCGCGGCAGCGGCGGTGTCGAGGCGGCGGCGGGCCGAGCGCAGCCGGAGGTTGGTACGCGTCGGCGTCCACTCGGCGCGGGGGAGGATCGACCGGCCGAGCCGGACCACCAGGTCGGCGGCCTCGCTCGTGGCCGCAAGCAGGTCGTGGGCGTGGTCCGACAGGTCGGTGCTGAAGAGGGCACGCCCGACCGCGTCGAGGCCGATGGTGTGGGTCAGTGCGGCGACGTCGACCACCTCGCCGTCGGCCAGCGTGGTGGGGCGGGGTCCGCCGAGCCGGGCCTCGATGGCGGTGCGGGCGGCCGATCGCACCTCGGTGCCCACTGCATCCAGGCGCTGGTGGTGGAAGGCGGGCGCGGCGAGCCGCCGGTGGTCGATCCAGCTCGGCTCGGCCGAGGCGAGCAACCCCGGACCCGTGACCCGCGCCAGGGCGGCGTACTGGACGGTGTCCTTGCCCCAGCTGCGCGCCGAGGTCTGCAGCACGTGCTTCACGTCGGCGGGGTCGTTGAGGAGCAGCGCCGGCGCCCCGGGCACCGGGAACGAGACCGTGTCGCCGAAGCGCTGCGCCACCTCGCCGAGGAAGGTGAGGGGATCGGCGCGGACCGAGCGGAAGGCCCTCGCCATGTCCCACGACGACGGTCCCGGCGCCCCGACGTCCGTCGGCTGCATCGCCTGCAGTCGGGTCGCGACGCTCATCCGGGCACCTGCTGCCCGGACCCGTCGGACCCGTCGTGCCGGCGGCCGAGCCACGTCCAGGCGATGCAGCTGCCCAGCACCAGCCCGAAGCCGAACATCAGGTCCTCCACGGGTGCGTAGAACAGGCGGCCGTCGCCGAGGAACGTGATCCGTCCGCTGCCGATGATGGCGTCGCCCGAGTAGCGCACGATGCCCCGCCCGGTGAGCCAGCCGTTGGTGAGGAGCTGGAAGAACACGATGATCGCGTAGGCCGCCCACCAGTCGCGGGTCGAGGTGAGTCGCGTGCGGACGACCCACCGGTCCAGCACGACGGCCAGCGGCACGCACAGGAGGGCGATGGCGGTGTAGGTCATGGCGAGGTCACCTCGCCCTTCCGCGAGCGCGGCACTGCAGGTCGTACGCCCCGGCGGGCGGCGCGCACGCCCTCGAGCGTCAGCACCGACACCACCGGGATGACCACGAAGAAGCCGATCTCCTCGAGCGGCAGCCCCGCCACGCGCCACGGCAGCGTCTGGCCGCCGTCGAACCACCAGTGCCCGACGTGCGTCGCCCAGAGGTCCCACAGCACGAACGGCGTCCCGGCGAGCGCGACGGTCAGCAGCAGGCGCCGCGGCTGCTTCAGCACCTGCAGCCGGAAGGCCGGCACCAGCGGGAGCGTGCCGGCGAGGCAGAACGCCAGCATGGCGACGTAGGCCCAGTGGGGAAGGCTCACGGGGCGCTCATGCCCGCACCGGAAGGCTGGACCGGTCGCCGGTCAGGCGCTTGAGCACCAGCTCGGCGCTGATCAGGCACATGGGGAGGCCGACGCCCGGCACGGTGCTCGCCCCTGCGTAGAGCAGGCCCTCGACCTTGGCGGACACGTTGCCCGGGCGGAGGAACGCACTCTGGCGCAGCGTGTGCTCGAGGCCCAGCGCGCCTCCCCGCCACGCGTGGTAGCGGGTGGCGAAGTCTTCCGGCCCGACCGTGTGGCGCACCCGGATCCGCTCGCGCAGGTCGGGCACGCCCGCCCACGAGGCGATCTGGTCGATGGCGGCGTCGGCCGTGCGCTCGACGGTCTCCGAGCCGGCGCCGTCGTCGCCGCCGCTCCCGATCGACGTGTCGGCGGGCACGGGGACGAGCACGAACAGGTTCTCGCAACCCTCGGGTGCGACGGTGGGATCGGTCTCGGACGGCTTGCAGACGTAGATCGAGGCGGGGTCGGGCACCCGTGCATCCTTGCCGAAGATGTCGCCGAAGTTCTGCCCCCAGTCCCGGGTGAAGAACAGGGAGTGGTGCGGCAGCTGCGGCAGCCGCCCGTCGACCCCGAGCATCGCGAGCACCGCACCGGGGCCGGGGGAGCGGTCCCGCCAGGCCTGCTCCGGGTGCGTCTGCAGCGCCGTCGGAAGCAGCGCGGTCTCGAGGTGGTGCAGGTCGGCGGCCCCGACGACGACGTCGGCATCGAGGGTGCGCATGCCGCCCGGCGCCTCGTGCTCGACGCCGGTGACCACCGGGCGTCCGCCTGCAGCGTCCGAGGTGAGGATGCGGGTGACGGCGGCGCCGGTGTGCAGGCGCGCGCCGTGCCTCTCCGCGAGGTCGGCGATGACCCGGATGAGGCGGGAGAAGCCGCCCTGCGGGTAGAGCACGCGGTCGCCGAGGTCGAGCCGGCTCATCAGGTGGTAGAGGCTCGGCGTGCGAGCGGGGGAGGAGCCGAGGAACACGGCGGGGTAGCCGAGCACCTGGCGCAACCGGTGGTCGGAGAACGAGCTGGCGACGTGGCTCTCCAGGGACCTCGTCAGCAGCCGGCCGAGGGCCGGTGTCCGGCGTACGACGTCGGGGTGCACGAAGGTCGTCGGGGAGTCGAAGCTGGTGTAGAGGAACCGGCGCAGGGCCATGTCGTAGGTGTCGTCGGCCGACCGGAGGTAGTCGTCGAAGGCCTCGCCCGCCCCCGGTTCGAGGGACTCGAAGAGCGCGCGGTTGTGCGCCCGGTCGGGACGCAGGTCGATCGGCTCGTGGTGCCCCTCGAAGAAGACCCGGTAGCTGGGGTCGAGCACGGTCAGGTCGAGCTCGGCCTCGACGGTGGTGCCGAGCAGCTCGAAGAAGTGCTCGAAGACCTCCGGCATGAGGTACCACGAGGCCCCGGTGTCGAACCGGAAGCCGTCGCGCTCGACGCTGCCGACCCGACCGCCGAGGTCGTCGTTCTTCTCCAGCAGGTCCACGGAGTGCCCACGCGAGGCGAGGAGTGCCGCGGTGGCGAGTCCGGCGATGCCGCCGCCCACCACGACGACGCGGCGCGGCGTCCCGTCCCCGACCCGTCGTCCCGTCGGGGTGAGGCGGCCGAGCCGCTCGGGCAGGCGGAGGGTCACGAGCGGCCTCCACGCAGGGAGCCGGCTGCGAGCCGCAGCTTGACCGATGTCGGCACGCGGACGCGCGTACGCCGGATCTCGTCGGGCGACGCGGCACGCAGCCGTTGCGCCAGCTCGGCGAACGTCGCGTGGGCCGCCCGCACCGCGCGTCGGCTGCTCGGGGGCAGGTCGGGCACGACGGCCGCGGCCGCGCGCAGGTCGTCGTCGACGTCGTCGAGGATCCGGTCCCGGTCCGCCTCGCAGAACGACTCGACGTCCAGGCCGGGGAAGTAGTCGCGTCGCAGGAGGTCGTGGTCGTCGGAGAGGTCGCGCACGAAGTTGAGCTTCTGGAAGGCCGCGCCCAGGCTCCGGGCGCCGGGAGCGAGCCGCTCGTAGTGCGCGTCCCGGTGGGGCGGCGCGTCGGGCGCGGCGAGGAAGGCGCGCAGGCACATCAGCCCGACGACCTCCGCCGAGCCGTACACGTAGCGCTCGAAGCTCTCCTGCGTGTGCGACCGGGTGTCGAGGTCGGTGCGCATCGAGGTGAAGAACGGGGCGACGATCCCGGGCTCGATCCCGACCGCGATCGCCGTGCGCGCGAAGGCGTGCACCACCAGGTTGCCGCTGTAGCCGGTGCGCATCGCGTGGGCGACGTCGCCCTCGAGCCAGTCGAGCATCGTGGCGCGCGCCGAGCGGTCCAGCGTCGGGTCGGGGTTGTCGACGATCTCGTCGGCGACCCGCACGAGCGCGTAGACGTTGCGGACCTGGGTGCGGACCGGCTCGCCCAGCAGCCGGGAGGCCAGCCCGAAGGAGCTGGAGTACTCCCGGATCACGACGGCGGAGCTGGCCTCCGACACCGAGTCGTAGAGGCTGCGAGGGGCGGCACGGCCGACGAAGAGGGTCATGCGGCGACCTCGCGTCCGTCGGTCAGCACGGCGGGCCGGGCGGCCATGCCGTCCAGGAGGTCGACCGGGATGCCCAGTCCGTCGAGCACCGTGCGCGCCTGCGCGAGGTGCTGCTCGGCGAGGTCCTCGACGAAGCGTCGGGACCCGGCGGCGACGAGCAGGTCCCGGGCCTCGTCGAGCTCCTCGTCGCCCAGGTCGCGGCCCAGGTACTCGCGGAGCCGGGGCCAGGCGGACGTCGTGCGGGCGTGCACCAGGAGCGGTGTCTGCTTGCGCGTGCGCAGGTCGCAGGTGGTGCTCTTGCCGGAGCGCGCCGGGTTGCCGAAGACCCCGATGAGGTCATCGGCGAGCTGGAAGGCGATGCCCATCGCCCGGCCGACGTCGCCGAGCCGCTCGATCGTTCCTGCGTCGGCGCCCGCGAGCACCGCACCCGCCTGCAGCGGGAGGGCGAACGAGTACGCGCTGGTCTTCTGCGCCTCCATCTCCAGGCTCTGGGCGAGGGTGGCGGGGGCGAGGTCCAGCGAGTGGCGCACGTCCGCGAGCTCGCCGGCGGCCGTGCGGTGCAGCGCCGTGTCGAACAGGTCGAGCAGCCGCGCCACGACGGGCGCGGGTGCGCCGCTGAGCGCGACGGCGCGCACGGCGGCGGTCAACGCGAGGTCGCCGGCCAGGATCGCCGCGGTGAGCCCGTAGTCGGCGGCCACCTCGGGGGCGGCGCCGTCGATGCCCGCCAGCGCCCGGAACGTGCCGCTGACGTTGGGGCGCCCGCGACGGACGTGGTCGTCGTCGATCACGTCGTCGTGGATGACGAAGGCCGTGTGGAGCAGCTCCACCGCCGCGCCCACCTCGGCGGCTGCGCCGGGGGACTGCCCGCCGAGGGCGTCGTGGATCGCAACCAGGAGCGCCGGGCGGAAGCGCTTGCCTCCCTCCGTCGCGGCGCAGAGCGCCTCCCAGAGGAGCGCATGGTGCGCGTCGACCGCGGCCGCCCGGCGGCGCCCGTCGTCGAGGATCCGTGCCAGTGCCTCGTCCGTGCCCGTGCCCGTGTCCGTGCCGCCCATTCCGTGCCTCCCGCAGCTCGACCGTTCCTTGATGACCAAACCTATGCAACACTTCGAACCAAATCTAGGCACATTGCGGAGGGGTGGACAAGGTTTGGGCAACGTCAGTCTCACCATCGGAGATCTCGCCCACAGGACCGGAGTACCCATCTCGACGCTCCGCAGCTGGGAGCGGCGCTACGGGTTTCCCGAGCCGCGCCGTCAGCCGGGGGGCCACCGTCGCTACAGCGAGGCCGACGTCGAGGCGGTCCTGGACGTGCTGGCGCGCCGCCGCGGCGGCCTGTCGCTCGCCGCAGCCGTCCACCGTGCCGAGACCCCGCAGGTGCGGTCCGGCTCCGTCTATGCCGATCTCCGGCGCCTGCACCCGCTGCTCCGACCGCAGGTCCTGTCCCGACGCACCCTCGTGTCGATGAGCCACGCGATCGAGGACGAGTGCGCGGCCCGGGCGGCCGACCCCCTCCTGTTCGGCGGGTTCCAGCGTGAGCGGTTCCTCCGCGCGTCGTACGACCGCTGGTGCGAGCTCGCCCGCACGGCGAAGTGCGCGGTCGTCTTCGCCGACACCGCCGCCCCGGGACCGCCGCAGCGAGGAGTGCCGGTGGAGGTCCCGATCCCCCCGGACTCGCCGCTCAACCGGGAGTGGCTGGTCGTGTGCGACGCCGCCGACCTGCCGGCGTGCTTGGTGGCGGTCGAGCGCCCCGGCCAGGGCTCCGACCCGTCGACGAGGCGGACCTTCGAGGCCTTGTGGTCGGTGGACCCGCAGGTGGTGCGGGACGCCAGCAACATCGCCGCCGCGCTGGCCGACGAGCTCAGGCCCGAGTGGCGCGACGCCGCCGACCTGCCGCCCCAGCCGGATCCGCCGGGGGCCTCCGAGGACCTCTACCGGGCGACGCTGCTCTTCGACCGGATGGTCGCCTACATCGACGCGGCCGGCTGACCCCGCACGACGACGTCTGACCGGACCCGCTCGGGGGTACCGGCGGTCATGCCGACCCACGATCGTCCGCCGCGCGTCGTCCTCGTCACCGGTGCCTCCAGCGGCATCGGCGAGGCCGCTGCCCATCAGGTGGCGCAGCGCGGTGACCACCTGGTGCTCCTCGCCCGAGGCCGCCACGCCCTGGACCGGGTGGCCCGCGACTGC
>Ga0247820_10000504_pt1 | contig 20813 bp, 18 predicted proteins | sample 13C_Glucose_Day1_2_FD_192480 | JGI IMG/M metagenome (GOLD analysis project Ga0247820, IMG submission 192480) | Soil microbial communities from agricultural site in Penn Yan, New York, United States - 13C_Glucose_Day14 | ecosystem: Environmental > Terrestrial > Soil > Agricultural land | place...
ATCCGAACCCTGCTCGATGGTCTCTACCGCGTCGCCGGCTATCTCGCGGGTGTCTTCCTCATCCTCATCTTCCTGCTCATGATGGGCTTGTCCGTCGGGCGCCAGATCGGCGTCAACATCCCGGCGGGCGACGATCTCGCCTCCTGGTGCATGGCCGCCATGGCTTTCCTGGGATTGGCGCACACCTTCAAGTCCGGCGAGATGATCCGGGTCGGCCTCCTGCTCGACCACCTGCAAGGCGGCACCCGCCGCGTGTTCGAGATCTTCTCCCTCGTGGTCGGCCTCGCCTTCGTCGGGTTCTTCGCCTGGCACGCGGTGCAGCTCACCTATGACAGCTACCGCTTCAACGACATGGCCCAAGGCGTGCTTGCCGTGCCGCTCTGGATCCCGCAGCTCGGCTACGCGGCTGGCCTCGTGATCCTGTTCATCGCCTTCGTGGACGAGTTCGTGCATGTGATCCGCGGCGGCGATCCGCGTTACGAGAAGCCGCCGGCCACCACGGCCGAAGAGGTGGTCGAGCGCGCCATCCAGAGCGGGGTATAGGCCATGGAACTCGTTCAGATTTCCGGTCTGCTCCTCCTGTTCCTGGCTTTCCTGCTCGCGGGCGGCGTGTGGATCGCCATCGCGCTCCTGGCCTGCGGCTGGGTCGGCATGCAGTTCGTGGGCGGCGGCATTCCGGCGGGCTCCGTGCTCGCCACCACGATCTGGGGCAACTCCGCCTCCTGGACGCTCGCGGCCCTGCCGCTCTTCATCTGGATGGGCGAGATCCTCTTCCGCACCCGCCTGTCGGAGGAGATGTTCCGCGGCCTCGCGCCCTGGCTCAACTGGCTCCCCGGACGGCTCATGCACGTGAACGTGCTGGCCTGCGGCCTGTTCGGATCGGTGTCCGGGTCATCGGCGGCCACCTGCGCCACGGTGGCCAAGATCGCGCTGCCGGAGCTGAAGCGGCGCGGCTACGACGAGACGGTGAGCTTGGGGAGTCTTGCGGGCGCGGGAACGCTGGGCATCCTCATCCCGCCCTCGATCACCATGGTGGTCTATGCGGTGGCCGCCAACGTCTCGATCATCCAGGTCTTTCTCGCGGGCTTCCTGCCGGGGCTCCTCGTGATGGCGCTCTATTCCGGCTACATCGCCCTGTGGTCGGTCCTCAATCCGCACAAGACGCCGCCTGCCGAGCCTCGGATGAGCTTTCGCGAGAAACTGAAGGAGTCGACCAATCTCATCCCGGTCGCGCTCCTCATCGCGCTCGTGTTCTTCACGCTCCTGCTCGGCTGGGCCACGGCCACGGAATGCGCCGCCTGGGGCGTGCTCGGCTCGCTTGCCATCGCCTGGTGGTCGGGCTCGCTGTCGTGGGAGTCGTTCTGGGCCAGCGTGATGGGCACCACGCGGACCACCTGCATGATCATGCTGATCCTGGCGGGCGCCTCCTTCATGTCGACCTCGATGGCCTATACGGGCATCCCGCAGGCGCTGGCGGCCTGGGTCGACTCGCTCCATCTGTCGCCCTACGCGCTCATCGCCGCGCTCACGGTGATGTACATCCTGCTCGGCACGGCGCTCGACGGCATCTCGATGATCGTGCTCACCACCGCCATCGTGATTCCGATGGTGAAGACCGCCGGCTTCGACCTCGTCTGGTTCGGCATCTTCCTGGTGCTGGTGGTCGAGATGGCCGAGGTCTCGCCGCCGGTCGGCTTCAACCTCTTCGTGCTCCAGACCATGTCGGGCAAGGATTCGAACACGGTGGCGCTCGCCGCCCTGCCGTTCTTCTTCCTGCTCGTGCTGGCGACCGCCATCATCACCGTCTTTCCGGACATCGCGATGGTCCTGCCGAAGCTCGCCTTTCCGGATTAGAGCATCGTGCGCAAAAGCGGATCCGGTTTTGCGGCGACACGATGCGGCACAAAAACCTGGAGCGGCAGACGAGTCCAAGAAATCGTCTGCCGCTCCAGGATCCGTACAAGAACACCAGAGGAGAACGACCGTGAGACACTGGACCAAACTTTCCCTCGGCGCAGCGGCCGCGCTCATGATGAGCGTGCCCGCGATGGCGCAGACCAAGTGGAACCTGCCGGCCGCCTATCCGGCCGACAACTTCCACACCGAGAACCTCGTCCTTTTCGCCAAGGACGTGGCGGATGGGGCTGGCGGCAAGCTCCAGGTCACGGTTCACGCCAATGCGTCCCTGTTCAAGGCACCGGAGATCAAGCGCGCGGTTCAGACTGGCCAGGCCCAGGCCGGCGAGGTGCTGATGTCGCTGCACGAGAACGAGGATCCGATCTACGGCCTCGACGTGGTACCCTTCCTCGCCACCTCGTTCGATCAGGCGAAGAAACTGTGGGACGTGCAGCGGCCGGCCGTCGAGAAGAAGCTCGCGAGCCAGGGCCTGATGCTGCTCTTCGCGGTGCCGTGGCCGCCGCAGGGCATCTTCGCCAAGAAGGACATCAACACCATCGAGGATCTGAAGGGCGTGAAGTGGCGCTCCTACAATCCCGGCACCGCCCGCATCGCGGAGATCGTCGGGGCACAGCCGGTGACGGTCCAGGCGGCGGACCTGCCGCAGGCTCTCGCCACCGGCGTGGTCAATACCTTCATGACCTCGGGGGCGACCGGCTACGATTCGAAGGTATGGGAGTCGCTCACCCACTTCTACGACACGCAAGCCTGGATCCCGAAGAACCTGATCTTCGTCAACAAGGCCGCTTTTGACGCCCTCGACAAGCCGACCCAGGAGGCTGTGCTCAAGGCCGCCAAAACTGCCGAGGAACGCGGCTGGAGGACCGCTCAGGAAAAGACCAAGTGGTATCTGGAGCAGATGGCCGCCAGGGGCATGAAAGTTCAGCCCCCGGGCGCGGAACTCAAGGCGGGTCTCCAGAAGGTGGGCGAGCAGCTGACACAGGACTGGCTGAAGAAGGCAGGGCCCGACGGCCAGGCGGTCATCGACGCGTACAAGAAGTCGCTGTGAGCGCAGGTCCGCTCTTCGTCATGGCCGGGCCCGACCCGGCCATCCACGTCTTGTGATCCGTTGCGCAAAGGCGTGGATGCCCGGCACGAGGCCGGGCATGACGATGGGGAGGGAAAATCTCACGCCAGGGTGAAATCCATCGTGATCTCGGCGTTGAGCACCTTGGAGACCGGGCAGTTCTTCTCGGCCGCGCGGGCGAGCTCCTCGAACTTGGCGCGGTCGATGCCGGGCACGTTGGCGTTGAGGGTCAGGGCGGATTTGGAAATCTTGAACCCGGCCCCTTCCTGTTCGAGCGTCACCACCGCCTCGGTGGCGAGCTCGGTCGGCGTGAAGCCCGCGCCCTGGAGCTGGAAGGCGAGCGCCATGGTGAAGCAGCCGGCGTGAGCCGCCGCGATCAGCTCCTCCGGATTGGTGCCCTTCTCGTTCTCGAAGCGCGTCTTGAAGGAATAGGGCGTGTTGGAGAGCACGCCGGAATCGGCCGTGAGGTGCCCGGTGCCTTCCTTGCCCGTCCCCTGCCAAACGGCTCTTGCCTTGCGGTTCATGATCGTCTCCCGATGAAGTTACGCAGCGTCATCTAGGACACGCCGCATGAGGGGCCAGATGCCATGCGTGCAAACGCAGCCCGGCACTTTCGCCTTGCGTTCCGCGAACGGCTCGGGTTTCTCGCTGTGACGACTACACGAAGGACAGGAGCATGACCCGTCTCCGGGCCAACCTGCGCCCACGATTTCTCGGCTCCGCCCTGCTGGCGACCCTCGTCTTCGCCATGCTCCCGGCGGAATGGATGGTGAACTCCCGGCTTCTCGTGTCCTGGGACGTCGGGGTCGTGTGCTACTTGAGCATCGCCTGGACCATCGCGGTCGGGTCCTCGACGGGCCGCATGCAGGAGCGCGCGGCCCGCGAGGACGAGGGGGCGATCGCCGTGCTGATCCTCACCATGGCGGCGGCCATCGCGAGCCTCGGGGCCATCGCGGTGGAGCTGAAGGGCATCCACGACGATCCGGCCGGGCAGCAGGGCTTCCGCTTGTCGATCGCCGCCGTCACCATCCTGTGCTCGTGGTTCTTCGTGCACACGATCTACGCCATCCACTACGCGCATGAATATTACGGCGATGCGGGCGAGCGGCGGGGCCTCGAGTTCCCGCACGAGGGCAAGCCCGATTACTGGGACTTCCTCTACTTCTCCTTCAACCTCGGAGCCGCCGCGCAGACCTCCGACGTGATCATCGTGTCCAAGCGCATGCGCCGCCTGGCGCTGGCCCACACCATCCTGTCGTTCCTGTTCAACACCACGATCCTGGCGCTCGCGGTCAATGTCGGGGCGGGGCTGCTCTAAAGCATCGGACCCGAAAGTGGATTTGCACTTTTGGGATCCCTTCGATGCTTTCTCATTGAATGAGAGCATCGTCCGAGCGGAAAACCGGATCCACTTCGCCGGAAAAGCGCTCTAGGACGGTGCACTCGCGCCGGCAGGATTCAGACCGCGGCCGCCGCCTGCCGCAGCACGTCGGCGACCCGCTCCCGGAGGAGCCCGAACATCGGCGCGACGCTGTCGTCGGGGCCCGTCCAGTTGATCGTGAAGCAGAACGTGACGGGGATGCCGCGCACAATCATCTGGCCCGGCAGGCTGAAGCAATGGAAATCCTGCCAGTCGATGCTGCCGCCTTTCGCATAGGCGGCCGTATCCGGCGGCACCACCAACGCGATGGCGTCCGCCATGGCCTGGATCCGCTTGAACTCGGTGAGCGTCCCGGGCTTCTGGAAGAATTCCCCCTTCAGCGCCCGGCGGTACCAGCGGACCATCTCGTCCGCCGTGCTGACCATCGTCTCGCGCTCGTTCCTGGGCGAGCGGGCGGGGCCCGGCAGCGAGCCGGTCGCCATCCGCTTCATGCCGTCCCAGCCGAGGTCGACGCCCTCCGCCTCTCCGGCCAGGTAGGAGAACAGCCGCCGCGTCGAGGCGGGAATCCGGGTCCGGCTCAGGCCGGCCTCCGCGATCAGGGCCCGCACCCGTTCGACGCCGACGGCGGCGAGCGCGACGTCCGTCGCCGTGTTGTCGCTATGGGCGATCATCGCCTCGAGGACGCTGCGGGCAGGGGTCGTCCCGGTCAGGTTCAGGAAGACGGGGCTGCCCGGCGACCGGACGGCGGCGTCGATGGATTTCTGCTCGTCTTCCGAAAGCCGTCCCGCCTCCACGTCGCGCAGGTACTGGGCGAGGATGAAGGTCTTGACCGCACTGCCGACGAACAGGAGGGCATCGGGCACATGGGACGCCTTCCAGGGGCGCTCGGGATGGTCCGCCTCCACGAGGCAGCTCGCGTTGGCCGGCAGGGTGGCGAAACGCGCAACCGCCGCCGCCACATCGGCGTCCGGAGCGCCGAAGGCGGGACGGACGAGCGCGGGGGCCGAGACAGCGGCGGCGACCAGAAGGGCTCGGCGATCCAGTTTCATCGGTGCACCTCCTCGACGAAGCCCCACCCCATCGGCCCCGCTCGCGGAAAGCGTATCCGTTTCCGGCGGGTCCCGATAGGCGGCTTCCGGGGCCATTCGGCGCCCGGCGCTGCGGCGCCGGATCCGCTCTCCCGTTGCGTCCGGCGGAGGGGCGTGACAAAGGGGCAGGATGTCGATCGTCTGCCATCCTGCCGGGCCCGTCCCGGTCATCGAAACGGAACGCCTCATCCTGCGCGGCCATGTGCTGGAGGATTTCGAGGCCAGCCTCGCCCTCTGGACCGACCCCGAGGTCACGCGCTTCATCGGCGGCAAGCCGTCCACGACCGAGGAGGTCTGGTCGAGGCTGCTGCGCTATGCGGGCCACTGGTCCCTGCTCGGCTTCGGCTACTGGGCCATCACCGAAAAGGCGACGGGCCGCTTCGTGGGCGAGGCGGGATTCGCCGATTTCAGGCGCGACATCGAGCCAACGCTTGAAGGCATGCCGGAGATCGGCTGGGTGATCGCGCCCCATGGGCACGGCCGCGGCTATGCGACCGAGGCTGCGCGGGCCGCCATCGCCTGGGGCGACGGGCATTTCGGCCCCGGCCGCACGGCCTGCATCGTCGCGCCCGAGAACGGGCCCTCGATCCGCGTGGCCGAGAAATGCGGCTACCGGGAATTCTGCCGGACCACCTACAAGGACAAGCCGACGATCATGTTCGTCCGCGACGGAGATTAAACGTCCTCGTCCGGCAACGCGTCGATGATGCTTCGCGCCACGTCGAACCGGAAGCCTCCGCGCGCCATCGCGGCCATGTCCTTGTCCCGGTAGGGCGCGCGCTCGCCCGGCCGGTAGGGGCCGAGCTTGCGGCGGCGGGCGAAGGCGCGGGCGGCGCCTTCCTCGTCGCCCTCCTCGTTCTCCAGCGCGTCCGCGATGGTGGCGCGGTCGATTCCCTTGGCGGACAGCTTCGCCTGGATGGCGCGGGCGGAGCCGCCGCGGCGGCGCAGGGTGGCGACCCGGGCCTGGGCATAGCGCGTGTCGTCGATCAGTCCCGCGCGCAGGCTTTTCGACACCACCTCGTCGATGGCGTCGTGAAACTCCGCCGGGTCCTCGCCACGCAGGCGGCAGCGCTTGTCGACCTTGCGCCGGAGCACGCGCCTCAGATTCTCGGCCGAGGAGGAATAGCGCTCGAGATAGGCCATGGCCGCCCGCTGGAGATAGGCCGGGGTGACCTTGCGCGGGATCTTCCGGACGGGCTTCCTGTCGTCGTCCATCATGAGCCGTCGGCTTCGGGGGAGGAGGTCTCGCCCGGATCCTCCACCTGGCCCCGCCGTTGGAGCTGCAGGGCCACGAACCAGCACAGGGAGGCCCATGCCGCTCCCACCGACCATCCGGCCAGGACGTCGCTCGGCCAGTGGACGCCGAGGTAGACGCGGCTCGCGCCCACCAGCAGGGTCATGGTGATCGCGAGCCCCATGAAGAGAGCGCGCATGCGCCGCCTTTCCTGCACGCGGGCCAGGAGAGCCCCGAGGGTCAGGAACGTGACGGCGGAGAGCATGGCGTGGCCGCTGGGAAAGCTCGCGGTGTAGACCCGGGCCGCATGGGGCACGAGATCCGGCCGCGGCCGCTCGAAGCCGAGCTTGAGGCCGGAGGAGAGCAGCGTGCCGCCGATGACGGCGACGAGGACCAGGAGCGCCGCGCCGCGCTTGCCCGCCATCATCAGATAGACCCAGGTCACTCCGGTGACGATGGTGAGGATGGCGTAGCCGCCGAGCCCGGTGATGTCCCGCGCCGCCTCCTCCAGCCATGGCGGCCCGAGGGGATTGGCGAGGTTGGAGGGATCGCGCAGGGCGAGCAGCAGGCGGCTGTCGAGGGCATGGGTGTCGCCCTCGCGCACATCGCCGGCCAGCTCCATGAAGGCCCAGGCGAAGAACCCGAAGGCCGCCAGCGAGAGCAGGGGGCCGAGCTCGTTCAGGCGAAGGCGGAGCCAGAGGCGGGTGGCGGGGGTGATCAGCGCATGCATGGGTGAAGACATAGAGGCCTTGGGATGAACTGGCGAGCGGGACCGTCGTTCCGGGCGCCGCGACGCTCCCGGCGACGCGGTTCAAGGAATACGATGCAGGCCCCCGGTTTCATCCCGGAACGGGGGATCGCGTCCGGATGTTCGGCTGGACCGGGCTCCCTCACACCCCCAGGCGCATGCGCCACGCCGCGGGCACCACGATGTCGCCGAGCCCGAGCCAGTCCGCCATCAGGCGCAGCTCGTCGCCGAGGGCGGGGGCGATGTCCTCCGGCGGCGCGGCTTCCTCCGGGTGGATCGAGTGGACCAGCAGGCGGCCCGTCGCACGGTCGGCCTTGAGATCGAGGCGGGCGACGATGTTCTCGCCCAGCACGAAGGGCAGGCAGTAATAGCCGTATTCGCGCTTCTCGGCCGGGGTGTAGATTTCGATGCGGTAGCGGAAGTCGAACAGGCGCTCGGTGCGGGTGCGCTCCCACACGATGGGGTCGAAGGGCGATACCAGGGCCCGGGCGTCGATCCGGCGCGGCAGCTTGGCCTGGGGGTCGAGATAGATCGGCCCCGGCCAGCCCTCGACCGTGACGGGCACGAGGTCGCCCGCCTCGACCAGCTCCGGGATGCGCATCTTCGCGTCGGCGGGCTCCAGCCGGAAATAGTCGCGCAGGCAGCGCTCGCTGGCGATGCCGAGCGCCCGGATCGACAGCCGCAGCAGCTCGCGCTGGGCCTCCTCGTCGGATGGGGTCGGGGCATTGAGGATCTCCGACGGCAGAACGCGCTCGGGAACGTCGTAGACGCGCTCGAAGCCCCGCCGCGTGGCGGTGGTGACCGCGCCGGCCCAGAACAGCCATTCGAGGGCCCGCTTGCCGTCGCTCCAGCCCCACCATGAACCCTGGCCCTTGTGGCCGCCGCTGAGCTCGCCGGCGCTCAACGGCCCCCGCGTCTCGATCTCGCGCCGCACCTCCTCGATGAAGGCGTGCTTCTCCCGGCCGAACCGGGCGAGCCCCCCGTAGATGCCCTCGCCCCTGGCCGCGCGGGCCATGCGCCAGCGGAACAGGGGATGAAGATCGAGGCGAATCAGGGAGGCCTCGTGCCCCCAATATTCGAAGGCGCCGCGCTTCCTCGGATGGTAGGCGGTCTTCTCCAGCAGATCCCGCCCGTACGGACCGAGCCGCGAGAAGAGCGGCATGTAGTGGGCCCGCACCAGCACGTTGACCGAATCGATCTGGAGCAGGTTCGACCGCGCCAGCACGCGGGCGATGTGGCGCCCGGTCGGGGCGAGGGGCCGGGCCTCGGCGAGACCCTGGGCGGCCAGCGCGATGCGGCGGGCCTGGGAGCGGGAGAGACGGGTGCGGGCGGTCATGACGGGCGTCGGATGCGGGGCGCCCAGCTAGCGCCATGGGGGACCGAACGGCAAGGGGGTCCGTGCTCCCTCGGGGCGGCCGGCGCTGCGCGGATCCGGCCGCGCAAGAGAACGTCCATCGCCCGTCGACTCAAGGACGGCGCATCGCGGAAGGGATTTATCGATGTACCTCGACCGGAACCCGATGGGAGTCCGTTTGTCAAAAAGGTAGCGAGCGCTCCAGGCAAGGGGTACCGCCTCTGCAACGTCGGGTTAAGGAAGGTGCAACTACGGCTCGTTGTCCCTGGGCGCCCTGGCTACCAGTCGATTGTGCCTGCACTGTCGCTCTTTTCGTCAGAAGCTGGAGGCGGCGATGGGACGAGCAAAGCATTGGCAAAAGCATAAGGCCATGTGGGACGCCGACGGCGCGAGGAACGCGGTTGCCGAGGGAGCCGCGGCCGGGACGGAGGTCGGGATCGATGCCTCGGCCCTGATTCGGAAGGCAAAGGGCCCCATCGTCTACAGCCTGGTCGATGATGCCGGCGGCGCATTCAGGATCGACCCGAAGACCGGTGTCGTCACTGTGGCGGACGCCTCCCTGCTCGACTACGAGGCGGCCCAGCATCACACCGTCAGGGTGAAGGCCGTTGCGGGGCACAAGACCGTCTACGGGGATTTCGATGTCGGCGTCAGGGATCGGCCGGAGTTCGAGCTGATTTCCGCCGCCCCCGGCGGCGGAGCCATGGGCGGGGACAGCCCCGACCTGTCGGGCGACGGCCGCTTCGTGGCCTTCAGGAGCAGCTCTCCGGACCTGATCCCGGGCGACAATGACGGCGATTTCTCCAGCGACGTGTTCGTCCGCGACCGGCAGATGGGCCTGGTCGAGAGGGTCTCAATGCAGGCGGATGGCAGCGCTGGAGCGGAGGCTTTCAATCCAGCCATCTCGGCCGACGGACGCTACGTGGCCTATGTCAGTTTCGCATCCGCCATCGTGGCGGGGGACACGAACGACACCGCCGACGTCTTCGTGTTCGACCGGGCGATGCACACGACGAAGCGCGTCTCCGCCGCGTCCGACGGCACGCAAGGCAGCGACTACAGCGGCGTCAGCGATTTCGCCGAAGCGCCGGCCCTGTCGGCGGACGGCCGCTTCATCGCGTTCGAGAGCAAGGCGTCGAACCTCGTCACGGACGACACGAATGGCGGGCACGATATCTTCGTCCATGATCAGCAGGCGGGCACGACCGAACGGGTTTCGGTCGCGAACGATGGTGTCCAGTCGAACGGTTGGAGCCACGACCCGTCCATGTCCGCGGACGGGCGGTACGTGACCTACATGAGCTTCGCGTCCAACCTGGTTCCCGGCGATACGGGCAAGGCCGGCGACGTCTTCCTGTACGATCGGCTCACGGGCACGACCGAGCGTGTGTCCGAGACCCCGAGCGGTGCGGAAGCCAGCGACAACAGCGGAGAGGCCGAGATCTCCGCCAATGGGCGTTTCGTGGTCTATTCGAGCCATGCGTCCAACATCGTCTCCGGTGACACGAACGGGGTTCCGGACATCTTCGTGTTCGACGTGGCGACCGGGGTCACGGAGCGCGTGTCGCTCAAAAGCGACGGGACGCAATTCGCCCGCGGGTCCTTCAGCCCCGAGATCTCGGCGGACGGGCGCTACGTCACGTTCACGAACGAGGCCTCGGATTACGCAGGTCCGGTGAACCCCGACCGGGAGGTCTTCGCATATGACCGGGACACGGATACGCTCGCGCGGGTCGAGCGTGGATTCTTCCCGAATCCGTCGATCTCGGACGAGGGCCAGTCCCTGGCCTATACGGACGGCGACGACGTCTTCGTGACCCAGATGAGCGACCTCTTCATCTGAGCGGGAGCGTGCGGTCCCGCGGCGGGGCGGGGAGAGGCACAGCCGGCGTCGTGCTCAAGCGCGGATTCCCGCGGGCGTCAGCGCGCGGGTTCGGACGCCGACGCCGTCCGGGATTCGTTCAGGAGACCGGCAATGCCCGGAAGGCGCAACCGGATCCAACGGGCCTATGCCGAGTTGTCCTCCGGTCACCCCAACCGGAAGGCGCCACGTCATGGCCAGCCCGGCTCCGCCGCCTCTTCATTCCGCTGCGCCGCCTGCGAGTTCCCCGCTCCTGACGGCAGGCGGCATCGTCCTGGCGATCGGAGCGTTGTATTTCGGCCGCGATATCTTCATTCCCTTCGCTCTGGCCATCCTCCTGAGCTTCGCGCTGACGCCGCTGGTCAACTGGTTCAGACGCTTCCGGCTGCCTCGCATCGCCGCCGTGCTCGTCGCCGTGACCCTCGCGTTCATCCTGATCGCGGGCATCGCTTTCGTGGTCGGGCGCCAGCTGATCCAGCTCGCCGACAATCTCCCGGCCTACCAGACCACCATCACCCAGAAGATCCGCTCCTTGCAGCAATCGGCGCCCGGCGGCGGCATCGTCGAGAAGGTCACCACCACCATCGAGGATCTCGGCAAGGAGATCTCGGGAGAGGAGAGGAAACCCGAGGAGCCGCAGCCCGGCCTCGGAGCGGGGCGTTCCGCGCAGGAGCCGGTGACCGTGCGGCTCGAAGCCCCGCAGACCAAGCCTCTGGAGATCATCCGGACCGTCGTCGGTCCCCTGCTTGCGCCGCTCGCCACGGCGGGCCTCGTCGTGATCTTCGTGATCTTCGTGCTGCTCGAGCGGGAGGACCTGCGCGACCGCTTCATCAAGCTGGCGGGGGCCGGCGATCTCCAGAAGAGCACGCAGGCCATCAATGATGCGGCGGCCCGGGTCAGCCGCTATCTGCTGATGCAGCTGGTGGTGAACCTGACCTACGGAATCCCGATCGGCATCGCGCTCTACTTCATCGGCGTGCCCAATGCGGTGCTGTGGGGGCTCCTGGCGGCGGTCCTCCGGTTCGTCCCCTATCTCGGTCCGTTCCTGGCGGCCCTCTTCCCCGTCGCCCTCGCGGTCGCGGTCGATCCGGGTTGGACGATGCTGTTCTGGGTGGTCGGCTTGTTCCTCTTGGCGGAACTCGTCAGCAACAACGTCATCGAGCCATGGCTCTACGGCTCCAGCACCGGCCTGTCGTCCCTGGCCATCATCATGGCGGCAATCTTCTGGACCTCCTTGTGGGGTCCGGTCGGGTTGTTCCTGGCGACGCCCCTGACCGTCTGCCTCGTCGTGATCGGCCGCTATGTCCCGCAACTGGAATTCCTGGGCGTCCTCCTCGGCAGCGATCCGGTGCTCGCCCCGGAGGAGCGGCTCTATCAGCGCCTGCTGGCAGGCAACCTGGAAGAGGCGGTGGAGATCGCCGAGGACTATGTCGATGAATGCTCCTCGCGCGAGTTCTACGACAACGTCGCCATCCCGGCTCTCCGCCTGGCGGAGAACGATCGCCAGCGCAGCACCACGGACACCAACTACCGGCGGCTCGTCGCCGATACGGCGGTCTGCGTTGTGCGCGAGATCGAGGACAATGTCCGGGAGAAGGCCTCCTCCCCCGTCGAGCCGGCCGATGGGACATCCGACGCTCGCCTGCCGTCGACCGCGGCGGAGCGGCCGCCGTCCGTTCTCTGCCTGGCGGGGCGCACCGAACTCGATCGCGCGGCGGCCGAGATGATGGCGCAGGTGCTCGAGGAGCGCGGCGCCGGCACGCGGGTCCTGCCGCCGATCGCCGTCAGCCAGGGCGCCCTGGGGCAGCTCGATCTCCAGGGCGTGGACGTGGTCTGCCTGTCCTACCTTCATCCGCAGCCGCAGGTCTATGCCCGCTATATCTGCCGGCGCCTGCGCCGCCGGGCACCTCACTTGAAGCTCGTCGTCTGCTGCTGGAATCTGGCGGCCGCCACGGGCCAGACGGAGGATCTCAAGAAGCAGATGGCGGCCGACGCGGTGTTCGCCTCCCTCGAGGCCTGTGTCGACCAGGTGAATGCGTGGATCTCCCGCCCGGCATTGCCCGGCGGAACGCCCCCGGTCCTTCCCGACACGGAGCAGGAGCAGCTCGCCGCGCTGCACGACCTTGGTCTGGTATCGGCGAGGAGCCGGCGGTTCGACGAGGTGTCCAGAAACGTCGCACAGGCGTTCGATGCCCCGATCGCGCTCGTGTCCCTCGTCGACGAGGCGCATCGGCCCGACCCAGGCACGCCGGACTCGTCGCAGGACACCCAGGCGACCCCTCAGGCCGCTCACGAGGAATCGCTCGACGCGCACGTGGTCGCTGCGAACGAGGTGCTGGTGTCCGAGGACGTGACCAAGGATGAGCGCTTTGCCGACGATCCGCTCGTGCTGGAGAAGGGAATTCGTTTTTATGCCGGTGCCCCGCTGCGGACCTCCTCCGGCCTGGTCATCGGCTCCCTCTGCGTGATCGACACCCAGCCGCGCGAGTTCCCGGAACCGGATCGCCAACGCCTCCAGGACATGGCCGACGCGCTGATGACTCAGATCGAGCGTCGTGCCACCGAAGGCGAATCCCCTGCTCCGGACGTCGTTCAAAGGAGCGATCGATCCGCGGAGACGATGAGCTCCGGCGAGTCGCCGTGAAGGGAATCCGGAACCCACGCCTCCTGCACGCCGTCAGGGCTTTCCGGGGGGCTTCGCGGCGGGTGCGACCGAGAATGCCGTCGCCATGAAGGCCAGGAGCTTGAGGGCCGCGATCACCATGTGGCCCGTCTCCCAGCGGTTGCGGATTGCGTGGAAGTTCTCCGGAATGGGCCCTGGCTGCCACGTGGCTAGGATGCCGTTGGCCGGCGCCACGAGGGCGATCCAGGCTGCCAGGGCGAGCACGAAGAGAACGGCTCCCGCGAGCGCGAACCGGAACCGATCCGACTCGCCGCGCAGCAGATAGGCCAGTACGCCCGAGACCAGGATGACGCCGATGTCGACCGGCGCGCCCACGACCGCGAAGAGTTGGAACTGGCCGTTGAACACGGTCGCGTCCCGCCACAATTCGGGGGGCCAGACGGTGAGACGCGGCGGGGCCTCGAGCACATGGGCGAAGGATGGCCCGAGACTCAGGGCCGCGATGGTCAGGGCCGCGAGACTCCAGATCCGGAGCAACATGGCATTCGTCCTTTTCCGGGGCAGCCGGGCAGCCGCCCCCGGCACGGGGCCCCTCCCGCGGAGGGCACCTTCCGAGGCGGTCCGAGTTGCCTTGAGGCGCACATTCGGTCAAACGCATATCTGCCCTGCAGCCATATCTTGGGACAAGGCCCTGCTGGTCCCCTAGATCGGCTGCAGCAAGGCGAAGGATACGATGGATCAATCGACGAGAGAGACGCTGCGGCCCGGAACCGGCCACACGCTGAGCCAAGCCGAGATCCGCAGGATCATCTTCGGCATCATGCTGTCGATGCTGCTCGCGGCCCTCGACCAGACCATCATCGCCACGGCCCTGCCGACCATCGGCCGCGAGCTCGGCGATCTGGAGCACCTGCCCTGGGTGGTGACGGTCTACCTGCTCACGGCCACGGCCGTGACCCCCCTCTACGGCAAGTTCAGCGACAGCCATGGCCGGCGCGTCACCATGCTGATCGGAATCGTGGTGTTCATCATCGGGTCCGTCGCCTGCGCGCTCGCGCCCACCATGATCATTCTGATCCTGGCCCGCGGCCTGCAAGGGCTCGGCGGCGGCGGGCTGATCGCCCTGGCCCAGACCATCGTGGCCGATCTCGTGCCGCCCAAGGAGCGCGGACGCTACCAAGTCTATTTCGCCAGCGTGTTCATGACCTCGAGCCTGCTCGGTCCGGTGCTCGGCGGCTTTTTCGCGGAGCACCTGCACTGGTCGGTGATCTTCTGGATAAACCTGCCGCTCGGGCTCGTGGCCCTGTTCATCGCGTTCCATGGCCTGAAGAAGCTGCCGCAGGTGCATCGGCCGCACCGGCTCGACCTCCTGGGCGCGCTGGTCATGGTCGCGGCGACCGTGTCCCTCCTGCTGGCCCTGAGCTGGGGCGGCCTGCGCCATCCCTGGGGCTCCTGGCCGATCATCGGCCTCTTCGCGGGTTCGGCCGCCCTCTGGGGCCTGTTCGCCGCACGCATGCGCATGGCCCCGGAGCCGCTGATCCCGCCCGGCGTGCTGCACAATCCCGTGGTGCGCATGGGCACGCTCGCGGCCTGCTTCGGCATGGGCACCTATATCGGCCTCACCATCTACCTACCGGTCTATTTCGAGAGCGTGCGCGGCCTCTCGGCGAGCCTCTCCGGTCTCGCCCTGATCCCGCTCATGGCCGGAACCGTCGTGGGCGCGACGCTCTCCGGCCGCATGATGGCGAAGGTCAAGCACTACAAGCGCCTGCCGGTGGCGGGCCTGCTCGTCGCCATGGCGGCCACGGGCGTGCTGGCGGCCTTCGGCGCCGCGATCCCGCTGCCGGGAATCGAGGCGATCCTGGCCGTCATCAGCATCGGGCTCGGCACGCTGCTGCCGGTCTCCACGGTGGCGATCCAGAACGCGGTCGTTCCCCACGAGCTCGGCACGGCGACGGGAGCGGCGAACTTCTTCCGCTCCCTCGGGGGCGCCCTCATCGTGGCGATCTTCGGCGCGATCGTGCTCAGCGGCACGGGCCTCTCGGAAGCCGCCAGCTTCGAGAGCCTGGCGGCCACCGCGGCGCGGAGCGGCGTCAACCTGTCGGACGTGTTCAGCCATGTGTTCATGGCGGCGGTCGTCGGCTTCGCGCTCGCCTTCCTGTTCCTGCTCGCCATGGAGGAGCGGCCCCTGCGCGGCAGTGCCGTAAAGGCGGCCGAGGCGGCGATCGCGGATTGAACGGTTCAAAGGCCGCGTTTCCCTACGGCGAACCGGAACCGCTGCGCCGGAAAACGCTCTCAATCGAGCGTCTGCCGGAACCGCAGCACCGCGACGGTCATCGCCGCGAGCATGAAAGCGCCGAGCGCCAGCACGTCGGCCTGGAGATCCACGAAGCCCGCGCCTTTCAGCATGATGCCGCGCACGATGCGCAGGTAGTGGGTCAGGGGCAGGACCTCACCGATGGCTTGCGCCCATCCGGGCATGCCGCGGAACGGGAACATGAAGCCCGACAGGAGAATGCTCGGCAGGAAGAAGAAGAACGACATCTGCATCGCCTGGAGCTGGCTCGTGGCGACGGTCGAGAAGGTGTAGCCCACCGAGAGATTGGCCAGGATGAACAGGAGCGTCAGCGCCACGAGCAGCGCGAGGCTGCCGATCACCGGCACGCCGAACAGGAGCTTCGCGGCCCCGAGGATGAGCCCGGCCTGGAGGCCGCCGATCACCAGATAGGGGGCGATTTTTCCGAGCATGATCTCCACGGGGCGGATCGGCATGGCGAGCAGGCTCTCCATGGTGCCGCGCTCCACCTCGCGGGTGACCGACAAAGCCGTGAAGATCAGCATGGTGAGCGTCAGGATCGTGCCCATGAGGCCCGGCACGATGTTGAGCCGCGTCTCGCCGGCCGGGTTGTAGCGGCGGTGGATCCTGAGCTCGTAGGGCAGGGGCTTGGGCGCCAGATCCGCCACCGGCCCGATGAGCTCGCGGGAAAAGACGCTCGTGGACAGGCCCTGCAGGGCCGACACCGCGCCTCCTGCCGCGACGGGATCGCTCGCATCGGCGATCACCAGCACGGCGGGGCGCTCGCCGCGAATCAGGTCGCGGCCGAAATGGGCCGGGATCTGCACGCCGAACTGCACCTTTCCCGACAGGATCAGGTGGTCGAGCTCCGCCTCGCTCGCGGCGCTGGCGCGGATGTCGAAATACTCGCTCACCCGCATGGCGGCGAGAAACGAGCGCGCGAAGGCGCTCTCGTCCTGGATCAGCACCGCGGTCGGCAGGTGCTTCGGGTCGGTGTTGATGGCGTAGCCGAACAGGAAGAGCTGGAAGAGCGGGATGACGATCATCGTCGCGAAGGTGATGCGGTCGCGGCGAAGCTGCAACAGCTCCTTGACGAAGGCGGCGTAGATGCGCCCGAGCGAGGCCCCGAGGCCGTGGGTGCGTCGGTCGGGAAGGGTCGGCCCGGCGCTCATGCGAAATTGTCCTTCGTGCGGCTCATCAGGTCGATGAACACGTCTTCCAGGGTCGCATGACCCGGCGTCCAGACCTGAGGCCCGCGCTCGCGCAGCTCCCGCGTGGCCGCGTCGAGCTCGTCCGCGTCGCGTCCGCTCACGTGGAGCGCCGTGCCGAAGGGCGCCACCATGCCGACACCGGGAAGCGTCTTCAGATGCTCCGCCAGATCCGCGAGGCCCGGGCCCGTGACCACATAGGTGGAGAGATGCGCATTGGCGATCACCTCGTCGACGGTGCCCTGCGTGAGCAGGTCCCCATAGGCGATGTAGGCGATCTCGTGGCAGCGCTCGGCCTCGTCCATGTAGTGGGTCGAGACCAGCACGGTGATGCCCTCATGCGCCAGCGCGTGGATCTCGTCCCAGAAGTCCCGGCGCGCCTTCGGGTCGACGCCGGCGGTCGGCTCGTCGAGGAGGAGGAGCTGGGGGCCGGGCAGGATGCAGGCACCCAGTGCCAGACGCTGCTTCCAGCCCCCCGACAATTCGCCCGCGAGCTGCTCGGCGCGGTTCTCGAGCCCGAGCCGCCGGATCGCGGCGGAGGCGGCGGCGCGCGGATCGGCCATGTTGTGGACGCGGGCGACGAATTCCAGGTTCTCGCGGATGGACAGATCCGCATAGAGCGAGAAGCGCTGGGTCATGTAGCCCACATGGCGCTTGATCTCGGCCGATTGCGTGCGGATGTCGTAGCCCAGGCACGTGCCGCTGCCGCCGTCCGGCGTCAGCAGCCCGCAGAGCATGCGCAGCGTCGTGGTCTTGCCGCTGCCGTTCGGCCCGAGGAAGCCGTAGATCAGGCCGCGATGGACCTGCATGGAGAGGTTGCGCACCACCGTCCGACCGCCGAAGGACTTGGTGAGCCCGTGGACGTCGATGACGATGTCGGACGCGGGCTCGGAAACGGCGGCCGGGCTTTGGCTCATGATCCCGCCTCCTGGTCCGGGGGCGTGACGGTCACGGGCAGGCCGATGGGAAGGTCGGCGCCGTCCGCGGGCTTCGCCTCGACCCGGAACACGAGCTTGGCGCGCTCCTCCTGGCTGAAGATCACCGGCGGCGTGAACTCCGCCTCGCGGGCGATGAAGCTGATACGGGCCCGCAGGCCCGGCGGACAGCTGTCGCAGGCTACGCCGACCTCCTGGCCCAGCGCCAGGGTCGCAAGCTTCGGCTCGGGCACGTAGAAGCGGATGCGCCGGTTCTCGGGCGGCAGGAGGGAGAGGACCGGCTGGCCCGCATTCACGGTCTCTCCTTCCCGGAAAAAGACGTCCTGGACCTGGGCGTCCGCAGGCGCAGCGACCCGGCGCTTGGAAAGGCGCGTCTCGGCCTGGGTCAGGCCGGCCTCGGCCGCCTCGACATTGGCTTGCGCGGCCCGGATCGTGGCCGAGCGGGCCGCGATTCCTCCGGCGTCGATCTCGCGCTGCACCTCTTCCAGGGCGGCCTTGTCGCGCTCGTAGGCCGTCCTTGCCTGATCGAACTGGGCCTTCGCGGCAATGCCGCGCTCGAACAGCGTCCGCTGCCGCTCAAGTTCCGCCTGGGACAGGCTGAGCTGGGCCCTCGCCCGCTCCTCCTGGGCTCTCAGGATGGCGATCTGCTCCGGGCGCTGGAGCGCGGCCTGAAGATCGGCGAGCTGGGCGCGCGCCTGCTGCAGCTTCGCCTCGGCCTCGTTGCGCTGGGCGACCTGCATGGATGATTCGAGTTCGAAGAGAAGCTCGCCTGATGTGACCTCGTCGGCGGAATCGACGGCGAGCCTCTCGATGCGCCCACCATCCTCCGGCGCCATGAAGACGAGATAGCCTTCCACGTAGCCCTGGAACCCTTGAGCCATCGCCTGCGGACGCAGGAAATACCAGGCCCCGAGCCCGCCAACCAGGAGCGCGATCGCCAGCCCGATGAGCAGGGCGCGCTTCATGACGACTGTCCCTTCAGCGCCTTCATCATCAGGGCGAGATGCGCGTCGAGCATGCCGGCGACGTCGATCGGCTCCAGGCGCTGGAACAGGCTCGTCCAGAGCAGCGCCACCAGCCCGGGCGCGATCGCGAGCTGCGGAAACCTGACGATCTCGTCCGACCGGAACTCGCCGCTGGCGACGCCGCGCTCGGCGATGCCGCGCAGGAGGCCCAATCCCCGGCTGATCACCTCCCGGTGGTAGATCTCCGCGAGCTCCGGGAAGCGCGAGGCCTCCCGCAGCATCAGGCGCACGATGTCGATCCGGCGGGTGCCGAGCACCTCCTGGCGCAGGAAGGCGAACAGGGCCCTCATCTGCTCCTCCGCCGTCATGTCGAGAGTGAGCACCTTCTGCTCGATGGCTCCGATGGCGCCCCCGATGCCGGATTTCACCAGCGCCTCGAGCAGGGCCTGCTTCGACGGCACGTAGAGGTAGATCGTTCCCTTGGCGACACCCGCCCGGGCCGCGACGTCGTCGAGGCGCGCCTCCGCGAAGCCCTTGTCAAGGAACACGTCGAGCGCGGCGTCGAGGATCGCCTGGAGCTTGGCCTGACGGTCGCTCTCGCTCCGGGCCGGCGTCTTCTTCGAGGCCTGCCGCTTCGTCGACATCCGTACGACCCTGGCGTGATGACTGACTGGTCAGTCATAGATACTCCTGTTCGACGCTCCTGTCGAGGGGTGGCCGAAGTCCAGGAATCCGGAATGGCAGGGGAGAGTCCAGGCAAACGAGCATTCCGGGTTCGGTCAAACGCGGGAGAGGGCATCCCGCCTGTGCCATTCCCGGCAGCGCAGAATGTTGGGAAGGGACGCGCTTCCGGCCCGGCGCCATTCACTCCCTTCCCCTGCGCGGGCCGATGCCCTCTCTGGTCGGGAATGACCGGAAGAGCATGCCCCCCGTGTCATCCCAGGCGAGCGAAACGAGGGAAGGGGATCCACTTTTCCGCGCGATGCGCTAAGCTTCGCCTTGCGGCCCGAGGCGGCCGGCAGCCCGCGCCCCGACGAGGGGTATGGCGAACGCCTCGTGATCCCTTCCTGACCGTTTCAACGTCGGGCGAAGGCGTCGGCAATGCGGGCACTGACGAAGGCTTCTCCGTGACGAAGGGAACGGACATGCGCGATCATCGCGACGCGAAGGCCATGGCGAAGGCGCTGCGGGAGGCGCTTGCCGCCCGCCAATCGGCGATCACCCATAGCGAGGCCCTGGAGATCGTGGCCCGCCAGTTCGGCTTGGCGAACTGGAACATCCTGTCCGCGACAATCGAGCGGGCGTCCAACGGCAACCCGGTCGCCTTCGAGCAGGCGGTGCCGATCGTGCGGATCTTCGACGTGGCGAAGGCGCACGAGTTCTATCTCGGGTTCCTGGGCTTCCGGGTAGACTGGGAGCACCGCTACGGCGCGGACTTTCCGCTCTACACGCAGGTCTCCCGGGGAGGGTTGAGGCTGCACCTTTCGGAGCACGCAGGGGACGCGACTCCGGGCGGCAACATGGTCGTCTACATGACCGGAATCCGCGACTTTCACGGCGAACTCACGGGCAAGAATTATCGCTACATGAAGCCCGGCCTAGAGGACGAGGGAACGCGCCTGGAACTCCGGGTCATCGACCCGTTCAACAACCGCATCCGCTTCATGGAACGCAGGGACCGATGAGCCGGCCGTTCCGGCCGTCGAGGAGGTTACCCGGCGGGACATCGCCGCTATAGGAAGAGAATGGCCCCTGACACGACCGTTCACCGCCTCACGCCCGCCGACCTTCCGCTTCTTCGGAAGCTCAATGCCCTGTTCGGCGACGCTTTCAACGAATCCGAGACATACGGAGCTGATCCGCCCAGCGATGCCTATCTCGAGGGCCTGCTCGCGAAGGAGCACGTCATCGCCCTGGTGGCGCTCTCAGGCGGCCAGGTCGTCGGCGGCCTTGTCGCCTACGAACTCGACAAGTTCGAGAAGGCTCGGCGTGAGATCTACATCTACGACCTCGCGGTCCACGAGGCGCATCGGCGGCGGGGCGTGGCGACGGACCTGATCGAGCATCTTCGCGGCATCGCGGCGCAACGGGGCGTCTGGGTGATCTACGTCCAGGCCGATTACGGCGACGACCCGGC
>Ga0247820_10000505_pt1 | contig 20788 bp, 17 predicted proteins | sample 13C_Glucose_Day1_2_FD_192480 | JGI IMG/M metagenome (GOLD analysis project Ga0247820, IMG submission 192480) | Soil microbial communities from agricultural site in Penn Yan, New York, United States - 13C_Glucose_Day14 | ecosystem: Environmental > Terrestrial > Soil > Agricultural land | place...
CCTCCAGCAACCGCGCCCTGGGGCGTCACCCCGGGGCGCGGTTGCTGGAGGCGGAGCTGGAAGAAGACGATGATCGCTACGAATACGAAGTCGAGCTGCTGACCATGGAAGGTGTGGTGCGCGAGATCAAGCTCGATGCCAGCACCGGTGCCCTGCTCAAAGACGAGGAAGACGACTGAATGCGCCTGTTGCTTGTCGAGGACAACGTTCCCCTGGCTGACGAGTTGATTGCCGGCCTGCAGCGCCAGGGCTACGCCGTGGATTGGCTGGCTGACGGCCGGGACGCGGTATACCAGGGCCAGAGCGAGCCCTACGACCTGATCATTCTGGACCTCGGCCTGCCGGGGTTGCCGGGCCTGGAGGTGCTGGCGCAGTGGCGTGCCGCGGGTCTGGCAACGCCGGTGCTGATCCTGACCGCGCGAGGCTCGTGGGCCGAGCGCATCGAGGGGTTGAAGGCCGGTGCGGACGACTACCTGAGCAAGCCCTTCCACCCTGAAGAGCTGCAGTTGCGCATTCAGGCGCTGCTGCGCCGGGCGAAGGGCCTTGCCAACCAGCCCAGGCTCGAAGCTGCCGGGTTGCATCTGGACGAAAGCCGCCAGTGCGTGAGCCGCGAAGGGGTTGATATCCAGTTGACCGCTGCCGAATTCCGCCTGTTGCGTTACTTCATGCTGCACCCGCAGCAGATCCTTTCCAAGAGCCACCTGGCCGAGCACTTGTACGACGGTGAAACCGAGCGTGACTCCAACGTGCTCGAAGTGCACGTCAATCATCTGCGCCGCAAGCTGGGCCGCAGCGTCATCGAGACTCGCCGCGGGCAAGGCTACATCTACGCCGGGAGCGCCGGGTGAAATCGATCCAGGCACGCTTGAGCCTGGGCCTTGTAGCCGTATTGGTGGTGGCCGGAGTGGTACTGGCGCAACTTACCTTATGGCTGTTCGAAGCCGGTTTGCAGCGCTATCTGGAAAACGGTCTGCGCAAGGAAAGCGAAAACCTGCTGGTGGCGCTAGTACGTGGGCCTTCGGGGTTGCAGCTGGATGAGCGGCGTATTTCCGCCGCCTACCAACGGCCGTTTTCCGGTTATTACTTCCGCATCGATTTCGACAAGGGCACCTGGCGCTCGCGCTCGCTGTGGGACCTGGACATGCCGAAGCCAGCCGCCCCTGGCCTTTCCGACAGCCACGAACTGGGCCCGGAAGGCCAGCAGTTGCTTGCACTGCGTGCCGATTACCGGCGGCTGGGCCAGGACATTTCGATCAGCGTTGCCCAGGATTACTCGCCTGTGCGCGAGGGGTTCCGGCGCCTGCAGCAGATCGGCCTGGGCATGGGCCTGGTAGCGCTGATCCTGGTGCTGGTGCTGCAGCGCATCACTGTCACCCGCTCGTTGCGCCCGCTGGAGCGGGCGCGTCAGCAGATTGCCCAGTTGCAGCAAGGCCAGCGCTCGCAGCTCGATGCCCAAGTGCCCAGCGAACTGGCACCGCTGGTGGGCCAGATCAACCATTTGCTCAGCCATACCGAAGACAGCCTGCGCCGTTCGCGCAACGCGTTGGGTAACCTGGGGCATGCATTGAAGACGCCATTGGCGGTGCTGCTGAGCCTGGCGTCCAGCGAGCGCTTGAATGACTTGCCCGATGTGCGTGCGCAACTGCGCGAGCAGTTGGAGCAGATCCAGCAGCGCCTGGCACGCGAGCTGAACCGGGCGCGCCTGGCCGGGGATGCGCTGCCTGGCGCCCAATTCGACTGCGATACCGAGCTTCCGGGCTTGCTCGCCACCTTGGGCATGATCCATGGCGAAGGCTTGTTGCTCGAGCGCGATGTACCGCCAGGGTTGCTGCTGCCTTGGGACCGGGAGGACTTCCTGGAGCTGCTAGGTAACCTGCTGGATAACGCCTGCAAGTGGGCAGACAGCGAAGTGCGCCTGGGCATAGCCCCGACGACCGAAGGCTATCAAGTATGGGTCGACGACGACGGTCCGGGCATACCTGAAAGCCAGCGTCTGCAGGTGCTTGAGCGTGGTTCGCGGCTGGATGAGCAAGTGGATGGGCATGGCCTTGGGCTGGGGATAGTGCGGGATATCGTCGATGCCTGGGGTGGGTCTTTGGCCTTGCTCGAGAGCCCTTTGGGTGGTTTGCGGGTGAGTATCGAATTACCGCGCAAGGCGCGCTGATTCTCTCTGGCCCTAGCAGCGGCTAGCAGCACTGCAAAAAAACTGCAGTGCAACCGCATTTTTTTGAATTGGCCCAAGTCCGACACAGGGCGGCACAATCCACTGACGAAACCCTGCGGTTTCCATCTCTTCCACGGACGGAGCCCCTAGGGGCCCAGGCCAGTTTGGCTGGGCTTTCTTTTTCATCAGAACCACAAACACGATTACTTGAATGACTGCCTTGCGTTCCGAAAGTCGTCTGCAGCGGCTGTTGCCGTCGCCCCTTAATATTCCTCCAAAACAATGGCTGCGTGCCGGCATCGGCGCGCTGCTCGGTTTGTTCCTCGCTGGCTGGTTGACCGGCATGGCCTACGGGCCTGGCATCGCCTTGCACCTGCTGGGCCCTCTTGCGGCTTCGGCAGTGCTGGTGTTCGCCGTGCATTCCGGCCCGTTGGCTCAGCCCTGGCCGGTGCTGGGCAGCTATGCGCTGGCGGGTGCAGTGGGCCTTGCCATGCGCGAGGGGTTCGGCCCCCACCTGTGGGTTGCGGCGGCTGCCTTGGGCATCTCGCTTTTGCTGATGTGCCTGTTGCGCTGCTTGCACCCGCCGGGTGGCGGTGTTGCGGTGAGCGCGGTGCTGGCCGATTCAGGGCTGACGGCGTTGGGCGACCACCTGCTGGAGCCCGTGTTGCTCAACGCGCTGATTCTGGTGATGGTGGCAGTGGTATACAACCGTTTGACCGGCGTGCATTACCCCAAGGGCGCTGCACCACGCAAGGACCAGCACCACACCCACGACCCCTTGCCCAGCGAGCGGGTCGGGGTCAGTGGTGCGGATCTGGATCAGGCGTTGGAAGAGCTGGGTGAGTTCGTCGACGTCACCCGCGATGAACTGGAGCGCATCATCCTGGCCACCGAGCAGCATGCCCTGCAGCGCAGCCTGGGCGGGATCACCGCAGCGTCGGTGATGTCGCGCGATGTGCAGTTCGCCGCACCCGACACCACCCTGGAACAGGCCTGGAAGATGCTCGCCAGTCATCACCTGAAAACCCTGCCGGTGCTGCAACAGGGCAAGCTGGTGGGTATCGTCAGTCTCAGCGATCTGCTCGGTCCGGCCATGCAGCGTGGCCGGTTCAGCTGGCGGGGGCTTTTCGCGGGCAAGGCCGTGCGTATGGAGCAGGTGATGAGCCGGCAGGTCATCAGTGTCAGCAGCCAGCACCCATTGGAACGCCTGCTGCCCCTGCTGTGCGAGCAAGGGCTGCACTGCCTGCCGGTGATCGATGGCGACCAGTTGGTCGGTGTGATCACCCAGACCGACCTGATCGCCGGCCTTAAGCGCCAGTTGCTCAGTGGCGCTGGCAGCGTTTCAGATCAGCGGGTCCCAGCGTTGTGACCAATCACTGGCGCCGGAGGCCACCAGCCGGCGCAGCACCGCGAAGGCCTGTTGCAGGGCCTCGCTGTCGCGCTTGCGCGGGTATACCAGGAAGGTCGGGTAGGTGAACTCCGGAGCTTGCGGCACCCGCTCGAATACTCCGCTGTCCAGATACGCCTGCACCACGCGGGTACGGAAATAGCCGCTGCCGCCTTTGTCGAGAATGAACTGCAGGGCCAGCGGCCCGAGGTTGAAGCTCAGCGCCGGTCGCGCGCAGTCGGGCAGGGCGGCGTCGTGCTGGCGGCGGAAGGCCTCGCCCCAGTCGATGTAGATGTACGGGTCGGGTTGCTCGACCCGGCGTATGCGGATCAGCTTCTCTTCCATCAACTGCTCTACCTGCAGGCCCGGACCGTAGGTGGGCTGATAGACCAGTGCGGCGTCCAGCAGGCCCATCTCTACCTTGCGCAGCAAGGACTCACCGTCGCTGACCTCGCTGCGGATAGCGTGGCTGGGTAATGCGCAGTGCAAGGCGCTGACCCAGTCGAGCAGCATCGGGTTGCCCAAGCTCACTTCCGCCCCTACGTGCAGCACCTGCTGGCAGCCCTCAGGCAGCGGCAGGTCACGGCGCGCCGCTTCCCACGTCTGCACCAGCTGGTTGGCATAGCTGACGAAGGCTTCGCCATCACTGGTCAGGCTGGCGCCGTTGCGGCTACGCACGAACAGCTGGCAGCCCAGTTGCTGCTCAAGGCGCTGAACGCGGGCGGTAATGGCGGTCTGTGACACGAACAGGCGTTCGGCGGCGGCGACGAGGCTGCCGCACCGTACGACTTCCAGAAAGGTTCGGGCCTGCTCGATATCCATGGGCTGCTCTGTGGCGGGGAGGGTGGCCTATTCTAGAGGCTTTGCACCGTTATGGGGCGCTTTCGCCGACGCTGCAAATCTGCATATGCGTTGTGACTTTAGTCCCATGGCAGCCCGGGCGTGGCGGTCCATACTCAAGGCTCGCCCTTCAATAACAACAAGTACCGGGTTGCCATCAACATGACCTACCAGCACAACTACGCTCATTCCATTGCCGACCCTGCTGCCTTTTGGGCCGAACAGGCCAAACATCTGGCCTGGTACCGCAAACCCACCCTGACGCTGCAGGAAAACCCGGACGGCACCCATCGCTGGTTCGCTGACGGCCGCCTGAACAGCTGCTACCTGGCCCTCGATCGGCAAATCGAGTTGGGCCGTGGCGAGCAGGCGGCGTTGATCTACGACTCCCCCGTGACCGGCGTGCAGCAAACGTTCAGCTACAACCAGCTGCGTGACGAGGTGGCGCGCCTGGCCGGTTTGCTGCGCCAGTTGGGGGTGGGCAAAGGCGATGGAGTGATCATCTACATGCCGATGGTGCCGCAGGCGGCCATGGCCATGCTCGCCTGCGCGCGTATCGGTGCGGTGCACTCGGTGGTGTTCGGTGGTTTTGCAGCCAACGAACTGGCCCTGCGTATCGATGATGCGCGGCCAACCCTTCTGCTGACGGCCTCCTGCGGCCTGGAGTTCGATCGGGTGATCGAGTACAAGCCGCTGGTCGACCGCGCACTGCAACTGGCTCACCATCAGCCGCGCCAGGTGTTGGTGCTGCAGCGGCCCCAGGCTCGCGCCCGGTTGCAGCCAAACCGCGACCTTGACTGGCAGCAAGCGCTGGTAAATGCCGAGCCTGTGCCTGCGGTCGAGCTGGAATCGGCAGACCCGCTTTACATCATGTACACCTCTGGTACCACGGGCAAACCCAAGGGCATCGTCCGTGAGAACGGTGGCAACGCTGTCGCCCTCTGTTATGCCATGCGCCACATCTACGGCATGCACGCCGGTGACGTGTGGTGGGGCATTTCCGATGTGGGCTGGGTGGTCGGTCATTCGCTGATCGTCTATGGGCCACTGATGAGCGGCTGCACCACGGTGTTCTACGAAGGTAAGCCGATCCGCACCCCGGATGCGTCGGCCTATTGGCGTGTGGTTGAGCAGTATGGGGTCAATGCCTTGTTCTGTGCACCGACCGCCATGCGGGCGATCCGTAAGGAGGACCCGGATGGCGAGTTGATCCGGCGACATGACTTGAGCTCGCTGCGCCAGTTGTTCCTGGCGGGGGAAAAGCTCGATTCAAGTACCCACCAATGGCTGGAACGGGTTACCGGCAAGCCGGTGCACGACCATTGGTGGCAGACCGAGACTGGCTGGCCAGTCACCGCGCCATGCGTGGGGCTGGAGGGCAGCGCGGCGCGGCCGGGCTCGAGCAACCGCGCGGTGCCGGGCTATGACGTACGTGTGCTGGATGACGATGGGCACCTGCTGGGCCCGAACCATCAGGGCGCCATCGTCATCGCCCTGCCGCTGCCGCCCGGTTGCAGCCAGACCTTGTGGGGCGATCATGAGCGCTACCTGCAGGCTTATCTGCAGACTTACCCGGGTTACTACCACACCGGTGATGGTGGCTACCTGGATGACGATGGCTTCGTCTACATCATGGGGCGAACCGATGACGTGATCAACGTCTCTGGCCATCGCCTTTCCACCGGTGAGATGGAGGACTTGGTGGCGTGCCACCCTGCGGTGGCCGAATGCGCGGTAATCGGCGTACATGACGAGATCAAGGGCCAGGTGCCCTTGGCGCTGGTGGTGCTCAAGGACGGTGAGGGTATTACCGAGGCGCAACTGTTAGTGGACTTGGTGGGCAGGGTGCGTGAAGAGATCGGCGCGTTGGCGTGCTTCAACCGGGTGCGCTTGGTGAAACGGCTGCCCAAGACCCGCTCGGGCAAGATCCTGCGGGCGGTGCTGCGCAAGATTGCCGATGGCCAGGCATATGTGCCGCCCTCGACACTGGATGATCCAGCGGTATTGCGGGAGATTGAAGCGGTGCTGGCGGATCTCCCCAGGGCAGGCTGACCGGGTTGCCTGGCTAGCCTGGGAATGTGAGGGGTTCAGCCGCTGACATCCTCCGGCCCCACCTGATGCAACTGCCCCAGCCGGCTGCGGGTGCGCATCAGGTCGGCAATAGCCCCGCCCAGGCTTTCGCTCAGCGGCCGCTGCCCGATCACCGTTACCTGCCGGTCCTGGTCGTAGAGCACATCCACCAAGTTGACGAAGCGCTGCTGTGCGGCCAATGAGCACTCGCAGAGGTCATCCAGCCCGTCGATGATCCACGCCTCATAGCGCTGGGCAAGCTGCAGATAATCGACCACCGCTGTGGGCTGCTCACACAGGTCGTCAAACGCAAACATCACTTGCCTGTCATCACTGGCAAGCGCGCGAAGATTGCGTTTGTTCACCTCCAGCGTCAGCGGTTGCGCGGCCGGCACTTTCAGCGCCAGGCGCTGGGCCGCATCGCCTGGCCATACATAATGGCCTTGGGTAAAGCGCTGATGTTCACGGTTGGCCGGCAGGCTCCGAAAGTCTGTGTCACCGCCAACTTCAAGTACCTCCATACGGCCATTGATCAGGCGGATCACCGGCAGGAATCGCTCGTGGTAGAGCGGGTTGGGCAGCAGCCCCTCGGGTGCGTAGTTCGAGGTCACCAGCAGGAAGATGCCGCGCGCGAACAAGGCATTGAACAGGCGGGTGAGGAGCATGGCATCACCGATGTCATGCACATGGAATTCGTCGAAACACAGCACCTGGCAGTCGCCCAGCAATGCGTCCAGCGTCGCGCCCAGGGCATCGTCAAGCAGCCTGTGACAGTGCATGCCCTGGTGCAGGCGGGCAAAAAAATCATGGAAGTGCAGGCGTTTTTTCGCCTCGATCGGCACTGCCTGGAAGAAACCGTCCAGCAGCCAGCTCTTGCCGCGGCCCACTGAACCGTACAAGTAAAGGCTGCGTGGTTCGCCGCCTGGCAAGCGGGCAAGCTGCTCGGCCATGGCCTGAATGACCCGGCGCTGGTCCTCACTGAGCTGATAGCCACGGCTGCGCGCCTTGTCTTCGAACCATGCCAGCAGTTCGCTCTGGTTGGAGGTGGCGGTTCGCAGGCGTTGACCCAGCTGGCGCAGGGGGGAAGGGATCCAGGCTGACAAAAGCTAAGCTCCTTGGGCAAAGGAAGGTCAGCGCGCAGCTTGCCCCAGGTCGGCCCTTTTAACCAATAGAAAAAGTGCGGGGCTTCTATCAGTTGAGCGGATAACTCAAACCCTGCGTTCCAGTTGACGCTCGATCATGTATTTGATGGCCAGCCGGCGTTCCTTGAGTCGGCGCAGATCGTCGTCCTGAAAGTTTCCCGCTGAAATCGCCTCGGCAGCGAGTACCTGGTTGTCGATGTCGACGTATTCGTCAAGCATTCGGTCAAGAGTCTTGTCCTGTTGACGGCGCTGCTGAACGATTTCGCGAGGGTAGTGCAGGTCCTGGTACAGGTCGTGGGAAACAGGCATGGCATCCTCCTTGGTCAATGCAAATTGCTTATCTGATTGGAAGGGCGGAATGCGATTGTGTTGAAGCGAGGCGGTATAAAAGCGACGGATGGTCACTTTGCGGCCTGTGAAAGGCCCGAAAAACACTAACCTGCTGTTTTAAAGCATTTTTTTGCACAAGGGGCTTCCCAGGTGCAGGGAATGTTGTTAAAGTGCCGCGCATTCCAAGACAACAACCCAGTTGTCACTCATTTGGAATGGTCAGAGCAGTTAACGCTGCATCCGATACAGGGGCGTCGCCAAGCGGTAAGGCAGCAGGTTTTGATCCTGCCATGCGTTGGTTCGAATCCAGCCGCCCCTGCCATTTTCAGCATCACCACAAAAATTCTTGATTCAGTGCAGATGACTATCCGCGCTGGGTTTCTTCGTTTCTGGCGTTCGTAGAGGCCGGTCGCCAGCTTGCTGGCGATGGGCCTCTACCGCTATAGCGTTATTACCTGTTCACCCGCAACAGTTCATCCAGCACGCGGGCCAACTCCTCAGCCTGCACCGGTTTCTGCATCACCAGGCTGTCCGGCAGATCCAGCCCTTCCAGCTCGGCATAGCCGGTCAGAAAAACCACCGGCAAGCGCGGATGCCGTTCACGTGCGGCCAATGCCAATTGGGCACCGTTGAATTCGGGCATGGCAAAGTCGGTCAGCAACAGGTCGATCTCGTCGTCCAGCTGGGCCAATGCCTGTTCGCCGCTGTGTGCCTGGCGTACCTGATAGCCGTACTGGCGCAACACATCACCGAGCATGTCGCGCACCAGGTGGTCGTCATCCACCAGCAGCACCATGCGGTCGCGGCCACTGTCGCTGATTGACTGCGATGCAGCCGGGATCACCGGGTCCGCAGCCAGCTCATGCTTCACTGCGGGCAGGTAAACGGCAACCTGGGTGCCATGCCCAGGCGCGGTGTCGATGCGCACACCGCCACCGGACTGCTTGGCAAAGCCGAACACCTGGGCCAGCCCCAGGCCCGAGCCTTTGCCGATGTCCTTGGTCGTGAAGAAGGGCTCGAACACCTTGGCCACCACCTCTTCGCTCATGCCGCAGCCGGTGTCGCGGATGCTCAGCATCACGTACTCGCCCGGCTCCGGGTCTTCCGGCCGCTGCGGGCGGGCCTTGATCCGGGTATTGCGTGTGGCTAGCGTCAACTGGCCACCATCGGGCATGGCGTCGCGGGCGTTGATCGCCAGGTTGAGAATGATCATTTCGGTCTGGGTCGGGTCGGTCAGCGCTTGCCACAGGCTGTGGTCCAGGTCCAGGCGCACAGAAATGCTCCCGCCCAGGGTGCGGCGCAGCAGTTCCTCCAGGCCGCCCAAGGTGCGGTTGAGGTTCAGCGGTACCGGTTCCAGGCGCTGGCGGCGGGAGAAGGCGAGCAGCTGTGATGTCAGCTTGGCGCCGCGTTCACCGGCCTCGCGGATATGCGTCAGGCGTTTGCGCGCTTTTTCCAGGTCGCCTTTGTCCAGGTCACGCTCAAGGAAGCTTGAGCCTGTAAGGATGACTGTCAGCAGATTATTGAAGTCGTGGGCAACCCCCGCAGTGAGCTGGCCGACCGCCTCCAGCCGTTGCATCTGCTGCAGTGCCGCCTCGATGCGCTCGCGCTCGGTGATCTGTTCGCGCAGGCGGTCGTTGGCGTCGGCCAGGCCCATGGCTGCTTCGCGCTCGCTGGTGATGTCACGGGCTACCACATAGAGCAGCGTGTCTTCCGGCACCACCACCCATGACAGCCAGCGCAACTGGCCGCCTGCATGCTGGATGCGGCCGACGAAGCGCGCGCTGGTGCGGCCATGGGCGAGGGCGGCCAGTTCGGTCAGCAGCGCTTCCTGGTCCGGTTCGGGCAGCAATTGCAATAACGAGGTCTGGCTCAGTCGCTCGCGCGAGAAACCCAGGCTGGCCTCCCAGGCAGGGTTCAGTGCGACCGGCGTTAGGTCTTTGTTGAGTACCGCGAGCAAGTCCTGGGACAGCTCCCACGCACGGTCGCGCTCGCGGGTGCGGCGCTCCACTCGTTCGCCAAGCATTTCGTTGAGTTGCTTGAGCGCCTGGGTGGCCAAGCGCTGTGTGTGGATGTCCTGTAGCACGCCCGAAAAGCGTGTGCAGCGGCCATCGACAAACTGGCTCTGGCCACTGCTGAGCAGCCAGCGCGGTTCCAGACCGTTTGGTTGGGCAATGCGGAATTCGGCCCGGTACAGCCCGTCGCTGTCCGGGCGCATGGCGTATTCCACCGCTTCGCGTACCCGGGGTACGTCTTCGGGATAGATGCCGTCATAAAAAACGTCAAGGCTCATCTCTGTGTCTACCGGCAGACCGAACAGGGTCTTGCAGCGGTCGTCCCAGATCAGCAGCCCTTCTTCGGGGCGAAAGTCCCAGGTGCCCATGCCGGCGGCATCGATGGCGATCCGTGCGCGTGCCTCCACGTCCGCCAGGGCTTCCTCGGCACGGCGCCGCCGTTGCCGCTCTTGCACTTCGGTAAGCGCTCTGCGCACTGCCTTGGGCAGCAAGGGCAGGTTCTTTTTCAGGACATAATCGGTGGCACCCAGGCGGATCATCTCCACCGCGTGCTCTTCACCGTAAATGCCCGAAAGGAAAATGAACGGCGTGTCCGGCGCCAGGCGCTGGGCGATGGCCAGTACGTCAGTGCCGGACGAGCCCGGCAGCACGCAGTCACACAGAATCAGGTCATAGCGGGCTTCGCCCAGGGCATGCTCGGCGGCGACATGGTCGAACACCAGCTGCGACTGCAGCTGCAAGCCGCTGCGCTCAAGGCTCAGCAGGGTCAGCTCGGCATCCAGCGAGCTGTCTTCGACCATCAGTAATTTGAGCGGCGTTGGCAGCATCTTTGCGGTTGGCCTCAGTTGCTGCCGCGCCGGTTAAGGCGCAGCGAGCCGGGTGGTGGTTCATTGAGTACGGCCCAGAACACCCCAAGGTCGGAAATCGCTGCAACGAACTCCTTGAACTCCACGGGTTTGACCACGTAGGCGTTTACCCCCAGTTCATAGGCACGCAGCAGGTCGGGCTCCTCCCGCGAAGAGGTCAGCATCACCGTCGGGATGCTGCGCAGTTCGGGCGTGGCGCGTACTTCCCTGAGCACTTCCAGGCCATCGACCTTGGGCAGTTTCAGGTCCAGCAGCAGCACCGCAGGGTTGCCGTCGGCGCGCTCGGCATAGGTGTTGCGGCGCAGCAGGTAGTCAAGGGCATCAGCGCCGTCGCGCAGAACGATGACCTCGTTGGCCAACTGGCTACGCTCCAGAGCCAGGAGCGTGAGTTCCAGGTCCCTGGGGTTGTCTTCTACCAGCAGGATAGGCTTGAGCATGATTGTACGGGTGCCTCAGTTTGTTTCTGGATGACGGGGAAGGGTGAAATGGAAGCTGGCGCCCTGGTCGACCTGGCCTTGGGCCCAGACTCGTCCATCATGACGTTCGATGATCCGCCGCACGCTGGCCAGGCCGATCCCGGTGCCCTCGAAGTCCTCCATGCGGTGCAGCCGCTGGAACACACCGAAGAGTTTGTTGGCATAAGCCATGTCGAAGCCCACGCCATTATCGCGAATATAGACTTCGATTTCCTCTTCGTGCTGGTGTGCGCCGATTTCGATGCGTGCAGGCTCGCGACCACGGGTGTACTTGATGGCGTTGGCGATCAGGTTGTGCAGCGCCAGGTTGATGAAAGCCGGGTCACCGATCACCTTGGGCAGCGGTGCCACGTCCCAGATGATCTCACGCCCTTCGTAATCAGGCGCCAGTTCCTGGCGGATGGCTTCGACCAAGGCATTGAGGTCGACATCCGAAAGGCGTAGCGCCGAGCGGCCCATCTGCGAGAAGTTGAGCAGGTTATCCACCAGGCTACCGGCGAACTGCGCGGCCTCCTCGATGTGTTTGAGAAAGCGCCGGCCGCGCTCGCTCAGGCCCTGGCCTTCGATTTCGCCGAGCAGTTCGGTATAGCCGGCGATATGCCGCAAGGGTGCGCGCAGGTCATGGGACACGCTGTAGCTGAAGGCTTCGAGCTCTTTGTTCGAGCGGCGTAGTTCATTTGCCAGTTGCGCCATCTCTTCTGCCTTGCGCAAGACAATGCCGAGTACTGCGGTGCGCAGTTCGACCACGCCTTCGATCGTCAGCGGGTCCCACGGCTCGCAGTAACCGCCTAACTGTTCCTGCCAGTGTTCAAAGCTGTGCCGCGGGTTTAGCGCCCCCTGCGGGCCTATCTGTTTGTCGGGCCGCCCGGCCCAGTTGACTGTGCGTACCTGCTCGGGCCGGAACCACAGCAGGTAGTGTGAGTGGATCTGGGAAATGGCCACTGCCAGCACGCCACCGACATGCTCGGCCAGCTCGGGCAGTTCGTCGATGTCACGGCGTACGTTGTCACTGTGGAACACCGTCTCATCATCACGCTGGGCCAGCCAGTGCACCAGTGCCGTGACCTGCGCTGCCGGCGGTGTCTGGCCAATCAGGTCGCAGCGCTCGGCGGAAATGACCGCCGCGCCGCTCGCCCCGGCGAAGGCCAGCAGCACCTCGGGCAGGGCGCGCAGGCCCTCGCTGACACTGTCATGGTCGGCCATCGAGGAGATCATCCGTACGATGTGCTGGCGCAGGTCGAGCAGTTTTCGGGTATTGGCGTGGGACTCACGCGACTCGATCTGCAGCGACAGCACACTGGCCAGCAGCTCGCAGGCTGTGCGGGTGCGCAGGTCGACCGGGCGAGGTTGCTCGTGGTGGCATGACACCAGCCCCCACAGTTGCCCACCGACCACGATCGACAGTGACATCGACGCCATGGTGCCCATGTTGCGCATGTACTGCAGGTGCACCGGCGACACGCTGCGCAACGCGGCAAAACTCATGTCCAGCGGCTTGCCGGTGCGCGGGTTGGCCGCCGGCACCAGGGGTACGGCCTGGTAGTTGGCATCCTCGATCACGCGGATGCGGTTGACCCTATAAAGCTCGCGGGCCTGGCGGGGGATATCCGAGGCCGGGAAGCATAGGCCCAGGTAGCGGGGGTAGCCGGCATCGGCCACTTCAGCCAGCACCTGGCCATTACCCTCGGTATCGAAGCTGTAAGCTTTGACCCGGCCAAACCCCGTGATTCGCTTTATCTGCAATACAGTCTGCTGCAGCAACTCTTCCAGGGTTGCGGCGTTGTTGAGGCTACTGACGAAACCACGCACCAGTGGGTAATAGTCGCCTTGGTCGACCGGGCCGAGAGGCTGACGCACGGGCTCGAACTCTGCGATCAGTACCTGATCATGGCGATGGGTCAGCAGGCGTAGCCGGTCGCCGCAGGGTGCCCCGTTGCGCAGGTGGACATCGCCGATATGGAAGGGGAACACGTCGTCGCCGGGCAGGCGCTCAAGATGGGCGCGCAGGTCGAAACTGTCGCTGACCACGTCGGCGAAGGTGCACCCCAGTAGTTCACGGGCGGGCACGCCTAGCCAGCGTTCGACATTGTCGCTGGCCTGGAGGATACGCAGGTCCTGTTCGTCCAGCACCAGCAGAAAGCCGTGGGGCTGGATGCTGCCAGGTACCTGGATCGGCTCCTGGGCGCAGCGTTCCACGGCTTCGGCGAGTGCGATGTCTGTGGTCGTCAATGGATACGCTCCTGTCATGTTCGTCCATGCATGGCGCGCATGCGTCTGATGCGGGCTTGGTGGCTGCTGCGCACCGTAACAGAATGCGCACAGCTTTGCCGGCCTATGGCCATTGGAGGCACTGGAGGCGCTTGGGTTCGACGCCAGTCGAAAATTTCTTTGCCGTGGCTGGGGGATCGATCTAACCCTTTGTTGTTACTACCAAAGAGTGGCGGGCAGCGGCCACGGGCAAGCCACCGGCTGCTACGCTCAGAGTCAGGACAGAGGAACAAGGGACGTGACAGTGACGGGACGCTTGGTGGCCGCACTGTGGGGCCTGTTGTTGAGTGGCAGTGCTGTGGCAGCGGACTTCCTCGTGGAGGTGCGGGTGCAGGTGCAACGGGGCTGCATGCTGGTCAACCAGCAGCGCGAGGCGGGAGCGCAGGACCTCGGTCGGATCGACCTGGGCGCTGCCGCACGTCTGGATGGGCCTGGTGCACCCTTGAGTGGAGTGCTGCTCAACCAGCGCCCACCGCGACTGGAATGCAACCCCGACACGCCCTACCAGGTACGGGTCGATGGTGGCCAGCACGGGGGTGCCGGTGAACTGCGCTTTTTGGCCAGTGGCGACGCCAGGGCCCGGCTGATTCCCTATCGCCTGTACCGCGACGCGGCCTGGCGCGAGCCTGTGGTCGTGGGCCAGCCCCACGCCGCACGTGTGCCGGACAGCGGTACGGTCGAACTGCCACTGTACGCCCGGATCGACAAGCTGGCCTGGGTGCCGCACGCCGGTACGTATGTCGACTTGCTCAAAGTCACGGTCACCTGGTAGCGAGGCAACATGCACAAGGACGTCACGCCATGAACCGTACATCCATCCTGTTGCTCAGCCTGGGCCCGCTGCTGTTGCCCAGTGGTGCAGCACATGGCACGACCACCGGCTTTATCCAGGCCCGCCTGGTAATCAGTGCAGCGTGCCAGATCAGCAGTGGCGACCAACCCCCGGCCACGCTCGGCAACCCGGGGCTGATGGACTTCGGCGAGCGTGGTCCGAACTGGGACCAGCCGCTGCGCAGCCGGGTTGACGAGGCAGGCGGCGAGGGCAGTCTGCAAATCAGCTGCACGCCCCAGGTCAGGGCCTTCAATGTGCGCATCAACGGCGGCCTCAATGGCAGCGATGGCGTACGGCGGCTCAGCAATGGCCGTGAAATGATCCCCTATCAACTGGCGCTCGACCCAGGCGGTAACAGCCGTTATGGCATCGGCCAGGCTCGCGCCTTCACCATCAGCAGCACCGAACAGATTCCGATTCCCATCTTCGGCGTAGTGGTAGCGCAACCGCGCGCGCTGCCGGCCGGGCTGTACCGCGACACGCTTAGAGTGACTTTGGACTGGTAACCCCCGCAAGGAGATCCCGATGCGAACGAACCTCACCCACTGCATGCTCGCTGGCCTTGGCCTGGCGATGGCATTCCACGCCCAGGCCGCCACGGTGACCGGGACCATCAGTTCCACCCTGACATTGACGTCGGCGTGCCAGGTCAATGGCACCACAGGCACCTCGGGGTTGAACTTCGGTACCCTCAGCTTCGGCACCCAGGAGGCGCTGTTCACCACCGCCAACGGTGAGGTGCTCGGCGGCGGTGGCGGTGCGATGAGCATCCTGTGCTCCGCAGGTACGGTGCCAGCCATTCGCGTGCGAGCGGGGGCCAACGACGGTGCATCGACTGGCGGCACGCGGGCGCTGGCAGACGGCAACGGCAACTTCGTACCTTACGACTTTTATACCGACACCGGGCGCACCCAACTGCTGGCCATCGACGGCACCATCACACTGCCGACCAGCACCGGGGTTGCTCAGACCGTCAACCTCTACGGTCAGGCGCGCGGCAAGGCGGGCCTGCCAGCAGGGGTATACACCGATACGGTGGCCGTCGAGCTGTCGTTCTGAGCCGCGGCCATGCGCTATTGGCTGGGTGGCTCCTTTGCAGGCCTGGGTATCCTGTTGGCGACGCCCCTGTATGCCGCGACCAGCAGCACCTTCCAGGTCACGGCGACGATCACCGCAGGCTGTCTGGTCGTGGGCGGCGCCACCCAGTATGGCGTGCTCGACTACGGTACGCAGTCGGCCTTGTCGACCGGGACCCTCAGTACCTCATTGGGGGGGGCCACAGTGACCTTCCAGTGCACGCCCGGCGTGAGCCTGAGCATGAGCCTGGACGGTGGCCAGAACGTGATCACCGGCACGCGCTACCTCAAACGCAGCGGCGGTACGCAGCTGCTGGCCTATCAGCTGTACCAGGACGCTGCCTACAGCCAGAGCATCGCTGTGGGCCAGAGCGTGGCGCTGAACAACAGCGACCCGACGGCGATAAAGCTGTCGGTGTATGGCCGTACGCAACTCACCGGCCTTGTGCCGGCCGGGACCTACAGCGACGTTGTGCAAGTGGCGGTGACCTGGTGAAACAACCGGGCCCCCGACAATCTACCAAGGAGAGCGGTATGCGGGCAGGCGCGAAGTGGGCGCGGGGTTTGATCGGGTCATTGCTGCTGGCGAGCTTGCCGGCGGGGGCTGCCACCTCGGTGCTGATCTGGCCGATCGACCCGGTGCTGGAGGCTGACCAGAAGGCCGGTGCGCTGTGGCTGGAGAACCGCGGCAGCGCACCGGCGAGCCTGCAGGTGCGGGTATTCGCCTGGCGGCAGGGCGACAACCAGGAACAGTTCCAGGCCCAGCGGGAGATCATCGGCAGCCCCCCGGTCGCCACCATTGCCCCCGGCCAGAAACAACTGATCCGCCTGACCCGCACCGGCAGCTCACCGGTCGGTCAGGAGCAGGCTTACCGCATCATCATCGACGAAATACCCTCGCCACTGCCGTCGGATAACGCCAGTCAGGGCGCCACTGCGGCCATCCGCCTGCAGATGCGCTATTCGGTACCGTTGTTCGTCTATGGCGAAGGCTTGTGGGGCAAGCCGGATCCGGAGGGCAAGCGCAGCGCCAGTGGTGTAGGCAAGCCGCAACTGAGCTGGCGGCCAGTGACGGTGCAGGGCAAGCCCTATGTAGAACTGCGCAACACTGGCCCTGTGCATGCCCGGCTGACCGATGTGGTGGTACAGCAGGGCGGCCAGGCAAGGCCACTGGCCGAGGGGCTGCTTGGCTATGTACTGCCCGGGGCCAGCATGCGCTGGCCGGCACCGGTTGCACCGAACAGCAGTGGCGTACTCAAGGGCAGGGTGAACGGTCAGGAGGTGGCCGAGGCGATCCGCCAAGGGCAATGAAGTCACTATTGAATGAATGTCAGGGGCCAGGGAGGACCCGGCAATGGTCGGAATGCGTGTGTGAAATGGCTGTCGCGTGCGACGCGCCGCTGGTGCCTGGGGCTGGCGGTTATCGGCCCCGGCCTGGCGGTGGCCGACGAGCTGCCGCCGCCGCCCACCGAGGCCGCCGCCATTGCCGACGCCACACTGTATCTGGACCTGCTGGTGAACCAGGTGCCCAGGGCTGAGCTGGTACCGGTGCAGCAGCGTGCCGGGGGGCTGTTCCTCGACAGCCAGGTGCTACGCGCTGCCGGCATCGCCCTGCCGGGCAATCCGCAAGGCGAGGTGGCCCTGGATGCCGTAGCGGGCCTGCACTGCGATTACGACAGCCAGAACCAGCGCCTGTTGCTGCAAGTCCCACCGGCCTGGCTCCCGGACCAGCAAGTCGGCAACCGTAACCTGTACCCGGCCAGCGATGCACGCAGCAGTTTCGGTGCGTTGTTCAACTATGACCTGTACCTCAACGACACCGACGAGGGTGGCACTTACCTGGCTGCGTGGAATGAGCTACGCCTGTTCGACAGTTGGGGCACCTTTGCCACCACCGGTCAGTGGCGGCAGTCGTTCAACGGCGCCGCGGCCGACGACAGCCGCCAGGGTTTCCTGCGCTACGACACTACTTGGCGCTTCACCGACGAGCAGCGCCTGCTGACTTACGAAGCGGGCGACTTCGTCACCGGGGCGTTGCCCTGGACCAGTTCGGTACGGGTGGGCGGCCTGCAGTTGTCGCGTGACTTTGCTGTCCGCCCTGACCTGGTCACTTATCCGTTGCCTGCCTTCGCGGGAGAGGCGGCGGTGCCGACCTCACTGGATCTGTTCATCAACGGCTACAAGTCCAGCACCGCCGAGTTGCAGCCAGGCCCCTACACCCTGACCAACGTGCCGTTCATCAACGGTGCCGGCGAGGCCGTGGTGGTTACCACCGATGCACTTGGGCGCCAGGTGTCCACCACGTTGCCGTTCTACGTCACCAGCAGCCTGCTGCAAAAAGGCCTTTCGGATTTCTCGATGGCCGCCGGCAGCCTGCGCCGAGACTATGCAGTGCGCGACTTCAGCTACGGGCCCGGCGTCGCCTCGGCCAGCCTGCGTCATGGCGTCAGCGATTTCTTCACCCTCGAAAGCCATGTCGAAACCGCAGAATCGTTGCTGCTTGGGGGTTTGGGTGCGAATGTGCGCCTGGGCACTTTCGGTGTACTGAACGCTGCCATGGCGCAGAGCCAGTTCGACAGTGAAAAGGGCCACCAGGTTGCCCTCGGCTATCAGTACAACAGCCAGCGCCTCGGTTTCAGCTATCAGCGCTTGCATCGCCATGGTCATTACGCCGACCTGAGCCGGGTCGACAGCCCGGACATGCAATTGAGCCAGCGTAGCGAGCAGGTCACCCTGAGCCTGAACCTCGACCGCTTCGGCAGCCTCGGCGCGGGCTACTTCGATGTGCGCGCCGGTGACGGCTCGCGCACCCGGCTGATCAACCTGAGCTGGAGCAAACCGCTGTGGGGCAACAGCAGTGTCTACCTGTCGGCCAACCGTGAGGTCGGCGACAGCCAGTGGGCGGTGCAGGCACAGTGGGTGATCCCGATCGACTTCAGCGGTACCCTTGCCGTGAGCATGGAACGCAGCAAGGAAGGCGAGGACCTGCAGCGGGTCAACTACAGCCGTGCGGTACCGGTGGGCGGCGGTGTTGGCTACAACCTTGGCTACGCCACCGCAGGTGATCGCGATGCCTACCGCCAGGCCGACGCCACCTGGCGCCTGCAGTCGGTGCAATTGCAGGCCGGCGTGTACGGCAGCAGCGGCGAAATGACCCGCTGGGCCGATGCCAGCGGCTCGCTGGTGTGGATGGACGCCGGGTTGTTCGCCGCCAACCGTATCGACGATGCCTTTGTGGTGGTCAGCACCGGCGGCTATGCCGATGTGCCCGTGCGTTACGAAAACCAAGAGATCGGCCGCACCGACCGCAACGGCCACCTGCTGGTGCCGTACAGCAGCGGCTACTACCGCGGCAAGTACGAGATCGACCCCATGGACCTGCCGCCCGATGTGCTCGCGGCGCAGGTGGAGCAGCGGGTAGCGGTGCGCCGTGGCAGCGGCTACTTGCTGGAGTTCCCGCTCAAGCGCGTGCTGGCGGCCAGCATCGAGCTGGTAGATGGCAACCAGCAGCCGCTCAAGCTGGGCAGTACGGTCAGCCACCGTGAAAGTGGCAGCCAGGCGGTGGTGGGCTGGGACGGGCTGGTGTATCTGGAGAACCTCTCAGCGCACAACCACCTGCAGGTCGGGCTGGAGGGAGGAGGGCAGTGCCAGGTCGAGTTCGACTTGCCGCAGGCAGAAGGCTCGATCCCGTTGATCGGCCCGTTGGTGTGCCGATGAGGAGCGTATTGCGCGGCCTGTTGATCGCAATGCTATGGCTGCCGGTGGGTTCGGCTTGGGCGTTATGCTCGTCCGTCGCGACCGCGCCAGCGGCGTTCGGTACCGTCAACTCAACGCTGGTGCGCACTGGCATCCAGAGTGCCTCCACCACCAATGCGGGTTTGCAGTGCACCGGTTCGTTGTTGTCCCTGCTGGTGAGCAGTGACCACTTCTACCTCACCATCACCTCAGCTACCAGCGGGCTGGTGGGGCCGAGCGGGGATGTCATCCCTTATACGATCTATGCCAATAATACGACCAGCTACCCCATCACTCGCGGCGCGCAGTTCGATTTCGCCCGCAATGGCCTGATCGACGCCCTGGGCCTGCTCAATGGCAATTCCCCGAAGTCTGTGCCGCTGTATTTGAAAACTTCGGTTGGCGCCAACGTGGCCGCCGGCGTCTATACCGAGACGCTTAACCTTGCCTGGGTCTGGAACTATTGCTCGGGCATTGGCCTGGGCAATCTGTGCCTGGGGCGCGACACAGGCGCGGGGAACCAGACCCTCACGGTGACCCTGACGGTAAGTAATGATTGCCAGATCACAACGCCCACCATCAGCTTTGGCAGCGCACCGGTAGTGGCGGGGTTCGGCACGGTGAACCAGAGCGTGAACCTGTCCTGCACCAAGGGCAGCAGCTACACGGTCGGGCTGGATGACGGGCAGAACGCATCTGGCGGGCGTCGGAGGATGAAGTCTGCTGCCAACAACTACCTGGCCTACGACATCTTCAAGAGCGCGGGCGCGGTACGTTGGGGAGCAGTGGGCAGCGCGCGGCGTTCCAGCAGCGATGCCAATATCAACCCCGGAGCTGGGACTGGCACCGGTAGCCAGGTGTTCAACTACAACGCCAAGGTCTATACCGACCAGGCGACACCGCCGGCGGCGACCTATACCGACAATGTGATACTCGATGTGCAGTTTTGACCGGGTATGCCTGCGCCGGCCTATTCGCGGGCTTGCCCCGCGAAAAAGGCCGGCACTGATCAGCGCAAATCGTCAGCAATCTTCAGCAAGGTCTCCAGCACCGCCCCTGCCAATACCTTGGACCGCTCTCCCGACCAGCCGGTAACCGGGTTGGGTGCATCGTCATGGTCCTTGAATGGCATCTCCAGGGTCAACGACAGGCAGTCGTACGCCATGCCCACCGCATTGCACGCCAGCGTCGTATTGGCCTGCCCCGGCTCATCGCGGGTATAGCCATACTTGGTCTGGAAGTCAGGCGTAACGCTGCACAAGGTGCTACGGAACTGCTCTTCAAGCTTGGCCAGGCGTGGCGTATAGCCGGGGTTGCCCTCGCAGGCTGCCGTGAATACATGCGGGATTTCTTCATCCCCATGCACATCGATGAACGCATCCACCCCGTACTGCTTCATCTGCGCCTGGGCAAAGAACACCTCCGGGCTAGCGTCGACGCTGGCGTCCTGCCAGGCCCGGTTGAGGTCCTGGCCTTTGAAGTTGGTGCGCAGGTGGCCGAGAAAGGCGCCATCCGGGTTCATGTTTGGGATCAGGTACAGGTCAGCCTTGGCCAGCAATTGCTGGACGACTGCGTCATTGGCTTGAAGAC
>Ga0247820_10000506_pt1 | contig 20782 bp, 19 predicted proteins | sample 13C_Glucose_Day1_2_FD_192480 | JGI IMG/M metagenome (GOLD analysis project Ga0247820, IMG submission 192480) | Soil microbial communities from agricultural site in Penn Yan, New York, United States - 13C_Glucose_Day14 | ecosystem: Environmental > Terrestrial > Soil > Agricultural land | place...
GCGGCACACGGCCGCTCCTACCGGGGAGCGCGGTCGTCTGTAGTAGCGGCCTTGTGCCACGAAAGGGTCGCAAAGCGGCCCCGGCACTCTTGAACCTGAGCGGCCATATCTCAAAAATCGCAAAAACCTTGAAAGGGATGGGCGTTACGGCTTGTTGCGAGACTAGCGGCAAACGCGGCGCATTTGAAGATGATGCAGCCGCTTTGCCGCAAAAAGACTACGACAAAAAGAAACAGGTAGCCCGATCTCACACCCACATGAACAGAAACGCCCCGGCAAGCCGGGGCGTTCTGGGAGATCAAACGGAGTTGCGATGCCTGTCAGCTCAACGCACACCGTCCTGACGCAGGGCTGCCGGCTGGAACTCGGCCTTGCTGGCGCTGAAGCCGAAGTTGTAGGCGCTCTTCTCTTCGTTCTTCATGCCCAGGGCCAGGTAGCGACCCGACTGCAGGTCGTAGATGGCCTCCAGGGTGTACCACGGCACCTGCACGTTGTAGTACGGCTGGGCGTGGGCCTCGGAAATGCGCCACAGCTGGTTGCGACCGTCGTACTGGTCGATCACCGCGGCCTGCCAGGTGTCCTCGTCGATGTAGAAGTCACGCTTGGCATAGATGTGACGCTGGCCTGGCTTGAGGGTCGCAACCACGTGCCAGACGCGGCGCAGCTCGTAGCGCGACAGCTCCTGGTTGATGTGCCCGGCCTTGATGATGTCGCTGTACTTGAGCTTCGGATCATCCAGCTTGTAGGCGTTGGAGGCGATGTACATCTCCTTCTTGCCTTCGAGTTTCCAGTCGTAACGGTCCGGCGCGCCGTTGTACATGTCCAGGTTGTCGGAGGTGCGCAGGCCGTCGGCGGCGGTACCCGGGCCGTCGTACGACACTTGCGGCGCCTGGCGCACGCGGCGCTGGCCGGCGTTGTAGATCCACGCCTTGCGCGGTTCCTTGACCTGGTCGAGGGTCTCGTGGACCAGCAGCACGGTCCCGGCCAGACGCGACGGCGCGGTTACTTTCTGCTTGAAGTAGAACAGGATGTTGCCCGGGTTGGCCGGATCGTAGTCATTCATCTTGTCGCGGAACACGAACTGGTCCTGGAAGTACACCAGGCTGTACGAGCCGTTCTGCTGCGGGGTGGCCTGGGTGACCAGGCGGGTCACGCTGCCGCCACGGTAGCGGGTGATGTGGTTCCAGATCACCTCCAGGCCGTCCTTGGGAATAGGGAACGGCACGGCGGTGCGGAAGTTCTCCAGGCCGTTGCCGCCCGTGACCAAGGTGGTCTTGGTGGCGTTTTCCTTGATCGCGGCGAACACATCGTCCGGTACCGTGGAACCACGGTGGGTCTTGTACACTGGGATCTTGTAAGTGTCCGGATAGCGCTTGAACATGGCAACCTGGCCAGGCGAGAGCTTGTCCTTGTACTGGTCGACGTTCTGCGCGGTGATGGTAAATAGCGGTTTTTCGCTGGCGTAAGGGTCGGACAGGAAGCCCTTGGCGTCGGCGCTGCCAGCGCTCTTGGACAGCGGTTCCCACGGGCCGATCGAGCCATCGGCGTTACCGGCCTTCTCCGCGCCCATCGGGGTCAGCGTGGAACCCAGCTTGGCCGCTTCGGTGGCGGAAACCGCAGCCATGACGCTGGTTGCCAGCAGGGACATGCCCAGTACACCGGCTTGCAGCAGACGTGTGGTCATTTTCATTGTGTGTCGTCCTGGATCAGGTTTCTTAGAAGTTCACGCCGAAGCTGAGGGCGACGAAGTCGCGATCATCCACGGTGGTGTACTTGCCATCGAAGAAGTTGGTGTACGACAGGCTCGCCGTGTAGGTGTTCTGGTACTCGGCGTCCAGGCCAAGGCTGACCGCCTTGCGGCCTTCCTCGAAGTTGCCGCCTGGGCCCGGGGAGTAACCGTCGACGTCATGCGACCAGGCCACGCTCGGGCGCAGGTTCACACCGGCGAAGACGTTGTTGTAGTCCCAGATGGCGCGGACGCGATAACCCCAGGAGTCGGAGGTGGTGAAGCCGTCGTTTTCGCAGTAGCGCGACAGGTTGTTCTGCTCGACGCCTGCCAGCGTGGTGGCGTTGAGGCTCTGGCAGCGGCCACTGGGCAGCGGGCCTGGCCCGTAGACCGGGTCGCGGCCGTAGCGCATCTTCGAGGTGCTTTCCAGGCCACCGACGTGCGTCCAGCCTACCTCGCCGACCATGGTCAGACGCTCGGCGCCCATGACCTGGTCGAAGAAGTGGGTGAACGTGGTCTGCAGCTGGGTGATTTCCTTGCGACGATAGCCAGGCTGGTCGGTGTTCGGCGTGCCTTTCAGGACCGATGCGTTCGGATCGAGTGGCGTCAGGCCCGAATACAGGATGTCGGTGGTGTTCAGTTGCACCGGCGCATTCGGGCGATAGCTGATCTCGCCGCTCCAGGCCGTGCCGGTAGGCAAGGTGGTGGAGAAGCTCAGGCCGTACAGGCGAATATCCTCGGGGTATTCGACGTAGTAGCTGGAGTTACCGGCGACATACAACGGCATCAGTTGTTGGAGCAACGCCGGGTTGGTCGCCGCGCCCGCTGGAACCCCAGCGCCGATCAGTGCGCCAGCCAGGTTGGCCGGGTTGTAGAAGCGCGCAGCGGCGCCTCGACCACTGAAGATCGGCGCACGGCTGTGATAGTTCATGAAGTAGCCACCGAACTCGGTATTCAGCGGCTCGTACATGTAGCGCAGCGCAACACCGAACTGGCCACTGTCCCGCGCATCACGGTCAGGACCACGACGCACGATCACACCTTCGTCAGGCGAGCCCCAGGAAACGCCCTGTGCCGCCAGCGCACGCATGGTCGGCCCCGAGAGCGCCCCCAGGCGTCCCGCCACGGCCGATTGCTTGGCCAGCACCGCCAGGTTGTTGTTGCAACCATCGGCGATTACGTCGGGCTGGGAGAAGAAGGTGCCGCAGTTGTCGACGACGGTCTGGTCCCACTCGATCTGGTAGAAGCCTTCGGCGGTCAGGTTGTCGGTCACGCTCTGCGACAGGTAGAACATGTTGACCGGGATCAGGCCTTCCTTGATCTCCGCACCCGGGCGGCGGAACGCCGAGACGTCGATGGGGTTGATGGCGTTGATGCCCCCCCCGATGAAGGTACTTTCACCCCAGCTCACCACCTGCTTGCCCAGGCGCACGGTGCCCGGCAGGTCGGCGATGCTGTAGTTGTGGTAGACGAAAGCGTCGAGCAGCTCCGCGCCCGAGGACTTGGCGCCCTCCTTGCGGTTGGAGTCGCTGATGTCCTTGAACTCGCGGTTTTCATCCTTGAGCTCGAAGTCATACCAGTACTTGCCGCGGACGAACACGCCGGTGTCGCCGTACTTGAGCTCCAGGTCGTGGATACCCTTGAAGATCTTCGAGAAGGTCTCGCCCTTCTTGAAGTTCAGGTGGCCATCGTCGGAGGTCTGCGACAGCCCCCTGCCGCCGTTGTTGGCCCCGATGAGGTTCTTGTTGGGGTTGGCAGTCGACCAGCTGGCGCCAACGGAGAGCGAGGAGTCGAACTGGCCTTCGATTTCACCGATGTTGAAGCTGACAGCGAAAGCAGGACTTGCGAGCGTGGAAGCGAGGCTGACGGCCAGGGGCAGTTTCGCCCGGCGCCAGAACAGGTTTGCAGATGTCATCGACGCTACTCCATGTACTTTTTTGTTATGGCAGTGAGTCCTTTCAGAAACGGCTCGAGCGCCCGGTGAAGCAGGCTCCTGCCCGTGGCGCCGCGCGTTGCCGCGTGGCGCCCTCCCCCATTCCTGAAAATCCCCTGACCCGACTATAGCCAGCGGTCACAGGTGCTTGATCCCTCTAAAGTGTGATTTGCGCGTCCCGCTTGCGGCCCACCCCGATCGGCCGGCCTGCGCGCTGGCAGTGCTCAAGCATGGCTCAATTCTACCGTTTGACAAGGCGCCATCCTGTCTAGCCTGCGGGGTCGCGCTGGAAAAAGCGCGACCCGCGCCCGGGTTACAGGGTGGAGAGGAAAGCGCTGTTACTAGCCTGCCACTGGCTGATATCCACGCGGATACGCTTCTTGTCGAGCTTGCCGACGCTGGTCTTGGGAATTTCAGTAACAAGGGCGATCTGGCTGGGAATCGCCCACTTGTTGATGTGCCCCTGCTCGACGAAAGGCTTGAGGTGTTCCTTGAGCGCGCGCGCATCGATGCTCTGCCCCTCGCGCACCACCAGCAATGCGAACGGGCGCTCGCCCCACTGCGGATCGGGCACCCCGACCACCGCGACCTCGCGCACCGCCGGGTGACGGCTGACCAGGTCTTCGAGGTCGAGCGACGAGATCCATTCACCACCGGTCTTGATCACATCCTTGATGCGGTCGCGGATGTCGATGAAGCCCATGCCGTCCAGCGTCGCGACATCGCCGGTGTGCAGCCAGCCGCCCTGCCAGAGCTCCTCGCCCTTTTCCGGTTCGCGGAAGTAGCCCATGGTCAGCCAGGGCGCGCGCAGCACCAGTTCGCCCTGGGTCTCGCCATCGGCGGGCAGGAAGTTGCCATTGCCATCGACGATGGCGGCCTCGACCAGGGGCACCGGCACGCCGGCCTTGATCCGGTAGCTGGTGCGCTCATCCTCGCTGCCGGCCTGCAACTCGTCGTTCAGGTGCGCGGCACTGATCAGCGGGCAGGTCTCGGACATGCCGTAGGCGGCGGTGAGCTGGATGCCCCGGGCCAGCGCCGCCTGGTACAAGGCGCGGTTGAGCGCGCTGCCGCCGATGATGATCTTCCAGCCGCCGAAATCCTGGCCGGCCGCCGGCGGGCAGTTGAGCAGCATCTGCAGGATGGTCGGCACGCAGTGGGAAAAGGTGACCTTCTCCTCGCGCCACAGCCTGATCAGCATGTCCGGCTCGTAGCGCCCCGGGTAGACCTGCTTGACACCCATCATGGTCGCCGCGTAGGGGATGCCCCAGGCGTGCACATGGAACATCGGCGTGATCGGCATGTAGACGTCGTTGCTGCTCAGCAGCCTCACGCTGTCCAGGCTGCCCAGCACCGAAGTTTCGGCCAGGGTGTGCAGCACCAGCTGGCGATGGGTGAAATACACCCCCTTGGGATTGCCGGTGGTGCCGGTGGTGTAGAAGGTGGTGGCCACCGAGTTCTCGTCGAAGTCGGGGAAGTCGTACTGCGGGCTGGCGGCAGCCAGCAGTTGCTCGTACTCGCCCACCAGGTTCGGCAGGTCGGCGGTCTTGTCCGGGCCGTCGGTCAGCAGCAGGGTCTTGTCGACCGTGGTCAGCTGCCCGGCGATGCCCTGGTAGAGGCCGATGAAATCACTGTTAACCAGCACGAAGCGGTCTTCGGCGTGATTCATGGTGTAGAGGATCTGCTCGGGCGACAGGCGCACGTTGATGGTGTGTACCACGGCGCCGATCATCGGGATGGCGAACATGCACTCCAGGTAACGGTGGCTGTCCCAGTCCATCACCGCCACGGTGTCACCGGCCTTCACACCGGCCGCGGTCAACACATTGGCCAGGCGGGCGATGCGCTCGTTCAACTGCGGGTAAGTGAGGCGGATCTGGTCGCGGTAGACGATCTCGCGGGTCTTCTCGTAGCGGCTGCCGGACATCAGCAGGCGCTTGATCAGCAACGGGTATTGGTAGGCGCCCTCGGCGGGCTTGATGATGCGTGTCTGCAACATGGGTATCCCTTTTCTTCAATACGGGCAGAACGGTTCAGGAATCCACTGTAGTTCGGTGACGCACCGGTCAAATCAGCCGAAGGAATGATTTGCCGCGCCAAGGTATGAGTGGCGATGTCGGCGTTGACGAACAGCAACGCCGGGCCAGACACTGCCCCGAACGGATCGCGTGCCCTGTGGGAGCGGCTTTACCCGCGAATGCGCTAGTGGACTCGCCTGCGCATTCGCGAGTAAACCCGCTCCCACAGCTTCGAACCACCACCAAGAATGTATCCAGCCCTGCACCGGAGCCTCCATGCCCAGCCCACGTCGCGCCGTGTTTCTCGATCACCAGTCACTGGACCTGGGTGACCTCGACCTTTCGCCGCTGCGGGTGCAGTTCGATGAACTGCAACTGCACGCCGCCACCGCGCCAGGGCAGGTCGCCGAACGCCTGCAAGGCGCCACGGTGGTGATCAGCAACAAGGTGATGCTCGATGCCGCCACACTGGCCGCCGCCCCTGACCTCAAGCTGATCCTGGTAGCCGCCACCGGCACCAACAATGTCGACCTAGCCGCCGCCCGTGCCCAGGGCATCACCGTGTGCAACTGCCAGGGCTACGGCACGCCGTCGGTGGCCCAGCACACCCTGGCCCTGCTACTGGCCCTGGCCACGCGCCTGTGCGACTACAACCAGGCGGTGAAGGCCGGACAATGGGCCAAGGCCAGCCAGTTCTGCCTGCTGGACTTCCCCATCGTCGAGCTGGAAGGCAAGACCCTCGGCCTGCTCGGCCATGGCGAGCTGGGCGGCGCGGTGGCGCACCTGGCCGAGGCGTTCAGCATGCGCGTGCTGAGCGGGCAGATTCCCGGCCGCCCACCCCGGGCCGATCGCCTGCCGCTGGACGAACTGCTGCCGCAGGTCGATGCCCTGACCCTGCACTGCCCGCTCAACGAGCAGACCCGGCACATGATTGGTGCCAACGAACTGGCCCTGCTCAAGCCGGGCGCGCTGGTGGTCAACACCGCCCGCGGTGGGCTGATCGACGAACAGGCCCTGGCCGACGCCCTGCGCCGCGGTCACCTGGGCGGCGCCGCCACCGATGTGCTGAGCGTTGAACCGCCGGTCGAGGGCAATCCGCTGCTGGCGGCGGACATCCCGCGCCTGATCATCACCCCGCACAGCGCCTGGGGCGCAGTGGAGTCACGCCAGCGCATCGTCGGGCAGCTGGCCGAGAACGCCCAGGCCTACTTCGCCGGCCAGCCGCGGCGAGTGGTCGGCTGATCCGCCGACGCCTCTGCTACACTGCGCCACTTTTTCAGGAGGCGTCGTCCATGGACCCGCGCAGTGAAGTGTTGCTCCGCCAGGCAGAGCTGTTCCAAGGCCCGCTGCTGATCGCCGGCGCCCAGGCCGACGGCCTGCTCGGCCAGCTGCCCGGTGCCCATGGCTGGACCTGGCATGCCGGCGACCAGGCGCTGCTCGAGAGCCGTTTCGCCGGGCGCAGCCACTACGGCGTCGAGGTGCCCGAGGTGGCCTTCGATGCCGCCGTGCTGTTCCTGCCCAAGTCCCGCGAGCTGGCCGCCTACCTGCTCAACGCCCTGGCCTCGCGCCTGGGCGGTCGCGAGCTGTACCTGGTGGGGGAAAAGCGCGGCGGCATCGAAGGCGCGGCAAAGCTTCTGCAGGCGTTCGGCAAACCACGCAAGCTCGACAGCGCCAGGCACTGCCAGCTGTGGCAAGTAACCGTGGACAGCGCCCCTGAGGCCAAGCCGCTGGAAAGCCTGGCCGAACGCTTCGAACTGCCGCTGGAAGATGGTCCGCTGCAAGTCATCAGCCTGCCCGGGGTGTTCAGCCATGGGCGCCTGGACAAGGGCACCGCGCTACTGCTGGAGCACCTTGACGGCCTGCCCGGCGGCCATGTCCTGGACTTCGGCTGCGGCGCCGGCGTGCTCGGCGCCACGATCAAGCGCCGTTATCCGCAGAGCCGAGTCACCTTGCTCGATGTCGATGCCTTCGCGGTCGCGGCCAGCCGCCTGACCCTGGCGGCCAACGGTCTGGAAGGCCAGGTGATCAGCGGCGACGGCATCGATGCCGCGCCGGCCGATCTTGACCTGATCCTGAGCAATCCGCCATTCCACACCGGCGTGCACACCGACTACCAGGCATCGGAAAACCTGCTGAAAAAATCAGGCGAACATCTGCGAAAAGGCGGCGAAATGCGGCTGGTCGCCAACAGCTTCCTGCGCTACCAGCCGTTGATCGAAGGCGCCCTGGGCAACTGTGAAATCCGTGCCGAGGCACAAGGCTTTCGCATCTACCGAGCGACCCGCGGCTAAAAACAGGGCTTGCCGAAAGCGTTTCGCCTAGGCAGAATCCGCTCCGTCCTAGGGGAGTAGTCTCCCGCGAGCGCCCTGCTCGCCCGGCACGCGTCAACACACTTGGCCCACAGGCCATGGCGCGTGCGACCCACGATCTGCGCAGACAGGTCCAGGGTTTGACAAGACCTATGACACGCACACCTTACCCGGGGCGGGAAGGCTGTACGTGTCATAGCCGTGTCGACCCGCCCCCGTAGGAATCCTGATGCTGGAATCGTTGCTCGTCCCCACCGCCATCGTTGCCCTCGCCGAAATCGGCGACAAGACGCAATTGCTTGCGCTCATCCTCGCCGCACGCTTTCGCAAGCCTTGGCCGATCATTGCCGGGATCATCGCCGCGACCCTGGCCAACCATGCCGCCGCAGGTGCCGTGGGCGCCTGGGTCAGCGGTTTCTTCAGCGAGTCGGTGCTGCACTGGATTCTTGCCGCGAGCTTCACCGCCACCGCGCTGTGGACCCTGGTACCGGACAAGATGGACGATGACGAAACCAGCAACGCGCGCCGCTTCGGGCCGTTCGTCACCACGCTGATCGCGTTCTTCCTCGCCGAGATCGGCGACAAGACCCAGGTGGCCACGGTGATGCTGGCCGCCCAGTATCCGCACCTGATCATGGTCATCATCGGCACCACCTTGGGCATGCTGATCGCCAACGTGCCGGTGGTCCTGGCGGGCAACTTCGCGGCGGAGAAACTGCCGCTGACGCTGATCCGTCGCCTGGCGGCGACCGCGTTCATCGTGCTGGCCATCGTCGCGGTGTATTCGGCGATGAAGACCAGCGGCTGGATAGGGTGAAGCAGCGACAAGTGGCAAGCTACAAGCGGCAAGAAAGAGCAGATGCGTCCTTACTTGCCGCTTGAAGCTGCTTTTACTTCTTGGCCGCTTGATACAACGGCATCACCTTCGGAATCGCTGCCTGCAGCGAGGCGATCCGGCTGCTCGACGCCGGGTGGGTGCTCATGAACTCAGGCGGCGCGCCTTCGGACGCCTTGCTCATCTTGTTCCACAAGGTGATCGCGGCGTTCGGGTCGTAGCCGGCGCGGGCCGACAGCTCGAGGCCGATCAGGTCGGCTTCGTTCTCGTTGGCCCGGCTGTTGGGCAGGGTCATGGCGTAGTTCACCACGGTGTCGGCCATGGCCATGCTGTCCTGGCCCAGGCCGAAGATCGCGCCGGCACCCTGGCGGGCCATTTCCACGCCATAGGCCTTGGACATCGCTTCACGGCTGTGCTCGCGCAGGGCGTGGGCGATCTCGTGGCCCACCACCGCGGCGATCTCGGCGTCGGTCAGCTTGAGTTGGTCGATCAGGCCGGTGTAGACGATGATCTTGCCGCCCGGACCGCAGTTGGCGTTGAGCTCGTCGCTCTTGATCACGTTGACTTCCCAATTCCACTGCGCGGCATCCGGCCGGAACTGTGGTGCCTGGGCAATCAGGCGCTTGGCGATGGCCTGTACGCGCTTGGCATCATTGCTGCTCTTGTCCAGCACGCCCTTGCTCGACGCCTCGCCGAGGGTCTGCTGGTAGGACTGGGCGTACATCTGGTTGACCTCATCGGTCGAGAGCATGCTGAACATGTACTGCTGGCGCTGGACGCCCACGGCACCGCCACTGGTGGTATTGACCGCCTGGCAGCCGCCGAGCAGGACGCTGGCCGTCAGCATGCTGACAACGAATGACTTACGCATGAAAACACTCCCTATTTACGTGCCGCGTATCCTAGGCCCTGACGCCCGTGCCTGCCAGAGCCACAGGTAAGATTTCTGACAAGCCCCTCATGCTTTGGTATTAGCCCGCCGATAACCCTCGGTAACGACCTCCTTGCGCGCGGAGCTTTGCCATGAAGTTCAAGTCGATCCAGTTTTCCGTGGCCGCCCTGGCCGGTGCCATCGTGCTGAGCATTGTCGCGGCCCTGGTGCTGTACGCCGTGTATTCCGGGCAGCGGACCCAAACACTGGTGCAACAGCGCACGCAACAGCAGTTCGAGACCGTCATCGAACAGCGTCTCTCGGCCCTGGCCCGCACCCAGGTCAGCGAGATCCAGCGCGGCCTGGAAGCGCCCCTGGCGATCGCCCGCGGCCTGGCCACCGGCAACGCCATGCTCGGCATGCAGGGCGCCGATGGCCAGCCGCTGATGCGCATTGATCGTGAACACCTGATCAACCAGCTCAAGCGCACCGTGGAGGTCAACCCGAGCGTGCTGGGCGCTTACCTGGGCTGGGAGCCGAACGCCCTCGACCATGCCGATGGCCGTTACGTCGGCAGCCACCTGGTGGGCATCGACAGCGCCAGCGGGCGCTTCCTGCCCTGGTGGTTCCGCAATGGCGACGGCAGCCTCGGCCAGGACAAGCTGGCCGATGTCGACGACCGCACGGTGCTCGCCACCGGCGTGCGCGCCAGCGAGTACTACCTGTGCCCCAAGGAGTCGAAGAAGGCCTGCGTGATCGATCCCGCGCCTTATAAGGTGGGCGACAAGATGGTCATGCTCGCCTCGTTCGTCGAACCGATCATGATCGACGGCCAGTTCCAGGGCATGGCCGGCGCCGACCTGTCGGTGAACTTCATCCAGGACCTGCTCAATGCCGCCGACCGCCAGCTCTACGACGGCGCCGGCGAACTGGCGCTGGTCTCCAGCAACGGCCGCCTGGTGGCCTACACCCGCGATCCGGCCAAGTTCGGCGAAAAGGCCGGCGACGTGCTGGACAGCGACGAAGCCAACACCCTCAAGAACCTGAGCGGCGAGGCGCTGCACTATGAAGTGGACGCCGCCAAGGACCGCATCGAGCTGTACCTGCCGTTCAAGATCGCCGGCACCGACGCACGCTGGACCCTGCTGCTGGAGCTGCCGCTGAGCACGGTCATGGCCGACGTCAATTGCCTGCAGCAGGACCTGGCCGAACAGCGCCGCACCGATATCGCCGGCATGACCGTGGTCGGCCTGGGCATCGCCGCTCTCGGCCTGCTGGTGATCTGGTTGCTGGCCCTGGGCATCGCCCGCCCGCTCAAGCAGATGGTGAGCATGCTCGACGACATCGCCCAGGGCGAAGGCGACCTGACCCGGCGCCTGCAGAGCGACCGGGCCGACGAGCTGGGCGCCATCGCCAAGGGCTTCAACACCTTCCTGGCCAAGTTGCAGGCGATGATCAGCCAGGTGGTCAGCTCGGTGCAGAAAGTCAGCGACTCCTCGGAACACACCGCCGACATCGCCATCCGCACCAACCAGGGCGTGCACAAGCAGATGGCCGAGATCGACCAGGTGGCCACCGCCGTGCACGAAATGACCGCCACCGCCCAGGATGTGGCGCGCAACGCCACGCAAGCGGCCCAGGCCGCCAGTGAAGCCGACCGCGCCGCCAACCAGGGCCTGGACATCGTCCGCGATACGTCGCACTCGATCAGCGAGCTGGCCGCCGAGATCGGTCGCGCCGTGACCGTGGTCCAGGACCTGGCCCGCGACAGCGAGAACATCAACGCCATCCTGGTGACCATCCGCGCCATTGCCGAACAGACCAACCTGCTGGCGCTCAACGCCGCCATCGAGGCGGCCCGGGCCGGCGAACAGGGCCGCGGTTTCGCGGTGGTCGCCGACGAGGTGCGCAACCTGGCGCAGAAGACCCAGCAGGCCACCCAGGAAATCCAGCAGATGATCCAGCAACTGCAGCTGGGCACCCGCGAGGTGGTCAAGGTGATGGAAGACAGCCAGGGCAAGACCGACATCAGCGTGCAGCAGGCCAGCCGCGCGGCCGAGTCGCTGGCGAGCATCACCCAGGCGGTGTCGGTGATCAACGACATGAACACGCAGATCGCCAGCGCCGCCGAGGAGCAGAGCGCCGTGGCCGAGGACATCAACCGCAACGTGATCAACATCGGCCAGGTAGCCGGCGAGGTGGCCGGCGGCGCCGACGAGTCGAGCCAGGCCAGCGCCGAGCTGACCAAGCTGGCCGAGCAGCAGCGGCGGTTGATCAATCAGTTCAGGGTGTAGGCCTGCACGCGCGCCCTTGTAGGAGCGGCCTTGTGCCGCGAAAGGGCCGCGAAGCGGCCCCAGGGCTTCAGCGTTGACGCAAAGATCGCCGGGGCTGCTTTGCAGCCCTTTCGCGGCACAAGGCCGCTCCTACAGGGAGTTAGCGCACGCCACCTAGGCGGGAGTCAGGCACTCCGGCCCATTGAGCTTCGGATCGTTGACGAAATTCGCCAACGCCCGCTCACGCAGTGCCGTCGGCGGTTTGGCCAACAACTCGTGCAATCTGGCCATCGGTGTTTCAGGATCCAGCCACAGCGCCTGCTCGGCCTCGTCCAGGATCAGCGGCCGACGCTGGTTCATCGCCGCTTGCGTCACTACCACGCAACTCAGCCATTGCTGTTCCTGCACCGGATAGACCTCCCACAGCGCGGCGAAGAACAGCGACGCGCCCTCCCCCGGTGTCACCCAGTACGGGCGCTTGCGCGCCGTGCCTCGCCATTCGTAGAAACCGTTGGCCGGCATCAGGCAGCGCCGCTGGCGCAAGGGTTCGCGAAACATCGGCTGCTCGGCGAGGGTCTCGGCACGGGCCTGGGCCGGGGTGCGGGACAGGTCGGTGAGCCAGGCCGGGGTCAGCCCCCAGCGCGCGCCGGCCAGCTGCAGCTGGCCGTCGAGCTGGCGTTGGATCAGCACCGTGGCACCGGGCGAGATGTTCCATTGGGCCTGCTGGCCCGCGGGGAAGCCCGGCAGGCCGGCGAAGCTCTGGGACCAGCGAAACAGGGCGTAGCGTCCACACATGGGCGAAATCAAAACCTAGCAGATCAGGGTTCCGGGATAACTCTCCGGTTCGTCGCCGGCAAGCGGCTGGGCGGCATTGTACGCATCGATCAACTGCCGTGCGTAGCCTGCCTGCTCATCCGGCACCGCCAGCCCCAGCAGTCCGTGCATCGGTAACTCGCCTGCGGCGCCCATCAGGTCGCGCCCGACCAGGTGCACCTCGATGCCCTCGCTGGCCAGCATGCCCACCAGCACCTGCGCCTCCAGCAGGCTTTCCGGCTCATAGATCCGTTGCATCAGTCGTTCTCGCCGTAGACATCGAGCATCCACTCCTCGCCATGCACCTGCAGCACGAAGCGGATCGGCTTGCAGCACACCTGGCAATCCTCGATGTACTCCTGGTCGCCGCCGGACAGGTCCACCGTGGTTTCGACTTCTTCGCCACAATAAGGGCAATCATAGATCGCAGTTTCCAGCATCGCGGCCTCCGAAGTGACTTGTGCGTATAATTGCCGGTCTGTTTACAGGGCCTGTGTGCGTCCGAGCCGTTTTTCGGAGCCCGCCCCTACCTAATTACCCTAGCCGTTTCCAACAAGAGAGCATGATGGGCGAATTCGATGCCATCCGACCGTACGACGACGCTGAGGTCCCTGCCGTTCTGGCACGCCTGCTCAGCGACCCGGCATTCCTCGATATCCTCACCCACTTCCGCTTCCCGCGCGCGGCCGGCGCCTTCGGCTGGCTGCTCAAACCGCTGATCGCCCGGCGCCTGCGCAAGGAATTCGCCGGCGTGAGCTGCGTCTCCACGCTGCAGGACAAGGTCGAGTACTACGTCGACCGCACCATCGACCGCGCCACCGACGGCGTCACCTATACCGGCGTCGAACAGCTCAAGTCGGGGACCGCCTACCTGTTCCTGGCCAACCACCGCGATATCGTGATGGACCCGGCCTTCGTCAACTACGCGGTGTACCACGCCGGCCTGCCGACGCCGCGCATCGCCATCGGCGACAACCTGCTGCAAAAACCGTTCGTCAGCGACATGATGCGCCTGAACAAGAGCTTCATCGTGCACCGCTCGATCAGCGGCCGCCGCGAGAAGCTGGCCGCCTACCAGTTGCTCTCGGCCTACATCAACCACTCGATCCGCAACGATTGCGTGTCGATCTGGATCGCCCAGGCCGAAGGCCGCGCCAAGGACGGTGACGACCGTACCGATTCGGCGATCCTCAAGATGTTCCACATGAGCCGCAAGGACGAGCCGTTCGGCGCGGTGGTCCAGAGCCTGAACCTGACCCCGGTGTCGATCAGCTACGAGTACGACCCCTGCGACCAGGCCAAGGCCCGCGAGCTGTACATCCGCGCCACCACCGGCAGCTACACCAAGGCGCCGGGCGAGGACGACAACAGCATCGCCCAGGGCATCACCGGCTACAAAGGGCGGGTGCACATCAACTTCGCCCCACCGGTGACCGATTACCACGAGGACACCAAACAACTGGCGCAGGCCATCGACCGGCAGATCCTCGGCGGCTACCGGCTATTCCCGGTGCACTACCTGGCCTATGCGATGTGGGCGGAGAAGGACGCGACGCTCGAGGTGCCGAGCGCGGAGAAACTGTTCCCGGCCGACGAGTTGGCCAAGGCGAAGGAAGAATGGCAGCGCCGGCTGGACGCCTGCCCGGTCGAGCATCAGCCGTACCTGGTGCAGCAGTATGCGACGCCGGTGCGTAACCAGTATCAGGTGAAGCGTCAGCCCGCGTCGGCCTGACAACGCAACTGTAGGAGCGGGCTTGTCCCGCGAAGGCGTCAGATCAAGCAATGATGTGATCTGATATGACGCCTTCGCGGGGCAAGCCCGCTCCTACACAGAGCAGGTATCGCCTTCAGATCCAGGTACTGAACCAGGACAAAAGCAAGGCCATCGCCAGGCAGCAGAAGCCCAGGATGTAGTAATAGCGCGGTATCCGCTGCTCCAGCGCATCCACCACGCCTTCATCCACCGCCAGGCTTTCCCGGCTCAGCGCCTCGCGACGCCGGGCGCTGTGCAGCAGCAACCCGCCAGGGCAGGTAATGAGCAGGGCCAGCAGGTTGATCAGCTTGGCCGGATGGGCGGCCAGGAAGCCCCAGAACACTTGCAACGACATTGCGCGACCTCGGTATCACGTGCGGCAAAGCCCGGCATTCTACCCAAGCCCAGGTTCACTGCCGCCACTTTGCGACCAGCTGTCATTTAATTTCATCTGTCACACGCTCGTCATCAAGGCAGGCCACCCTGTCGGCCTTCAACCGAACCGGAGCTTGTCATGCTGCACGCCGAAAACCAGGACCGCCTCTACCTTGTCGCCCAGAGCGACGAGCAGCAGGCGCTGATCGATGGCTTCGCGATCAATGTCCAGGACCGCCAGTGGCTGGTTTACTGCGCGCTGGGTGGGCATGCCCACCAGGACCTGCCTGAGGCCGACCCGTACACCGGGATCAGCCTGCTGGACTTCAATGTGCTGGCTGCCTGAACTGCGCTGCCTGCTCTCCCACTGAAGCCCCACAGCACGCGTGGGAGCGGGCTTGCCCCGCGACAGGCCAGTACAGACAACAAAAAACCCGCAGCCTGATCACAGGCTGCGGGTTTTCTTCACTGCAAAAACCTTACTCGCCCAGAACCTGACCGACGGTCGGGTCCTTGAACAGACGGGTCAGGGCATCGCTGAGCACATCACTCACCAGCTTGGTGTTGGTTTCCTGGTTCGGCGCCATGCCGAAGCGCTGGTCCAGCGAAGCACCGTAACGGCCGCTGTAGCGGCGGTTGGCGTTGGACACGTCGGCACGGAAGGTGGCGCCGATGGTCGCCTCGGTCACGTACATCTTGTCCTTGGGCGACTGGTACTTGAGCTCGGCCAGGGTCACGGTCAGCTGCGGCGCGTTGTAGGCGTTTGGCGTCGGGGTAAAACCAAGCAGGCGCACCGCCGCCTCGGCCTGGGCCTGCAGCTTGGGCACGACATCGTTGCCATTGACGGTGATGGTGCTGGTCTCGGGGTACATGCCACCACGGGTGCCGAGCGATTGCGAGGCGCGCCCGTCGACGACCTTGACCACCACCGGCTGGCCATGGCCGACCGGGGCCAGTTGCTGGGTAAGCTTGGGTTGCGGGCTGAGTTGCTGCGGGCTGTGGGCACAACCGGCCAGGCTCAGGCTGGCCACCGCGAACAAACCGACCAACAGACGTTGCAACATGCGCGTTTCTCCAGAAAAAGCGGCAAAGGCCCACAGTATACCTAGCGGCAAGCTTCCAGCGGCAAGCTGCAAGCAAAAGCACCTACGCTTTTCCTTGCAGCTTGCCGCTGGAAGCTTGCAACTGCCCTTCTGTCACAATCGTTTCATGCCCCCCGGTTACTCTGGCGCCAGCCCTCACACACAGGACTGACCACCATGGCCTCGCTCTGGACCCTGCTCTTGCACCGCCCGCGCCACGCCACCTACGCCCGTCTCGACAGCGACGGCATCTGCCTCGGTTTCAAGCACTGCGCCACGCCACCGGGCAACGGCGCCTGGGTGCAGGTGAACGAGGCGCAACTGGCCTGGCTCGGACGCCCGCTGCCGGCCAGCGCCCGGATTTGCGCCCGTGCAACGCAGCGTTGGCAGCAACGCACCCTGTCGGCCTGACAAACGCTGCAATAAAAACCCAACAAGTACGCCCTTTCCGCCCGCGACATCGTTATAATCTCCCCCCGATTATAAGGACGTCTCCTGATCGGGCCCCGCATTCGCCGCTTGACCCCGGCACCCTCGACGCTTCGCCCACAGAGAGCCTTCCACTCAGGTCTTGCATTGGCTGTCGTGCCTGCTGTTTCCGGCCTTCTGCTTCGCATGAACCTGCGGGTTGCCATCGCGCAGTCCACTTTTGAGGTTCACGACTCCAAAAGAGCGTGAAAAAACGGTTTTTCACAACTTCACGAGAGTGTGGCGAGCAAATGAACAGTCTGGCATGTGCAAGAGCGGCAGATGTGTCCCGAACAGCCCTGAACAGACGGCAAAAGCGCTCATCCCCGATGAGCCTCTGAGGCCGGTCCATAACGCACGACGGAGCACTTGACCATAAGTCGAATTGCCGCACCCGTGGCAATGGGCGTTCAATAGCCGAACACCCAAGACTGATTGGCGGTATCCGCGGAAGTTGCAAGAACTGCGAAGAGTCGGACATGGCGATCCTGGCCACCCCACGGATCCTATGCTGTCAATTAGGTGCTGTAGATTGTGGAGACGCGTTAATGGCGCAGAACGAATCGGTTGATGTGGTACTGGTAGGCGCGGGCATCATGAGTGCCACCCTGGCCGTACTGCTCAAGGAGCTCGACCCGACCCTGAAGCTTGAGGTCGTCGAGGCGATGGACTCCGGGGCCGCGGAGAGCTCCAACCCCTGGAACAACGCCGGTACCGGCCATGCCGGCCTGTGCGAGCTCAATTACACCCCGCAGGCCGCCGATGGCAGCATCGACATCAAGAAGGCCGTGCACATCAACACCCAGTTCGAGGTCTCGCGCCAGTTCTGGGCCTACCTGAGCCGCAAGAGCGGCTTCGGCTCGCCGCGCGCCTTCATCAACCCGGTACCGCACCTGAGCTACGTCGAGGGTGACAAGGGTATTGCCTTCCTCAAGAAGCGTTTCGAGCTGCTCAAGCAGCACCACGCCTTCGCCGAGATGGAATACACCGAAGACCAGGCGGTGATGAAGGAGTGGATGCCGCTGATGATGCCAGGCCGTCCGGCCGACCAGCGCATCGCCGCCACCCGCGTGATGAAGGGCACCGACGTCAACTTCGGCGCCCTGACCAACAAGTTGCTCAAGCAGCTGGGCAACAGCCCGGACGCCCAGGTCAAGTACAGCAAGAAGGTCGTCGGCCTGCGCCGCAACGGCAGCGGCTGGACCGTGAGCATCAAGGACGTCAACAGCGGCGGCAGCCGTGAAGTCGACGCCCGCTTCGTCTTCCTCGGCGCCGGCGGCGCGGCCCTGCCGTTGCTGCAGATGTCCGGCATTCCGGAGAGCAAGGGCTTCGGCGGCTTCCCGGTCAGCGGCCAGTGGCTGCGCTGCGACAACCCGGAAATCGTCAAGCAGCACCAGGCCAAGGTCTACAGCCAGGCCGCGGTCGGCGCCCCGCCGATGTCGGTACCGCACCTGGACACCCGCGTGGTCGATGGCAAGACGTCGCTGCTGTTCGGCCCCTACGCCGGCTTCACCACCAAGTTCCTCAAGCACGGCTCGCTCCTGGACCTGCCGCTGTCGGTGCGCGCAGGCAACCTCGGCCCGATGCTGGCCGTGGCCCGCGACAACATGGACCTGACCAAGTACCTGGTCAGCGAAGTGATGCAGTCGATGGAACAGCGCCTGGAATCGCTGCGCCGCTTCTACCCCGAGGCGAAAGCCGAGGACTGGCGCCTGGAAGTGGCCGGTCAGCGCGTGCAGATCATCAAGAAGGACCCGAAGAAAGGCGGCATCCTGCAGTTCGGCACCGAGCTGGTCTCGGCCCAGGACGGCAGCCTGGCCGCGCTGCTCGGCGCCTCGCCGGGCGCCTCGGTGACCGTGTCGATCATGCTCGAGCTGATCGAGCGCTGCTTCCCCGAGCAGGCCAAGGGCGCCTGGGCCGCCAAGCTCAAGGAGATCTTCCCGGCCCGCGAGAAGGTCCTGGCCACCGATGCCGCGCTGTACCACAAGATCAGCGCCGACAACGACGAGGCTCTGGAACTGGCGGAAAGCAGCCCGGCCAAGCACTACGCCTGATCCGGCTGAAACGAAAAAACGCCCCTCGGGGCGTTTTTTTGTGCCTGCCTCACTGCCCCCACCTCTCCTCTGTAGGAGCGGCCTTGGGCCGCGAAAGGGCCGCAAAGCGGCCCCGGCGATATTGAGGTATGGCATAAATCTGGGGCTGCTTCGCAGCCCTTTCCGGCCGGTCCGACGCCTCGGCAAGGCCGCTCCTACAGGGGAAGCCGAACGCGCGAAATCAGCCCCGGGCGTTATCGATGATCTCGATGTACTCCGGCGCATTGCGCTGGTCGGCGATCGCCTCGACGAAGGTCTTGCCGTGCTCATCCTTGCCATCGAGGTCGTAACCGGCGGCGACGAAGAAGCCCACATAACGCTCGAAATCATCGACGCGCAGGCCGCGGTAGCCCTTGATCAGCTTGTGATGAGACGGCGAGGTCAGGCCATCGGCCGGCTCGAACTGCAGGAACGTCTTGATGTACTCGTCGCTGATCTCGTCACCAATCACTTGTTTCTTGTCTTTACGCATCGCCGACTCCAACTGGACCATCACGGACATTTTCGAAGGCCGGCAGTTTACCCCCCGAAACCTGCGGCCCTCAACGCGTACGTACGGTACCGGTGTGCAGGTCGGCCCAGATGTGGCCATTGGCGTAGGTAAGGAACTGCACGTACAGGGTTTCGTTGCGCAGCAAGTCCATGATCACCCGGTAGTCGGCCATCGGGTAGTTGAGGGTCAGGGTCCGGCTCTTGTCGTCATAGGCCGGCTTTTTCAGGCTCTTGCCACCCTCACCGTCGAAGTTGAGCAGCACCTGCGTGATGGTCGAGCCCTTGCTCAACGGCTTGCCCTTCAGGCGCATCTGCAGGGACGAGGTGATCGGAATCGGTTGCTGGTCGGACTGGCGCTGGGTGCCCACCACTACGCTGTAGTCGGTGACCTGCAGCAGTTGCTGGCTGGCCGGAGCCTCCTGGCGCAGGGACAGGTCGTCAGGCGGGAGGAACTGGCTGTGCAGCGGCGCAGCGGAAAGCGGCAGGCTCACCGCCAGCAGGAGGGGGACGATCGCACGCATGTGGGGCTCCTAGGCATGAGCAGGCACTCTACGCACAGGCCCTGTCGCGGGGCAAGTCGCAGCGGCGAACCACCACCCCCACGACAAGGGGGCGCAGGCTCAATCGAACTGCGCGCGCATCCAGGCGTGATACTCGGCAACGCCCGCTTCACCGTCGCGTGGCGCCCACTCGGCCAGCTCACCCTCGCCCACCGGACGGTACGGCCCGGCCTTGCACTCGAACATGATGCTGTCGTCTTCCAGCACCACCAGGCCATGGAAGACCCCCGGCACCAGGTCGACCCCCAGGCAGTCGCCACCGGCCTCGAGCACACGCTTGTCAGTCAGCGTGCCCTGGTCGTCGAAAATCAGCAGGCCCAGGCGCCCCTTGAGCACGATCAGCGTCTCGGCCTTGTCATCGCTCAGATGACGGTGTGGCTGGATGTAGGTCCGCGGCTGCAGCCCCACGGCCATGCGATGACACGGCTCCTCCATCTCGTGGAAGTTGTGGTTCTGCCGACCGCGCGGGCTGGCGGTGGCCCGCTCTGCCAGCCCGGCGAACAACGACTGATCGAGGAATCCGGGCTGGCGCATGATCACAGCCCCTTGACCGCGAAGATGCCGTTGGCGTTGCGCCAGTAGCCCTTGTAGTCCATGCCGTAGCCGAAGATGTAGCGGTCGATGCATGGCAGGCCGGTGTAGGTGGCCTTCAGGTCCGGGCTGGCCTTGCGGTCGTGGTCCTTGTCGATCAGCACCGCGGTGTGCACCGCGCGGGCGCCGGCGTGCTTGCAGAACTCGATGATCGCGCTGAGGGTGTGGCCCTCGTCGAGGATGTCGTCGACGATCAGCACGTCGCGGTCGATGAACGACACTTCCGGCTTGGCCTTCCAGAACAGCTCGCCGCCGCTGGTGGTGTTGCGGTAGCGGGTGGCATGCAGGTACGAGGCTTCCAGCGGGAACTGCAGGTGGGTGAGCAGCTTGCCGGAGAAGATCAGGCCGCCGTTCATCACGCAGAAGACCACCGGGTTCTTGTCGTGCAGGTCCTTGCAGATCTGTTTGCCGACCTCGGCGATGGCGGCCTCGACCTCGGCTTCGTTGTACAGGCAATCAGCCTCGTGCATCACTTGACGGATATGCTCGAGATCGGCGGACATGGCGCTCTCCAGGGGGTGCGTTTTGGAAAAGCGGGCAAAGGTACGCATCCGCTCGTCCCAGATCAAGCCTTTATGGACTAACGTGCACAA
>Ga0247820_10000507_pt1 | contig 20736 bp, 22 predicted proteins | sample 13C_Glucose_Day1_2_FD_192480 | JGI IMG/M metagenome (GOLD analysis project Ga0247820, IMG submission 192480) | Soil microbial communities from agricultural site in Penn Yan, New York, United States - 13C_Glucose_Day14 | ecosystem: Environmental > Terrestrial > Soil > Agricultural land | place...
GGGCGGGTGCGTCAATGTCTGCAGGGCGGTGTGATCGTGTGGTCCGTCACCGACGGCACCCCGTGCCCCTGAGGCGGCCGACCGTGAGCATCGTCGAGTTCTTCTCCGCAGACGACGTCGCCTGGCAGACAGGCGCCCCCTGCGCCACCGCCGACTACGACTTCATCCCCGACACCGAGACCGAGGCCGGGGCGGATGAGGCTGAGCGCCGCTGGTGCCGGACCTGTCCCGTGCGTACCCGCTGCCTGGCGTGGGCGATGCTGCACGGAGCTGAGGGCTACTGGGGTGGTACGTCCACCTACCAGCGTGCTCAGCTCAAGCGGGTCCGCACCCGCGCGAAGTGCCCCATCTGCCAGGCCACTTCGTTGGCGTACACCGACCCGCACGAGCTGTGTCTCGCATGCGGCGCCTCGTGGATCCGGGACGTACGCGAGGCCCCCATCGCCGCTACACCGCTGCCGGCGGTGACACGCTCTCATGTGCAGTTCAGTCAGTGGCTTGACTGCGCTCTTGACCAGCTGAACCGAGACCATGGCGCTTAATCGAAGGAACAGGATGCCGCGCAAGATCACAGATGAGTTCCTGGCAGCGATCGCCAAGCAGTACACCGAGCACGTTGACGCTGGGCGGAATCCGGCACCCGAAATCGCCGAACAGGAAGGCGCTCCGGTCGCGACGGTCCACCGATGGATCAACGAGGCACGCAAGAGCGGCTTCCTCACCACTACCACCCCTGGACTCGCAAAGGGCTCGCGGCAGAAGAATCCTCTAGGCCACGCCGGGAACAACGTACGCCGCAACCTTCAGGCTCTTCGCCAGGTGCAGCGGATGACATACGTTGAGCTGTCCCAGCGGCTCGCCAGCACCGGTCGTCCGATCCCGGTCCTCGGGCTACGGCGCATTGAGAGTGGGACGAGACGCGTTGATGCTGACGACTTGGTTGCACTTGCGGCAGTCTTCGGCACTACGCCTGCTCTGCTTCTCGAAGAACCTGCCGGGTGCGGCACATGCCACGGCGCACCGCCCCCCGGCTTCGCCTGCAACGACTGCGGGACAGGTCTTTCCAAGGGCGGGTGACTTTGGCTACACCTGATCACATTTCCCAACCGCCTTTGCTGTCACGCCTCTTGCTCAAATAGAATGGCAGCATGAAACAGTGCACTAAGTGCGGTGAAACTAAGCCCCTTTCCGAGTTCCATAACAGAGTGGAGCGAGGGAAATCCGGACACCACCCACGGTGCAAGGAATGTCGGTGCGCGGAACAGCGCGCTTACAGCGCTGCTAACGCCGAGAAGATCAGGGAATATCGGCAGGCGAACCGCGAACGACGGAACGAAAATCGACGAGACTGGTACCAACGTCTCAAGCGCAAGGTTCTGAAAGCGTACGGCGGAAAGTGTGTGTGCTGCGGAGAGACCGAGGAAGCGTTCCTCGTTTTCGACCACGTGAACGATGACGGAGCCGAGCACCGAAAATCCGTCAAGGCTGGCACGCAGCTACTTTGGTGGGCAAGCCGAAACGGATACCCACCGATCATCCAGATCCTCTGCGCCAACTGCAACACCGCTAAGCAATTTGCGCCGGGCGGCTGCCCACACCAGCGTGGTCCATCTGCCACGCCTCTGTCCAAGCATCTAGCCATCGCCAGGCGTGCTGGGACAACCTGAGCTGCTCGGCCACCGCCCGCCCCGCCTCCGACAGTTCAGCCCGAAGCCCGGCCGACTCGCGCAGCCGCTTCACCTCCCGGTACCAAGTGCGCGGCCGGTCCGCGAGCAGCCCCGCGCCCATGGCGTGCAGCCTGCGGTACTCGGCCCGCGGTGACGCCACCCACGGCACCCCCACTGCGCACATCTCCAGCGGCTTCAGCCACGATTTTGCAGAGTTGAACCGGGTGTCGGCCAGCGGCGCGATCCCCACCCCCAGCCCGGCGACGGCCGTCGGCCACTCGTCCACCGGCACCCCGCCGCCCGGCGGATCCGCCGCCAGCCCGAACGCCCGGCCCGCGCCGGCCGGATCACCGCGCATCACGAATGTGGCGCCCTCGTCCACCAGCCGCGCGACCGCGCCGCCCACCACCTCCGGATCGTTCGGGTGGGAGTGGAAGGAGCCCGGCCAGCCCAGGGTGTCCGAGTCCTGCCGGGGCAGGCCGTAGTACATGTCGGGCAGGTAGTTCGGCAGAACGTGCCCGCGGCCGTGCCGGGCGTACACGTCCAGCAGGGCCGGCGTGGACACCGTCACGAGCGATGCGTTCCGGCACGCGAGCGCGAGGTTGTGCCAGGAGTGTGGGCCCCGGCCGGGTCGGTGTACGGCCCACGCCGGATTGGAGGGGTGGATGGAGGAGAGGTCGTCGTCCACGTCCACGATGACGGTGATGCCCTTGGCGCGCATCACGCCGACGGCCTGGGCCATGTAGGCGTGGGTGACGCGCTGGAGGACGACGATGTCGGCGTCGACGAGGACATCTTTGACGGTGTGGCCGTCCATGACGACGCGGACCCGGCGGTCGCCGGGGCCGACGACTTCGACGTCGTGTCCGGCTGCGGCGAGGTGTTGTCCGGGCCAGATGGCGCGGAAGCTGCCGCAGCCGAACGAGTCGGACGGGTAGACGACGGTCCTCACTCGCCGGTCCCCTTGCGGGCGGTGGCGGTGCGGCGGGGGGCGTTCTCGAGCTTCTCCAGCCGGGCGCGGAGGTCGGCGACTTCCTTCTCCAGCTCAGTCAGCCGGTCCGGCCCGGTGGTCTCCAGTACCGCCGCCGGGGCGCCCCCGGCGAGAGCCTCGGCTTCCTCGCGGGCGAGGCGGCGGATACGTGCGTCGAGGGCGCTCATGCGGTCGGCTCCTTCTTGTTCGGTACGGCGTACGTGATGCCCCAGGCACCGAGGACGGCGAGGACGATGGTGACGCCCTCTCCGGTGGTGAGGACCTGGTCCTGCACGGCAGTCACCGCTGCGGTAGCGCCCGCAGCGGCGCCAGCCACGATGCTCTTGGCAGCACTGGAGATCTTCATTTCAGGCTTCCTTCCAGACGAGCGCGGTCAGTACCGCGCTGGAGATGGTCACTGGCCGGTTGGCCAGGCTGACGAGCCGGACCCGCATGCCACGCCCGGCGCCGAGGCGCTTGGTCAGCGGCACCACCGCGAACGTGACGCCTTCGCTGCCGGTGATCTCGTGGATGGGGTGGTCGTGGGTGTGGGTGGTGCCCTTGTACTCGGACATGCGGACCTGCACTGTCGCGCCGACGGGCAGGCCTTCGATGGCGAGGCTGAGGCTGCCGGTGAAGCGGGCCGGTCCTTCGGCGAACAACGCGCTGCCGGCGGGATGGTCGCCGGTCTCGTCGGCCCACTCGCTGGTGAACTCGACGCTGTCCCAGACGCCGGGCTGCAGCGCCCAGTCCTTGGCGACGCCCAGGTTGATGTAGGCGGGCATGTCGTCCTCCGTGGTGGTGGTCTTGCCGGTGGCGCGGGCGACGATGCCCGGGAACACGACCTCGCGGAACTGCTTGATGCGGGCCTTGCCGGGGCACGAGGTGCCGTCCGTGGACCACTGCGGGAACATGCTGTGATAGCCGAACCCTGGGTCGTCGTGGCTGCGGCAGATCCGCAGCGGGATGCCCTCCTCCTTGTGCAGCCACGCGCCGAGGGCGATCAGACCCTCGATCTGCTTGTCGTTCCACGTGTCTGTGGCCGACAGATTCGAGGCGGTTTCGGCCGAGACCGCGCCCGTCCCGTCCGGCCGGCGGTTCGCACCGGCGTTGGCGTCCGCGCGGGTGTGCGTACCGATGTACTGGCCGACGGTGCCCGTGTAGTCGACGCCGAAGTGGGATTCCAGATTGGTGGAGTCGCGCCAGTACTCGTAGGTGCGGCGGGCGGTCCACGGGGCGACGATGCTGTGAACGATGAACTGCGTCGGCCGGATCGCCTGCTGCTGGTCGCTCTCGGGCTGCAGCTCCATCCGGGTCGCGCCCGGGTACCAGGCCATCACGCGCCCTCGACTGCGGCGAGCGGATGGATCGACAACTTGAACTGCGCGTACGTCACCTTCCGCGACACGCGGTCGTTGTGGTAGACGAGCAACCCCACCGGCACCTGCGGGCGCACCACGATCTCGTGATGCTTGGTGAAGAACTGCAGCCCCCCGGAAGGCACCCGGTGGTCCACGGCCGTGTAGTCCGGACTCCCGAGCGGGTCCCGCACGAACTGGTCCCGGAGTTCGTTGTAGCCGCCGCTGCTGCTGGCCGCCTCCCACTGAATACACGCCGTGAGGTGGCCCAGGCCTTCCATGGCGGGCCGGATCAGTCCCGACTCGTCGTCGGGGAACACGGCGGTCGTGCCGCCCGGCTGGGTGGGCTGGTGCATGTTCCACCGGTCGTCGGACTCGCTGTCGTACGGAAACTTCAACAGCGTCCATACCCGTGGCGGGATTACCTGGTCGGGGCTTGCTTGCAGTGAGCAGAAAAGGACGGACACAGGCGCTCCTTAGAAGGGCATGACGAGGATTCGGCGGGAATTGAAAGTGCCTGTTCCCGAGCTGACTCGGTATTTTGCGGTGAACGTGTTCGTGCCGGGGGTCAGTCCGGTGTGCAAGGCGACAGCGGACGCGGTGATGCTGACTCCAGCGGCCCCGAGTACGCCGATGCCCCGGTTGTCGGCTGGGCCGTCGCTGGTGGCGCCGGAGATCTCGTATGACATGCGGGCCGACCCGGTGCCGGAGTTGCCTGCGGATCCGTGGACGATGACCAGGGCGAAAGCGCCTGTCTCCACGCTCACGGTGGGCCCGTTGGTGGTGAGGTTGTCGTAGGTGGTGGAGGTGGTGGTCTCCGACGTGAGGACAGTGCTGCTGGCCGAGATGCGTTCGGCGATCTCGTTGATGCCGGATACGGCGAAATGCGCGCCCACGGTGGTGGCTTTCGCCGGGGCTGTCTCATTCAAATTGTCGCGCAGGAATGTGTTGAATTGCGCGGCGGTGAATACCGAGCTGGCAACTGCCGTCATGGGGGCTGTCCAGGCCATCAGTACATTCCCCTTAGAACGGTATGACCATGATGCGGCGGCTGCTGAATGTGCCCGTCCCCGAACTCACCCTGTACTTCGCGGTGAACGTGTTCGTGCCGGGAGTCATGGACGACAGGAGCGCCACCTCGGCCGCGCCGACATTCACGCCCGCGGATCCGAAGACGCTCACCGAACGGTTGTCCGCGGCCGCCTGGACGTGAGCGCCGGAGACGTCGTAGCTCATGCGGGCAGATCCGGCGCCGGAGTTCTCCAGGGAGCCGCGCACGATGACGAGGGCCGACGGGCCGGTTACGCAGGTGACAGCGGGGCCGACGGAGCTGCCGCTGAGGTCGGTGTAGGTGGTGGAGGTGGTGGTGCCGGAGGCCAGGTTGGAGCCACTGACGACCCGTCGCTCGGCGATCTCGTTGATGCCGGCGCCGACGAAGTAGCCGCCAGCGGCAGTTGCCTTGGAGGGGGCGGTCTCGTTCAGGTTGTCGCGGACGTAGGTGTTGAACTCCGCTGCCGTGAACGTGCTGTTGGCGACCGCGGTCATGGGCGCTGACCATGCCATCAGCCCACCGCCTCGGCGGGGACGCCGTGTTCGACGTTCTCCGCGCGCAGGTCGTCGATGCTCTGCCCGTGCGGCGCCCGGAAGCGCAGGGCGGTCTCGTGGTCCTTAGGGAACCAGTTCCGGGTGTGCGGGATCGGGCGGAGCATCAGCACGGCGGTGATCTCTGCGAGCTGGGCGGGCCATTCGATCGGCGCGACCATGTGGCAGTACGAGCAGCGGAACTCGGCCTTCTGCATGATCCGGGGGCTGGCCGGGTTGCGGGGGTTGGCGCGGTCGTAGAGGTGCTCGACGCCGCCGCAGTCGCGCGGGCAGTCGGCTACCCAGTCGCCGCTGTACATCCAGGCGCGGGCCTTGGCTGTGAGGAGATCCACCATGGGACAGGACGGTAGGCGTCGCCCGCGCATGATCGTTCCGGGGTCAGGTGCCGAACCGCCCGTAGTCGAACTGGCCCTGGACGGCGTGGTCGAAGATGAACACCTCGGACGGGTCGTCGGCCGCGCTCGGGTCGAACACGCCGTCATCGAAACCCCGGCCGTCGACGTCGAACGTGAACGGATTACCGGGCACGATGAGACCGGTGCGCTCGCAGCCCAGCGTGGCGTAGTGGACCCGCTGCTCGCATCCCGTGCTGGTCTCCTCGCTGGGGGGCATGCGGGCGATCGTGTGCTCGATGCTCTCCACATGGAAGTCGGCGGCCAGGCCGAGCTCCCCATGGCTGATGGTGACCATGTCGGAGATCGTCCGCGTGAGGATCTGCAGCAGATGCTCCTCGTCCGACGACACCAGCCGCAGCTGCACAGTCGGCCGGCGCTGCGCGTAGTGGGCCAGGAACAGCTGGGCGATCGCGTACGCGTCGTGCGCGTTGACCCACGGTGCCTCGTCCGGGTTGGAGCGCGGGCCGTGCCGCTCGATGGACACCGAGTCCGACGCCGACACTTTCACCGCGCGGGCGACGGACACCGGGCGCGCCCGCACCTGCAGCCGGGTGATGGTGACCGCGCCGCCGACCGCAGTGAGGTTGATCGTCGTGGACTGCCCGGAGCGGCGGGAGATGCTGATCGTGAGGACGCCGGCGCCGCTGTGGATGACGTCGGTCCCGGCGACCGGAGTGATGGCGTTCCGGAACGGGTCGGAGGCCTTGGCCTGGATCTGGGCGGTCTGGCCGAGGGCGAGGGCGATGGTGTCGTCGCTGTCCCACACGGCGGTGATGTTGTCCTCGGGCCGTCGTTCGTCGACGTCGAAGTTGACGTCGTTGACGATGTCGCGCCAGCCGTGGGAGTAGTCGAACGGCTCGATGAACGACAGTCCGGTGACGGGGGGCGTCGTGCAGGTGATCTCGTGGGCGGTGAAGGCTCCCTGTGGCGTGAGGGAGGCCGGGCGCTGGAGTCGGTGGTGACGGTCGCGGAACGTGAAGGTTCCGTCCGGTGCCACGTAGGCGATCGACGGTGGTCCCTCCGATCTGAGGAGGTCGGTGAGCGCGGCGAAGGCGTCGGTCTCCTCCAGCCACCACCACGGCACGAAGGTGGCGCCGAGGTCGATGTCGCGGGGCAGGGTCCAGCCGATCGTGTCGAGGATGGCGTGGATGAGGGTGCCCGTGCGCTGCGCCTCGTACAGCTCGGTCGAGATCCGGGTGCCCTGTAGGAGGGCGAGGAGGTCGAGGGCGTTGATGTCGATGGTGCGGTTGCCGCGGTCGGGGTGGACGTCGAGGTCGTCGACGCGGCCCACGAACAGCGGGTAGAGGACGTTGTCGTAGACGGTTTCGACGATGACCGGGGCGGCCGGGGACATGTCGTCGGCGATCGGCGAGTCGGGGTTCTCCGGCGAGTAGACGCGGTCGGCGTTGCACAGGGTCATGGACAGGGAGCCGACCTTGGGCGGGGCGAGCTGGCGTGCCTGGTCGCGGCCGTAGCCGAACTGGACGGGTCCGCGCTGGAGGACGTCGGCGGTGACGTCATCGTGCGGCCCGGTGAAGTCGCCGTCGGCGGCCCAGTCGACCGCCACGGTGTAGCCCGGCTGCAGGGTGGGGGTGACGTTGAAGTCGTCGAAGTAGGCGTAGTCGTCCGAGGCCGGGCCGCCGGTGACGAGGGGGGTGCAGTGCGCCAGCAGCTGCACCGACAAGTCGTTCTCGGCGGTCCAGGCGGGTGCGGTCTCGGTGTGGCGGGTGGTCCAGGCGCGGCCGTCCGGGCTGGTGTCCCAGGAGAGGATCGATGCGGACTCCCGGATCCGCAGCCACGCATGCGCGGCAGGGTCGTACGGCAGCGACGCGGCGTTCTCGTCGACGTAGCCCTCGTGGATCGCCATCGTCAGCAGGTTGGTGACGGCGTCGACTTCGAAGACGATCTGCGTGCCCGCGACGTCGGACAGGATGAGGAGCTGGGCGTACGCCTCCACATGGCCGGGCCCGGGTGGCGGGATCAGGTGGACGCGGGCCTCGGAGTCCTGGAGGCGGTAGATCGGCGCGGAGGCGAACGCGGCGAAGCCCTCGTCACAGGGGACGCGGGCCCGGCCGTCCACCTGATCCGGGAGCGCACCGCCGGGGGCGGAGTTGTAGTTGTCCGGCCACTTCACCGTGTCCACGGCGGGCGCGTCGAAGGTGTCGGTGAGGTCCGTGAATACGGCCGTCGACCCAGGGGGTTCGGTGGGCAGGTTGAAGTTGTCGAACTCCGCCATATCGGCCACACCGCCGTCGCGGTGGGCGATGAGCTGGACCTCGAGGTCAGCGTCGCCCACCCAGGACGGCGACGTGGCCGTGCGCTGCTCCGTCCACGTCAGCCCGTCCCCGCTGGTGTCCCAGAACAGCGCCCCGTCTTCTTCCCGGATGCGGAGCCACCGATGCTCGTCCGGGTCGTAGGTGAGCGTGACGGCGTCCGGATCGAAATACCCGGTGCGCACCGCCATGTTCAGCAGCCCCGCCACCGAGTTCACCTCGATGATGGCGTCGGTGCCCCCCGTGGACGAGGTGACCAGCAGCTGCGACCACGCCTCATCCGTCGCCCCGCCAGCCGCGGGCGGGTACATCTCCACCAGCGCATACGAGTCGGCCAGCGTGTACGCACCGCCGGACGCGAACGCCGCGAAGCCGGTGTCGCACGGGACGACCGCGCGGCCGCCGGCCTGCGTCGGCAGCGCGCCCCCAGGACCGGTGTTGTAGTTCGACGGCCACTTCCCGGCATCGACGGTGCCGGCGTCGAAGTCGTCGATCAGGGTGCCGAGGAGCGGCATCAGGCGACCGCCTTCCGGAGGCTGGCCGGGAGGCGGCCGGTGCGGGCGAGGTTGTCGAGGCTCTTGGCGAGCCAGTCCTGCATCTGGATCTGGGAGCCGATGACGCCGTGGTTCTGGACGACGACGGTGATGTTCGTGTCTCCCAGCGGCGCCGATGCGGTGCCCGTACGGCTGCGGCTGGTGAGCTGCCCGGAGTTGATGGCGTTCAGCAGAGGCAGGTTCCGAGCGGTCTGGCGGGCGTTGACGATGTACTCGCGGTCGGACGCGAGGATCGGGATGCTGTCCGAGGTGCCCGTGCCGGGGCCGGTGATGAGGCCGCCGACCGCGTACTTACCGAACTGCTTGTACTTGCCGAAGTTGCCCCAGTCGCCGAAGTTCCTCCCGTACGGGTTGCCCTTCCAGATCTGGGCGATCATGTCGTGGAAGCGGTTCACGTTGACGGACATGCCGCTGTACGTCATGTCCTCGAAGACACGCTTCCCCGACTTCACCGCCTTCTTGATCTCGTTCACCGCAGCCCAGAACCCATCGGCCACCTTCATCTGCTGCGCGCTGAAGTTGCGGGACATGCCCTGGAACGAGATGTCCTCGAACAGCAGGCTCCCCTTTCGCGTCCAGCGGCCCGAGTCCACCAGCCGCTGCAACTCGGTGACCGCCGCCGCAAAGCCGGTCTTCGGCGCGCCGGCCGCGCTCGCCGCCCCCGACCCTCCGCCCGCTGCCGTGGCGGTGGCCTTCTTCGCCGCCGCAGCCACCTTCGGCATCGACGCCTGCAACCCCGCGACCAGCCCGCGGCCGATGTCCCCGCTGAGCGCCGCCACCGTCGACGCGGCCAAGGCTCGCGCTTTCTCGGCTGCCGCGTTCAGGGTGCCGCGCATCATCGACACGATCGCGCGCGCGAGATCCGACGACCCCAGTGCGGCCGCCGACCGCACACCCGAACTGCTGCTGTTCAGGCGGTTGTCGTTGATGGCTTCCACCAGCGGCAGGTGCTTGCGCGTGGAGGCTGCGTTGATGACGTACTCGCCGTTCGACGCCATGATCGGCACATCGTCGGAGGTGCTCGTGCCGGGGCCGACGATGGGGCCGCCGCCGGGGTAGCCGCGCACAGGTCCGCCGGACGCGTACCGGCCGACCCGGCCGCCCTTGGCGTAGTGGCCGGGACGGAGCCGGTTGAGGTTGCGGGTCTCGCCCGTGGCGCCCTGGACGCTGTAGTGGGTGACGACGTAGGTGCGCGACACCTTGCCGTTCAGGTTGTTGAGGGCGTTACGGACGCTGCCGATGTTGGAGAGGGCGCCGCCGGTCGCTGCGGTCACCTTGACCTTGCCGTTCGGTAGGCGCTGCACCTTCAGGCCGAAGTCTTTCAGGATCTGCTCGGCGCCCTTCGACAGGGTCTTCAGCGTGACGCTCTTCGAGCCCGGCGAGGCCTTCACCTTGCGGTTGAACTCCTCCAGATCCCTTTGGGCGTCCTCCTTGTTCATCGTGACCTTGGTTTCCTTGTCCGGGATCTTCAGGATCTCGGAGGCCAGTTTGCTTGCCTCGTCGCGGGTGAGGCCCATCTGCATGGCCGACTTGATGAGCTGCTCCCGGCCCCGGGCGTAGATCCCGTTGACGGTCTCCCACGACTTGCCCTGCTCCCGAGCAGCAGCCCCGGCCTCGTCGGTCTTCAGCGCCAAGTCCTGCAGAGCAGTCGCGGCGGCCTGCGCCTTCGGCGAGTTCACGTCCAGTTCGCCGCCGACCATGCGCAGCGATCCGGCGTTCTCCTTCGCCGCCTTCGCCGCCGCGTCAATGCTCGCCTCGAAGGCAATCATCCCGCCGAGTCCGGCACGGTTGACGTCGTTCAACGCCTGAATCGCCTGCCGCAAACCGTCCGCGGAGGCCTTCTGTTCGGCGAGCTTCCCGGACGTTTTCTGCGCCTGCTCCCCGAACAAGCCCATCGCAGCCGCCGCGAGCTGCTGCTCGAACTTCGCGTCCTCGAGCGAAGCCTTGTACTCGTCGAGGTTCTTCGTGAACTCCTTCGTGTCCCGGCCGCCCTTGCCGTACTCCGCCGTCAGCCGCTTCAAAGCAAGAGCGGCGAGGTCGGCGCGGCCGCTCTTGACCAGGTTGGCCAGCGACTCGTCGATGGCGTCCAGGTTCTCCTTGGCGTCCTTGACGGGGGTGGAGTCCCAGTCGGCCAGGCCCCCCAGACTGATGACGAACTGCTGCACCTTCTCCGAGTTGGACGGGGAAGTCAGGGCGGAGACACTGCCGTACAGGCCGTCCAGGTCCTTCCCGAACGCCTTGGCGGCCTCACCCGAAACCTTCCCCGACATGCCGAGCCTGCGCATCGACTCGGTCAGCTTGTCGACGTCCGGCGGCGCCTTGCTGCCGACCTGCGACAGCTCCGTCAAGGCGATCACCAGCAGGCCGATACCCGTCCCCGCGACTGCGACTTTCGCCGCTTTCGACAGCGCGCCGAACGCGGCCGCCAGCCGGGGCAGCACACCGGTTGCTCCTGCCGCCGCTGTCGTCATGGCGGTGACGGCTGTGCTGAAGGCGGCGAGCCGTACCTGAGCAGCTGCCGCCAGGGCGGCAGCGACGGTGACGGCCTTGATCGCGACGGCCAGCTGGAGGATGGCGGTGATCGCACCCGGGGGCACGGCAGCGACGAGGCCGGCGATCGCGTTCACGATGGCGAGGAGGCCGGGGCCGACGTTCGCCGCGCCCTCCAGGAGGTTGCCGAGCGCCTCACCGATCTTGGAGAAGGTGTCGCGGACCAGGGGACCGGTCTCGCGGGCGTAGTCCAGGAACGCGGCAACGCCGCCGCCGACCTGGCCGGTGTCCAGTGTGCGTGTGAACCGGATCAGGGCATCGTTGGCCCTCGTCAGCACTCCGGTGGAGAACGTCGCGAAGCTCTGCATGAACCGGTCGAACCCCGGTGACCGGACCCCGCCAGCGGCGATCGTCACGAACCGGTCCAGTTCGCGGCCAGCGCCCTGGACAACGGGGGTCAACTTCGGGAACAGGCTGCCGAACACGGCGAAGCTCTTGGTGACCGTGGGCATTGTGTCTGCGGCGAGACTGTTGGACCACTGCTTGTACTGGTCCTTGAACACCGAAAGGGCGGCGGCTGCCTCGCGCGTCGGCCGGGGCATGTCCTGCACCGACCGGTGGAACGCCTGCTGCGCCTTCGTGGCCTCGGCAGAGCTGGCGCCGTGTTCGTCGACGGCTTCCTTGTACTTCTTCTCCGCCTCGGAGGCTTCAGAGATCGCCGCGATCTGTCCGCCGGCCGCGGCGGCGAACGCGACGAGCGCAGCGCTGGCCGCGGTGAGGGATACGGCGATGGGGCCGGCCTGCGCCGCGACCGGGATCAGTGCCGGCGCCAGCAGCAGAGCGGCCCGCGACACCCCCGCCATCGCATCCCCAGCACCACCAGCGGCCGTCGTGACCGTGCCGAGGGTGGAAGGCAGCGACGTGATGCCCGCGCCGAGGCGGCGGATGCTTCTGTCGAGGTCGTCGACGTTGTCGCGCAACCGATTGGCTTGCGTGCCGAGGAGCCGTAGCGCGGCGGCGGCGACGACTGCGCGAGTGCTGAGCTGGGTGAGGGCGCGGCCGGTGTCGTCGGCTTCGTCTCTGAGTCCGCGCAGGGCGGTGGTGGCGGCGGTGATGCTGGCGGTGGGGGCGTCGACGCGGGCGGTGATGCGTACCGGGCTGAGGCGCTGCAGACTGAGGATGGCGGTGCGTGCGGCGGTGGTGTCTGCGGTGACGCGGATGGTGGCGGTTCCGACGAGGTCAGCCATGGAGGGTCACTCCCATCGCGGCGAGGAACGACTGGGAGGCGTCCTCGGCTCCTCGCCACCACCAGGGGGCGCCGTCGTCCGGTGTGGGCTCGTAGGTCTGGCGGGCGCGGCCGGGTACGGCCCATGCCGAGACTCCGAGGTCGGCGTCGAGCTTGGCGCGTGCCTGTTCCTCGGTTTGCCCGTCGTGGACGATCAGCCGCTGGAGCATCTCTACGTAGATCGCGTTCAGGAAGCGGTGGGCTGGGAGGCTGGCGAGGTCGACTCCTCGGGCTGTGTACTCTCCGTCGAGCTGGTGCCAGGTTCCGGGCTCGCAGGCCCATCCGACGAGGGCTGCGACGGCTGTGTAGGGCGCATGCCGTACTCCTCCAGCAGCCACAGGACGACGTCGGACATCTGGTCGTCGTCGATCGGCTGGGTCTTGTCCTTCAGCCGGTCGGCGAACCGTTGCCAGCTATCGGGGAGGAGAGCGAGTTCGAGGGCTCGCTTCAGCAGGTCGTGCTGCTGCTGGTAGGTCTCGGTGTCGCCGGTGGAGTTATAGAGGGTGACGAACTCGGCGAAGACGTCGCCGGGCAGCACAGGGGCGGCGTCGAAGGTGTCAGGTTCGATGTAGAAGTCGAGGCGCTTGCGCTTCTTCGTGAAGTCGCGGGCGGCCGGCGGCGGGGCGGGTGCGAGGCCGTTCGGGTGTGTGAGGAGGTCGGTCATGTGGGGGACGGTAGGTTCGCCCCGCCCATGATCGTTCCGGAGGTTACAGGGCGTCCCGGAGGGCCTTGTTCAGGAAGTCGTTGGGCTGGGTTCCGGGGTGATTCACGAGCTTGGCGAAAACGATCCTGCCGCCTGTGGTGAAGCGGAGCGCCTGCGCGCGTACTGGGCGGATCTGGTGTGGGCGGGTGCCGTTGATGACGTACTGGGTGGCGTGGTGGGTGGAGGTGATGACGGCCGACAGGTCGCGGCCGTGGCCTTCGATGTGCCAGATGATGCCGGCGCCCATGCTGCCGGGTGCGAGTTGTCGGGCGCGGTTGACGACGCGTTCGGCGCGGCGGGTGAGGGTGCGGTGGACGAGGCCGCCGGGGAGTCGGAGTATGCGTTCGAGGCGGCGTCGGTCGATGCGGATCTGTCCGGCTTTGGTGAAGTCGGCCATCGGTCAGCCCTTTGGCAGGCTGACGAGGGCGCGGAGTTCGGTGCCGACGCAGCCGCCCTGTGGGCCCTGGGCGGCCTGCGGGCGGATGAGGTAGTCGGCGATGTCCCGCTGCGTGTTCATCTCGCACAGTTCGAGGGAGACGGCGTGGAGAGTCTCGTGGGCGTCGCGGGCGACTTGCTGTGCGGAGGTGTCGAGGGCGGCCGTGCTGGGGTGGAGGCTCTGTCCGTCGGGGTTGGGTGCGCAGCGGATGATCTGCACGACGACCTCGGCGACTTCCCATGGTGCCTGGCACGCACCGAACGGCTCGCTCTGCGGGGCGGGGAACTCTTCGGAGGGGTAGACCTGGGCGATGGAGACGGCGAGCATGCCGCAGTCGCAGGCGTCCCAGGCGATGGTGCCGGGGACGACGCTGTGCCGGTCGGGGGTGTCGGTGAGCGCGGCGTATGCGGCGGCCTCGAGGCGGGAGGCGACGGTGTACCACTTGAGCTCGCCGGTGATCACGCCCGCCTCCAGACGCGCGCCAGGTCGTTCAGCTTCCGGGTACGCGACCACGTGGGGCCGGGTGCGTAGTTGAACAGGTAGGCCTCAAGGCTGCGCTGCTGGCTGGCCCACCGCCAGCGCTTCCATCTGCGCCGGATCGCGTGCGCCATCACGTGCGCTCCGGCCAGTGCCACGTGCCGCCCGTGCGCGCGCTCTCGGAGTGGCGGCACTCCTGGTTGAAGAACATGCCGGTCGGGTTGAGCACGCACAGGTCGACGTACGGCACCCCGTGCTCGGGCACAGGCTCCAGGTCTCGCACGGCCGTGATGATCGCGGCCCGGCACTGCGAGGTGTACTCGCCGCCCGGGGTTCCATAGCTCACGTAGTGAACCACTCGGCCCACGCTCGGCTTCTGCTCACTCATGTTCCAGCCCTTCGCACAGTCGGCCGATCCACCCGATACACACGCGAACGCGACCGCAGCCGCGACGGGTTCCACGTCGCCACGAACATATCGACGAGGTACAAACCGGTGCGGCCCTTCGCGAACAACTCACCCACATCCGGGTACGAGATGGTCACGCCCTGCCGCACCAGCTGCTGCACCCCGGCAGGCAGACGGCAGTCCTGCCCGTCCGCCGCCTTCGCGATCTCGCACGCCAGCTCGCCCATCGCCAGCGCGGCACCCTCCGGCGGCTCCTCCCCGAACTGGGCGGTCACCGACCACGTGCCCTCCTCGGTGTCCGCCCGGGAGAGGTCGTTGCAGCGCGGCCACCGGCCGCCGTCCGTACGCACCAACAGCCGGTTGTTGTCCACCCGGTACGCGCCGGTCACGAGCGGCGTTCCGTCGATCAGCACTTCGACGATGGAGTGCACCGGCGCCGGGAGCAGTGCCTCCGACACCGTTGAGCACGCACAGTCCGAGCAGCTGCCACACGTCAGGTTGAACCACTGCCCGCCAATCAGCGCGGGCTGCGGATAGGAGCGGGCCCCGGTCCCCGGCGGCCCGACGTCGTCGAAGAACGACCCGTCAAAGCAGTCCCGGCGGCACGGCCGCAGCGTCACCTCACACAGCCCGAACCGCTGCCCCGTCAGGGACCACAGGGTCTCCGTGGCGGAGGCCACCGCCACCCCGGTCACAGCCGGGTTGAGGGTGGCCACATCACACGTCCACTGCACCGGCCAATCCGCGCAAGGACCGAACTGAGCCGTCACTGTGCCGCCTTACAGAGTGGTCGGGTCACACGCGATGGTGGGAGGCGGCGTCGTCGTCACGTTCCACACCCAGTGCTCGTCGTCCTCGATGGTCTCCCCGGCCGGCAGATAGTCCGATCCGACCTGAGCCACCCACTGCGCTGACGCGCCCCTCGTCTCCGAGGTGGTCTCCAGCGTGGACCGCCCGTTCTCGATGACGTACGCGCCGAGCTGCGTAGCGCCCACGTTCGGCCACGCGTTGTAGATGTACTGCTGCTGCCCCGACGCGTCACAGGCGCCCGCGCCGGCGACCTCCTGCCACACCTCCAGGCTGTACCGCCTGGTGGGGTTGCCCTCGGCGACGGCGAAGCCGGTCCCGGTTGCGGGCGTTCCGCTGGTCAGCTCGCGCGCGGAGATCATCAGCGAGGCGGAAGAGGAGTTGATCTCACAGAACTGTGAGGTCAGGTTCATCCGCTTGAGCGTCGGGTCGTCCTTCTGGTTCACGCACGGTGATCCGTCCGCGGTCCTTTCGAAAAACTCGACGCCGTCCTCGTACTGCGGCTCCATGTTGACCTGCACGAAGCCCTTGGTCACGCCGACCATGCCGGACGTGCCGGTGATCGGGGCGCCGCACGCGTCGAGTTCGATGATCCGCATGTGCGTGCCCTTGATGGGGGTGGCGCACGTCGAGTGAGTTGCCATGGTCCTGTTCTCCTACTCGGTGGGCACGCCCAGGGCGATGTGTGCCGCCAGCAGGCAGCACGTGAAGCCGACGACATACGTGCGCTCGGCCAGCATGTGAAGGGTGTTGGTGGACCGGTCCAGCGATTCGCGGACGGGGCTGACGTACACGTTGGAGCGGTAGCCGAACCCGGGGCCGGTCGCATAAATCCACGACGTGCCCGCGGCTGCTGCCGCGCCGTCGGGGCCGCTGCCGGTGTAGCCGCCGCCGACCACGATCCGGTTCCCGGCCGGAGTGAGCAGCCGGCCGTTCACCTCGCGGACGAGGCTGCTCCCGGCCAGCGTGGCAAGCGCCCTGGGCGGCACGTGGATCAGGCCCTGTCCGGCGTAGCAGTCGGCGAGGGCCTGCTCCAGCGCGCCGAGTGCGTGTGCTGCGTCCGCTCCGGTGACCGTGGGGGTCGCGGTCGGCTGGAGAATGATGTCCTGGCTGTCGACGACCTCCGCGTCCGCGGCCAGATGGGGGAAGACGACGGGCTGCCCGCCCGCCACGCCGGTCCAGAACGCCGTCTCGACCTGCCGCTGTTCGACCCGGGCGAGAGCGTCCGCCCCGACCGTGGCCGCGTCACCGACACCGACAGCAGAACACTCGAACTGGGCGTACACCGTGAACGGTGTTGCCCCGCGGGTGGTCTGCTCCACGTTCCCGGTCTTCGCAGCGGGCGCCGCGGGGGCGCCGGTGCCGGTGACGGACAGACAGGCGTCGTAGGTGGTGTCACCGTCGGGGCAGCGCTCCACCCAGGTGATGCCCTGCTGCCAGTGGCTGCCGGGGGTGGAGGGCTGCTCGATGCTGTCCCACAGGCCGTGGGGCAGGGTGGTGAACGCTGGCGGGTCGACGATCTGGCGTGCTCCGGCCACCGGTGCTCACCACCCTTCCTTGACGGTTCGGTTCACGGCAGGCTGGGTCAGACCCGGACCGTGCCGGTGAGCAGCGCCGAGGTGGAACCGTTGACGTTGAACGGCACCGTGTAGCGACGGGACTCGTGGCCGACCTTCGCGATGAGGTGCGCCTCCTCCGACCAGGCCGCGGTGTGGTCGTTGGTCTCGTTCAGCACCGAGTCGCGGACGACACCCAGGTCGAGGCTCATGCCGTTGCCGTGGAGGAACGTGCCGGCCGCGTACAGCAGGAAGTCGACCGTGGTCGGCCACGCGGTGCGCGCGGTGGCGTTGCCGAACTGGTTCGTGCCGCGGACCTGCCAGTCGTCGACCCACTGCGGGCGGACGTTGCGGGCGGTGAAGTAGCGGTCGACCTGCCCGTTGGTGACCTCCATGAGGTCGACACCGGCCTTCCAGGCGAGGTCGGCGCGGATGACCTCGCGAACCCAGGCGGGGAGCACGATCTCCAGAACGTCTTCCAGGGCCATGCCGTACCGCTCGCGGTAGTCGGTCGCGGCGAGGGAGGCGGCGTTGAAGATACGCGGGGCGGCGGCGTCCGTCGCTGCGCCGCCGCTGATGGTGATCGCGGAGGTGGACCGGGCGACCATGAGCGCGATGAGGTGCGCGTTCATGGCGTGGTCGTGCGCGGCCATCAGCAGACGGATCATGTTCGCCGTCGCCTCGGGGTAGGCGTCGTTGGCCAGGTTGCCCGCGGTCAGGCAGATGCCGTACGCCTCGAGCGTCTCCTCGTCGAAGTCCGGGCAGGGGACCCTGATGCAGGGCTTGGTCGGGGAGCCGGTGGCGGCGGCGATGTCGTCGGCCTCGGTCCACAGCCACGGGTTGGAGGTGACGCTGAAGTCCTCGGAGAAGGGGGCGAACCCGCCGCCCTCGATCGCGTCGGCCAGCGACGGCGAGACGGGGAAGCGGATGCCGCCGCGGGTCACGCCGAAGGTCGGCAGGTCGATCAGCCCGGACGATCCGGCGATGTTGAAGAACTCGTAGCGCGTCTCCGCTGGCGCGCACCAGCCGCCGGCCGCGACGAGCGCCTCGGCGTCCATGCCGTCCCGCTTGGTGAGGAACCGGAACAGTTCCTCCACCTCGGCCGGCGTGGTGCGGTTGTCGATGCTGTGGGAGAACTCGTTCCGAATGCTCGCGACGGTCTCGTAACGGGGGGTGCCGCGGGTAACCGGCATGGCCTTGGCCTTGCGGCCGACGACGTCGACGACGGCGTCGAAGGACGAGAGGTCGCCGCCGCGGGCGACGCCGGGGATGTCCACGCTGGCGGTGACGGCGAGGCGCTGCTGCGCGACCTTCGGCTTCGGGGCGTGCTGCGCGGTCTCCGCGAGGGAGGCGGTGGCGCGGCGGGCGATCTCCTCGGGGCGGACGCTGCCGCCCTTGCGGTCCATGAGGATGTTGGCCATGGTGCTGGCCGTTCCTCGCGCGGCTGCGGCGGCGATGGCCTCGTAGTCGACCTGCGCGGTCTGCTCGTTGGCGGTCTGGGCGGCGGGGGCGCCGTTGACGCGGGCCTGAAGCTGGGACATCTGGTCGGCGACGCGGGCCTGCTGGGTCTGGGCCTCCTGCTCGGCGCGGACCTGGCGGACGCGGAGTTCGCCCCGGATGCGGTCGAGGTCGTCGGTGAGGCGCATCGCGTACTGGAGCGTTTCGGGGTCGACGTTGTCGAGGCCGTTGACGCGCTCGAACTCGGCGACCGCGCGGGTCTCGAGGTCGGTGAGGTCGTTGTCGGACGCGAGGGTGAGATCGGACGGGGCGCTGAACAGCTCGTCGGCCACGGTGTCCTCCGGATCGAAGGGGTGTGCGCCCGTCAGATTGGCGCCTTGATTCGGGAGGTTAGCGCATAGCACACGGTCCGGCAAAGAGTCAATTCTCTTCACCGGACCGCTATTTATAAAGGTCAGAGCGCCGACGGAGGCGGCGGCGGGGGCTTCGGCCGCCGCTTCTTATTGCAACTGCACACGATCTGTCACCTCCCCCCAGGGTGGACGCGACGCGACAGCATCCGCATCACGATCCGCACAGCCTCACGCTCCTGCTCACCCACCGACCGCCCCCACGCCACCGTCGGACGACCCGCCGCCAACAGCGCCTGCGGCTCACCGCTGGCCACGCGAGCGCGCATCTTCGGCACCGGGAAACCCGGCACGTTCACGGCCAGGAGGCCGACGAGCCGCAGCTGGCCGCCGATCCGCCGCCAGTCCCCGGACACCTGACCTGCGGCCTGGAGTTCGTACACCTTCAGCGGATCCGCACCCGGCCGTACACACCCCGCCACCCAGATGCCGTTGGCGTCGTTGCCCACCGCCACATCCGCGACCGCCGCGCCGGTGTTGTCGTAGTGCTCCGCCGCCGGGACCGCGCCCATGTGCAGCGGCGCGTGCCCCGTCCCCACCGTGATCTGACCGACCGCCACCCGCGACCCGTCCGCACACGCCACCTCACCCGTGCGGTAGTACGGGTGGGCGTCCTCGTGCGGCGGCTGCACGCACACGTCGTCCTGCCCGATGTGACACGACCCCCACTGCGCGGCATGCCCGTAGATCCGCCCGTCGTCCGTCACCGTGATCGGCGTCGGCAGGCTGAGTTTCGGGTCGGTGAACCACTCGGCCGGCGGCCGGAACACCTCACCCGCCGCGGTCACCGCCGGCACAGCGCGCAGCGGCTCCGGCTCCCGCTCGTCTTCGCCGCGCAGCTCCGCCAGTTCGGCCTCGGTCACCGGCTGCCCGCCGGCCACGACCGCGCCGGCCTCGTCGAGGAGAGCGATGTACGCCTCGGCGAAGGCGGGGATGTCGACGAGGGTGGCGGCGCGGATCCGGCCGCCGTGGAAGATGACCTTCTCGGGCTGGGCGAACAGCATCTCGAACATGTCCGGCTCGTCCTCGTCGTTGCCGGTTCCGGCGTTGACGTCGTCGGGCCATACGAACTCGGTGTCCGCGTCGGAGATGCTGTCGGCGTCGATGGAGACGCCGCGGAGGAACTTGCCCTCGATCTTCGCGTGGGCGCGGCGGCCGTCCTCGTCGGACAGGTCGAGGACACCGCGGCCCATGATGCGGCTGCCGTCACGCCACATCTCGTCGATACGGCCGACGTTGACGGCGATCGTGCGCGGCTCCCCGCCGTGGGAGTCCTCCTTGTTCCAGCGCAGCGGCACCGGCAGATCAGCCCACGTGAGGGCGCCCGCGGCGAACTCGCGGCCGTCGCCGGTGACGATGCCCTCCACGGCGAGGGGGCCCTCCCACGGGGCGGTCTGGCCGCCGTAGTCCATGCTGTCGTCGTCGGGCTTCTCGTCGTTGCCGGTGTCGTCGTCCATCGCGGCGCACGCCGCGTCGGCTTCGGCCTCGGTGGCGAAGCAGCCCTTCAGTTCGCCCTCGTCGTCGGTGACGGCCCACGGCGTGTCGGCGCCGCAGTCCGGGTGGTCCTGCACTGTGCGGAGCACGGCGCCTCCTTGCTGATTGCTGGTCGGTGGGATTGTGGCCGCAGCGAGCGCCATGATCGTTCCGGCGGCTGTCTCATCACCCGCCGCCGCGTCCCACACCGCGACCAGAGTGCCCCGGCAGCGGGACCCGCCCTCGCAGTCCACGTGACCGCCCGCCGGGTACGCCTCCCGGGCGGCGGCCAGGGTCTCGTACACGGTCCCGTCCACCTTCCGGCAGGCCGGACATGCGCGCTTGTCGAGCATCTCGCTCGCGATGTAGCGGGCGGTGGGCGCGGCCTGCAGCACAGCCATGCGGCCCTCGTT
>Ga0247820_10000510_pt1 | contig 20625 bp, 21 predicted proteins | sample 13C_Glucose_Day1_2_FD_192480 | JGI IMG/M metagenome (GOLD analysis project Ga0247820, IMG submission 192480) | Soil microbial communities from agricultural site in Penn Yan, New York, United States - 13C_Glucose_Day14 | ecosystem: Environmental > Terrestrial > Soil > Agricultural land | place...
GGGACTCGGCACCACCCTGACCCACCACGAGAAGACGGAGGACCCGGCCGCTCCGGGCTCCGTCTTCGTGGACGGCATGCGGAAGTGGTTCGACTCGGTCTGGAACCAGCTCTCCGTGTGAGCGGATGTCCGCCGTCGCCTCGGGGGTGGCGGCGGCGGGTCCGGAGGCGCTCGGCGCGCGGGTCGCCGTGGTGCCGGCGAGTGCCGTCAAGGGCCTGGAGTACGACCATGTGGTGGCCGTCGAACCGGCGGCCATCGCGGAGGCGGAGGAACGGGGCCTGCACCGGCTGTACGTCGTGCTGACCCGTGCGGTGTCCCGGCTGGAGGTGGTGCGGGCGCGGGAGCTGCCCTTCTGAGGGGGCGGGCGGTCCCGTCGTCAGACGGTGGTGTCGTCCTCCTCCACCGGCGGCATCAGCGTGCGCAGCCAGCGTTCCGTCTGGGCGACGTGGGCCTCGGCCGCGCCCGCCGCCGCGCCCGGGTCGCGGTCGGCGATGGCCGTGGCCAGCACCCGGTGGTCCGCGTCGCTCTTGCGGCGCAGCTCCGGGCCCTCGGGGAGGGTGAAGACCTGGTACTTGCGGGAGCGGGCGCGGAAGACCGCGAGCAGGGAGGCGAGGGTGGGGTTGCCGGCCGCGCGGGCGATCTCGGCGTGGAAGCGGTGGTCGAGCTCCGAGGCCTCGGTGGGGTCCTCGGTGGCCTCCATGGACGCGATGAGCGAGAACAGCGTCCCGACGGTCTCGGGCGTCGCCCGCGCCGCGGCCTTCGCCGCGACATGGGCCTCCAGCACGCGCCTGATCTCGTAGACCTCCAACAGGCCGGGCAGCGGCAGGAGTTGCAGAGTCAGCGAGAGGCTGCCGATGAGGTCCTCGGGGCGCAGCTGGGAGACATAGGTGCCGGAGCCGTGCCGCGGCTCGGCCACTCCCAGGGCGGCGAGCATCCGCACCGCCTCGCGCAGCGAGCCGCGGGAGACGCCCAGTTCCTCGCAGAGGTCCGCCTCGGGGGGCATGCGCTCCCCGGGGCCGAGCCGCCCCGTCGCGATCATGTGCCGTAGGCCGTGGAACGCCTTGTCGACTGCGGACATCCGTTTCCTCCCCCTGACGGACCGGCGGCGCCTGCCCCGAGTGCACTGTAGCGAGGCGAGAGATCAGATGTCTTGGATGTATCGACCTTGAGTCATCTGATTTCTTCTGGTGCAGAGGCCTTGTCATGGCTGGAAATGGCATGCCAACATCCCGATTCATCATACGTCTGGCCCGCATCGCAGGGCCGAGATCTGATGTCCTCGCGGATGGGAGTCATGTGAGCGAGACCGAGGTCACCACCGCGCCCCGCCCCCTGCTGCTGGCCGACGGCCGGCCGGCGGCGCGGGCCTGGTCGCTGGACCCCGCCCTGCGCCACCTCAACCACGGCTCGTTCGGCGCCGTACCGCTGGCCGCCCAGGAGCGGCAGCGGGAGCTGCGCACGCGGATGGAGGCCGCCCCGGTGGTGTGGTTCCCCGAACTGCCGCAGCGGATCGCGGCGGCCCGGGTCGACCTCGCGGCCTTCCTCGGCGCGGACCCCGGCGACCTCGCCCTGGTGCCGAACGCGAGCGCCGGCGTGAGCGTCGTCTACGCCAACCTGGCCCACCGGCCCGGCGGGGAGATCGTCGTCACCGACCACGGCTACGGCGCCGTGACGATGGGCGCCGAGCGGCTGGCCCGGCGCTGGGGCGGCCGGGTCCGCACGGCCAGGGTGCCGCTGGACGCCGACGAGGAGCAGGCGTACGAGGCGGTCATGGCGGAGGTGGGCGAGGCCACCGGCCTGGTGGTCGTCGACCAGATCACCTCGGCGACCGCCCGCCGGCTGCCGGTGGAGCGGATCGGCGCGGAGGCACGGCGGCGCGGGATCCCGCTGCTCGTGGACGCCGCGCACGCGCCCGGCCTGATCGCCGCCCCGCTCGACGGGCTGGACTGCGACTTCTGGACCGGCAACCTGCACAAGTGGGGCTGCGCCCCGCGCGGCACCGCGGCCCTGGTGGCGCGCGGCCCGCTGCGGGACGGGCTGTATCCGCTGATCGACTCGTGGGCCGCCGCCGACCCCTACCCCGACCGCTTCGACCAGCAGGGCACGGTCGACGCCACCCACTACCTCGCCGCCTCCTCGGCCCTCGACTTCATCGAGGACTCCTGGGGCTGGACCGCCGCCCGCCGCTACATGGACGAACTGGCCGGTTACGCCGAGCGGGTCGTCGGCGCCGCCTTCGCCGCGCTGACCGGCACGGACGAGGGCCCCGTCGACGTCGGCATGCCGGTGCCCGGCATGCGGCTGGTGCGGCTGCCCGAGGGCCTGGCCGACAGCCGGCTCACCGCCGACGCGCTGCGCGACCGCGCCGCCGCCGAACTGGGCGTGGAGGCCGCGTTCACCAGCTTCGGCGGGCTCGGCTATCTGCGGCTGTCCGCGCACGTCTACAACACCGCCGAGGACTACGAGTACTTCGCCGAACGCTGCGTCCCGGTGCTCGGCGAATGGGCCCGCGCGGCACGCGAGCAGCACCGCGCCTCCTAGCCCGCGCCGCCGTCATCCCCGTACCCCCAAGGAAGAGGTCAGCACGATGAGAAGAAGGACGGCAGCTCTCGCCCTCGGCACCGCCGCCGCGATGCTCCTGACCGGCTGTTCCACCATGAGCCCCGGTGAGAGCGGGACAGTCACCCTCAACATGGTCGAGAGCCTGACCAACCCCGCCCGCAGCGACCTGCTGAAGGAACTGATAGCCGACTTCGAGCGGCAGAACCCCAAGACCAAGGTCAACCTGGTCTCCCCGCCGACCGAGCAGGCGGACCAGAAGATCCAGCAGATGCTCCAGTCCGGCAGCGGCGTGGACGTCCTGGAGGTACGGGACATCACGGTCGGCCCGTGGTCGAACAACGGCTGGCTGTACGACATGAAGAAGGACCTGGCCGGCTGGAAGGGCTGGGACGCCCTCACCGACAACGCCGTCGCGGCCTCCGAGGACGGCGAGGGCCGGACGTACTTCGTCCCCTACGGCTTCTACGGGCTGAGCCTCTTCCACCGCACCGACCTGATCGAGGAGGCCGGCTTCGACAAGCCGCCGGCCACCTGGGAGGAGCTGCTGGAGCAGGCGTCGAAGATCCACGACCCGGCGGAGCGCCGCTACGGCTACGCCTTCCGGGGCGGCGCCAACGCGCACAGCAACGCCACCGCGGCGATCGAGGCGTACGTCGCCGACGACATCGACCCGGCCAACGGCTACAAGCTGAAGGACGGCAGCACGATCTTCTCCGCGCCGGAGGCGCTCGACGCGATGGAGACCTATCTGAAGCTGTTCAAGGAGGCCTCGCCCAAGTCTTCGGTGGCCTGGGGCTATCCGGAGATGGTCGAGGGCTTCTCCAACGGTTCCACCGCCTTCCTGCTGCAGGACCCCGAGGTCATCGCCACCGTCTCGGAGTCCAAGTCGATCGGCGAGGACCAGTGGAGCACCGCCCCGCTGGTGGCCGGGCCCAGCGGCAAGACCGTGCAGCCGCTGGCCACCGCCGGGTGGGGCGTGGCCGACGGCAGCAAGCACAAGGCGGAGGCGGTGAAGCTCGTCGAGTTCCTCTCCGAGGGGGAGGCGTCGACGGCGTTCACCAAGAAGAACAGCCTGGTGCCGATCCTGAAGGCGGCGGCCGACGACGAGTTCTACCGGACGGGCCCGTGGGCCAGTTACGTCACCATGACGGAGAACCCGGACAAGTACCTCGTCGTCACGCAGCCGCGCGGGGTCTCCTGGTGGGCGGAGTGGCAGCAGCGGGCCGACACCGACGTGCAGAAGCTGATCCTCGGCAAGCTGTCGCCGAAGGAGCTGCTGGCGGGCTGGGACGCGTACTGGACCGAGAAGTGGAAGAAGTAGCGATGTCCACCACGTCCACGTCCGGTGTCCGGAAGGCGCCCTCCGTGCGGAAGGAGGGGGGCGCCCCGCCCCGGAAGACGGGGCGGCGGCGGGAGTTCACCACCCGGCGCGGTCTGGTCGTCGCCGCCTTCATGGCGCCGGCGGCGGTCTTCGTGGCGATCTTCACGTACTACCCGATGATCGCCGGCAGTCAGATGGCGTTCCGGAACTGGAACCTGACCGACCTGACGGACACCTCGTGGGTGGGTCTGGGGAACTTCCGTGAGGTCTTCACCGACCCCGCGTGGGGCACGGTGCTGGACAACACCCTGCTGTGGGTGGTCGGTTCGATCGTGCCGCAGCTGGTGATCGGGTTCGCGATCGCGCTGTGGCTGCGGCGGCGGTTCCGGTTCCGCGGGCTCTACCAGGCGCTGATCTTCTTCCCGTGGGCGATCTCCGGGTTCCTCATCGGCATCCTGTTCCGCTGGCTGTTCAACAGCGAGTTCGGCGTCGTCAACGACCTGCTGCAGAGGGCGGGGCTGATCGACGAGCCGATCGCCTGGCTGGCCGACCCGAAGACCGCGATGATCGCGGTGCTGATCGCCAACGTCTGGTACGGCGTCACCTTCTTCGCGATCATGATCCTGGCCGCGCTCCAGTCGATCCCCGACGAGCTGTACGAGGCGGCGGCGCTGGACGGCGCGGGCAAGGCGCGCACCCTCTTCCAGATCACCATCCCCTACATCCGTACGACGCTGGCGCTCACGGTGCTGCTGCGGGTCATCTGGATCTTCAACTTCCCCGACCTGATCTTCGGCATGACCGGGGGCGGGCCGAACGACGAGACGCACATCGTGACCACCTGGATGATCAAGATCACGCAGCAGGGCGACTACGGCAAGGCGTCCGCGCTCGGGCTGCTGGTCGTCGCCATCCTGCTGGTCTTCGCGGTGTTCTTCCTGCTGGCGACACGCGAGAAGAAGCAGACCGGAAAGCGAGGGGTGCGGGCGTGATCGGCAAGGAATCCACGGCCGGCCGGGCCACCAAGTTCACCTTCCTCGGACTGTGGCTGGTCTTCTCCCTCTTCCCGCTCTACTGGATCGTCGTCACCTCGCTCAAGGCGCCCGGCGACATCTTCACCTTCCCGATCGCCTACTGGCCCGAGCGGTTCTCACTGGAGAACTACCAGGGCCTCTTCGGCAAGGCGGACTTCGGGACGTACCTGGTCAACAGCCTGGTGGTGGCGACCGTCGCGGGCGCGGTCGCCACGGCGATCTCGACGCTGTCGGCGTACGTGCTGGCGCGGTTCGAGTTCCGCAGCAAGTCCGCGCTGCTGATGGCGGCCCTGGTCACCCAGATGATCCCGTCGTTCATCGCGCTGGGCCCGCTGTACCTGCTGATGACCGACCTGCGGCTGGTCGACAACCGCTTCGGGCTGATGCTCGTCTACATCGCGGTGTGCATCCCGTTCTGCACGGTGATGCTCCGCGGGTTCTTCGAGAACATCCCGGACGCGCTGGAGGAGGCGGCCATGATCGACGGCCTCTCCCGGTTCGGCGCGCTGGTCCGGGTCCTGCTGCCGGTGATGCGCCCCGGGATCGTGGCCGCGTTCATCTTCAACTTCGTCAACTGCTGGAACGAGCTGTTCCTCTCGGTGACGCTGATGAACAGCGACGGCAACAAGACGGTGCCGACGGCCCTGAACGGCTTCATCTCCAGCTTCAACATCGACTGGGGCTCGATGTCCGCGGCGGCCGTGCTCACCATCCTGCCCACCATGGTCCTCTTCGCCTTCGCCAGCCGCCACATCGTGCAGGGGCTCACGGCCGGGTCGGTGAAGGGGTGATCAGACCCGCCGGCCGGCTTGCCGGGCCGCCTGCTCCAGGCGGGCGCGGTAGGTCTCCCACCAGGCCGCGTCGCCCGACGTCATGCTGGTGTTGGTCTCGCTCATGCCGACCTCGCCGTCGATGAGTTCCCGGAGGATGTCGGCGTGGCCCGCGTGCCGCTGGGTGTCGGCGATCACCCGGACCACGGCGTGGTGCAGCGTCAGCCCGTCCCTGCCGTCCGGCCACCACGGCACCCTGCCGGTGGTGTCCAGGGGCAGCGCCTCCAGCGTCGCGTCGGCGTGCGCCCACGCCCGGCGGTACAGGCCGGTGATGTACTCCCGTGACTCCTCGGCCGTGGCCCACATGTCGGCGTTGCCCGCCGCCGCCTCCTCGGTCCAGGGCAACGGCTCACCGGCCGGCCGGCCGAAGGTGTCGCCGAGGTACCCCAGCTCCACGCCGGCCGCGTGCTTCACCAGGCCGAGCAGATTGGTGCCGGTCGGCGTCATCGGCCGGCGCACGTCGTACTCCGGGAGCCCGTCGAGCTTCCACAACAGGGCGTCGCGGGCCGACTGGAGATAGCGGTGGAGGTCGGACTTGGCCGTGCGGTCGGATGCGGTCATACGTCCAGTCTGCCGCCCCCGGCCCCCCGAACCGACGGCTTTTCCCGGGTCAGCGGCGCCATCGCCAGGAGCGGCGGCGGGGCCGGGTGGAGAGGTGCAGGCCGAGGGCCGTCGCGTAGCCGGCGATGCTGTCCTCGTGGCCGTGGCGGAAGCGTTTGACCATGCGCTGGACGGGCCAGACCAGTGATCCGTCGGAGAGGCGGAGCGCGGGGCCCGGCTCGCTGTGGGGATCCGCGCCGTCGGTCTCCCAGGTGCCGCCGGCGCTGCGCCGGACGGTCTCCCCGAGGTAGGCGCCGAGGGCGAACAGGCGGGAGCCCTGGTCCGTGGCGAGGAGGCCCCCGGCCACCGCGACGCCGCGGTCGCTGTGCTCGGCCATGAAGCGCTCGAGGTCCCGCAGGCTCGCGGGGGTGAAGTCCGCCCGGTAGCCGGAGCGTTCGAGGGCCCGGGCGATCCGGGTGGCGCTGGTGCGCACGTCGTCCAGGAGGCCGCGTGCGTCGGAGGCGGTCGCAGTCATGCCGGGATCCTCGCCGATGCCACTGACAACGCCCCCGACGCGTGGCGCACTTTTGCAAGCAGGTGCTTGCAATAGTTAGCGGAGTGCGGCAGGGTGGAGGCATGGCATCGCTCAACGTCGGCAATCTCGGTGAGTACCTGCGCGAGCAGCGGCGCAGTGCGCAGTTGTCGCTGCGGCAGCTCGCCGACGCCGCCGGGGTGTCCAACCCGTACCTCAGCCAGATCGAGCGCGGGCTGCGCAAGCCGAGCGCGGAGGTGCTGCAGCAGGTCGCCAAGGCGCTGCGGATCTCCGCCGAGACGCTGTACGTACGGGCCGGCATCCTCGACGCCGAGCGGGACCGGGACGAGGTCGAGACCCGTGCCGTCGTGCTCGCCGACCCCACGCTGACCGAGCGTCAGAAGCAGGTGCTGCTCCAGATCTACGAGTCGTTCCGCAAGGAGAACGGGTTTGCGGGCGCCGAGGACGGTCAGGCGACGCCGGGGGGTGCCCCGGCTCCCGAAGCCGTCGACGCCCCGTCCGCCGAGCCCCGCCCCCGCGTGGTCGACGGCAGCGACACGGATCCGCGGCGGACGGCCGGCTGAGCCGGACCAGGGCGCCGGCCGCCCACCGCGGATCTCCTACGAACCCTCAGCCGAAACGAATCCGGGAGGACCCTCACCATGGCCATCACCGACGACCTGCGCAAGACCCTCAGCGACCCGACCCCGCTCTACTTCGCCGCCGGCACCGCCGACCTCGCGCTGCAGCAGGCCAAGAAGGTGCCGGCCCTGGTGGAGCAGCTGCGCACCGAGGCCCCGGCCCGTATCGAGGCCGTCCGCAACACCGACCCCAAGGCCGTCCAGGAGCGGGCGACCGTCCGGGTCCGGGAGACGCAGGAGAACCTGCAGAGCAAGGTCGGGGAGCTCATCGGCTCGCTCGACACCGACCTGAAGAAGTTCGGTGAGAACGCCCAGGACCTCGCCCTGCGCGGGGTCGGCATCGCCGCCGAGTACGCGGTCAAGGCCCGGGAGGCCTACGAGAAGGTCGCCGAGCACGGCGAGCACGCCGTGCGGACCTGGCGCGGCGAGGCCGCCGAGGGCATCGAGGACATCGCCGTCGCGGTGGAGCCGGCGGCCGAGCCGAAGCCCGCGCCCCGCCCCGAGCCGGTCGCCGTCAAGGACGCCGCGCCCGCCGCGAACGGCACGGAGGCCGCCGCGCAGAAGAAGCCCGCCGCCGCCAAGAAGGCCCCGGTCCGCAAGCCCGCGGCGAAGAAGACGACCCCGCCCGCGAAGTAGCGGTGACGGAACCGGACGGGCCGGGCACTTACGCGGTGCCCGGCCCGTTGTCCGGGTAGCCGTCCGGCCGATGCGGGTACGGTGACGGCGTAACGACGGCGTAGTGGACGAGCCGAGTCTGGTGGTGGACGTACGTGCTGATGCAGGGCTTCCAGGGGTTCATGTGGTTGCTGAGCATGGCCCTGATCGTGTTCAGCGGCTTCGCGCTGATCGACGCCGCCACGCGCCGTGAGGACGCCTATCGCGCGGCCGACAAGAAGACCAAGCCCTTCTGGCTGATCATCCTGGGCCTCGCCTTCGTGGTGAACCTGATCTTCAACATCCTGTCGTTCCTGCCGGTCATCGGCCTGATCGCGACCATCGTGTACATGGTCGACGTCCGCCCGGCCCTCCGCGGCCTGCCCGGCGGCGGCCGCCCCCGCAGGGGCTCCAGCAGCGACGGCCCCTACGGCCCGTACAACGGCGGCCGCTGACCCGGAGCGGCCCCGTGCGGCGGGCTCGCGGTCAGCCCGCCCGGTCCAGCAGCAGCACCGCCACGTCGTCCGTCAGCTCGCCGCCGTTGAGCGCCCGCACCTCGTGCACCGCGGCCCGCAGCAGTTCCTCCCCGCGCAGCCCCTCGGAGAGCTGGCGGCGGATCATCTCCACCATGCCGTCCTGGCCGAGCCGTTCCCCGGTGTCGCCGACCCGGCCCTCGATCAGGCCGTCGGTGTAGAGCATCAGGCCCCACTCGGCGCCCAGGTCCACCTGCATCCGCGGCCAGCGGGCGCCCGGCAGCATGCCGAGCGCGGGGCCGTTGTCGTCGTACGGCAGCAGACGGGCGGGCGCGCCCGGGCGGACCAGCAGCGGCGAGGGGTGCCCGGCCAGGCACAGCCCGGCCTGCCGGCCGTCCGGCGCGATGTCCACCGTGCACAGCGTCGCGAAGATCTCGTCGTCCGACCGCTCGTGCTCCAGCACCTCCTGCAGCGTGCCCAGCAGCCGGTCCCCGCACAGCCCCGCCAGGGTCAGCGCCCGCCAGGCGATGCGCAGCTCCACGCCGAGCGCGGCCTCGTCCGGGCCGTGTCCGCAGACGTCGCCGATCATGGCGTGCACGGTGCCGTCCGGGGTGCGGACGACGTCGTAGAAGTCCCCGCCGAGCAGGGCGCGGGAGCGGCCGGGCCGGTAGCGGGCGGCGAACCGCAGCGGGGAGCCGTCCAGCAGCGGCGTCGGCAGCAGGCCGCGCTCCAGCCGGCGGTTCTCCTGGGCGCGGACCCGGCCCTCGGCGAGCCTCCGCTCGGCGGAGTCGGACCGCTTGCGCTCCACGGCGTACCGGATCGCCCGGCTCAGCAGCCGCCCGTCCAGCTCGTCGCGGACGAGGTAGTCCTGGGCGCCCACGCGTACCGCCGCCGCGCCGCGCTCGGCGTCGTCGGCTCCGGTGAGGGCGAGCACGGCGTGCCGGGGCGCGATCTCCAGCACGTGCCTGAGCACGGCGAGCTCGTCGTCACCGCCGCCCGCCCGGCCCGGCGCGGGGAGCGCGAGGTCCAGCAGGATGCAGTGCACGTCGTCGGTCAGCAGCCGCCCGGCCTCGGTGAGGTTGCGGGCGGTGCGCACGCGGATCGGCTTGCCGGACTGGTCGAGCAGGTCCGGGACGATCGGTGAGCCGCCGGGATCGTCCTCGATCAGCAGCAGGGTGAGGTTGGTGGCGGCGGCCGTCTCGGTCCGCTCCGGCGCGGCGCCGGGCCGGTCCGCGGCGTGCTCGGACGGGTCCGCCGGGCGTGCGGCGGTGACCCCGGTCTCCGGGGAGTCCTGGGCGGAGCCGCCGTTCGGTGCTGCGGCCGGCGCCTGACCACCTTCCGCGGCCGGGATCGCTCTCTGCCGCGGTACGGGTGCGGGCATTGTTCCGGGTTCCTTCCCTCCCCCCGAGGGCACGGTGGGGGCGACGGCCTTGGGCCCTGTTCCCCTTTCGAACGGGGACGATAGCGGCTGACGGCGCCGCAGCGGAATGGTGTGAACCACGCCGCTCGGCCATCCGCCGCTGTCATATGCCGCGTTTGCTACCGCAGTTGGACAGGCCGGAACCGCCACCGGGATGACGAACGTCACTCCCCCGGGCGAGGCGGCGGGGAGAACGGCGTGCGCTGGGTCACGTGGCCTGTGTCACGGGGCAGTTGAGCGGCCGGAGGGAGCGCGCGAAACCCCGCGGTCCGCTCACGCGTCCGGTCGTACGACCCCGAGGATCGGCATGGATCCGGCCCCCGCGGTCGTCACCGTCCGCCCCGGACGGGGGGCGTGCACCATGGTGCCGTCCCCGATGTACATGCCCACGTGGCTGGCATCGTCGAAGTAGATGATCAGGTCGCCGGGGCGCATGTTCCTGATGTCGATCCGCTCCAGCTGCGCCCACTGCGCCTCCGAGGTGCGCGGCATGCCCTGCCCGGCCGAGATCCAGGCCTGTGAGGTCAGCCCGGAGCAGTCGTACGACTTCGGCCCCTCGGCGCCCCACTGGTACGGCTTGCCGATCTGGGCGGTGGCGTACGCGACGGCCTTTTTGCCCTTCGCCGTCGCCCTGCCCCTGATCTCGTCGAGGATGCCGGAGCTCAGCCACGACGCCTGGGCCTCGTCGGCGGCCTGCTGCTCCAGCAGGGCCAGACGCTCCTTCTCCTCCTTCTCCAGCGTGGACTCGACCTGCTCGGCCGCCTCGATCTGCTTCTCGATCTTCTTCTGCGCCTTGGCCTTGGCCTTGCGGCCCGCCTCCAGCTTCGTCATCTGCGCTTCGGCGTCCCGCGCGTACTGCTCCAAGTCCTGCTGCGCCCGGGTCAGTTCCCCGAGCAGTCCATGGGTCGCGCGCTGGCCGGCGCGCACCCGGCCCGCGCCGTCGAGGAAGTCCTGCGGGTCGTCGCTCAGCACCAGACGGGCCTCGGGCGGGAGCCCGCCGCCGCGGTACTGGGCGGCGGCCGCGGCGCCGGCCCGGGCCTTCAGCTCGTCGAGTCTCTCCTGGCCCTTGACGATCTTCTTCGCCAGCCGGACGATCTCCGCGGACTGGTGCCGCGCCTTCTCCTCGGCGGCGTTGTACTGGTCGGTGGCCACGGCCGCCGCGCGGTAGAGCTTGTCGAGCTTCTCGCGCACGATCTCGAGTTCTTCGTCGGCCGGCAGGGTGACGCTCGCGCTCGTGGGGGGATTCGGGGACGGCGGGGGAGTGGGCGCGGCGAACGCCGTGCCGGGCAGTGCCAGCACGGTGACCGCGCAGACCACGGTCACGGCCGCCGTGAGCAACCCGCGCTTTCCCGTTCCCATGTCACGCACCCCCGCTTGATTAACCGCCAGTAACATCTGGTCGCCCGGGGGATGCTGCCATGCCGGCGCGCGAAACGACAGAGGGTGTACTCACCCGTCTCCTCGTCCCGGGCATTCCCGGCACGGTGATCATCCCGTCGGTGTGACGAACGGCTCACGGAGATCGTTCCCGGCGTGCCCGGCCTCCCCCGGACGGGGCACCGCGCCCGGCGGACCGGGCGCCGGGCGGGTCGTCACCCCCGCGGCGCCAGCGCCTCCCACCGCACCGTGACCTCCCCCTGCCGCCAGCGCCCCGGCCCGTCCGTCACCGGCCAGTCGGCCGTGAGGTCCCGCACCGTCCGGATCCAGCGCTGCCGGGCGCCGTACGAGGCGTACGGCGCGGCGGCGGCCCAGGCGCGGTCGAAGTCGCGCAGGAAGGCGTGCACCGGCTCGCCGGGGACATTGCGGTGGATGAGCGCCTTCGGCAGGCGTTCCGCCAGGTCGGAGGGGCGTTCCAGGGAACCGAGGCGGGTCGCGAAGGTGACGGTGCGCGGCCCTTCGGGTCCGAGCGCGACCCACACGTGCCGGCGGCCGATCTCGTCGCAGGTCCCCTCGACCAGCAGTCCGCCGCGCGAGCCCGTCGCCGGGTCGGCCGGGGCCAGCCGGGCGCACAGCCGCCGCCACACGGCGGCCACCTCCGCCTCGTCGTACTGGCGCAGCACGTTCGCCGCGCGGACCAGCACCGGCCGCCCGGCGACCGGGAGCTCGAAGCCGCCGTGCCGGAAGACCAGCCCCTCGCGCTCGTACGGCCGGGCCGCCTCGACCCGGGCCGGTTCGATCTCCACGCCCGTCACCCGTGTGCGCGGCGCCACGGTGCGCAGCCTGTGCAGCAGTTCGACCGCCGTCCAGGGGGCGGCGCCGTAGCCGAGGTCGACGGCGACGGGGTCCCCCGCGCGGCGCAGTTCCGCTCCGTGCGCGGCCGCGATCCAGCGGTCCATGCGGCGCAGCCGGTTGGGATTGGTCGTCCCGCGCGTCACCGTGCCCACGACGCGGGAGCGGGAGGGGGCGCGCACTGTCATGGGGTCGAGTATGCGGGTACCCGGGGCCGACGCCGCCGGTGGTGACGTGGACCACCCTCGAACGGTTGAGCGAAACCCGGTAATGATTCGGCAAAAACGCGAACCGGGGACGTCGTCCGGAAATGGGAACGCAATCCTCCGGCGTTGATGCCCCCGAGGGTCCGCACACCCTCCGACAGTCATGCCCGCAGCGAGGAGGAACGCCACGTGAGCCAGTACATCGCGAGGCTCGGGCGGCGCTCCCCCGCCCCCTCTGCGCGGCTGCGCCTGCACCGCAGGCCCCGCCGCGTGGCGATGCTCTCCGTGCACACCTCACCGCTGCACCAGCCGGGCACCGGCGACGCGGGCGGCATGAACGTCTACATCGTGGAGCTCGCGCAGCGCCTCGCCGCGATCAACATCGAGGTCGAGATCTTCACCCGCGCGACCGCCGCCGCCCTCCCGCCCGCCGTCGAGCTCGCCCCCGGCGTCCTCGTCCGGCACGTCGACGCCGGCCCCTACGAGGGCCTCGCCAAGGAGGAACTCCCCGCCCAGCTGTGCGCCTTCACCCACGGCGTCATGCAGGCCTGGGCCGGCCACCGCCCCGGCCACTACGACCTGGTCCACTCGCACTACTGGCTCTCCGGCCACGTCGGCTGGCTCGCCGCCCAGCGCTGGGGCGTCCCCCTGGTGCACGCCATGCACACCATGGCCAAGGTCAAGAACGCCAGCCTGGCCGACGGCGACACCCCCGAGCCGGCCGCCCGCGTCATCGGCGAGACCCAGATCGTCGACGCCGCCGACCGGCTGATCGCCAACACCGCCGAGGAGGCCGACGAACTCGTCCGGCACTACGCCGCCGACCCCGGCAAGGTCGCCGTCGTCCACCCCGGGGTGAACCTGGGCCGCTTCCGCCCCGCCGACGGCCGGGCCGCCGCGCGGGCCCGCCTCGGCCTGCCGCAGGACGCGCTGATCCCCCTCTTCGCCGGCCGCATCCAGCCCCTCAAGGCGCCCGACGTGCTCCTGCGCGCGGTGGCCGCCCTCCTCGGCGAGCGTCCCGAGCTGCGCTCACGGATCTGCGTCCCCGTGGTCGGCGGCCCCAGCGGCAGCGGTCTCGCCAAGCCCGAGGGCCTGCAGAAGCTCGCCGCGCGGCTCGGCGTCGCGGACGTCGTCCGCTTCCACCCGCCGGTCGGGCAGGAGCAGCTCGCGGACTGGTTCCGCGCGGCGTCCGTGCTCGTCATGCCCTCCTACAGCGAGTCCTTCGGACTGGTCGCCATAGAGGCGCAGGCGGCCGGCACCCCGGTGCTCGCCGCAGCGGTCGGCGGCCTCCCCGTCGCCGTACGGGACGGGCACACCGGCTTCCTCGTGCAGGGCCACGACCCCGACGCCTACGCGCGGGTGCTGCGCGACTTCGCCGACCACCCGCACCTCGCCGACCGCATGGGCGAGGCCGCCGCACGGCACGCCCAGTCCTTCGGCTGGGACACCGCGGCCGCGGCCACCGCCGACGTGTACACGGCCGCGACCCAGGCCCACCGCCGTCACGTACGCTCCACCCATGGCTGACAAGGCGGCGGAGGCAGCGCAGGTCATCGAGGACGTCCTGAGGGACGCCGAGCTGGAGTGGGAGAGTCCCGAACCCGGCAGTTACGTGGTGAAGCTCCCCGGCACCCGCAAGCTGTCCACCACCGTCTCCCTGATCGCCGGCCGGCACACGCTCTCCCTGAACGCCTTCGTCGTCCGCCACCCCGACGAGAACGAGGGCGCCGTCCACCGCTGGCTCCTGGAGCGCAACCTCAAGCTGTTCGGCGTGAGTTACGCCGTCGACCCGCTCGGCGACATCTACGTCACCGGCCGCCTGCCCCTCTCCGCCGTCACCCCGGAGGAGCTCGACCGGCTCCTCGGGCAGGTCCTGGAGGCCGCCGACGGCAGCTTCAACACGCTGCTGGAGCTCGGTTTCGCCTCCGCGATCCGCAAGGAGTACGACTGGCGGGTGTCGCGCGGCGAGTCCACCCGCAACCTGGACGCGTTCGCCCATCTGCTGCAGCGTCCCTCCGGCGAGTGAGCACCGTCAGGGGCCCGAACGGACGTACGACGCCCTGCTGTTAATCTGCCGCGATCCGGACCCCGCCTCTCAGGGGTCCCGTGCATGAAGAGGACGTGCATGCGCACAGGCAGATCCACCCTGACGGCCGCGCTCACCGGAGCGCTCGCCCTCGGCGTGTTCACCGCGTCGCCCGCGGAGGCGGCCGACACCGGCGTCACGGTGACGAACGTCGTCGTGAACGGCGGCAAGCCCATCGTCGTGGGCATCTCCGAGGAGAAGAACCCCAGTGTCGGCTTCCGCATGACCTGGCCCGCGGGCTACTCCTCCGACGACATCACCGCGTTCCCGTACCTGTACCACGACACCACCGCCGCCAAGGGCAAGGAGAGCGGCGGCATCTACACGGGCTTCGTCACCTACTACGACGACACCCCCGGCTCGGCCGACGTCGAGGGCCAGCTCTACATCGACCCGCGCTGGACCCTGGACTCCACCAACGACGCCACCACCTGGAAGATCGCCGTCAACGTCCGCCTGTGGGCCACCGAGACCAAGCTCAAGGCCGAGGAGAACCTGACCGGCCTCGGCACGGTCCAGGTCAAACGCGCGGCGCGGGCCACGGTCAACGCCTCGCCGGAACCCGTCGCCAAGAACAAGACCCTCACCGTGACGGGCAAGCTGACCCGCGCCGACTGGGGCAGGGAGGCGTACGTCGGCTACCCCGACAAGCTCGCCAAGCTCCAGTTCCGCAAGGCGGGCACCAGCACGTACACGACGGTCAAGACCGTACGCGCGAACTCCACCGGCTCCCTGAAGACCACGGTGACGGCCACCACCGACGGCTACTGGCGCTGGACGTTCGGCGAGACGTCCACGACGGGCGGCGCGACGGCGGCGGGCGACTACGTCGACGTGCAGTGACCCGCGCGGGGCCGGTGGCAGCGGCTACCGGCCCACCGCGCGGTAACGCCCCGGCGTGACCCCGACCAGCCTCCGGAAGTGCCGGGTGAGGTGCGCCTGGTCGTAGAACCCGGTGTCGACGGCCACCGTGCCCGGCGCCCGCCCCTCCAGCAGCAGCCGGCGCGCGCGCCCCACCCGGCGGGACATCAGGTACTGGTGCGGCGCGATGCCGTAGGCGCCGCTGAACGCCCGCACGAGGTGGGCGGGGTGCGCGGACAGCAGCGCGCCCGCCTCCTCCAGGGTGAGTCCGTCGACCACCCGGGCGTCGAGCAGCTCCCGCAGCCGCCGGGCCAGCACGGGATCGCGCCGGGGCGGCCCGGCGGCGTCCCGCGACCGCAGATGCTCGCGCAGCCGCTCCCCGACGAGGGTCAGCCTGCTCTCGGCCTCCAGCTCGTCACCGGGCCGTACCAGCGCGGAGTGGACCTGCCCGACGCGGCGCCGCAGCACGGGGTCCCGCAGATCGGGCCGGTCGACGGCGGCCCCGATGAGGTCGTCCCCGAGCCGGCTGGTGTCGAGGTACAGCACCCGCTTGCGGAAGCCGTCGGCGGTGGCGGGGGCGCCGTTGTGGGGGACGTGCGGGGGCAGCAGCGACACCGTGTCGTGCGGGGTGCCGTGCTCGTGCCGGTCCAGGTCGTACCGCACGGCGCCGTCGTCGACGATGAGCAGCGTCCAGGCGTCGTGGACGTGCATCGGGTAGGCGTACTCGGTGTAGCGGGCGTGGAACACCTCGACGACACCCGGGACGCGGGGCCGCCAGGCGGAAACGGCCCGCTCGGGGCGTTCCGCGGCCATGCAAACAACGTACAAGACGCCGCCGGGGCCCGGTCGGCAGTCTCGGTGCATGAGCACTCGCTTCGACACGAAGATCGCCGTACTGCTGCGCGAGGACCTGGAGCCCTGGCAGCGCCTCAACGTCACCGCGTTCCTGGTCAGCGGCCTGGGCACCCAGGTCCCCGAGGTCGTCGGGGAACCGTACGAGGACGCGGACGGCGTCCCGTACCTGCCGATGTTCCGCCAGCCCGTCCTGGTCTTCCAGGGCACCAAGGAAGTCCTGGGGGCGGCCCACGCGCGGGCCCTCTCCCGCGCCCTGCCCCGCGCGGTCTTCACCTCGGACCTCTTCGCCACGGGTCACGACGAGGCGAACCGCGCGGCGGTCCGCGCCGTCGGCACGGCCGGCCTGGACCTGGTCGGCCTCTCGCTCCACGGCCCGCGGAACGCGGTCGACAAGGTCCTCAAGGGCGCCCGGATGCACCCCTGACACGCCGACACCCACCTCATCCGGTGAGGGAGCGGTGACGGCGTACGTACAACCATGCGGGGTCCCCGCGCGTCCAAGATCACAGTTCAAGCGCCCGTCCACAGGACGTTTCTCGGACCACGGAGAACCATGCCCTCCTCACGCAGCACCGTCCTCGCCACCGCCGCCGTACTCGCGGTGGCGCTCTGCCCGCCGCTCCTCGCCGCCCCCGCGGCGTCGGCCGCGCCCGCCAAGTACGCGGACGACTTCAACGGTGACGGCTACCGCGACTACGCCTACAGCGGGAGCGTCACCGACGCGGGCAGCGACGGCTCCGGAACCGTCGGCGTCATCTACGGCACGGCCACCGGGCCGAACGGGCGCAAGCAGAACCTCACGCAGAACAGCGCGGGCATCCCCGGAGCCAACGAGTGGGACGACGGTTTCGGCAACGCGATGGCGGCCGCCGACTTCAACCGCGACGGATACGCCGACCTGGCCGTCGGCGTCTACGGCGAGGACGTCGGCACGGTCGCGGAACAGGGCGCCGTCATGATCGTCTGGGGTTCCGCGTCGGGACTGTCCGGCGCCACCTCGGTCCCGAACAAGGCACCGGGGAAGTCGCACCAGATGGGCCTCGACCTCGCCGCCGGGGACTTCAACGGCGACGGCAGGCCCGATCTGGCCCTGATCAACGACCACACCGCGCACGTGTACGCCGGCTCGTTCACCAAGTCCGGTTTCAGCGGCAAGGTCACCAAGCTCACCAACGACAGGATGTTCGCCGAGCACCTGGCCGCCGGGCGGGTCACCAAGGACACGGCCGCCGACCTCGTGGTCGTCGGCGGGGTGGACGGCACCCGGCACACCGTCAGCGGCGCCTGGTTCATCCGCGGCGGCAGCACGCTCACCCGGGGCGCGACCTACGAGCTGGGCACCGGTGAGGACACCAGCTGGGAGGTCGACACCCAGATCGCCGACTTCGACAAGGACGGCTACGGGGACATCGCCCTCGGACACCCCAACGCCCAGGGCAAGGGCGGCGTCCTCGTCTGGCGCGGCGGCTCCACCGGGCCCGGCGGCGTCACCCGCCTCAACCAGAACACCACCGGCGTCACCGGTGCCATGGAGAGCGGCGACCGCTTCGGCGCGAGAATCTCCGTGGGCGACGTCAACGCCGACGGCTACCCCGACCTGGCCGTCGCCGCCCCCGGCGAGGACATCGGCGGACACGCCGACGCCGGCGCCCTGCACATCCTGCGCGGCGGCCCCTCCGGGCTCACCGGAGCCAAGTCGCAGTTCTTCGACCGCAACACCTCGGGCGTGCCGGGCGGCCTGGAGGCCAATGAGTCCTTCGGCGACTACCTGCGGCTGCGCGACTCCGACCGCGACGGGCACGCCGACCTCTTCACCGACTACCTCCGCCTGCGCGGCCACTCCGGCGGCATCACCACGTCCGGCGTCCAGGACACGGTCTCGTCGGACTTCCTGCAGTAGCGCACCCGCGCGGTCACGCCGGTGACGGGGCGGTGCGGGCCGGGCGGGGCGCACCGCGGAACACCTGCGCGGTGTGCCAGTCGCGGTGCGACGCGGCGACGGGGGCGGTACCCGGCTGGGGGCCGAGGAGGGGGCGGCCGGAGAGGTCGGTGACCTGGGCGCGGGCCGCCGCGCTGTGTCCGACGAAGCTCTGCGAGACCAGGACGCGGTGGCCGTCGCCGACACCGAGGACGCCCTTGTCGAAGAGCTTGTGGTGCAGGGAGCACAGGCACAGCCCGTTGTCGACGTCGTCCGGGCCGTCGAACGCCCACCAGCGCACATGCGCGGCCTCCAGTCCGGCGGGCACCGGCCCGATCCGGCCGTCGTAGCCGCAGAACGCGCACCGGTACTCGTACGCCGTCAGCACCAGCTCCCGCATCCGGCCGTCCCGGCGGCGCCCGGCGGTCGTGCGGAGGGCGACCTCCGCGGGCGCGGACTCCAGGCCGACGGCCTCGCAGAGTTCGGCGTGCAGCGAGGGCGGGAAGTTCGCGTCGAGCAGCGCCCGCGCCATACGGCCGAGCAGCGACCGCTCCCGCCGCAGCGCCGCCCGCAGTTCCGGGGCGAGCCGTCCCGCCGCATGGGTCGTCCGCAGCTCCCGCACGCCGGTCCCCGGACTGCCGGAGCCGCGGTCGCTGCGCACCTCCCACACCCCGTCACCGACCAGGTGGTGGAAGGGGTAGGCGGGCGAGGTCCGGTTCGTCGGGCCGTACTCCTCCAGCAGCCGCTTGAGGTCGTCCTCCACGGCGCTGTACGCCAGCTCGTCGTCGGCGTCCCGCTGGAACCGGCCGAGGGCGTACAACAGGAGCAGCGGCTTGTGCGGGGCCCGGACCCCGCCTCTGCTCCACTGCCTCAACTCGGCGGCGCGCTCGACCCAGTTCATGACGGCGATCGTACTGACGAGGGGCCGGTGCCTCTTCCGGCTGGTAATGTCGCGCTCTTCGCCGGTTCCGCCGCGCGGAGTCCCCCCGGCAGGTCGCCGTCACGACGTACGTGCTGCGTTCACGACGGTCATATCCGCCTCCCGCGGCCTATTCTGAGCCGCGAGCGGTTGTCGAGGGACGGGGCGAGCATGTCGTTTCGGGGGGCCAACCCTGAGGACCTGGAGCAGTTGGCGAAACTCCTGGACGGGCGCGGTGGTGTGGAGGACCGCCTCGACGAGGCCTTCACCCGGGCCTCCCGGCTGGGGGCCAGCGGGCATCTGGCGCCGCTGCAGCCGATGCGGTCCTGGACCCGTGACGAGGCGAAGGACCTGCGCAAACGCGCGGTCCTCCTGAGGCTGGAGAACGGCGACCCGCTGGCCGGGCTGCTGTGGGCCGGCTTCACGGCGAAGGACCTGGAGCAGTACCAGGGCGAGGGCATCAAACCGGAGACCCTGCTGCTGGCCAACTCGGTGGCGGCGAGCGGCGATCCGAACGCGAAGAGCCTGGCACGCCAGCCGGGGGAGAAGCTCGGCGACTGGGTCGCGCGGCTCGAGGGGCACGCGCTGTCGAAGATCCCCGGCCTGGAGCCGCACGAGGAGACCCTCACCGAGATGATCAAGTTCGGCAGCGACGCGTTCAACGTGGTGGCCGCCGGACAGGTCTCGCTGGCGAGCGGCTTCTCGGGCACCAAGGTGCTGCTGGGCAACGCCGTGAAGACGGGCAGGCTCGGGCCGATGAAGGCTGCCCTTGAGACCCGTTGGACTGCGGCAGGCAGCAACCCCATCCTGAACTGGGCGGGCAAATCTCTCAAGAAATACGATCCGCCCATTCGCTCGCTGGCCGCCCCCGGCAGCTGGCTCCCCGGGCAGCTCGGCAACATGGCCTCCCGCAGCCCCACGTACCAGAGGGTCGCACACGTTCCGTTCAGCTCCGGCTTCCTGGGCGACCGCTGGAGCAGCGGATGGGACGCGCTGCGCGGGCGCGGCTTCATGAACGCCAAGCTGCTGGGCTTCACGCCCAACCAGGCCATCAACTTCTTCGTCGGCTCGGACGACATGGCCCGTCTGTACGGCGGGGCGACCCACTCCGGCCAGGCGGTCACCCGTGCGGGTCAGGCGAGCCTGTTGACCGTCGGAAAGGCCGGCGGGTTCAGCGCGGCGGCGAAGACGGCGGGACTGTGGCGCGGCGCCGGCATCGTCGGCTCGGCGGGCGCCACGGCGTTCTCCGTCGCCAACATCGCCACCATGGACCACGCCAAGGAGTGGGAGAAGAGCAAGGCCGGCTATCTGGCCAACTACGCGGAGGTCGGCTTCAACGCCTCCCTCACCGCCGCGATGGTCGCCCCCAACCCGGTCACCATCGGCCTCGCCGTGGGCACCGGCCTCGTCTACGGCGGCCTGAAGGTCGTCGAGCACTGGGACGACATCACCGAGGGCGCCGACAAGGCGGCCGAGTGGGTGGGCGACAAGGCGAGCGACATCGGCGAAGGGATCGCCGACGGAGCCAAGAAGCTGGGCAGCGC
>Ga0247820_10000512_pt1 | contig 20585 bp, 15 predicted proteins | sample 13C_Glucose_Day1_2_FD_192480 | JGI IMG/M metagenome (GOLD analysis project Ga0247820, IMG submission 192480) | Soil microbial communities from agricultural site in Penn Yan, New York, United States - 13C_Glucose_Day14 | ecosystem: Environmental > Terrestrial > Soil > Agricultural land | place...
TCTCAGGCCGCGACGGCACTGCCCGAATCTACGACGCGCGCGACCGGGATCGCCTCTCCGTCATCCTGAAGGGGAAGCAGCTGGGTTTCACCCTGACCGAGATCCGAGCGATGCTCGCCGAGGACCGCGTCAGCGACGGGCCGAGCGCCAAGCTCCAGCTCTCGATCGACCAGATCGAGGACCAGATCAGCCATCTGGAGCAACAGAAGGCGGAGATCGAGGAGGCGCTGGCCGAACTCCGCGCCCGCCGGTCCGGAATGGCCGTCGCGGCCTGAGACGATCGACCTCTCTTTCTCCTCGGTCCCATTGGGTGGACAGGAAGGTCTTGCGCGTGAGGCAGCATGGAGGGCATCGCCTTCCTGTCCCCGGCGGAAGGTCTTGGCGCTTGCGCCCGAGCGGGCGCCGCACCGGCTGCCTTGTTCCAGCCGATGATCAAGCCTCGCCGATCAGCGGCCGAGCAGGCCCAGCACGTTTCTCTCCGCATCCAGAGCATTGTTCGGCGAAGCGGATCCGGATCGTCAAAAATGCGGCATAGCAAACGAAAGAGTTGATTCCACGCCAGTGGAAACAGTTCTAGGGCGCCTGCGCGGACGGCCCTAAAGCCACGCCTGATGTCAGCGCATCGTGCGGCAAAGTGGATCCGGTTTTTCGCTGGCGCGGACCTTCGGTTCGCCTCGACGATGGGCTCCTTCGAAGAATGGGGCATCGGATGGGTCCCAAACAGTGGACGCCCACTTTTGGGTCCGTCGCTCGAGCATCATGAATGTCGGGCCGCGACCCTGGCATCCGCCGCCCAGGCTCCGGCGCCCCTGCGATATCCCGAAGCAGATACCGACCTTCGGCCTGTTCCGAAGGCTATTTCGCGCCCTACCTCTTCCCCAGGACGACTAGATAGTTTATATGTGAACTATCGAGTGTCGGCCCATGGCGGATCCATCGCCATGATGCCGTGTTTCTGCGATCTGGGAGGATCCTCATGCCGGTCTACAAGGCCCCCGTCGAAGACGTGATGTTCCTGCTGAACGACGTCTTCCCCATCGAGCGCCACAACAACCTGTCGGGCTTCGCGGATGCGACCCCCGACATGGTGGAGGCGATCCTGGGCGAGGGCGCCAAGCTGTGCGAGGAGGTGTTCGCGCCACTGAACCTCTCGGGCGATCAGGAGGGCTGCACGCGCAACCCCGACGGCTCCGTCACGACCCCGAAGGGCTTCCGGCAAGCCTATGAGGCGTATGCGTCCGGCGGCTGGATGGGCCTTTCTGCGCCGGAGGAATATGGCGGGCAGGGGCTGCCCTCGACCCTCAATACGATCATGCAGGAATTTGTCTCCTCGGCGAACCTCGCGCTCGGCATGTATCCCGGCCTGACTCAAGGAGCGATCGCGGCGCTCCTGGTCCACGGCACCGAAGAGCAGAAGAAGACCTATCTGCCGAAGATGGTCGAGGGCGCCTGGACCGGCACCATGAACCTGACCGAGCCCCATTGCGGCACGGATCTGGGCCTGCTCAAGACCAAGGCTGTGCCCAACGGCGACGGCTCCTACGCCATCAGCGGCACCAAGATCTTCATCTCGGCCGGCGAGCACGACATGGCCGAGAACATCGTCCATCTGGTGCTGGCCCGGATCGAGGGCGCGCCGGCCGGCACCAAGGGCATCTCGCTCTTCGTCGTGCCGAAATTCCTGGTGAATGAGGACGGCTCGCCGGGTGAGCGCAACGGCGTCTCCTGCGGGTCGCTCGAGCACAAGATGGGCATCCACGGCAATGCCACCTGCGTCATGAACTATGACGGCGCCAAGGGCTGGCTCATCGGTGAGGCGAACCGCGGCCTCAACGCCATGTTCGTGATGATGAACGAGGCGCGCCTCGCGGTCGGCGTGCAGGGACTGGCCCAGTCGGAGGTCGCCTACCAGAACGCCGTCGCCTACGCGAAGGACCGGCTCCAGGGCCGCTCGCTCACCGGGCCCAGGTTCCCGGACAAGCCGGCCGATCCGATCATCGTCCACCCGGACGTGCGCCGCACGCTACTGTCCATCAAGGCCTTCAACGAAGCCGCCCGCGCCCTCGTCGTCTGGACCGCGCTGAAAAGCGACGTGGCGCATCGCTCCTCCGACGAGGCGGAGCGGCAGCAGGCCGATGACCACATGGGCCTGATGACCCCGGTGGTGAAGGGCGTGCTCACCGATCTCGGCTTCGACATGGCCGTGAAGGCGCAGCAGATGTTCGGCGGCCATGGCTATATCGAGGAATCGGGCATGTCGCAGTTCGTGCGCGATGCCCGCATCACCATGATCTACGAGGGCGCCAACGGCATCCAGGCCATGGACCTCGTCGGCCGCAAGCTCGGCAAGGACGGCGGGCGCGCCATCATGGGCTTCTTCAACGAGGTCGGCGCCTTCTGCCAGGAGAATGCCGGCGACGAGAGCCTCAAAGGTTTCGTCGAGCCCCTGCAACAGGGCCTCAACCATCTGCAGAAGGCCACGATGTGGTTCATGCAGAACGCCATGGCGAAGCCTGACAACGCGGGCGCCGGCGCCACCGATTACATGCACCTCTTCGGCCTCGTGGCGATGGGCTACATGTGGGCCAAGATGGCCAAGGCCGCGCAGGCCAGGAAGGCGCAAGGCAACGGCGTCGCCGAGAAGATGGATGCCAAGCTCCTCACCGGCCGCTTCTTCATGGAGCGCATGATGCCGGAGACCGGTTCGCGCCTCGCCTGCATCTCGGCGGGTTCGGACAGCACCATGGCGATGCCGGCCGAGATGTTCTGAGCCTTGGAAATGGATGACCCCGGCCGAAAGGTCGGGATCGCATCGCGCAAGAAACGCCCTATTCTTCGACACAAAGCCCGGGCCGCGCCCGGGGAAGAACGACAGCCCTGGAGATCCTCAATGGCCGAAGCACTGATCTATGACGCCGTCCGCACTCCGCGCGGGCGCGGCAAGCCGGACGGCTCGCTGCATGAGGTGCCGGCGGTCGACCTCGCAGTCACTACGCTCGATGCGATCCGCAAGCGCAACGATCTCGATCCGGTGCTGGTGGAAGACGTGGTGCTCGGCTGCGTCGATCCGGTCGGCGAGGCGGGCGGCGACATCGCCCGCGCGGCGGTGCTGAAGGCCGGCTTCGGCAAGGAGGTGCCGGGCGTGCAGATCAACCGTTTCTGCGCCTCGGGCCTCGATGCGGTGAATCTTGCGGCCGCGCAGGTGATGACCGGCATGAAGGATCTCGCCATCGGCGGCGGCGTCGAATCCATGAGCCGCGTCGGCATGGGCGCATCGGGCGGCGCCTGGCCGGTGGATCCGGGCATCGCGATCGCCAATTACTTCCTGCCGCAGGGCATCTCGGCCGATCTCATCGCCACCAAGTACGGCTTCTCCCGCGACGACGTGGATTCCTATGCGGTCGAATCCCAGAAGCGCGCCGCGAAGGCCTGGGATGAGGGCCGCTTCAAGAACTCGGTCGTGCCGGTCAGGGACATCAACGGCCTGACACTGCTCGCCAAGGACGAGCACATGCGGCCGCAGACCGACATGCAGTCGCTTGGCCAGCTCAAGGCCGCCTTCGTGCAGATGGGCGAGATGGGCGGCTTCGACGCGGTGGCGGTCGCGGCGCATCCGGACGTGGAATTCGTCAACCACGTCCATCACGCGGGCAACTCGTCGGGCATCGTCGATGGCGCCTCCGCCGTGCTCGTCGGCTCGAAGGAGGGCGGCGCCAGGGCCGGCCTCAAGCCGCGCGCGCGCATCAAGGGCTTCGCGTCCATCGGCTCCGATCTCGCCCTCATGCTCACCGGGCCCATCGACGTGTCCGAACTCGCGCTGAAGAAAGCCGGCATGACCAAGGACGACATCGATCTCTTCGAGATCAACGAGGCCTTCTCGGCCGTGGTCTTACGCTACATGCAGGCGATGGACCTCGACCCGGCCAAAGTGAACGTCAACGGCGGCGCCATCGCCATGGGCCACCCGCTCGGCGCGACCGGCGCCATGATTCTTGGCACGGTGCTCGACGAGCTGGAGCGCACCAACAAGCAGACGGCGCTGATCACTCTGTGCGTCGCGGCCGGCATGGGCACGGCGACGATCATCGAGCGGGTATGAACACCAATGTCATCCCCGGCGGCCCAACGGGCCGGGAAGGGGATCCATGCAGACGGAGTGTGCGTAAGTGGATTTGCCTCCCCTCCGCTTCGCTCCGGCCGGGAATGACACGAAGGTCCTCGGGAGAACCAAAATGACCGACTTCACCAATTTCCGCTTCGAGGTCGATGCCGACGGCATCGCGCTCGCCACCTGGGACATGCCGGACCGCTCCATGAACGTCATTACCCCCGAGGTGGTGGAGGAGCTGTCTCGTCTGGTCGACACCGTCGCGGGCGACGAGGCCGTCAAGGGCTGCGTCATCGCCTCGGGCAAGGAGGCCTTCTCGGGCGGCGCCGACCTCACCATGCTCCAGGGGCTGAGCGCGCAATACGCGAGACTCGCCAAGGAGAAGGGCGAGGAGGAGGCCATGAGCTTCTTCTTCGAGGAGTCGCGCAAGCTCTCGCTGCTCTACCGGCGCATGGAGACTTGCGGGAAGCCGTTCGCTGCGGCCATCCATGGCGTGTGCCTCGGCGGCGCCTTCGAGCTGGCGCTCGCCTGCCATTTCCGCGTGCTCTCGGATTCCGACGCCACCCGCGTCGGCCTGCCGGAGATCAAGGTTGGCCTCTTTCCGGGCGCCGGCGGCACGCAGCGCGTGGCGCGCCTGATGCAGACCGGCGATGCGCTCCAGATGCTGTTCAAGGGCGAGCAGATCCGCGCGCTGATGGCGCGCAACATGGGCCTTGCCCATGCGGTCGCTCCGCGCGACCAGATCGTCCAGGCCGCGAAGGACTGGATCAAGCAGGGCGGCTCGGCGGTCGCGCCCTGGGACCAGAAGGGTTTCAAGCTGCCGTCCAACAAGGTCTACTCGGCTGCCGGCATGCAGATCTGGCCCGCCGCCAACGCCATCTACCGCCGCGAGACGCAGGACAACTACCCGGCCGCCTACGCCATCCTCGAGGCGGTTTACCAGGGCCTGCAGCTTCCGATGGACCTGGCGCTCAAGGTGGAGTCGCGCTGGTTCGCCAAGATCCTGCGCTCGAAGGAGGCGGCGGCGATGATCCGCACGCTGTTCATCTCCATGCAGGAGCTGAACAAGGGCGCCCGCCGCCCGAAGGACGTGCCTCCCACCAAGCTCAAGAAGGTCGGCGTCGTCGGCGCCGGCTTCATGGGCGCGAGCGTCGCCTACGTGACGGCCAATGCGGGCCTCGAGGTGGTCCTCATCGACCGCGACGTCGAGGCGGCCGAGAAGGGCAAGGCGCACTCGCACAAGCTCATGTCGGACCAGATCATGAAGGGCCGCGCCAAGACGGCGGATCGGGACGCCCTGCTGTCGCGGATCGCGGCGTCGGCGGACTACAACGATCTCTCCGATTGCGACCTCGTCATCGAGGCCGTGTTCGAGGACCCGAAGGTGAAGGCCGAGGTGATTCAGAAGGTGGAAGCCGCGATCCGGCCGGACTGCATCTTCGCATCCAACACCTCGACCCTGCCGATCTCGGGGCTTGCCAAAACCTCGAAGAATGCCGGCCAGTTCATCGGCATCCACTTCTTCTCGCCCGTCGAGAAGATGATGCTGGTCGAGATCATCATGGGCAAGGAGACGGGCGACAAGGCGCTCGCCACCGCCCTCGACTACGTGCGCGCCATCAAGAAGACCCCCATCGTCGTCAACGATTCCCGCGGCTTCTTCGCCAATCGCTGCGTGCTCGCCTACATCCTCGAAGGGCACCTCATGCTCACCGAGGGCGTGCCGCCGGCCATGATCGAGAATGCCGGCAAGCAGGCCGGCATGCCGGTGGGCCCTCTTTCCCTCAACGACGAGGTGGGCGTCGATCTCGGCCTCAAGATCCTCAAGGCCACGAAGGCGCAGCTCGGCGAGGCCGCCATCGTGCCGGAGCAGGAGCAGCTTCTCGCCCGCCTCGTGGAGCAGGAGGGCCGCCTCGGCCGCAAGAACCGCAAGGGCTTCTACGATTATCCGGAAGGAGCGCCGAAGTGCCTGTGGACCGGCCTCACGGATCTTCAGCCGACGCAGCTGGAGCCTGAATTCATCGACATGCAGGAGCTCAAGTCGCGTCTCCTCGTGACGCAGGCACTCGAAGCCGCGCGAACGGTGGAGGAGGGTGTGATCACCGATCCGCGCGAGGCGGATGTGGGCTCGATCCTCGGCTTCGGCTTCGCGCCCTTCACGGGCGGCGCGCTCTCCTACATCGACTTCATGGGCCCCAAGGCCTTCGTGGATCGGTGCCGGGAACTGCAGGCCAGGCACGGCGACCGCTTCGCGCCGCCGAAGATCCTCCTCGACATGGCGGCCTCCGGCGAGACGTTCTACGGGCGTGCCGCCAAGGAGAAGAAGGCGGCTTGACCTCATCCCTCATTCCGGGGCCACTCCGGTCCCGGAATGACAGGAGACGACCATGAAACCGCACTTCGCCATGCTGGCGGCCTACAACGCCTGGTGCAACCGGCGTCTCTACGACGCGGCGGCGGCATTGCCGGAGGCCGATTACCACGCGGACCGCGGAGCGTTCTTCAAATCCCTGCACGGAACGCTGAACCACATCCTCGTGGCCGATCGGATCTGGATGAAACGCCTCACCGGCGAGGGCGAGGCGCCGACGCGCCTCGACGCCATCCTGTTCGACGACCTTGCCTCCCTCCGCCGAGCCCGAGCGGCCGAGGATGCGCGGATCATCGCCTATGTCGACCGGCTGTCGGAGGCCGATCTTGCAGGCCTCCTCCGCTATCGTCCCGTCACGAGGCCGGAGACGGTCGAACAGCCCCTCGCCCCCGTCCTGCTGCATGTCTTCAACCACCAGACCCATCACCGCGGTCAGGCGCATTGCATCCTGACGGGACTGGGCCGCGATGCACCGTCCTTCGATCTCGTGGCCTTCCAGCGCGAAACCGGCATGGGCCTGACATGAACCTGTGGCTGCGGGTTCTCGGCCTCATTCTCTCGTCCTTCTTCCGGTCGCGTCTCGATCCGGTCCGGGACATGTCGCGCCTGACCTTCCGGGTCTGGCCGCACGATCTCGATACGTCCCTGCATCTCAACAACGGGCGCTACTGGACCCTGATGGATCTCGGTCGCACGGACATCATGATCCGCTCCGGTCTGTGGCGTCCCATCCTGCGGAACGGCTGGGTGCCCGTGGTGGGGGCGGGGCAGATCCGGTTCCGGTGGGAGCTGAAGCCGTTCCAGACCTTCAGGCTCGAGACCCGCATCATGACCTGGTTTCAGGGTCAGGTCGTGATGGAGCATCGCCTGATCTCGAGGGGGAAGGACGGTAGTCCGATCCTCAACGCCATCGCCCTCGTGCGGGCCGGGATCTATGACCGCAAGGCCAGGAGCTTCGTTGCCATGGAGGCGCTCCTTCAGGAACTCGGCCTCGACGCCACGGCGCCCGAGGCCTCAGCCGAGGTCGAGGCCTTCCTGTCCTCCGAGGAGACATTGAAGAGAGCGGCTTGATCGTTCAGGCTGGCGCGGTACCTTCCTGTCGCCCGTCCCAACCGTGAAGCTGATCCATGCCCCGTGTCATCGACTACTACTTCTCCCTCGTCAGCCCCTGGGCCTATATCGGTCATTCTCCCTTCATGGAGATCACGCGGCGGCATGGGGTGGAGGTGAATTACAAGCCCGTCTTCCTCGGCCGCGTCTTCGCCGAGACGGGCGGGCTGCCGCTGGCTCAGCGCCACCCGGCGCGGCAGCGATACCGGCTCGTCGAGCTGCAGCGCTGGCGGGAGAAGCGTGGCCTCAACTTCAACCTGCAACCGAAGCACTGGCCCTTCGACGTGAACCTCGCCGACCGCTTCGTGATCGCGATCACCGTCGGCGGCAAGGATCCGGACCCCTTCCTCCGGCGGGCCTATACGGCGGTTTGGGAAGAGGAGCGCGACCTCGCCAATCCGGTCGTGCTCGCGGAACTTGCCGAGCAGGCGGGTCTCGATTCGTCGTCCCTCATGGATATCGCCACCGGCAGCACCACCGAGGCGATCTATGCGCTCAATCTCGAGAACGCGGTCGCGGGCGACGTCTTCGGCTCGCCGGCCTACGTCCTCGAAGGCGAGGTCTTCTGGGGGCAGGACCGACTGGAGCTGCTGGACGATGCCCTGAGAAGCGGGCGGAGGCCTTATTCGCCAAATGTGTGAGAGATCCAGCCCCCTTGCCTCTGCCAGCGCTCCGGCTTGCAGGCATGTTCCATTGAATCGGTCCTGCTGAGGGCAAGGGGGAGCCATGCAGCAAAGGGCAACGATCGGCCTCATCGGTGGCATGAGCTGGGAGAGCTCGGCCGAATATTACCGCATCATCAATCAGGAGATGCAGCGGCGGGTCGGCGGCGTCCATTCGGCGCGCAGCCTGATGTGGTCCGTCGATTTCGGCGAGATCGAGCATCTCCAGCACGCGGGCGAGTGGGATAGGCTTGCCGACGAGATGAAGGATGCGGCGCGCCGCCTGGAAGGGGGAGGGGCGGACTTCATCGTCCTGTGCACCAACACGATGCACCGTCTCGCCGGCGCCATCGTGGAGGCCGTCGGCATTCCCCTGCTTCACATCGCCGATCCGACGGCCGTGAAGATCAAGAAGGCCGGCTTCGAGCGGGTCGGGCTTCTCGGCACCGCCTTCACCATGGAGCAGGACTTCTACAAGGGGCGCTTGCAGGATCGGCATGGCCTCACGGTGATCGTGCCGGATGACGCCGATCGACGGATCGTCCACGACGTCATCTACAAGGAACTCGTCGTGGGACAGATCCGGCCCGAGTCCAGGCAGGCCTATCGGGAGATCATGACCCGTCTCAGGGAGCGTGGTGCCCAGGCCATCATTCTCGGATGCACCGAGATCATGCTCCTGGTCTCGGAGGAAGACAGCCCGGCGCCGCTCTTCGACACGACGACGATCCATGCGCTCGCGGCCGTCGATCTGGCGCTGGGCTCCGAGCCGATGGCGTAGCGCCGGCCCTATTCAGCGGCGACGCGCGACGCGCGCCACTGAGTGAGGAGCGCGCGCAAGGCCGCCGGTTTGACGGGCTTGTTCAGGACATGGACGTTCATGGCGGTCGCGGCATCGCGCACCACAGGAGTGCGATCCGCCGTGACGAGGATTGCGGGCGTGTTCACCTGCGTCTTCCAGCGCAGGGCCTTGATGAGGTCGAGGCCGTCGCCTTCGTCGAGGTGATAATCGGCGATGATCACGTCCGGCGGTACCTTGTGCGACCGCAGGGCCTGCTTAGCACTGTCCTGATCGGAGGCCGTCCACACGTCGCAGCCCCATCCGGCGAGCAGCAGGCGCATGCCTTCGAGGATGGCGGGCTCGTTGTCGATGACGATGACATGCAGTCCGGCCAGCACCGTCACGGGCGGCTGGGGCGGCGCGGGCTGTTCGGCCGTCGCCGGAAGTGCCGCGACGATCAGCACGTCGACCCGGAACACGGATCCGCGCCCAGGCTCGGACTTCAGGGTGACGGGGTGGCACAGGACGCGGCCGATGCGCTCGACGATGGAGAGGCCGAGGCCGAGGCCGCGGGCGGCCTTCGCGCCCTGATCCAGCCGCTGGAACTCCCGGAACACGATCCGCTGCTTCGACGGCGGAATGCCGAGCCCCGTATCCCAGACCTCGAAGACGAAGTGGCTGTCCTTCCGTCGCCCGCCGACGAGCACTCGGCCGTGCGGGGTGTACTTGATGGCGTTGGAGATGAGGTTCTGGAGCAGGCGCCGCAGGAGGCGGCGGTCGGACCGGACCGTCAGCGACGAGGGCATGAAGGTGAGCTTCAGGCCCTTCTTGCGGGCGATCGGATCGAATTCGCGCTGGAGCTGCCGGAAGAGCTCGTCGATGCGGAAGCTCGACCATTGCGGCTTCATGGCGCCGGTATCGAGGCGCGAGATGTCGAGAAGCGCCGTCAGGATCTCCTCGACGGCATCGAGCGAGGCGTCGATGTTCTCGGCAAGCGTCGCGTCCCCCGCCTCGCGGTCCCGCTCCACGAGGGAGGTGGCATAGAGGCGTGCCGCATTGAGAGGCTGAAGGATGTCGTGTGAGGCGGCCGCGAGGAAGCGGGTCTTGGAGATGTTCGCCTCGTCGGCCTCCGCCTTGGCGGAGGTGAGGGCCTCGTTGAGGCGCGTCAGTTCCTCCGTTCGCTCCCGGACGCGCTGCTCCAGGGTTTCGTTGGCACGACGGGCCTCTTCCTCGGACAGCACGGTTTCCGTGACGTCCGTGTAGGTGGTGACGATGCCGCCGTCGGGCAGCGCATTCGATCGGATCTCGATCACCTTACCGGAAGGATAGAGCTTCAGTCGCACCGGCTCGATATCGTGCCGGAACGAGTGGATGCGGGCGGCGACGAGTTCGTCCACGTCGCCCGGGCCGTAGGAGCCGCGCTCCGCATTGAAGGCCACGATGTTGTCCATGCCGACACCGACCCGCACGAGATTCGGCGGCAGGTCGTAGAGATCGACGAAGGCCTGGTTCCAGGCGAGCAGCCGCAGGTCGCGGTCGAGCACCGTGATGCCCTGCTTGGCATAGTTGATCGCATGCTGGAGCAGGTCCCGGCTGTGCTGGATCGCCGCCGAGGCGTCGTCGAGGAGCTTGAGGGCCGCCTTGGTCGACACGGTGCGGCGCCGCAGCAGCAGCGACAGGGCCAGGCGCGAGGAGGCCGTGCCGATGGCGGAGGCGAGCAGATGCTCCGCGTAGCGCAGGAGATGGATGTCGGCCTCGGCGCGGGCCTCCAGGTGCTGGCCGCGGCTGTGGGCGAAGCCCTCGAAGGACCGGGCGGTGCGCTCCTCGCCGAGATAGCGCGCGACCGTCGCGCGCAGCTCGTCCACGGTGACGCTCGCGCGGAACAGGCGGAAGCTGGGCGTGACCGAGACGGCGGTCTCGCCCACGAACACGTTGGCCTGAAGCTGCTCCATCGCGGTGGCCGGCCGCCAGAGCGAGAAGCCAATATAGGCGATGATGTTGAGGGTCAGGCTCCAGACCACGCCATGCGTGAGTTGCGGCAGGTCGACCCCGAACAGGGCGGTGGGCTTGAGCGCAGTGATCCCGAATGGGCCGGTGACGACCACGTCGGACCAGAAGACGCCGTCCCAGACGAGGCTCGGCACGAGGAGCGTATAGGCCCAGGTCACGAAGCCCACGATGAGGCCGACGCTCGCGCCGAGCGCCGTGCCGCGCGACCAGATGAGCCCGCCGAGGAAGGCCGGGGCGACCTGCGCGATGGCCGCGAAGGACAGGAGGCCGATGGCCGCCAGGGCGGCTTCGCCGGAGGCCCGGTAATAGGCATAGGCGAGGAGGATCACCACGACGATGGAGACCCGGCGCACTCCGAGCACGAAGCCGCCCAGGTCCCCGCCCGCCAGGGCCCGCCGCCGCAGGACGATGGGCATGACGAGGTGGTTCGAGATCATGATCGCCACGGCGACCGAGTCGATGATGACCATGGCGGTGGCGGCCGAGAAGCCGCCGAGGAAGGCGATGACGGCGACCGTGCCCGCATCCTCGAAGAGCGGCAGCGCCAGGACCATCATGTCCCGGTCGACCGTGCCTTCCGGGAAGACCGCCATGCCCGCAAGGGCGATGGGGATGACGAAGATGTTGATGAGGATCAGGTAGAGCGGGAACAGCCAGGCCGACCGCTTCACGTCGCCGATGTCCCGGTTCTCGACCACCGTCATGTGGAACTGGCGCGGCAGGAGCAGGGCCGCGCAGCTCGAGAGCAGGATCAGCGTGATGAAGCTGCCGAAGCCGGACGTCCGCTCCAGCAGGCTCGAACTGGTGCCCTGGGCGTTGAGGCGCTCCACGATGGCGTCGTAGCCGTCGAACATGATGAAGGTGACGTAGACGCCCACCACCAGGAACGCGACGAGCTTCACCACGGATTCGAGCGAGATCGCCATGATGAGGCCGTCCTGGTGCTCGGTCGCGTCCGTGTGGCGCGTGCCGAAGGCGACGGCGAAGCCCGCGAGCACGAGGGCCACGATCAGGGCAAGATCGCCGAAAAACGGGATCTGCGGCGTCATCGTGCCGTTCGCGGCGGTCAGGAAGACGTCCAGGGAGGACGAGACGGCCTTCAGCTGCAGCGCGATGTACGGGATGGAGCCGATGAGGGCGATCAGGCTCACGATGGCGGCGACCCGTTCGCTCTTGCCGTAGCGGGCCGCCACGAAGTCCGCGATCGAGGAGATGTTCTGGGTCTTCGCCACCCGCACGACCCGGGCGATGAGCGCATGGCCAAAGCCGATGACGAGGATCGGCCCGATATAGATGGTGAGGAAGTCGAAGCCCGAGCGGCTGGCAAGGCCCACGGACCCGAAGAAGGTCCAGGACGTGCAGTAGACCGCCAGCGACAGGGCCGCGATGGTGGATCGTGCCCGCCCCAGAAGGAAGCGCCGACCGCCATTGTCGCCCCAATGGGCCACCATGAACAGGAGGCAGAGATAGACCAGGGCCGATAGGATAACCGCCCAGCTGGCGACCATGTGCGATCCTCGCGCAAGAATTGAGGAAAGATTTACCCGCTCGCCGCCGCAAGCGCCACTATCCGCGACAGGACGGGCCTTTCCTTGGGAGGAGCATCGTCCGGGGCGAACCGAAGACCCAGCGGCCGGCGCTCACCGCGCTCGGGAGGGTATAGCCGGACCCCAGCCAGCAGGGAAGCTTGACGTCACCTCGCGATCAAGCATCTCTAGGTTGTTGGAAATGCAAGAGGTTTGGTCATGTTGAACGAGTTCAAGCAATTCGCGATGCGCGGCAATGTGGTCGACCTGGCCATCGGCGTCATCATCGGCGCCGCCTTCAGCAAGATCATCGACTCCCTCGTCGGCGACATCTTCATGCCGGTCGTCGGCGCCGTCACGGGCGGCCTCGATTTCTCGAACTACTTCACACCCCTCTCGGGCAACGTGACTGCGCAGGCCCTCGATCAGGCCAAGGCGCAGGGGGCGGTGATCGCCTGGGGCAACTTCATCACCATCGCGATCAACTTCCTGATCATCGCCTGGATCCTCTTTCTGGTGGTGAAGGGCATGAACCGCCTGCGGCGGAAGGAAGACGCCAAGGCCGGCACGACCGAGAAGGCGCCCGAGATCCCGGCCGACGTGAAGCTCCTTGCGGAGATCCGCGATCTCCTGAGGGACCGGCGGGTCGCCTGATCCATCACCGGTTTCGATGGGTCCATTCGTTTCTTGTCATGGATGCCCTGGAGGCCCTTGCCTTCGGGGATTCCGCAAGCCATGCCTGTGTGGCGCCGCTTGAGGAATCCCCTATGAATGCATCCGTTTCGGTCCCGTCTCTCCTGAACCTTCGCCCGGAGGCCGAGCAGGCCCCGACGAGCGGGATCGTCGATGTGGCGAATTACGGCCGCAACCGGGAGGGCCTCATTCCGCTCTGGGTCGGCGAGGGGCACCTGCCGACGCCCTCCTTCATCTGCGACGCGGCCGCGCGCTCGCTCGCGGCGGGCGAGACCTTCTACACCTATCAGCGCGGCATCCCCGAGCTGCGGCAGGCCATCGCCCGCTATCATGAGAGGGTCTACCGCAAGGCCTTCGATCCCGAGCGCTTCTTCGTCACCTCCGGCGGCATGCCGGCGATCCAGATGGCGGTCCGCCTGGTCGCCGGAACGGGCGACGAGGTCCTGATCCCGACGCCCGCCTGGCCGAACTTCGCGGGCGCGATCACGGTCTCGGGCGCGCGGCCCGTCGGCGTTCCGATGAGCATCGATGCGCGGGGCTGGCACCTGGATTTCGAGCGGCTCGAAAAGGCCATCACGCCCGCCACCCGCGCGGTCGTCATCAACTCGCCCGCCAACCCGACCGGCTGGACCGCCAGCCACGAGGACCTGCGGACCGTTCTCGACCTGGCCCGGCGGCACGGGCTCTGGATCATCGCCGACGAGATCTACAGCCGCTTCGTCTACGACCCGGCCCTGACGGTGGACGGGCGCACGCCCTCCTTCCGAGACGTGATGACGCCGGAGGACCGCGTCCTCTTCGTTCAGACCTTCTCCAAGAACTGGGCCATGACCGGCTGGCGCCTCGGCTGGCTCGAGGCGTCTCCCGCCCTCGGGCAGATCATCGAGAACCTGGTCCAGTACCAGAGCTCCGGAACCCCGGTCTTCGTCCAGCGGGCCGGGATCGCGGCCATCGAGCAGGGCGAGGACTTCCTGGCGCTCCAGATCGAGAACGCCCGCCGGGGGCGCGACATCGTGGGACGGCTGGCCGAGACGGGTCTCGTCGAGCTGCCACCCCCGAGCGGCGCCTTCTACGCCTTCTTCAGGATCCATGGGGCGACGAACTCGAAGGAGATCGCCATCCGCCTCATCGACGAAGCCAATGTGGGCCTGGCGCCGGGCTCCGCCTTCAGCGCGGCGGGTGAGGGCTATCTGCGGCTGTGCTATGCCCGCAAGGCCGAGGACCTCGAAGAAGCCGTTCGCCGCATCGCGGCCGCCCTTCCGAACCTTGCTCTGTGAAGGCGGCGAGGCGCCGGCCGATGCATGGCTTGGCCGCGCTGTGGGCATTTGACCTCGGCGCCCGCAGCCTGCATTGAGCCGGGATGGGCCTTCCGTCCACCTCGTCCGTCATGCACCCGATCCTCGCCAATCTCGCCCAGATCCTGATCGCCGGCCTCGGCGGGCTCGCCTTCCATTGGCTCGGCGTCCCGGCCGCTTGGCTGTCGGGGGCTGCGATCGCGGTCACGCTCTGGGGACTCACCGGATGGGCCGTGCCGATGCCCCGCGCCCTGGCCGATGCCGCCATGCTGACCTCGGGTGCCTCGATGGGGGCCGCCGTCACGCCGGCGGCCGTCGCGGCCATGGGGCGCTATCCGTCGAGCCTCGCCCTCATGATCATCGCGGTCGTGGCCATCTCCTGCACATCGGCCTTCTGGCTCATGCGCGTTGCCGGCTGGCGCAAGGACGATGCCGTCCTGGCCTCCGTGCCCGGAGCGCTTTCCACGGTCCTGGCCGTGGCGGCGGACCGGGAGGCATCGGTCGCCTCCATCGCCATCGTCCAGAATCTGCGGCTGTTCGTGCTGATCGCGCTCCTGCCGAGCGTGGTCGTCCTGTCGGGCGGCGGGCAGCATAGCGGAGCGCTGCTCGGGCAGGGGCTTCCGGTCGCCGAACCGGGCGAGATGGCATTCGTGCTCTTGGGAGGCCTCGCCCTCGGGGGCGCGTTCACCCGGCTCAAGGTGGCCGCTCCCGTGCTGCTCGGCGCAACCGTGGTGAGCACGATGAGCCACGGAACCGGGGTCGTGACCGGCGTCATTCCACCCGTCGTCGCGACAGGAGGCCTCGTCCTCATTGGGATCTTCATCGCCGAGCGGTTCCGGAACATCCAGCGTGGAACCATCAGGACGAGCCTTCTCGCCGGGCTAGGCTCCTTCGGGGTCGGTATGGGCATTGCCGTCGCCTTCGCCAGTCTTGCCGCCTGGCTCGCGGGAGTGAGCTTCGCCGACGGCCTCGTCGCCTTCGCGCCGGGCGGGCTTGAGGCGATGACGGTGCTCGCGCTCATCCTTGGGCTTGATCCGATCTATGTCGGCATCCACCACCTCGTCCGTTTCTTGAGCATCGGGCTCGTGCTGCCCTTCGTGATCGCCTGGCTGCAGAAGAGCAATCCTCCCAAGACCCGCTGAGGCTTCAGGCCTTCCCGTTCCGCAGGCGCTCCACCGCCTGCATGCGCGGCTTCGCGGTCTCCCACAGGCGCTTCGTGACGGCGGCCACGAGGGCCTCCGTGAGCAGCAGGAGGCCCGCCGAGGAATCCCAGTTCGACGGGGCGACCACATGGGCGGGCAGGACATGGCGCGCCACGCGGGCTATCGGGGAGAGCCACGGATCGGTCAGCAGGACCACGGTCGCGCCTTGCTTCGCCGCCGTCTCGCACAGAGCGATCACGTCCTCCTGGTAGCGGCGGATATCGAAGGCGACGATCACGTCCTTGCGGCCGATCTCGATCATGCGGTCGCGCCAGAGGGCGGGCTGGCCCTCGATGAAGTCCACATGGCTGCGCACGATCCGGAAATGGCTTTCCGCATAGCGGGCCAGTGCCCCGGTGAAGCGTCCGCCCGTGAAATGCACGTACCGGCGCGGATCGCCCAGGAGGGCCACGACCGCGTCGAACTCGGCCGGCGCGATGTTCTCCACCGTCGCCTTCAGGTTGCCGATGACCGAATCGGCGAAGGCGGCGAGGGCGGGCGAGCCCTGTCCCTTGTCGGAGGGGCTGGCCTTGGCCAGGGGCGACAGGAGCTGCGCCTCCAGCTCCCCCCGCAGGTGCTTCTGGAAGTCCGGAAAACCGCTGAACCCGAGCCGCGTGACGAACCTCAGGACGGAAGGCGCCGAGATGCCGGCCCGGGACGCGAATTCCGCAACGGTATCGAGGCCCGCGAAGGGATAATGGCTCAAAAGAAGATGGGCCGCGCGCTTCTCGCTCGGCGTGAAGGCATCCATCTCGTGACGAATGCGCTCGGCGAGGCTCGGGTGATCGGCGGACGGGTCGCTGTTTGCCTTACGCATGCCTGAACGATCCACAGCCCCGCCTTGACGCCCTGCGAAAGGTGTATCAGAAATTTCAAAACAAGAAAAACGAGAATGAACGTACCAGACGTTCAAACGAGTGTTCAGGCTTGCTCGACCCAAGCCGATGGAGGGCCGCATGGCGCATGCGAGTCGGATGGCCGCCGGCGCGGGACCTGTCACGCAGGTTCCGGAGCCTGTCGCACGCATCGACAATCCCGATGGCGGGTCCCCGATTCTCCTGATCTGCGAACACGCGTCCCGCCATCTTCCCAGCCGCTACGGCACATTGGGGCTCGGACCGGCTGAGCTGGAGAGCCACATCGCCTGGGACCCGGGTGCCCTCGGCGTCGCGCAGGGACTGTCCCGCCTTCTTGACGCGCCGCTGATCCATGCGACGGTGTCGCGCCTCGTGCTCGACCTCAACCGCGGCCCGTCCGCACCGGATTCCATCACATCCTTGAGCGAGCGCACCACGATTCCCGGCAACCTCGACCTCGATCCCGAGGAACGGACCCGGCGCGTCAGGGAGGTCTATGACGCCTTCCATGGCGCCGTCGATGCCTTCACGGACGCCCGCAGGGCCGCAGGCCAGGTGCGAGCCGTCGTGTCGATCCACTCCTTTACGCCGGTCTACCGGGACGTTCCGCGCCCCTGGGAGATCGGCCTGATCTTCGATCGTGACGAGCGCTATGCGCGCAGCGTCGAGGCGGGGCTTCGCCGGGATGCTGCGCTGACGGTCGGCATGAACCAGCCTTATTCCCCGGCGGACCGGGTGTTTCACACCCTCGAACGCCATGCAGAAAGGCGCGGCCTCGCGCCCCTGATGATCGAAATCCGCAACGACCTGATCCGCACGGAAGACGGACAGGCGGCGTGGGCAAGCCGTCTTGCACCCTTGTTGAGGGAGGGGGCGCGGACGCTGTGACGACGGCCATGGCGCGAGGTGTGCCATGGCTCAAGAGGCAGACTATTCTTGGAGGAAGAGTTATGTCAGTCGGACAGGACAGTACAGGGGTTCACGCGCCGCCGGCAGGAATGAAGGCGACTGCCGGCGTCACCTACACCACAGTGGACGAAACCTATTTCGAAGCGCGGCGTCTCAAACGTCATGCCCGCGTCTGGTCGCTCTGGGCGCTCGGCGTCGGCGCGGTCATCTCGGGCCATTATTCGGGCTGGAACCTGGGTCTAACGCAGGGCTTCGGCTCGATGTTCTTCGCGACCATCATCATCGCGATCATGTATCTCGGCCTCACCTTCTCGTTGGCCGAAATGTCCCCGGCATTGCCTCACACGGGCGGCGCCTATTCGTTTGCCCGGACCTCGATGGGCCCCTGGGCCGGATACATTACGGGGATCGCGGAGAACATCGAGTTCGTGCTGACGCCGGCAGTGATCGTGTTCTTCATCAGCTCGTACCTGTCGGCAATTTTCGGAACCGCACCCGAGTTCCAGCCGGTCTATTGGGTGCTGTGCTATGCCCTCTTCGTCGGGCTCAACATCATCGGGGTCGAGCTCTCGTTCAAGGTGACCGTCACCGTGACCCTGATGGCGCTCGCCGTTCTCGCGTTCTTCTATGTATCGGTCGTGTTCTCCGGCCAGCTCGACTTTTCCCGCTGGGCGCTGAACATCGGGTCCGACGGAACGGAACTGCCGAACGGGAACGGGCCGTTCCTGCCCATGGGGATCGGCGGTATCCTGGCGGCGCTTCCCTTCGCGGTCTGGCTCTTCCTCGCCATCGAGCAACTGCCCCTGGCGGCGGAGGAATCGCACGATCCGCAGCGGGACATGCCAAAGGGCATCATCGCCGGCATTCTCACGCTTATCGTTTCGGCCTTCCTCGTGGTGTTCCTCAACACGAGCATCGCGCCGGGCGCGGCGGGTCTCGGCAAATCCGGCGAGCCGCTTCTCGACGGGTTTCGCACGCTCTTCGGATCGGATATCGCGAAGATCCTGGCAGCAATCGCGGTGATCGGGCTCATCGCGTCTTTCCACACCATCATCTTCGCCTTCGGGCGGCAGATCTATTCGCTGTCGCGCGCCGGCTACTTTCCGAGCTTCCTGTCCGTGACGCACGGCGAGCGCAAGACGCCTCACGTGGCGTTGATCGCAGGCGCCGTGGTCGGCCTCCTGGTGATGCTGATCATCTGGTTCTCGGTGGGCGCCGAGGCAGGCGCCACCGTCATCGGCGGCACGCTGCTCAACATGGCGGTGGCGGGCGCGATGCTCGCCTACTTCATGCAAGGCATGTCCTACATCGTCCTGAAGACGAAGTTCCCGGATCTGCACCGTCCCTACAAGAGCCCCTTCGGTATTGCGGGAGCGGTGATCTGCATGGTCATCGCAGCCGTCACGCTCTACTTCCAGCTCACGGATCCCGTGTTCCAGAAGGGCGTGCTGGGTGTCGCCATCTACTATGCCGTCATGATGGCCTACTTCCTGATGCACGGCCGGCACAAGCTGATCCTCTCGCCCGAGGAGGAGTTCGCCCTCACCAAGGGCCAGTCCGACTACAAGTCCTATTGATGCCCTCCGGAGGCGCGCCGCGCGGCGCGCCTCCCTGTCCCTCACCCCGTTAGGTTTTCCGCATGGACGCTCCCAAGATCAAGACGGCCGCCGATGCAGCGGCTTATGTACGCAGCCGGGACCTGCCCTTCGTGAAGGTCGGCGTCACCGATTCCGACGGCATCATGCGCGGCAAGTACATGGCGCGCGACAAGTTCGAATCCGCGCTCGAAAAGGGCTTCGGCTTCTGCGACGTGGTTCTTGGCTGGGATTCGAACGATCAGCTCTACGACAACACGACGCTGACGGGCTGGCACACCGCTTATCCGGATGCGTCGGTGCGGGTGCTGCCGGAGACCATGCGGCTCATCCCGTTCGAAAACGACCTGCCGTTCTTCCTGGCGGAGTTCGACGGCTATGCGGAGGGTGCATGCCCTCGCGGCGTGCTGCGGCGCGTGCTCCAGAAGGCCGAGACCATGGGCTTCGCCGTCTCGGCGGCCGCGGAGTTCGAATTCTTCCTCTTCGAGGAGACGCCGCACTCCGTGCGCGAGAAGAGCTACCGGAATCTGAAGACCATCACGCCGGGCTTTTTCGGCTACTCATTGCTGCGCGCCGGCGTCCACGCGGATTTCTACCACGAGCTCCTCGACCTCGCGACGAAGATGGATTTCGAGATCGAGGGGCTGCACACGGAGACCGGTCCCGGCGTGCTCGAGGCGGCGATCCGGGTCGACGATGCCCTGAAGGCCGCCGACAAGGCCGCGCTCTTCAAGACCTTTACCAAGATCCTCGCGCAGCGCCGCGGCTGGATGGCCACCTTCATGGCCAAGTGGTCGCGCGACTGGCCGGGCCAGTCGGGTCACCTGCATACGTCCCTGCGCGACGTGAAGACCGGCAGGGGCGCCTTCTACGATGCGGATGCGCCCCACAACATGTCGGACGCCATGCGCTGGTTCGTGGGCGGCCAGCAGCAGCTGATGCCCGAGATCCTCGCCATGGTAGCCTGCACGGTGAACAGCTACACGCGGCTCATCCCCGGCTTCTGGGCGCCGACCGATTCCGCCTGGGGCGTGGAGAACCGCACGACGGCTCTGCGCGTCATCCCCGGCTCCGAGAAATCGCAGCGCGTCGAGTACCGGGTCGCGGCCGCCGACATCAACCCCTACATTGCCCTTGCGGCCGCCATCGGGTCGGGTCTCTGGGGCATCGAGAACCGCGTCGAGCCCGGCGAGCCGGTCCAAGGCAATGCCTATGCGGTGGAGCACCCCAAGGAGCGGGCCCTGCCGCGCTCGCTCGGCGAGGCCGCCGAGCGGCTGAAAGGGTCGCAGGCGGCGCGCGAGCTCTTCGGCGACACTTTCGTTGACCATTACGCCGCAACGCGCGAATGGGAGGAGCGTGAAGCCCGCAAGGCCATCACGGACTGGCAGCTCGCCCGGTATTTCGAGATCATTTAAAAGCAGAGTCATGGCTGACACCGATATCGTCTGTATTTCCCCGATCAACGG
>Ga0247820_10000515_pt1 | contig 20555 bp, 22 predicted proteins | sample 13C_Glucose_Day1_2_FD_192480 | JGI IMG/M metagenome (GOLD analysis project Ga0247820, IMG submission 192480) | Soil microbial communities from agricultural site in Penn Yan, New York, United States - 13C_Glucose_Day14 | ecosystem: Environmental > Terrestrial > Soil > Agricultural land | place...
CAGTTCAAGGGGCCGTGGGCATTCGCATGCCCACGGCCCCTTGAACTGTGGATGACGCGCCGGCTGCCCTGCCCGCCAGCAGCCTGCTGCAACTGATCTGGCTGGCTTCGCCGGCGCTGCCGGTCGGTGGCTTTTCATATTCGGAAGGCCTCGAAGCCGCGATCGACGGCGCCGGCATCGACAGCGAGCCAGCCGTCTCCGACTGGCTGGCCGACCAGTTGCACCTGGCCCTCGTCCGCGCCGACCTGGCCGTCGTGGCGCAGGCGGTGCCGGCCTGGCGGCAGTCGGACACGGCGCGCATCCGGGCCCTCAACGACTGGGTCTTCCAGACCCGCGAATCGGCCGAATTCCTGCTGCAGACCGAGCAGATGGGTCGCTCCTTCGTCGAATGGCTCAAGCTGCACCACGCCGACGCCGCCAGCACCTTCGAGACGCTGCCCGCGAGCTACCCGATCGCCTTCGCCTTCGCCGCCAGCCGCACCGAGGCGCCGGCGCGCGACGCCTGCCTGGCCTTCGCCTTCGGCTGGGCCGAGAACATGATCGGCGCAGCGGTCAAGGCGGTGCCGCTCGGCCAGAGCGCCGGGCAGCGCATCCTGGGGCGTCTGGCGGCTGAAATCCCCGCAGCGGTCGATCATGCGATCACACTCGCGGATGGCGAGCGGCAAGCTTTCTCGCCAATGCTTGCCGTGCTGTCGGCCCGCCACGAAACTCAATACTCGCGTCTCTTCAGAAGCTAAAGCCAAGGCCCTCCATGTCCTCCGCCCTTCACCACATTCCCCACCGTACCAAGAAACTGCCGCCGCTGCGCGTGGGCATCGGCGGCCCGGTCGGCTCCGGCAAAACCACGCTGCTCGAGATGCTGTGCAAGGCGATGCGCGACAAGTACGACCTGATCGCGATCACCAACGACATCTACACCAAGGAAGACCAGCGCCTGCTGACGGTCGCCGGCGCGCTGCCGGCGGAACGCATCATGGGCGTGGAGACCGGCGGCTGCCCGCACACCGCGATCCGCGAGGACGCATCGATCAACCTCGAGGCCATCGACCGCATGCTGGCGCAGTTCCCCGATGCCGACGTGGTGTTCGTCGAATCCGGCGGCGACAACCTGGCGGCCACCTTCAGCCCCGAACTGTCCGACCTGACGATCTACGTGATCGACGTCGCGGCCGGCGAGAAGATCCCGCGCAAGGGCGGCCCCGGCATCACCAAAAGCGACCTGTTCGTCATCAACAAGACCGACCTGGCGCCCTATGTCGGTGCGGACCTCGGCGTGATGGAAGCCGACACCCGGCGCATGCGCAAGCAGCGCCCCTTCGTGATGACCAACCTCAAGACCCACGCCGGGCTGGCCGAGGTGGTGTCGTTCATCGAGGAGCGCGGGATGCTCGCCGAAGCCTGAACCCGCCGATTCCCGTCGATTTGTGACGATGACCGTGAAATGGTCCGCATCTTGCTGCGGGCCTAGGCCATCAGGCATGTATCGCGCTGTCATGAGACGCTGCGATACTGCCACAAACGGTTACAAGCAGCGGCGCGCCCCATCATGGCTTCAGAAGCGATCTTCCATCCGGCGACCGGCAGCGTGCAGTTCGCCATCTACCCCGACGGCTACGACGGCGCCCGCATCATCGCGCGCATCGACGAAGAGGCGCTGCATGCGCGCTTCCACGCGCCCGAGGGCCGCGACGCCGACCTGGTGCAGGCCTATGCGCGCAACGCCGATTCGATCGACGCGCTGGCGACCGCGCGCTACCGGGAGAATCCGACCCGCGCCGTGTGCCTGGGCCGCGAGGATTTCTGAGCCGGACCGACCTCCGTCAAGGCAATAAAAAACGGCCCCGAGGGGCCGTTTTTGTTTTGGCTGAAGCCGCAAGGCTTACTTGCGTGCCTTCTTGGCGGGTGCCGCGGCCTTCTTGGCCGGTGCAGCCTTCTTGGCGGCCGGCTTTGCAGCCGCCTTGTCGGCCTTGCGCTTGGCGGCCTTCGGGTCGACGGCGGCCTTGAAGGCTGCGCCCGGCACGAACTTCGGCACCTTCTGTGCGGCGATCTTGATCGCTGCGCCGGCTTGCGGGTTGAAGCCGGTGCGGGCGGCGCGAGCCACTTGCTTGAACGTGCCGAAGCCGATCAGCTGGACAGGGTCGCCCTTCTTCACTGCAGCGACGATGGAGCTGGTGACGGTTTCGAGAATGCATGCGGCTTCCGCCTTGCTGACGTTGTGCGTGGTGGCGATCTTCTCGACCAGTTCGATACGGTTCACTTCAAATTTCCTATGGATGGTTTTTTTCGCCATGTTGCCGATGGCGGCGCAGCCTGCGACGCAAGCTGCAAGCGGCGCGGAGTGTAACGTAGGTGTGACCGAGGCCCTCCCGGGCGGCCTCGGCGAGGCTGCCACGGGGCCGCACTCGGCATCATGGATTCCGCGTGCCGCGCGTTGCCGAACTTCGCTGATCCCGCGCAGGAATCGTCTCGTCGAGCGCTCGCATCGCCCTGCCCGGCGGGCGGGCACCGAACGACGGGCTATCCTCGCGGCACGCCGCTGTGCGGCGCAAGAAAAGGATGAACATGACGGCCCCCACTGTCTGGTGGTTGATGACCTTCGCGCTGGTCGCCCTCGAACTCGCCACGGGCACCATCTACGCCCTGCTGGTGGCGATCGGCTTCGCGGTCGGCGCGCTGGCCGCGCACCTCGGCGCGCCGATGCCGACGCAGATCGTCTGCGCCGCCGTGGCCTGCGTGGCATTCGTCGGCGGCTGGTACCTGCGCTCCTCGCGCCATCCGAAGGCGCGCCTGGCCGACATGCAGATCGATGTCGGCGAGCAGGTCACGGTCGCAGCGTGGAGCCCGGACCGCACGGCCGAGGTCCGCTATCGCGGCGCCACGTGGCAGGCCAAGCCCTTGGCCGACGTCCCTACCTCGCCCGGCCTTCACCGCATCGTCGACGTGCAGGGCAACTTCCTGGTCGTCGAGTTCATCGGCTGAAAGCGCCGGCCGGACGCCTCCTCTTACTGAAAGCTGAAAGCCCTCATGGAAATCTCGCTCGTCCTCCTCGTCGTCGCCATCCTGTTCGTGGCGCGCGCCGTCAAGTTCGTCCCCCAGCAGCACGCCTGGGTGGTCGAGCGCATGGGCAAGTACAACGCCACGCTGCTGCCGGGCGCCAACTTCATCGTCCCCTTCATCGACCGCGTGGCCTACCGCCACAGCCTCAAGGAAGTGCCGCTCGATGTCCCGAGCCAGGTCTGCATCACGCGCGACAACACGCAGCTCACGGTCGACGGCATCCTCTACTTCCAGGTCACCGATCCGATGCGCGCCAGCTACGGCTCGTCGAACTACATCATCGCCGTCACCCAGCTCGCCCAGACCTCGCTGCGCAGCGTGATCGGCAAGCTCGAGCTCGACAAGACTTTCGAGGAGCGCGACATCATCAACGCCCAGGTGGTGGCTGCGATCGACGAGGCCGCGCTCAACTGGGGCGTGAAGGTGCTGCGCTACGAGATCAAGGACCTGACCCCGCCGAACGAGATCCTGCACGCGATGCAGTCGCAGATCACGGCCGAGCGCGAGAAGCGCGCGCTGATCGCCGCCTCCGAGGGGCGCCGCCAGGAGCAGATCAACATCGCCACCGGCGAGCGCGAAGCCGCCATCGCGCGCTCCGAGGGCGAGAAGCAGGCGGTCGTGAACAAGGCGCAGGGCGAAGCCGCGGCGATCAGCGCCGTGGCCGAAGCCACGGCCGGCGCGATCGCGCGCATCGCCGAAGCGATCGAGAAACCTGGCGGCCAGTCGGCGGTGCAGCTCAAGGTCGCCGAGGAAGCGCTGCAGGCCTACGGCAAGGTGGCCGACAAGTCGAAGACCACGCTGATCGTGCCGAGCAACATGACCGAGGTGTCGACGCTGATCACATCGGCGATGGCCATGGTCAAGGGCCCGGCGGCCTGAGGAGCCCGCCGTGCGTGTTGCCGAACGCGAGCAGACGGTCGCCGAGGAAATCATGAACGCACTGAGCCACGGCCTCGGCCTGCTGCTCGCCATCGCCTCCCTGCCGATCCTGGTCTGGAGCGCCTCGCGGCAGAGCGCGGCGGCGGTGGTGGGTGCCAGCCTCTTCGCGGGCACGATGATCCTTTTGTACGGCGTGTCGACCCTGTACCACGCGCTGCCGATCGGCCGTGCCAAGGCCTGGTTCAACCGGCTCGACCACGCGGCCATCTACCTGTTCATCGCCGGCAGCTACATGCCCTTCCTGTTCGGCGTGCTGCGCGGGCCCTGGGGCTGGGCGCTGTTCGGCGCGATCTGGTGCGCGGCGGCGCTTGGCGTGGGAGCCAAGCTGTTCGATCGCCTGCGCCATCCGCTGTGGTCGACCGGCCTCTATGTCGCGATGGGCTGGATGGCGGTGGCGGCCGCGGTGCCGCTGTACGAGCGCATGTCGGCCTCGGGGCTGGCCTGGCTGGTGGCGGGCGGCCTGGCCTACACGGCCGGCGCGGTGGTCTTCCTGTTCGACAACAAGCTGCGCTTCGCGCATTTCGTCTGGCACCTGTTCGTGCTGGCGGGGAGCGCCTGCCACTTCTTCGCCGTGCTGTGGCACGCGCACGGGTAGAGCCGCACGACCCGCCTCACAGCCAGTCGAGATCGGCGGCCGTCCACGCCGACGCATCGGCCGCCAGAACCGCGGCCAGCGCCTGCGTCTCGGGCAGCAGCCGCTCGAAGTAGAAACGCGCGGTCGTGAGCTTGCCGCGGTAGATCGGATCGCCGTCCGACGACTGGCGCGCCAGCGCGAGGGCCGCCATGCGCGCCCACATCCAGGCCAGGGCCACGTGGCCCATCAGGCGAAGGAAGGGCACGGCCGCGGCGCCGGCCGCGTGGGCATCGGTGCCCGTGCACGCCAGCTGCTCGCGTGCCGCACGGCGTGCCAGGGCCACGGTGTCGCTCAGGGGCTCGGTGAACGCGCGCAGGCCATCGTCCTGCGCCTGCGCGAACTGCTCGACCGCGTCGAGGAAGACGCCAAGCCCCGCACCCCCGTCGGCCAGCACCTTGCGCCCCAGCAGGTCCATCGCCTGGATGCCGTTGGCGCCTTCGTAGAGCGGGATGATCCGTGCGTCGCGCAGGTGCTGCTCGACGCCGTTGTCGGCGATGAAGCCATGGCCGCCGAAGACCTGCATCGCCATGCTTGTGCATTCCACCGCGAGATCGCTCGAGAAGGCCTTGACGATCGGCGTCGCCAGCGCCAGCAGGGTTGCCGCCCGCTGGCGCTCCTTCGGGTCGGCGCCGCGATGCTGGACATCGGCCAGCTGCGAGGCCCACAGCGCGAAGGCGCGCGTGCCCTCCACATACGCCTTCTGGGTCAGCAGCATGCGCCGGACGTCGGCGTGCGCGAGGATCGGGTCGGCCGGCCCGCTGCGCGCGGACATCGCCGGCGCCCTGCCCTGGGTGCGGTCCCGGGCATAGGCCAACGCCTTCTGGCAGGCCGCCTCCATCAGTCCGATCGCGTTGACGCCGACCACGATGCGCGCGTGGTTCATCATCACGAACATCGCCGCCAGGCCGCGGTTGGCCTCGCCGAGCAGCCAGCCGGTGGCGCCGTCGAAGTTCATGGTGCAGGTGGCATTGCCGTGGATGCCCATCTTGCGCTCGATCGAGCCGCAGGCCAGCGCGTTGCGCTCGCCGACCTCGCCCGAGGCCGTGGGCAGGAACTTCGGCACGATGAACAGCGAGATCCCCTTCACGCCTGGCGGCGCGTCGGGCAGCCGCGCCAGCACCAGGTGCACGATGTTGTCGGTCAGGTCCTGCTCGCCGCCCGAGATGAAGATCTTGGTGCCGGTGACCGCGTAGCTGCCGTCCGCCCGCGGCTGGGCGCGTGTGCGCAGCAGGCCCAGGTCGGTGCCGGCGTGCGGCTCGGTCAGGCACATGGTGCCGGCCCATTCGCCCGAGGCGATGCGCGGCAGGTAGAGCGCCTGCTGTTCGGCATCGCCGTTGCTCGCGAGGCAGGTGTAGGCGGCATGCGACATGCCCGGATAGGCCGCCCATCCCATGTTGGCGCCGCAGAAGATCTCGTACAGCGCGTTGTAGAGCACCGAGGGCATGCCCTGCCCGCCGTGCGCGGGGTCGCAGGCCAGCGCGGTCCATCCGCCTTCGGTGAAGCGCTCGTAGGCGGCGCGGAAGCCGCTTGGCGTCGCAACGACTCCGGCCGACGGCATGCGGCAGCCCTCGCGGTCGCCGCTGCCGTTGAGCGGCGCGATGACCTCGGCGGCGAAGGTGCCGGCGGCTTCGAGGATCTGGTCGATGGTCTCTCGGTCGAGCGCTTCGCCGCCGTGCGCGGGCGAAGTGGCGCAGACGTCGAGCAGCTCATGCAGCACGAAGCGCAGATCGCGCAGCGGAGCGGTGTAGCCGTATCCGCTCATGACGGGCGCAGCTCGCGACGCAGGATCTTGCCGACCGTCGATTTCGGCAGCGCCTGCAGGAAGCTGATCTGCCGCGGCACCTTGTAGCCGGCCAGGTTGGCGCGGCAGTGGGCCTCGACCTCGCCAGCGGTCAGCGCCTCGCTGCGCGCCACCACGAACAGATGCGGTGCCTCGCCGGAGCGCGCGTCGGGCTGGCCGACGCAGGCGCACTCGACCACGCCCTCGTGCATCGCGACCACCGCCTCGATCTCGTTCGGATAGACATTGAATCCCGACACCAGGATCATGTCCTTTTTGCGGTCGACGATGGTCATGGCGCCGCTGGCGTCGGCCACCACCACGTCGCCGGTGCGAAAGAAGCCCTCCTCGGTCAGCGCCTTGCGAGTTTCCTCCTCGCGCTTCCAGTAGCCAGCGAACAGCTGCGGACCCTTGAGCAGCAGTTCGCCGGGCGTGCCGTCGGCCACCGGCCGGCCGTCGTCGTCGACCACGCGGGCATCGGTCGACGGCACCGGGATGCCGATCGAGCCGTTGCGCCCGGGCGGATTGAAGGTCGCTGAAGGCGATGTCTCGGTGAGCCCGTAGGCCTCGGTGATCGGCGGGCCGCCGGCCGCATGCCAGCGCTGCGACACCGCCTGCTGGATCGAGGCGCCGGCGCCGATGACCAGTCCGGTACCGCTGAAGTCGACGGTCGACAGCTCGGGCGCGTTGACCAGCGCGTTGAACAGCGTGTTGACGCCGATGAAGACCAGGAACGGTGCGCGCTTCATCTCCGCGATCACCGCGCCCGGATCGCGCGGATTCGCGACCAGCCGCATGACGCCACCGAGCTGGAAGGTGATCAGCGACACCTGCAGCGGATAGATGTGATAGAGCGGCAGAGGCGCCACCACCGACCATGCGCGGGTGTCGACCGCGAGCCGCATCCAGCTGAGCGATTGCAGCACGCCGGCACCGACGCTGCGATGCGTCAGCACCGCGCCCTTGGACAGTCCGGTGGTGCCGCCCGTGTACTGGAGGAAGGCCGGATCGGCCGTGGCGATCTGCACCGTCGGAGCAGGCGTATCGCCAGCCTGCGCGATTGCGGTTGCGAGCGGCATGACCTGCTTGGGATCATCGGCCGCACCGCCCTCGGCTGCGATCGCGGCCATAAGCCCCGCGGCCGGCGCCGTGAGGATCTGCTCGACGCCCGCTTCGAGGATCACGCCTTCGAGCGCCTCGCGCAGCGATTCGGCCAGCACGATGCAGCGCACGCCCGCATCGGCGAGCTGATGCAAGAGCTCGCGCGGCGTGTAGAGCGGATTCACCGGCACGCCGACCAGTCCGCTGCGCAGGATTGCGGTCATCGCGATCGGAAACGCGAGTCCGTTGGGCAGCATCAGCGCGACACGGTCGCCTTGTCGCAGGCCGGCCCTGGCAAGGTGCGCCGCGAGCCGGCCCGACAGCGCCCCGAGCTCGGCGTAGCTCAGCGACTCGGCACCGGCCGTGACCGCGGTGCGCTGCGCGAAGTTCGCGATCGAGCGCTCGAGCATGGCCGCCAGCGTCTCGCCCGGCGGCAGCTCGATCTCGGTGGCCAATCCGGGCGGATAGGCCGCATGCCAGCGTCGGTGTTCCATGGTGTCTCCTTGGGGTGTTGTGGTTCAAGCGCGATCAGCGCGCGAGCTCTTCGCGGATCATGTCCATCCGGTCCTGGCCGAAGAACATCTCGTCGCCGACGAAACTGGTGGGGGCGCCGAAGACCCCGCGCGCCACGGCCTCGTCGGTGGTCGACTTCAGCGCCGCCTTGACTTCGGCGTCGGCCGCCAGCGCCTGCACGGCCTCGGGCGAGAAACCGGCCTCTTCCAGCGTCCTGGCGGTCAGCGCCGGCTGGTTCAGGTCCAGCGCATCGATCCACATCGCCTTGAACACGGCCGCCAGAAGCGCCTGCAGCCGCTGTGGTTCGCGCAGCTGCACCCCGGTCACGGCCCGCATCAGGAACAGCGTGATGATCGGGAAGTGCGGGTTGTTGACGTAGGGCACGCCGTACTTGCGCGCATGCCGCTCGTAGTCGCGCACCGTGTAGCGGCCCTTGGCCGGGATGGCGCCGGGCGATGCGTTGCCGGTCGCCTGGTAGACGCCACCGAGCAGCATCGGCTTGTAGACCAGTTCGGCGCCGGCCGCTTCGCACAGGGGCGGCAGCTGGGTCCACGCCAGATACGAAGCCGGACTGCCCACATCGAAATAGAACTCCACCGTCTTGCCCATTGACGCTCCTTTAATAAACGTTCGTTAACTGAACGGAAGTTATGTTATTGTTTTTTCATTGTCAACAAGGGTTCCCCCCGAGGCCTCCCATGCGTTACTCCGCCACCCACAAACAGGAAGTCCGCGAGAAGTTGCTCGCCAGCAGCCGCGCCATCGCCAAGCGCGGCGGCTTCGAGGCCACGGGTGTCGATGCGCTGATGGGCGCGATCGGCATGACGGGCGGCGCCTTCTACAGCCACTTCCCGTCCAAGCAGGCGCTGTTCGAGGCGCTGATCAGCGAAGAGGTCGACAACAGCGCCAGCATGCTGGCGGGCGACGAGGACTCGCCGGCCGACCACGTGGCGCGCTGCCTGCGCGGCTATCTCAGCAGCTTCCACGTCGACAACCCCGACCAGGGCTGCGCCCTGACCGCGCTGGGTCCCGAGATCGCGCGCGCCGGCCCCGAGGTGCGCCGCGCGGTCGAAGCCAGCCTCAAGCGCACCCAGAAGAACTGGAGCGATCGCATCGGCGACTCCGACGCCGCCTGGGCCCTGATCGCGCAATGCGTCGGCGCCGTCGTGCTGGCCCGCTCGGTCGAGAGCGAGAAGACCCGCAAGGAGCTGCTGGCCGCGAGCCGGCGCTTCATCGACCAGGCGCACGCGCTCGAGCACCCCTGCGCGACCTCGCCGGGCCACAAGAAAGCCTGAAGCCATGCGCGCGGGCCGCGCACTTGCTTGACATCGCTCGCCCGGTTGGCTAACGTTCGTTTAGCTAAACGCTCATTCATCAATCCAAAGGAGACAGTCATGGCGGAGATGCAAGCTCAGGGAAAAGTCGCGCTGGTGATCGGCGCCGGCGATGCAACGGGCGGCGCCATCGCGGCCCGCTTCGCGAAAGAGGGCTACATCGCCTGCCTCACGCGGCGCTCGGCCGACAAGCTGCAGCCCACGGTCGACGCCATCCGCGCCGCCGGCGGCCAGGCCTTCGGCTTCAGCAGCGACGCGCGCAAGGAAGAGGACGTGATCGCGCTGGTGGAACAGGTCGAGCGCGAGCACGGCCCGATCGAGGTGATGGTCTTCAACATCGGCGCCAACGTGCCCTCCAGCATCCTCGAGGAGACCGCGCGCAAGTACTTCAAGATCTGGGAGATGGCCTGCTTCAGCGGCTTCCTCAACGGCCGCGAAGTGGCCAAGCGCATGGTGACGCGCGGCCGCGGCACCATCCTCTTCACGGGCGCCACGGCCGGCCTGCGCGGCGCCGCCAACTTCGCCGCCTTCGCCGGCGCCAAGCATGCCCTGCGCGCGCTGGCGCAGAGCATGGCGCGCGAGCTCGGGCCGCAGAACATCCACGTGGCGCACGTCGTGGTCGACGGCGCGATCGACACCGAGTTCATCCGCACCAGCTTCCCCGAGCGCTACGCGCTGAAGGAGCAGGACGGCATCCTGAAGCCCGAGCACATCGCCGACAACTACTGGCACCTGCACGCGCAGCCGCGCGACGCCTGGACCTTCGAGCTCGACCTGCGGCCCTACATGGAGCGCTGGTAAGCCTTCGAAGGGAACAAGAGCATGAAGACACGCATCACCGAACTCTTCGGCATCCAGCACCCGATCATCCAGGGCGGCATGCACTACGTCGGCTTCGCCGAGCTGGCCGCCGCGGTGTCGAACGCCGGCGGCCTCGGCCTCATCACGGGCCTGACGCAGAAGACGCCCGAGCTGCTGGCGAAGGAAATCGCCCGCTGCCACGAGATGACCGACAAGCCTTTCGGCGTCAACCTGACCTTCCTGCCGACCTTCTCGGCGCCGCCCTATCCCGAGTACATCGCGGCCATCGCCGAAGGCGGCATCCGGGTGGTCGAGACCGCCGGGCGCAGCCCCGAGGCCCACATGCCGGCCCTCAAGGCGGCCGGCATCAAGGTGATCCACAAGTGCACCTCGGTGCGCCATGCGCTCAAGGCCGAAGCCATCGGCTGCGACGCGGTCAGCGTCGACGGCTTCGAGTGCGGCGGCCATCCGGGCGAGGACGACCTGCCCAACATGATCCTGCTGCCGCGCGCCGCCGAAGAGCTGCGCATTCCCTTCGTCGCCTCGGGCGGCATGGCCGACGGCCGCAGCCTGGTGGCGGCACTGGCGCTGGGCGCCGACGGCATGAACATGGGCACGCGCTTCATCGCCACGCAGGAAGCGCCGGTGCACGACAACGTCAAGCAGGCCATCGTGAAGGCCAGCGAGCTCGACACCCGCCTCGTGATGCGCCCCTTGCGCAACACCGAACGCGTGCTGAACAACGCCGGCGTCGAGCGGATCCTGCGGATCGAGCGCGAGAAGGGCGCGGCGCTGCAGATCGCCGATGTCTACGACCAGGTCGCCGGGGTCTATCCGCGCGTGATGGTCGACGGCGAGATGGACGCCGGCGCCTGGAGCTGCGGCATGGTCGCCGGCCTGATCCGCGACGTGCCGACGGTGAAGGCGCTGATCGACCGCATCATGGCGCAGGCGCATGGCCTGATCCACGCACGGCTGGCCGGCATGCTGCAAGCGCAGCCGGGCTGATCCGGCCACGCCTTGCGGCTTCTTCAGGCGCTGTACAGCGCCTCGATCTGCTCGGCGAAGCGGCGCTCCGCCAGGCGGCGATGGATGCGCAGTGCCGGCGTCATCTCCTCGTCATGCACCGACAGCGCCCCCGGCAGCAGGCCGAAGCGCCGGATCCGATGGCCCTCGGCGAGCGAGGCATTGAGCCGGTCGATCTCGGACTGCACCAGCGCCTGCACCTCGGGCCGCAGCACCAGGTTCCCGTAGTCGGTGAACGGGATGCCGCGGCTCTGCGCGTAGGTCAGCACGCTCTCTTCTTCGAGCGACACCAGGCAGGCGCAATGGCCGCGCTGCGCGCCCACCAGCATGGCGCTGGCGATGAAGGCGCTGGCCTGGAGCGCGGCTTCCATCGCGCCCGGTGCCACCCGCGCGCCCGACGCCGTGGCGAACGAATCCGCGAGGCGACCGACCACGCGCCATCCGCCCCCCGGCTCCCTGAGCGCCAGGTCGCCGGTGTGCAGCCAGCCATCGGGGGTGAGCGGCGCCGGCTGCAGCGAGCCGTCGCGCCAGTAGCCCGCCGTCAGCGCCGCAGGCTTCAGCTGCAGTTCCCCGTCCTGGCCGACGCGCGCCGTCGCCGGCAGCAGCGGGCAAGGGCCGCAGGTCTCGGCGCTCTCGTAGAGGTCGACCATCGGCACGCCGATGCCCTGGTACCAGCGGGCGAGCGCTGCCGAGGCAGCCGCCCCTGCGCTGAACACCTGCCGCACGCGGGACAGCCCCAGCGTGCGCCGCACCTGCCATCGCGCCGCCCGCTGGAGCCAGCCCGCGGCCTGGCCGTCGACGCTGCGGCGGTAGAGCCGCTGCGCGCCGGGCGCGCTGCGCAGCGCCGCGCTCTCGGTGCGCGCCTGCAGCTTCTCCCAGAAGCGCGGCGGCGCGTGCACCCAGTGCGGCTCGACTTCGCGCAGGTCGTTGCCCACGGTGGCCGGACTCTCGGGAAAATGCACCAGGCAGTCGCCCACCAGCGGCAGCACCGACGCGAGCATGCGCTCGGCCGCATTCGCCAGCGGCACGAAGCACAGGATGCGGTCACCGGCCCCGACACCGAGGGCGGCCCGCATCTGGGCCGCCTGCCGCAGCGCCGCGGCCTGCGTGAAGGCGGCGATGCGGGGCGCCCCCGTGCTGCCGGCGGTGCCGACGAGAAAGCCGATGTCGCCGCCCTGCCCCGCCGCGATGCGCTGCTCGAACAGCGGATCGGAGGACGCCTCGTGCATCGCCATGAAAGCGCCGAGTCCGACCACCCGCGGGTCATCGAGTTCGCGCAGTCCGCGCTCCTCGAAGGCCACCACGCGCGCCAGGCGCGGGAGGCGCTCGGCCGAGGCCAGCAGCTTGGCCGCCTGCTCGGCGTCCTCGACGAATGCGACGCGCGTGCCGGCCAGGGCCAGATGGCTGCCGATGCGCCTGGCCGAGCAGGTCGGGTAGACCGCGTGGCTCACGAAGCCCATCGACTGCACCGCCATGTCGACGAACAGCCACTCGGGCCGGCTCTCCGACACCACGCTCACGACATCGCCGGGTGCGAGGCCGAGACGGTCGAGCGCCAGGCCGATGGCCCGCGCCGAGGCCAGGTACTCCGACCACGCGACGGGCTGCCAGATGCCGCGCCGCTTGTGCCGCATCGCGACCTGCGGCGGCCGTGCACGGCAGCGCGCCAGCCAGGCCTGCGGCAGCGTGAGCGCGGTGCTCACAGGCTGCTCTTGGCCGGGTCGATGATCTCCGAGCGCGGCGTCCACTGGCCGTTGACCACCTGCTCGACGCGGCACCACTCGGGGTCGATGTGGTTGTCCCTGAAGCGCTGGGTGTCGTAGGAGGCCTGGCCCTTGAAGCTCGAGGCCTGCAGCGTCTTCACCAGCCGCTCGGTGCTCAGGTCCCTGCCGGTGGCCCGCAGGCCCTGCAGGAACCACGATGCATAGTCGTAGAAGACCAGTGCCACGTCGTCGGGCTCCATCCCGAAGCGCTTGCGGTAGCTGTCGGACCAGCGCTTGAGCGCGGCGTCCTGCTCGGCCGCCGGCGTGATGCGCCAGCCGCCGATGCCGTAGAGGCCTTCGACCGAGGCCTTGCCGATGCTCACGGTGGTGCCGGCGCGGCCCGGGCTCGCGGTCAGCACGTTGACGCCGGTCCAGCCGAGCTTCTTCACCTCGGCCGAGACCGCGATGGTCTCGCGCGTGGTGGTGGCGCCGACGATCAGGTCGACGCCCGCGGCCCTCATGCGCGCCACCTGCGACGAGAAGTCGATGTCGCCCACCTTGTAGCCGGCTTCGGCGGCCAGCCTCATGCCCTTGGCCGCCAGCGCCTCCCTGACGCCCTTGCCGACCAGGTCGCCGAACGGGCCCTCCTGGTAGATGAAGCCGACCTTCTTGCTGCCCAGCTTGGCGATCGTCCATTTGAGGCCGGCGGCGATGGTCGTGTCGTAGTGCAGGTTGGCCGTGAACAGCAGCGGCGAATCGCCCGAGGCCTTGCGGATCAGCGCCGCCGCGCCGTAAGGCGCGAAGCAGATCACGCCCGCATCGACCGTCTTCCTGACCGTCGCCACACCCGGGCCGGAGCCGAAGGGGCACAGCATCGCGAACACCTCGTCGCGCCGGATCAGCTTGTCGACCGCGCGCACCGCCTGCGGCGGCTGGCTGCCGTTGTCCTCGATCACGAAGCGCAGCTTGCGGCCGTGGATGCCACCGGCCTCGTTGACCTCGTCGATGCTCATCTGCAGGCCGTTGCGGATCGGCGGCATGGTGATGGCGGCCGGCCCCGAGAGGTCGAGGTGGGTGCCGAGCACGATCTCGCTGCTGCCGATGCCGGCGGCACGGGCGGGCGCAGCGAGGAAGGCGGGCGCGAGCCCGGCCAGGCCGGAACTCAACAGGGTGCGACGGCGAAGGCTCATGGGATGTCTCCTGGAGTGAAGGGGATGAAAGGCAGGGTCAGCGCCAGCTGGCACGCCGGCGCTGCGGCCGCGCGGCCGCCGAAGCGCCCGCCGATGCGTGGCCGGCAGCGCCGCCGAGATAGAAGTCCCGCACGTCGTCGCGCTCGCGCAACCGGGCGCAGCTGTCGGCCGCCACGATGCGGCCGAGCTCGACGATGTAGCCGTCATCGGCCGTGGCCAGCGCGATGGCGGCGTTCTGCTCGACCACCAGCACCGCGGTGTTGGTCTCGCTGCGGATGCGCTGCACGATCGCGAAGATCTCCTTGGTGAACAGCGGCGACAGGCCGAGCGAGGGCTCGTCGAGCAGCAGCAGGCGCGGACGGCCCATGAAGGCGCGCCCGATCGCCACCATCTGCTGCTCGCCGCCCGACAGCAGGCCGGCCGCCTGGGCGCGGCGCTCCTTCAGGCGCGGGAACCACTCGAACACGCGCTCGATGTCGCGCGCCACCTCCGGGTCCCGGCGGCGCGCGAAGGCGCCCATGCGCAGGTTCTCCAGCACGCTCAGGAAGGTGAAGACCTGCCGGCCCTCGAACGCGATGCTGCCCTTGGCCGGATCGATCACGCCGGCGATGGTGTTCAGCAAGGTGGTCTTGCCGGCCCCGTTGGCGCCCAGCACGCAGACGATGCGGCCGGCCTCGACCTCGAGGCTGACGCCGCGGATGGCGTTGACCGGGCCGTACCAGGTCTCGATGTTGCGCACGCTCAGCAGGGCACTCATTGCTCAGGCTCCCAAATACGCGGCGATGACCCGCGGGTCGGACTGCACTTCGGCCGGCGTGCCCAGTGCGAGCCGCTGCCCCTGCTCCATCACCAGCACGCGGTCGGCCACCGCCGAGACCAGCGACATGTCGTGCTCGACCATCACCACGGTGATGCCGAGCGCGTCGCGGATGTCGCGGATCCAGTGCGCCAGTTCGTGCGTCTCCTCGGGGTTGAGGCCGGAGGCCGGCTCGTCGAGCAGCAGCAGCCGCGGCCCCGCCACCAGCGCGCGGCCGAGTTCGACGATCTTCCGGATGCCGTAAGGCAGTCCGGCGACCAGGTTCATGCGGTAGGGCGCGAGATCGAGCAGCGCGATCACGTCCTCCACCACCTCGCGCGTCGCGTTTTCGGCGCGCCGCACCACCGGCAGGTCGAGCAGCTGCGCAAGGAGGCTGCCGTGCGGCGCCGCGTGGCGGCCCAGCATCAGGTTGTCGAGCACGGTCGCGCCTTCGAACAGCTCGATGTTCTGGAAGGTGCGCGCGATGCCGTGGCGCACCACGTCGTGCCGCGCGAGCTTCGTGATCTCCCGTCCGCGCAGCCGCACCGATCCGCCGCTGGCGTCGAACACCCGCGTGATCAGGTTGAAGACCGAGGTCTTGCCGGCGCCGTTGGGCCCGATGATCGCGAACACCTCGCCCTCGGCCACCTCGAAGCTGACATCGCGCACTGCGCGCACGCCGCCGAAAGACAGGCTCAGGCGATCGACTTCGAAGAAGGACATCAGGCACGCTCCGATCGCATGTAGGCCTTCTGGCGCTTGAAGCCGACGCGCTGGCGCAGCGGGAACTCGTCGAGCGCGCCGCGGATGCGCAGCCAGCGGCCGTTGATGCCGCGCGGCTCGAGCAGCACGAAGAACACCAGCACGGCGCCGTAGACGAACAGTTCGAGCCCGAACTGGCTGCCGATGCGCGCCGGCAGCAACGGCTTCATGAGCGAGATCAGCGAGGGCAGCATGCCGATCAGCAGCGCCCCGAAGATCGCGCCGCGCAGGCTTCCCATGCCGCCGATGAACACCATCAGCACCAGCTGCAGCGAGAGCGCGAGGCCGAAGCCCTCGGGCGTGATGAACTGAGTCTGGTGCGCGAGCAGCGCGCCGGCCACGCCCGACACCGTGGCCGAGACCACGAAGGCCAGCACCTTGGTGCGCGCGACGTGGATGCCCAGGCCCTGCGCCGCGGCCTCGGAGTCCCGCACGCCGACGAAGGCGCGGCCGGTGGCCGAGCGCATCAGGTTGAGCAGCATCCACAGCACCAGCCCGAGCACCGCCAGGCACAGAAAATAGAACGGGCGAGGCGCGCCGAGGCTGAGTCCGAACAGCACCGGATCGGGCACCGCGAGGCCGCCGTGGCCGCCGGTGACGGATTTCCAGCGCCCCATCACATGCTCGGTGACGATCGCGAAGGCCAGCGTCACGACCGCCAGGTGCAGGCCCGAGACGCGGATCGCCGGCAGGCCCACCAGCAGGCCCGCCAGTCCGGCCACGGCACCGGCGGCCAGCAGCGACAGGGGCAGCGGCAGGCCGAGCGTCAGCAGTTGCGCATGCGTGTAGGCACCGATGCTCAGGAAAGCCGCCTGCCCGAGCGACACCTGCCCCGTGAAGCCGGTCAGCGTCATGAGGCCCAGGCTGGCGATGCACATGATGAAGATGAACGAGGCCTCGCCGACGTAGAAGGTCGGCAGCGCGAAGGGCGCGGCCACCAGCGCGACGGCGAGGGCTGCGTACAGCAGGCGCTGCCCGCGCGTGCGCAGCAGCACCCGGCCTCCGGCGTAGCTGGTCTGGTAGTTCGCCTTGCTCATACCCGCCTCCCGTGCGCTTCGCCGATCAGGCCGCGCGGGAAGAACACCAGCACGGCGATCAGCACCAGGTAGGGCATCACGTCCTTGAAGCCGTCGGGCAGGTAGACGCCCGAGAACTGCTCGATCAGGCCGATCAGCAGCCCGCCGAGGATGGCGCCGGGCACGCTGCCGAAGCCGCCGAGCACCAGCGCCGCGAGCGCCTTGAGCATCACGAACCACAGGCCCAGGTCGACCAGCGAGATCGGCGCCAGCAGGACGCCGCAGAGCGCCGCGATGGCCCCCGAGATGGCCCAGACCAGCGAGTTGAGCCGCTTGACCCGCACGCCGCACAGGTAGGAGGCGAGCTGGTTCTGCGACGAGGCCTGGATCGCGACGCCCAATGCGGTGCGTTGCAGGAAGACGAAGAGCAGCGCCGTCACCGCGAGGGCGGCCGCGATGATCATGAGATTGAGATCCGCCACCACGGCACCGGCGATCTGCGTGCTGCGGTCGCTCCACGGTGTCGGGTAGCTTCGCGAGTCGGGCCCGAACACCATGCTGGTGCCGCCGCGGATCATGAAGCCGATGCCGATCGTCAGCATCACGCCGGCGAACTGCGGCTGGCCGACGATGGCGCGCATCACCTTCGCCTCCAGCAGCCAGCACAGCGCCGCGGCCAGCGCCACCACCAGCGGCAGCGCCAGCCAGAACGACAGGCCGGCTTCGACGATGAAGTACCAGGCCGCGAAGGACGACAGCATCAGCACGTCGCCGTGCGCGAAGTTGAGCACTTCGGTGGCCTTGTAGCCGAGCACCAGGCCGAGCGCGACCAGGCTGTAGATGGCGCCGGTGGAAATGCCCTGGAGGCCGAGCTGGACTCCTTGCGCCAGCGAGGCGGAATCGAATGCGTCCATTTTGTCCTAACGATCGTTAACCAAACGATCGGCAGACTATAAGGACGTGGGGCGCCGTCCGTCTCTAGTGGTAATTCCCAGGTACGCCCCGGCCGGCGCCGTCGAACGCCGCAAGGCCGAATGTGCGATATGCACGATCCGCCAGCCGGCTTGGCCGCGCCGGGCTGTTCTGACATCAAGCTGAAGCCGATAGTGAGGAGGATCAAGGCTCACCCCGAGGAAGCACCATGAACAGCCGCATCCGCACGATCCGCGTCGGCCGCACGCCGAAGCCCACGGCGCGGCGCTCCATCGCCGAGGCGCTCACGCGCAAGCTGGGCCGGCTGGTCGGCATCGATCGGCGCCGGGTACTGCAGGCCCGCGAGCGGCTCGACCGCCTGGAGCCCGACCAGCGCCTGCGCGAAGTGGGCGAGTGGTAGCCGGCGCCTCCTGAGCGAGCCCGCGACCCGCGGGCATCGGTCTGCGGCATCCCCGGCGGGGCATTCGCTACCATCGACGGACAATCCGCCTGCCGTCGAATGCCGCCGCCCTCCCTTCCCCAACGCCCATCCCTCGACGCCCTGCTGCGATCGGCCGTCGGCCCGCTCGAGCGGCCGGTGCGATTCATCGGCGAGGTGCTGCTGTCGGCCGCGGCCGCATCGGGCGGCCGCTGGAGCTTCCGGCGCGAGGACCTGGGCCGCGTGCTGGCCGACTGCAGCGCCCGGGCGGTGACGATCGTGCTGGTCGTGAACCTGCTGGTGGGCGCCATCCTGGCGTTCGTCGGCGCGGTGCAGCTGGCCAAGTTCGGCGCCGGCATCTTCGTCGCCGACCTGGTGGGCATCGCGGTCGCGCGCGAGATGGCGGCGATCATCACGGCGGTGGTCATCGCCGGGCGCACCGGCGCCGCCTTCGCGGCCGAGATCGCGACCATGCAGGCCAACGAGGAGGTCGACGCGCTCGAGGTGCTGGGCCTCGGCGCGGTCGATTTCCTGGTGCTGCCGCGGGTGGCCTCGCTGCTGCTGATGATGCCCCTGCTCTACATCTTCGCCTGCCTGGCCGGCCTCGTCGGCGGCATGCTGGTGGCCGCCGCCATGCTCGACATCTCGGCCATCGCCTACCTGCAGCGCACGGCCGAGGCGCTGACCTGGACCCACCTGGGCCTGGGCATCGGCAAGTCGCTCACCTTCGGCGCCCTGGTCGGCATGGTCGGCTGCTACTACGGCCTGAATGCCAAGCGCAATGCGGCCGGGGTCGGCGTCGCGACCACCGGCGCGGTGGTGACCAGCATCGTCGGCATCATCGTGCTCGACGCCATCTTCGCCCTGTGCGCCAACGCATTGGATATCTGAAGATGAGCCTGCTCGCGGTGAACCAGCTCGTGATGCAGTTCGGCGACCGCCTGATCCAGAAGGACGTGTCGCTGAAGGTCGAGAAGGGCTGCATCTTCGCCGTCATGGGCGGCAGCGGCTGCGGCAAGAGCACGCTGCTCAAGCACCTGGTGGGCCTGCTGCCGCCGGCGGCCGGCACCGTCACCTACGACGGCGTCGACTTCTGGGCCAGCGACGACGCCGAGCGCAGCCGGCTGCGCTCGGGCTTCGGCATGCTGTTCCAGAGTGCCGCGCTGTGGTCGTCGATGACCGTGCTCGAGAACATCTGCCTGCCCCTCTCGCGCCAGACCCGGCTCGACGGCAAGCAGCGCGAAGCCAAGGCCCGCGAGGTGCTCGAATGGGTCGAGCTGGGCGAGTTCGCCGACTTCTATCCTTCGTCGCTGAGCGGCGGCATGAAGAAGCGCGCCGGCCTGGCCCGCGCCATCGCGGCCGAGCCGCCGCTGCTGTTCCTCGACGAGCCCTCGGCCGGCCTGGACCCTATCAGCTCGCGCCGCCTCGACGACCTGATCCTCGACATCCGGCACCGCACGGGCGCGGCCGTGGTCTTCGTGAGCCACGAGTTGCCGAGCCTGTTCGCGATCGCGGACGACGGCATCTTCCTCGACGCCGACAGCAAGCAGCCGATCGCCCACGGCTGCCCGCGCGAGCTCGCCCGGCAGGATGTGCACCCGACCGTGCATGCCTTCCTCCATCGGGAGGTGCCGCCGCCGGCCGCCGCTCCCGCCACCGCCAAGGCCACCTCATGAAACGCAACGCCCTGCTGATCGGCGCCTTCGTCATCGCCGCCTTCCTGATCACCGTCGCGGCCATCCTCTGGCTCGGCGGCAACGACCTGTTCACCAGGCAGCAGAGGGCCCGCGTGTTCTACCAGGGCAATGTGAGCGGGCTGTCGGTCGGCGCGCCCGTGAACTTCCGCGGCGTCATGATCGGGCAGGTGACCGGCATCGGGATCCAGATGGACCCCGCATCGCTCAAGACCACGGTGCCGGTGGCGCTGCGGCTGCAGCCCTCGTCGCTGCGGCTGACCAATGGCGCCGAGGACAAGGCCCTCGATCTGCCGCTGCTGGTGCAGCGCGGGCTGCGCGCGCGGCTGGCCTCGCAGAGCGTGGTGACCGGCCAGAAGGCGATCGAACTCGACTTCCTGCCAGACACACCGGCCACGCTGCTGGGCGGGCCGGGCGCGCCCGAGATTCCGGCCGTGGGCGAACGCTTCGGTGCCCTGATCGACCAGGTGGCCAACCTGCCGCTGCGCGACACGGTGGCCGACATGCGCGAGGCAATCCAGGAGCTGCGCGCCACGCTGGTGTCGGTGCAGAAGACGCTCGACGGCGCGCAGGGCGTGCTCAGCGGCGCCGGCAAGGAGCTGCAGCTGACCGGCGCCGAGTCGCGAAAGACGCTGGCGGCCGCGACCGAAGCCATCCGGCAGGTGCAGGGCAGCTCGGAGGCGACGCTGCGATCGATCACGCAGCTGGCCGACAGTTCGCGCCAGACCGTGCTCGCGGCCCAGCCCGAACTGCAGCGCACCCTGGTCGGCACGCGCGAGGCCTCCGAGACCGCAAGACTGGCGATGCAGCGGCTGGCCGACGTGGCCTCGCCCGGCGCTCCGCTGCGCGGCGACCTCG
>Ga0247820_10000516_pt1 | contig 20537 bp, 19 predicted proteins | sample 13C_Glucose_Day1_2_FD_192480 | JGI IMG/M metagenome (GOLD analysis project Ga0247820, IMG submission 192480) | Soil microbial communities from agricultural site in Penn Yan, New York, United States - 13C_Glucose_Day14 | ecosystem: Environmental > Terrestrial > Soil > Agricultural land | place...
GGTCGTCTCTCGGGTCACTCGTCGCCACCCCAGCGCGCGAGCTGCTGGCGCACGGTGTCGGCGAAGCGCCGCACGTCGGCTGCGTTGCGAAGCTGGTGTGCGGTCCATTCCGGCGTCCGTGCCGGCTGCTTGACGAGCCGCGCCTGGATCGCGGCGCCGGCGAGCGTGAGCTCGACGACCGACTGCCCCTTGAGCTCGAAACCCGCGCCGCGCTCCGCGAGCCGCAGGTCGCGCAGCTGCTTCTTCAGCTGCACCAGCGCGTGCGCCGCGTCGAACGGCGGCGGTGCGAACATGCCCTCTTCACTCATGCCGAAACTCCCTGTCAAGCCAACCAACGCTTGCGGCGCCTGTAGCTCTTCACGTCGCGGAAATTCTTGCGGTCGCCGCCGCCCATGCCGAGGTAGAACTCCTTCACGTCCTCGTTCTCTCGCAGGGCCTTCGCCTCGCCGTCCATCACGATGCGGCCGTTCTCGAGGATGTAGCCGTAGTCGGCGTAGCGCAGCGCCATGTTGGTGTTCTGCTCGGCCAGCAGGAACGTGACGCCTTCCTTGGTGTTGAGGTCCTTCACGATCTCGAACACCTCCTCGACGATCTGCGGGGCCAGGCCCATCGATGGCTCGTCGAGCAGCACCATCTTCGGGTTGGCCATCAGCGCGCGGCCGATGGCGCACATCTGCTGCTCGCCGCCGGAGGTGTAGGCGGCCTGCGAGCCGCGGCGCGTCTTCAGGCGCGGGAAGTACGCGTAGACCTTGTCCAGCGTGCGGGCCACCTCGGCCTTGCCTTCGCGGCGGGTGTAGGCGCCGGTGAGCAGGTTCTCCTCGATCGTGAGGTGGGCGAAGCAGCGCCTGCCCTCCATCACCTGAACGACGCCGCGATTGACCATGTCCGCCGTGGTGAGCTTCTCGATGCGCTCGCCGCGCAGCTCGATGCTGCCCTTGGTGACCTCGCCGCGCTCGCCGGCGAGCAGGTTGCTCACGGCGCGCAGGGTGGTCGTCTTGCCCGCGCCGTTGCCGCCGAGCAGTGCGACGACACGGCCCTCGGGCACCTGCAGCGACACGCCCTTGAGCACGAGGATCACGTGGTTGTAGATGACCTCGATGCCGTTGACGTTGAGAAGAACATTGCTCATGGGGTGCCTTCGACTCTTTGAAGCGCCGCACGCGGCGCTTCAAAGAGGGCCCGCGGCGGGCCCTGTTCAGCGACCTACGCTTGACAATCCGCCGGTGAGCGTGGCGTGATCTTCTTTTCGGCCGCGTATTTCGCGGCCGACGCCTTGACCATCGGCTTCAGGACCGATTCGTCAGCCTGGTACCAGTCGGACGTGAAGGCCCACTTGCTGCCGTCCCAGGTGTGGATGCGCGCATAGGCCGGGCCCATGTGATCGACGCAACTGGTGGACACGGGCCGCATCACTTCGTTGAAGCCCAAGGCCTCGAGCTTCTTCTGGTCGAGCGCCAGGTTCTCCAGGCCCCAGCGTACCTGCTCGCCCGTCATCACCTTGCCCTTGCCGTACCGCTCCTGCGCCCGCTTGATGCCTTCGATGCCGAGCATCGCGCTCATCGCCCCGCGCATGTAGAGCACCGATCCGACCTCTTCCTTGGGGCCGGTGCCCTGGCCCTTGCCATGCACGGCCTCGAGGATGTCCTTCGTGATCTTCGCGTTCGGATGTGCGCCGTGCTGCATGGCCAGGCCGTGGTACCCCTTGGCACCCTCGCCGACGTCCTTGACGTCCGGCTCGGCCGCGGCCCACCACACGCCGTACATCTTGTCGCGCGGATAGCCGGTGGCCACGGCTTCCTTGAGGGCGACCGAGTTCATCACGCCCCAGCCCCAGAGGAACACGTAGTCCGGCCGGTTCTGGCGGATCTGCAGCCAAGTCGCCTTCTGCTCGACGCCCGGGTGCGTCACAGGCAGCAGCTGCACTTCGAACCCATGCATCTTGGCTCGCTCCTGCAGCATCGGAATCGGTTCCTTGCCGTAGGGACTGTCGTGGTAGACGAGCGCGATCTTCTTGCCTTTGAGCTTGTCCCAGCCGCCCTCCTGCTTGGCGATGTGCTGGACGAGCACGTCGGCGGCCACCCAGTAATGGCCGGCCAGCGGGAAATTCCACGGGAAGACCGTGCCATCCTGCGAGTCGCTGCGGCCGTAGCCCGCGGTGATGATGGGGATCTTGTCCTGCGGCGCCTTCTCCGTCACGGCGAACGTGATGCCGGTGGACAGCGTCTGCACGAGCGATGCCCCGCCGTACTTGCCTTTCAACCGCTCGTAGCACTCGACGCCCTTGGCGGTGTCGTACTGCGTGTCGCATTCCTCCCAGACGATCTTGACGCCGTTGAGGCCGCCTTTGGCATTGACGAACTTCAGGTAGTCGACATAGCCGTTCGCCCAGGGCGTGCCGTTGGGCGCGTAGGCGCCGGTCCGGTAGGACAGCACGGGGATGTACTGATCCTTGGCCTGAGCGAAGGCCGGGCCGCTGGTCAGCGCCGCGCCGCCGACGGCGATCGCCGCTGCGATTGCGAGTGACTTGAATTTCATCTGCTTGTCTCCTTGGGAGCGATGTGCACTTTCCGTGCGGGTGACCGTCGTTGTCGGAACCTCAATGGGGGAAGGGCCACAGTCGCAGCTTTTCCTTGCCGGTCGACCAAAGGCGGGCGATGCCGTGCGGCTCGACGATGAGGAAGAACACGATCAGTGCGCCGAAGATCATGATGGTGACGTGCGACACGAAGGCCGTGTCCAGGCGCAGGCCGACCGCCGTGCCCAGGGCAGGCAGCGCCTGGTCGAGGAAGATCGGCAGCAGCACGATGAAGGCCGCGCCGAAGAAGCTGCCCATGATCGAGCCCAGGCCGCCGATGATGATCATGAACAGCAGCTGGAACGAGCGGTCGATCGAGAAGGCCGCCGGCTCCCATGAGCCGAGGTAGATGAAGCCCCACAGGGCACCGGCGACGCCGACGACGAACGAGCTGACGGCAAATGCGGTCAGCTTGGCGTACACCGGCCGGATGCCGATCACAGCGGCGGCCACGTCCATGTCCCGGATCGCCATCCACTCGCGTCCGATGGCGCTGCGCACGAGGTTCTTGACGAGGAGCGCGAACACCACCACGACCGTGAGCGTGAACAGGTACTTCTGCACCGGCGACTCGATCGGCAGGCCGAAGACCGAGAGATTTCTCACGCCCACCGAGCCCGACGGCGCGTCGTTGGTGAACCACGTGATGCGCAGGAAGGCCCAGTCGACGAAGAACTGGGCGGCCAGCGTCGCCACCGCGAGGTAAAGCCCCTTGATGCGCAGGCTCGGGATGCCGAACACCACGCCCACCGCGGTGGCGCACAGGCCGCCAAGCAGCACGGCCGCCAGCATCGGCATGCCGTCCACGCGGATGAAGAAGTTGTAGGCCGCATAGGCGCCCACTGCCATGAAGGCGCCTGTGCCCAGGGAGATCTGCCCGCAGTAGCCCACCAGCACGTTCAGCCCGAGCGCGGCCAGCGAGAGGATGAGGAAAGGAATGAGGATGGCGCGCAGGTAGTACTGGTCCGCCACCAGCGGTACGACGACGAAGGCCACCGCGAGCAGCGCGACGATTGCGATGCGGTCCTGGGCGATCGGAAAGATCTGCAGGTCGGCGCGGTAGCTGGTCTTGAACTGGCCGTTTTCGCGGTAGAGCATGTGGTTCTCCTTCTGTGCTCAGACGCGGTCGATGATCTTCTCGCCGAACAGCCCCTGCGGTCGAACGAGCAGGAAGACCAGCGCCAGTGCATAGGCGAACCAGATCTCGATGCCGCCGCCGAAGTACTTCCCGAGGTACACCTCGGACAGCTTCTCGCCCACGCCGATGATCAACCCGCCGATGATGGCCCCGGGCACCGACGTGAGCCCGCCGAGGATGACCACCGGCAGCGCCTTCAGCGCCACGAGCGACAGAGAGAACTGCACCCCCAGCTTGCTGCCCCAGATGATGCCGGCCACCAGCGCCACGAAGCCGGCCACGCTCCACACGATGACCCAGATGCGGTTCAGCGGGATGCCGATCGACTGCGCCGCCTGGTGGTCGTCGGCCACCGCGCGCAGTGCGCGGCCGGTGCCGGTCTTCTGGAAGAAGAGCGTGAGCAGCGCGACGAGCGCGGCGGCGATCAGCGCGGCGTAGAGATCCTCCTTGTTGACGAGCACGCCGCCCTGGAACGTGCTCTCCATCAGGAAGATCGGATCCTTCGGCAGGCCGACGTCGATCTTGTAGATGTCGCTGCCGAACACCGTCTGGCCGAAGCCGTCGAGGAAGTAGCTGATGCCGAGCGTGGCCATCAGCAGCGTGATGCCCTCCTGGTTCACGAGCTTGCTCAGCGCCAGCCGCTCGATCAGCCAGGCCACGGCGATCATCACCACGAAGGCGAGCGCGAACGCGATGACGTTCGCCAGCACCTTGCTCTCGATGCCCAGGCGCGACGGCAGCCACTCGGAGAAGCGCGCCATCGCGAGCGCCGCGAAAAGCACCATCGCGCCCTGCGCGAAGTTGAAGACGCCGCTGGCCTTGTAGATCAGCACGAAGCCGAGCGCGATGAGCGAATACAGCATGCCCGACATCAGGCCGCCGATCAGGGTCTCGAGGAAGAAGCCCATGGGTCTCTAGTGTGTGGTGCCGAGGTAGGCCTTGATGACTTCGGGGTTCGCGCGCACCTCGTCGGGCGTGCCGTCGCCGATCTTCTTGCCGTAGTCGAGCACGACCACGCGGTCGGAGATGTCCATCACCACGCCCATGTCGTGCTCGATCAGCACGATGGTGGTGCCGAACTCGTCGTTGACGTCGAGGATGAAGCGGCACATGTCCTGCTTCTCCTCCACGTTCATGCCGGCCATCGGCTCGTCCAGCAGCAGCACCTGCGGCTCCATCGCGAGCGCGCGGCCGAGGTCGACGCGCTTCTGCAGGCCGTAGGGCAGGCGACCCACCGGCGTCTTGCGCCAGGCCTGGATCTCCAGGAAATCGATGATGCGCTCCACCACCGCGCGGTGTTCGTTCTCCTCGCGCTCGGCCGGCCCGATGCGCAGCGCCTGCCACAGCAGGTTGCGCTTCATGCGCAGGTTGCGCCCCGTCATGATGTTGTCGAGCACGCTCATGCCCTTGAACAGCGCCAGGCTCTGGAACGTGCGCGCCACGCCCATCTTGGCCACCTGGCGCGAGTTCATGTGCTTGAAGGTCTTGCCGCGGAACGTGATGGCACCCTGCTGCGGCTGGTAGACGCCGTTGATGCAGTTGAGCATCGAGCTCTTGCCGGCGCCGTTGGGGCCGATGATGGCGCGCACCTCGTGCTCGCGCACGTCGAAGCTGATGTCGGTGAGCGCCTTCACGCCGCCGAACCGCAGCGAGATGTTCTGCACGTCGAGGATGACCTCGCCGATCTTGCGGTGCGGCATGCCCGCGCCGGCGAGCGCTTTCAGGGTGACGCTGCCTTCCATCAAGCGGCCCTCCGGGCATGGCTGAAGGTCTTCGCGTCCGCGATCTTCAGGTCGGCCGCCACCATGCCGCTGCGCCCGTCCTCGAACTTCACCTGCGTCTCGATGTACTGGTGGTCCAGCCCGCCGTACAGCGCGTCCACCAGCACGCGGTACTTCTCGCCGATGTGCCCGCGGCGGACCTTGTTGGTGCGCGTGAGCTCCCCGTCGTCTGCGTCGAGCTCCTTGTGCAGCAGCAGGAAGCGGCTCACCTGGCTGCCGGACAGCCGCTCGTCGGCGGCGAGGTCGGCGTTCACCTTCTCCACGCAGTCGCCGATGAGTTGGTAGACCTCGGGCTTCTGCGCGAGGTCGGTGTAGCCGGCGTACGGCAGGTTGCGCCGCTCGGCCCAGTTGCCTACCGCGCTGAAGTCGATGTTCACGAACACGCACACGCGCTCGCGCCGGTCGCCGAAGGCCACGGCCTCCTTGATGTACGGGAAGAACTTGAGCTTGTTCTCGATGTACTTGGGCGCGAACATGGCGCCGTCGGCCATGCGGCCCACGTCCTTGGCGCGGTCGATGATCTTCAGGTGCCCCCCGGCTTCGATGAAGCCGGCGTCGCCGGTGTGGTACCAGCCGTCGGCATCCAGCACCTCGGCGGTGGCGGCCGGATTCTTGTAGTAGCCCTTGAGCAGGCCCGCCGAGCGCACGAGGATCTCGCCGCTGTCGGCCAGCTTGATCTCCACGCCGTCGATCGGCACGCCCACCGTGTCGGCGCGCACCTCGTTGTCCGGCTGCAGGCAGACGAACACGGCCGTCTCGGTGGAGCCGTAGAGCTGCTTCAGGTTGATGCCGAGGGAGCGGTAGAACGTGAACAGGTCCGGCCCGATCGCCTCGCCCGCGGTGTAGGCCACGCGCACGCGCGAGAGCCCGAGCGAGTTGCGCAGCGGCGCGTAGACGAGGAGGTTGCCGAGCCCGTACAGCAGGCGGTCCGCGAGGCCCACCGCCTTGCCGTCCATGCGCGCCGGCCCGATGCGCCGCGCCACGTCCATGAACCGCTGGTACAGCCACCGCTTGGGCGCGCTCGCGTCCTCCATGCGGATCGTCACGCTCGTGAGCAGCCCCTCGAAGACGCTCGGCGGCGCGAAGTAGTAGGTGGGCCCGATCTCCTTCATGTCGATCGTCACCGTCGCGCTCGACTCCGGGCAGTTCACGACGTAGCCGCACACCAGCCACTGCGCGTAGCTGAAGATGTTCTGCCCGATCCACGCCGGCGGCAGGTAGGCCAGCACTTCCTCGTCGTGCGTGAGCCGGTCGAACGACGCCCCGGCCTGCGCCCGGTCGGTGAGCGTCGCGTGCGTGTGCACCACGCCCTTGGGCTGGCCCGTCGTGCCGGAGGTGAAGAACAGGGCGGCGACGTCCTCGGGGCGGCCGGCGGCGACCGAGTCCGCGAACAGCGTCGGGTTCGCGGCGTCGTGGGCCTGGCCTGCGGCCAGCAGGGCGTCGAGCGCTGCCAGCCCCGGCTCGTTGTAGTTGCGCAAGCCGCGCGGATCGTCGTACCAGATGCTGGCCAACTGCGGACACTGCTCGCGCACCTCGACCAGCTTGTCGACCTGCTCCTGGTCCTCGACGATCGCGAAGGCGACCTCGGCGTTGTTGATGGGGAACGTGAACTCGGTGGCCGCCGCGTCCTGGTACAGCGGCACGGGAATCGCGCCCAGCGACTGGGCGGCGAGCATCGACGCGTACAGGCGAGGGCGGTTGGCGCCGATCACCGCGATGTGCTGTCCGCGACCGAGCCCCGCCGCCGCAAGTCCGCAGGCGAGGTGGCGCACCAACGTCGCCAGCGGCGCCCAGGCGAGCGACTGCCAGATGCCGTATTCCTTCTCCCGCAACGCGGGCGCCTCGGGGCGCTTCGCGGCGTGCTCGAGCAGCAGGCGGGGAAAGGTGGTGGTCACCGGCTCGTCTCCTGACACCCCAGGGCGGGGTTTGTTCCGAGCCGGAATTCTGTTCGGAAGTTTGACGTCAGGTTGTCAGCCTGACGACAATCTAGGGTCTGTACTGCTTGGGACTTTCCCGTAAGCCGCATGCTCAAGAGCCGCCCGTTGCGTGAACGCGTTCGAGGCGCCGGCGCGCGCGAGCTGGCCGGCATCCCCTGGCTCGCCCTGCTGGAAGACGAGCACCGCCGCTACGCGGAGGCGGCCATCGTCGTGGCGCCGGCCGAGCCCGGCGATGTCATCTGCCGCTTCGGGCGGCCGGCCACGTACTGGTTCGGCCTCGTGGACGGCCTGCTGAAGATGAGCAACGACAGTGCCGCGCGCGCGACGATCACCTACGCCGGCCTGCCGCCGGGCGGATGGTTCGGCGAGGGCACGCTGCTCAAGCGCGAGCCGTACCGCTACAACATCGAGGCCCTGCGCCGCAGCACGGTGGCCGGCCTGCCGGTGGAGAGCTTCCATGCGCTGCTCGAGCGCAGCCTGCAATTCAACCGCTTCATCCTGCACCAGCTCAACGAGCGGCTCGGGCAGTTCATCGCCGCGCGCGAGATCGACCTGATGAACGACCCCGACTTCCGCGTCGCGCGCAGCCTCGCCTCGCTGTTCAACCCCGTGCTGTTTCCCGGCGTCGGCGAGCTGCTGCGCATCACGCAGCAGGAGCTGGGCTACCTCGTCGGTTTGTCGAGGCAGCGCGTGAACGAGGCGCTGCAGGCGATCCAGGCGGCCGGCGTGATCCGCATCGAATACGGTGGCGTGCGCGTTCTCAACCTGCAGCGCCTGCGCGAATGGAGGACCGATGACACGAGCTGCTTGGCGGCCGAGGGCGCGCCGTTCAGGCGATGGCGTTCGTGACGCCGGACGCCACGTGCCCCGACGGCACGTGCTCCACCGCGTTCTCGCAATGGCCGGTCTGGTCGTCGAAGAAGAAGTCGGGCTCGAACTCGCGCAGGAACGCACCCTTGGGCAGGCCGCCGAGGAACATCGCCTCGTCGACGTCGATGTGCCAGTCCATCAGCGTGCGGATGGCACGCTCGTGGGCCGGCGCGCTGCGCGCGGTCACCAAGGCGGTGCGCACGCGCATGCCGTCTTCGGTGCTCGCGCGCTGCAACCGCTGCAGCGCTTCCAGCAGCGGCTTGAACGGACCCGGCGCGAGCGGCGTGGCGCACAGGTCGCGCTCGTGGGCCTGGAAGGCGTCGAGCCCGCCGTGTCGGAACACGCGCTCCGCCTCGTCGGAGAACAGCACCGCATCGCCGTCGAACGCGATCCGCACCTCGTTCGGATGCGCGTCCGACGCGCGCGCGGAGTGCGGGTAGACACGCGCGGCCGGCACGCCGGCGTCGAGCGCGGAGCGCACGTCGGGCTCGTTCGCCGAGAGGAAGAGATGGGCGTTCAGCGGCTTCAGGTAGCGCCACGGGTTCTGCCCGCGCGTGAACACGCCGCGCTCGATGCTCAGGCCGTAGTGCTGCGCCGAGCGGAACACGCGCATGCCCGACACCGGGTCGTTGCGCGAAAGGATGACCACTTCGGTGAGCGGCGCCAGCGCGTTGAAGGCGAGCAGCTTGTGCACGAGCGAGAACGCCACGCCGGGCCGCGCCGGCCGGTCGAGCCGCTCGAGCTGGAGCTGCATGTAGGCGCGGTCGTCGCTCGCCTCGAACAGGCGGTTCTCCTCCTCGAAGTCGAAGAGTGCGCGCGAGGAAATGGCGACGACGAGGCGGCCGTCGAGAGAAGCTGGCATGGCGCCGATGATAGAACCCCGCCCCATCGGGAGCGGGGACGCCTACTGCACGAAGCCGATCGGCGACTTGCGCCCGGGCGCTTCGGGCAGATCGCGCATTTCGACCACGAAGCGGCGGTCGAGCTTGGCGTTGCCGAAGGCCGTCATCCACGCGCGCCGCATCTCGCGCGGCGCCAGCTCGCTCATGGCGTCGAGCACCGCCTCGGTCGGCTCGGGGTCGAACCGGCTGCCCCAGTCGTGCGCGCGGCGGATCGACCGGTACAGCCTCGAGGCGATCGTGCGCGCGGCGTCGCGGTCGGGTGCCTGCACCGCGTAGACGCTCATGCGGTTCAGGATCGGCTCGGGGATGGCGCGCTCGTCGTTGGCGGTGGCCACCCAGATGACCTGGCTGGCGTCGATGGCCACTTCGGCGAACTCGTCCGTGAAATTGCCGGCGGTGTCCACCTCCAGCAGGCTGTACAGCGCGCCCATCGGGTCGTAGGCATGCTCGCCGCGCGCCTTGTCGATCTCGTCCACCACCATCACCGGGTTGGCGTACTGGCCGTCCACCAGCGTCTCGAACACCTTGCCGGGGCGCGCGCCCTTCCACTGGCTCGACGCGCCGGACAGCACCCAGCCCGCCGTGAGCGAGCTCATCGAGATGAAGCCGAGGCCCGTGCCCAGCAGCTGCGCGACCTCGCGCGCGAAGTAGGTCTTGCCCACCCCGGGCGGCCCGAGCAGCAGCATGGGCGCGATCTCCAGGGCGTCGCGGCTGTCCTCGCACAGCGCGAGCTGGCGCCGCACGTCGTCCAGCACGTCGTGGAAGTTGGGCAGCTCGTCGTAGAGGTGGTCCATCGCCGGCACGCCGGAGGGCTTCACCTGGAAGCGCTCGGGCCCCTTCTCGATCATCCGCTCGTAGGTGGCCCGCAGCTGCTCGTGCTCCTTGGGCGCCAGCTTGCCGAGGCGGCGCTCGACGTCGCCCACTCGATAGACGCTGCGCATGCGCGCGATCGGCAGGCCGCTCGACGGCACGGTCATCAACTCGGTGTTGGTCGACGCCATACAACCTCCGGGGTGCACTGCCCAAATATACGCAAGCTGCGTGCCCATTGAAACGCTTGAAACCCACCTGATCGAGGCATGCAGCACGCTTGCAACGCGCCAGGGTCACAGTGCGAGCACACCGAGACGCAAAGACCAGGAGCGCACCATGACCCAGACCCTGCAACTGCCGCTGTGGGTTCGTTTCGAGCCCGTGCTGAGGTTCGACGCCGAGGGGCTGCTCGCCTTGGCCGTGCCCTACCGCAGCGAAGGCTTCGCCGATGACCTCGACGACCTGCCCGTGCCCCGCTCCTCGACAACCCAAACGCGCCAGTGCGAAGATGCTGCCCGCCGCCTCGAAAGGGTGGTGGAGATCGCGGCATGAACGTAGCGGAGGCAGCGGCAGCGCGGGTCCTGGTCGTCGACGACGAGCCCGAGCTGCGCGCGCTGCTGGCCGAGTACCTCGGCCGGCAGGGTTTCAGCGTGCGGGCGGCGGCCGACGCCGCCGAAGCGAGGGCACTGGTGGCGCAGGAAGCGCCGCCGATGGCCATCCTCGACATCCACATGCCCGGCGAGAACGGCCTGTCGCTCGCGCGATGGCTGCGCGAGGCGCACCCTCGCACCGGAATCGTGATGCTCACCACCGCCGGCGAGCCGGTCGACCGCATCGTCGGCCTGGAACTCGGCGCCGACGACTACCTTCCCAAGCCGTTCGAGCTGCGCGAGCTGCTGGCCCGCGTGCGCGCGCTGCATCGCCGCATCGGCCTGCAGGCGGCCGCCCTGGCGGCCGTCGCCCCCGCCCCGGCGGCGACGGTGGCCAGCCCGGGCGTGCGCTTCGGAGACCGGCTGCTCGACCTCGAGCAGCGGCGCCTCCTGGCCCCCGACGGCACCGACATCCCGATCACCGCCGCCGAATTCGACCTGCTCGCGCTCTTCGCCCGCCATCCGAACCGGCCGCTGAACCGCGACCAGATCATGGAGCAGGCGCACAACCGCGGCTGGGACGTCTTCGACCGCTCGATCGACCTTCGCGTCATGCGCCTGCGCCGCAAGATCGAGCGCAATCCCGACAAGCCGGAGGTGTTGAAGACCGTCCGCAACGTGGGCTACGTCTTCATTCCCACGGCTTCATGAGCGACGAGACCGGCGAGCGCCTGTTCCGGACGGCCACGGCGCCGGGGGTCGGCGACGACGCCGCGCTGCCCGGCCTCGAGACGCTGCGTGCCGTGCTGGACAGCGTACCTGGCCGCGTCGTCGCGCTGGATACGGCGTTCCGCTACGTGTACGTGAACCGCGAGTTCCTCGACTTCATGGGCCTGGCGGCCGCCGACGTGATCGGCCGCGAAGTGGCGCAGGTGTTCGGCGCCAAGATCTTCGCCACCTACGAGCCGGTGCTCGCGCGGCTGCTCGCCGGCGAGTCGCTGCGCTGGGAGGGCTGGCGCGACTACCCCGACGGCCGCCGCCGCTTCGTGCAGGAGACGCTGCGGCCTTACACCGCGGCTCCCGGCGCCCCGGTGAGCGCCGTCATCGCGTTCAACCGCGACCTCACCGAGCTCAAGCAGCGCGAGGCCGAACTGTCGGCCAAGCTCGAGGAGCTCGAGCACACCCAGGCGCTGAAATCGGCCATCGTCGACAACGCGCTGGCCGCCATCGTCACGGCGGACGAACACGGCCTCGTGGTGGAGTTCAACCCGGCGGCCGAACGGATGTTCGGCATCGCGCGCGAGGCAGCGATCGGCCGCCCGGTGAGCGCCCTGATCATTCCCGATCGCCACCGGGCCGCGCACGATGCCGGCATGGCGCGGCTGAAGGCGGGTGGCGCACCGCGGATCATCGGCAGGCGGCTCGAGATGGAGGCGAAGCGTGCGGACGGCAGCGAGTTTCCCGTCGAGATGGTGCTGGCCCGCACCGAGACCGGCGGTTGCTGCTTCTACAGTGCCTTCCTCGCCGACCTCACCCAGCAGCGCGCCACGGCGGGCGAGATCGAGCGCCAGCGCGAGGCGCTGCGCCAGAGCGAGAAGCTCACCGCGATGGGATCCCTGCTGGCCGGCGTCGCGCACGAGCTGAACAACCCGCTGGCCATCGTGATGGGGCGCGCCACGCTGCTCGAGAGCAAGTGCGAAGACGAGCCGGCGTTGCGCGCCGACGCCGCCCGCATCCGCGAGGCGGCCGAGCGCTGCGCGCGCATCGTCCGCACCTTCCTCAACATGGCGCGCCAGAAGCCGGCCGAGGAACACAACGTGCAGGTCAACGATCTCGTGCGAGGCGCGGTCGACCTGCTCCAGTACGGCCTGCGCAGCGGCGGGCTCTCGCTGGAGCTCGCGCTGGCCGACGGGCTGCCGCCGGTGCTGGCCGACGGCGACCGCCTCGGCCAGATCGTGCTGAACCTCATCGTGAACGCGCAGCAGGCCCTCGCCACCACCTCGCCGCCGCGCCGCATGCGCATCGAAACCGGCATCGAGGCACGCCGGCCCGACCGCTCCCCCCGCGTGTGGCTGCGCGTGGCGGACAACGGCCCCGGCGTGGACGCCGCGCACCGCGAGCGCATCTTCGACCCCTTCTTCACCACCAAGCGCGAGGGCATGGGCACCGGGCTCGGGCTGTCGGTGTCGCGCACCGTGGCCCGCGAGCACGGCGGCGACCTGTCGCTCGAGCAGACGTCGCCGCTCGGCGGGGCGTCGTTCCGGTTGTCCGTGCCGCTCAGCCCCGAGCCGCCCTCCGTGGCGCCGGCGCCCCAGCCGCCGGACGAGGATGCGCCCCACTGGCGGGTGCTCGTCGTGGACGACGAGCCCGACCTGGTCGAGCTGATGCGCGAGGTGCTCGAAGGCGCCGGCTTCGAGGTGGCGGGCGCGGAATCGGGCGCGGTCGCGCTGGAGCTGCTGCGCGAAGCGCGCTTCGATGCCGTGGTGTCGGACCTGCGCATGCCCGACATCGACGGCGCGGCGCTGTGGCGCGAGGTCTGCCGCCTGGATGCGGCGCTCGCCTCGCGCATGGTTTTCATCACCGGCGACACGCTGTCGCCCGCCGCGAGCGACTTCCTGCGCGAGACGGGCTGTGGCGTCGTGGACAAGCCGTTCGCCCCGGCCGAGCTGGTCGCCCGGGTGCGCGCGCTGGTCGCGCGCTGAAAGCGGTCGGCTCAGGCGGGCTGTGCCACTGGCGCTGCTGCATCGATCATCGTGCGGCTGACCACTTCGTACATCGTGGCCCAGGCCTCGCGGGTCGGCGCATCGAAGGCATCGCCCAGGCCCTGCTCCAGCGTCTTCATCAGCGCCGAGCCCACCATGCCGTAGTGCACCGCCTTCACGCTGTAGCCCGCATGGCGTGCCCCGAGCTTCCCCAGCACGGGCATCAGCGCGCCGGGCGAGTCCAGCAGCTTCACCGCCGCGCCGATCATCTGCATCAGCTTCGCACCCTGCGACGCCATGTCGGCGTTGCGGAACAACGAGCGCAACTGAGGCTGCGCCAGGAACAGGTTGTCGTAGAACAAGGCCGCCGCATGGTCGGCGATGGGGGCGATGCGCGCGAAGCTGTTGCGCACGAGGACGATCTGTTGCGGGGTCATGGGGCACTCCTGAAGGGAGACGCCATCGTCGCGGCGGTATGTATCGCGCCGACTTCCATGCCCGCTTCGTTTGTTTCGGGAAGGCCGCGCAGCACGCCGTCCATCAAGCGGCCACCGCGGATCCGGCTCCGCCGGTGGCGCCCCCTTGAGGGGGAAGCGCCGAAGGCGCTACGGGGGTGGGCCTTACTTCACCCAGGTGTTGAGCTGGATGATGGGCAGCAGCACCGCCAGCACGATGAGCATCACCACCACGCCCATCGCGACGATCAGCAGCGGCTCCAGGATCGTGGCGACTGCCAGCGCCCGGCGCTGCACCTCGCTGCCGAGCTGGTTCGCGGCGCGCGCGAGCATCTGCGGCAGCTGGCCCGTCTGCTCGCCCAGGCGCGCGAACATCGAGAGCAGCCCCGGGAAGCGCTTCTTGCCGGCCAGGGCAGAGGCGAGCGGGGCGCCTTCGCGCACTTGCACCAGGGCATCCATCGCATCGACCCGCATCGCCCGGTTGTTCAGCGTCTCGGCAGCGGCCTGAAGCGCCTTCAGGATGGGCACGCCGGCCCCGGCCAGCATGGCCAGCGTGCCGGAGAAGCGGGCGGCGTTGTAGCCGCGCGCGAGCCGCCCGACGAGCGGCAGCGTGAGCCAGGCGGCGTCGAACCGTTCGCGGAACGCCTCCCCGCGCAGGGCCATCATGAGGGCGCCCGCTCCCGCGGCCAGCAGGAGCAAGATCAGCCAGCCCCACGAGCGGACGAAGGCGCTGATGCCGAGCATGGCCGTGGTGAGCATCGGCAGCGCCCGCTTGCTGCTGGAGAACACCGACGCCACCTGCGGCACCACGTAGGTCACGAGGAACACCACGATCACGATGGCGATCAGCGACACGATGGCGGGGTATAGCGTGGCGCCGATCAGCTTGGCGCGCAGCGCCTGGCGCTCCTCGAGGTCGTCGGCCAGGCGCTCGAGCACGGCGCCCAGCGCGCCGCTCTGCTCGCCGGCCGCCACCACGGCGCGGTAGACGTCGTCGAATTCGCGCGGCGCGCCCGCCAGCGCGCGCGCGAACGGCGATCCGGCGTTCACCTCCGAGCGCAGGTGGGCCACGAGCTCGCGCTGGCGCGGATCCTCCGCTTCGTCGGCGAGCGCGGTCAGCGCGCGCTCCAGCGGCAGGCTGGAGCCCACGAGGCCGGCGAGCTGGCGCGTCCAGACGGCGAGCGCCGTGCTGCCGAACACGCGCCGCGTGAAGCGCTTCGTGCCCATCGCGCCCCCGCCCGCCGACACGGGGGTGACATTCAGCGGGACGAGCGCCTGCGCGCGCAGCTGCGAGCGCGCGGCCTTGGCGTTGTCGGCATCGAGCAGCCCGGTGGTGGACTTGCCGGAGGCGTCGAGGGCTTCGAAACGGTAGGCGGGCATGGCGTTAAGGCGGCTCGGCTCAGCGCAAGGTCACTCGCGCGTCACCCGCATCACTTCCTCGGGCGACGTGACCCCTTGCTCGACCAGGCGCTCGCCGTCCTCGCGCATCGAGCGCAGCCCCGCCGCCTCCGCGGCCACGAAGAGCTGGCTCTCGGCCGCACGGCTGTGGATGAGCGAGCGCACCTTGTCGTCGGCCACCATCAGCTCGTACACGCCGGTGCGGCCCTTGTAGCCGCTGTTCATGCAGGCGGCGCAGCCCACCGGGTGGAAGCGGCCGCGGGCATCGGCCTTCTTGCACACGGGGCACAGCTTGCGCACCAGGCGCTGCGCCAGCACGCCCAGCAGCGACGAGCTGAGCAGGTACGGTTCCACGCCCATGTCGATCAGGCGCGTGACGCTCGACGGCGCGTCGTTGGTGTGCACGGTGGCCAGCACCAGGTGGCCGGTGAGCGACGCCTGGATGGCGATCTGCGCGGTCTCGAAGTCGCGGATCTCGCCGATCATGATCACGTCCGGATCCTGGCGCAGGATGGCGCGCAGCGACTTCGCGAACGTGAGGTCGATCTTCGCGTTCACCTGCGTCTGGCCGATGCCCGGCAGCTCGTACTCGATCGGGTCTTCCACGGTCAGCACGTTGGTCGTGCTGGTGTCGATGCGCTGCAGCGAGGCGTACAGCGTCGTCGTCTTGCCCGAGCCCGTGGGCCCGGTCACGAGCACGATGCCGTGCGGCTGGTGCACGAGGCGGTCGAACGTGGAGAGCACGTCGCCGCTCATGCCCAGGCCCTCGAGCGTGAACTTCGATTCGCTCTTGTCCAGCAGGCGCAGCACGGCACGCTCGCCGTGCGCCGACGGCAGCGTGGAAACGCGCACGTCGATGGCGCGGGCGCCGATGCGCAAGGAGATGCGGCCGTCCTGCGGCAGCCGCTTCTCGGCGATATCGAGCTCGGCCATGATCTTCAGCCGCGAGATCAGCGCCGCATGCAGCGCGCGGTTGGGCTGCACCACCTCGCGCAGCGTGCCGTCGATGCGGAACCGCACCGAACTCGAGCGCTCGTACGGCTCGATGTGGATGTCGCTCGCGCCATCCTTGGCCGCCTGCGTGAGCAGCGCGTTGAGCATGCGGATGATCGGCGCGTCGTTGGCCGCCTCGAGCAGGTCTTCCACGGCCGGCAGGTCCTGCATCATGCGAGACAGGTCGGCCGCGCTCTCCACTTCGCCGATCACGGCCGCCGCACTCGATTCGCCGCCGGCATAGACCGAGGCGATGCGCTGGGTCAGGGTGGCGCTCGCCTCGCGCTCGAAGGCCGCGACGTCGTACACGCGCAGCACCTCGGAGAGCGCGGTGGAGGGCGTGGTCTCGCCGCTGTAGAGCGTGAGCTGCGCGCCGTCGTCCTCGAGCAGCAGCGTGTTGGCCTTCGCGAAGCCATAGGGTAGGGGATGGCGTGCGCCCATGAAATGCTCCTGGTCGACAGTGGCTACTTCTTCATGTCGATCGGCGCCGTCTCGCCGAGCGGCGGCGGTACCGTCACCGGCGGCGGGGCATCCGGCGCCCTCATCGGCGGCAGCACGGGCGCCTCGTTCACCGGCAAGAGGAAGCTCGGCTTGGGCTGCGAGGTCTGCTGCAGCGCGCGGATCGCGTCGTAACGATCGATCGTCAGCGCGTCGGCACGCGGCTGGTCGCGGATGACGACCGGGCGCAGGAACACCATCAGGTTGCTCTTGATGCGCGTGCGGCTCTCGCTGCGAAAGAGGTTGCCCACCACCGGGATGCTCCCGAGGCCGGGCACCCGGTCCTCGGAGTCGGTGTACTCGTCCTTCAGCAGGCCGCCGAGCACCATCACCTGGCCGTCGTCGATCACCACCGTGGTCTCGATGCTGCTCTTGTCGGTGGTCGGGCCGGTCGTCGGGGAGATCGCGGTCACCGACGAGTTCTCCTGGTAGATCGTCATGCGGATCGTTCCGCCTTCGCCGATCTGGCTCTTGATGCGCAGCGTGAGGCCGACGTCCTGCCGGTCGATGGTCTGGAACGGGTTCACCGCACCTCCGGCCGTGCCGGTGTTGGTGAAGCTGCCCGTCACGAACGGCACGTTCTGGCCGATCACGATCTTCGCTTCCTCGTTGTCCAGCGCCACCAGGTTTGGCGTGGACAGCACGTTCGCGCCGCCGTTCGTCTCGAGGAAGTGGGCGAGGGCGCCCAGCGTGTAGAAGTCGCCGATCTGCTTCAGCAGGCCGATGTTCAGGCCGCTGGCGATGCCGCCGCTGGACAGCAGCGCTGCAGCGCCGGCCCGCCCTCCCGCCGCCGCAACGGAGAGATCGATGATGTTGTCGGTGCCGGAGCGGAAGTTCGTGCCGGCGCCGGGGATCGTGGAGTCTCCCTTCTTGCCCCAGAGGTTCTGCCACTGGAACCCGAACTCGGCCGCCTTGTTGGCGTCCATCTTCACGATCATCGACTCGACGAAGACCTGGGCGCGGCGGGAGTCGAGCTGTTCGATGGTGGCTCGGATCTGCCGATACAGCGGCTCCGGCGCCGTGATGATGAGGGAGTTGGTGGAGGGATCGGCCTGGATGAAGCCGCCGGTCGACGGCTCCGGCGAGGCGGCCACCGGCGTCGCAGCGGCCGTGGAGGTGCCGCCCGCGGCGGTGCTGCCGAACGAGGTCACGTTGCCCTGCTGCGCGCTCGTGCGCTGCGGCGTGGCGGGTGTCGACGTGGCGCCGCCGCTCGTGCCGGTGCCGCCGGCGAAGGCCGCTCGCAGCACGGTCGCGAGCTTGGTCGCATCCGCGTTCTTCAGGTACACGACCCAGATGTTGCCGCTTGGCCCGCCTTTCTGCGTGGGCTGGTCGAGCTTTTCGATGACCGAGCGCATGTAGGCCAGGCGCGCCGGATTGGCCGCGCGCACGATCAGCGAATTGCTGCGCGGGTCCACCATCACGTTGGCGGATCCGGCCGCGGCCGCCGCCGCCGCGGGCGAGCCGGGCGGGGCCGCGCCGCCCGCGCCGCCGCCTTCTCCGAGTCGCTGCACGAACGGGGCGATGTCGGCGGCCACCGCGTGCCGCAGCGGCACGACGTCGATGTCCGTGGCGCCGGGCTGGTCGAGCGCGGCCACGATCTTCGCGATCCGCTGCAGGTTGTCGGCGTAGTCGGTGATGACGAGCGAGTTGCTGCTCGGGTTGGCGTTGATCGTGTTGTTCGGGCTGATCAGCGGGCGCAGCACCGCCACCAGGTTGTTCGGGTTCTCGTGGTTGAGGCGGAAGATCTGCGTGATCACCTGGTCACCCTGCCGCTGCACCGGCCCCACCGACACGGTGCCCGCCTGCAGCTTCGCGTCCGCCTCGGGCACCACCTTCAGCATGCCGGCGTTGTCCACCACGGTGAAGCCCAGGCCGCGCAGGGCCGCGAGATAGTTGCGATAGGCCTCGGGTACCGTCAGCGCCTGCTCGCTGTAAACCGTGATCTGGCCCTTGACGCGCGGATCCACGAGCAGCGGGCGCTCCAGCATCGCGCCGATCGCGCGCGTCACGGCCTCGATGTCCGCATTCACGAAGTTCAGCGTCACCATCTCCTGCTGAGCGCGCCGCGGCGCCTGCTGGGCGTGCAGCGGATGCGCGGCGAGCACCGCGAGCGCCAGGCCGGTGCAGGCCCAACGCCGGGCGGTTCGGGGGACGTTCGGCTTTTTCATGGTCATCCGATCGATATGACGGACCGCTCGCCCTGGCGGCGGCCGATGATGTTCAGTAGATTGTCGAGTGCCGCCTGGCTGCCCTCCGCAGCCTTCGCTTCGCCCCGGAAGCGCACGCCCGTCGGCGCCCACTGACCTTCGCCGCTCAATTCCAGCGGCCCCTCCAGCGTGCCGAGAGACAGCGTGGAATGGTCGCCGCTGCCCTGGATCGTGAGCCGGTAGCTCCCCAGCTCGGGCAAGGTGGACAACCGCGACGACGCGTCGACGACATCCAGTTCCGCGAGGCCGGTCATGCGCCAGCGGCCCTGCACCGATTCGAGCGTCAGGCCGGGCGTGCTCAGGCGCAGCACGCCGCCGAGCTGCAGGGTGTTCCACGGCGTGCCCAGCGCGGCGAGCCAGGCCGCCGGCCAGCGGCCGGTCCAGCCGCCTTCGGAGGGCTCGAGCGTGGCGGCCATGCGGTTGAAGCCGGGCCGCACGTGCACCACCGTCTCGCCGTTCAGGCAGCACGGCTGCCGCGCCCGCAGCTCGATGCCCGCGCCGCGCCAGCCGAGCGTCCAGGCCAGGCGGCCCGGCAGCGCTGCGGCCTCCCGGCTGCCCGGGCCGCCGGTCAGCACCGGCTGGGCGCTGCCCGACCACACCGTGCCGCGCGGGTCGGTCAGGAGGATCCGTCCGTTCGTGGCGGACGCGACACCGCGCGCCAGCCAGGCGGCAGGGGCGAACACGACGATCGCGGCCAGCGCACCGGCGCCCACGCCCCAGAACGACCAGTGCGACACGGCGTCGCGCGTGCGCTGCCACGCCAGCTCCGCCAGCGTCGACGGCGCGAAGGCGCTCGCGCGCCCGCCGCGCGGCGTCCTGACCATCCAGCCCGCGCCGCGCTTCATCGCGGCCTCGTCATGGCGTGCCCCCGACGGCGACGATCAAGGTGCCGTTGTAGCCCTGGGGCGAACGCGAGAACTGCGCCTGCAGCGGCCGCGCCCGCGCGCCGCTGCGCGCCTCGGAGAGCCAGTCGCGCAGCTGCGCGCCGGTGGCGCCGTTCACCGTGAGCGTGGCCCGCTCGCCGGCCACCACCAGGCGGCCGCGCGCGCCGAGCCGCGCGGTGGCGGCCTGCAGTGCCGCGGTGGACTGCGCGGCGGTGAGCGGCGCGGTGCCGCGCAGCTCGGCGGCTTCGGCGGCCTGACGCTGCATGGTCTGGAGCTGTGCGTCGAGGCGATCGAGCTGCGCCGGCGCCTCGCGCACCGTGCGCAGGGCCGGCTGAACGCCGATCCACCAGACGAGCAGCAGGACGATCGCCGCCCCGGCGAGGCCCGCGGCGCGCCGATCGCGCTCGCTCAAGGCGCGCCATTTGGCGACGAGCGGCGCCTTCCAGGCAGCCGGAGCGGCGGTGCGGGTGGCGTTCAAGACGAGGATCCTTGGGCGCGGCCCAGCACGAGCCGGCCGTCGTTGACCTCCACCGACCAGCCCGCTGGCCGCAGCTTGTTGCGAAAGCCTTCGATCTGCTCGGGCGTCCAGCCGGCCGACGAGAGGGTCAGCCGTCCGTCGGCGTAGCGCAGGTTGTCGACCGGCGGCCGGTTGTCCGGCCAGGCTGCGGCGGCGGCACCCAGCAGGGTTTCGAGGTCAGTCTCGCCGGGGCGTCCCGCCGCCGCGCGCAGCATATCGGTTGCGCGCTGCATCTGCACCGCCGGGTCGATCACCGCGCGCTCCAGCGGGTACGTGG
>Ga0247820_10000518_pt1 | contig 20534 bp, 18 predicted proteins | sample 13C_Glucose_Day1_2_FD_192480 | JGI IMG/M metagenome (GOLD analysis project Ga0247820, IMG submission 192480) | Soil microbial communities from agricultural site in Penn Yan, New York, United States - 13C_Glucose_Day14 | ecosystem: Environmental > Terrestrial > Soil > Agricultural land | place...
GCGCGGTGCGGCGACAGGGCGAAGATCGGCACGTGCGAACGCAGGCGCGACATGATCAGCGGGGTGTAGCCACTTTCGGTGAGGGCAATGATCGCCTTGACGCCGGGGAAGTGGTTGGCGGTGTACATGGCCGCCAGGGCGATGGACTCGTCGCAGCGCTCGAAGGTGGTGTGCAGGCGGTGGCTGGACTTCTGGCTGGTCGGGTGCTTCTCGGCGCCCGAGCAGATACGGGCCATGGCCTGCACGGCTTCGATCGGGTAGCTGCCGGCGGCGCTTTCGGCCGACAGCATCACCGCGTCGGTGTTGTCGAGCACGGCATTGGCCACGTCGGACACTTCGGCGCGGGTCGGCATCGGGTTCTGGATCATCGACTCCATCATCTGGGTCGCCACGATCACTGCCTTGTTGTTGCGGCGGGCGTGCTGGATGATCTTCTTCTGGATGGCGATCAGCTCGGCGTCGCCGATTTCCACGCCCAGGTCGCCACGGGCGACCATGACGGCGTCGGAAGCGAGGATCAGCTGGTCGAGGGTTTCATCGTCGGCCACGGCTTCGGCGCGTTCGATCTTGGCCACCAGCCAGGCGCTGCCGCCGGCTTCGTCACGCAGCTTGCGCGCGTATTCCATGTCGCTGGCGTCACGCGGGAACGACACGGCCAGGTAGTCCAGGTCCATTTCCGCGGCCAGCTTGATGTCGGCCTTGTCTTTCTCGGTCAGGGCCGGCGCGGTCAGGCCGCCACCCTTGCGGTTGATGCCCTTGTGGTCGGACAGCGGGCCACCGATGATCACCACGCAGTGCAGGGCATCGGTGGTGGCGGTTTCGACGCGCATGACCACACGGCCGTCGTCGAGCAGCAGTTCGTCACCGACGCCGCAGTCCTTGACCAGGTCGGGGTAGTCGATGCCGACGATGTCCTGGTTGCCTTCGGTCAGTGGGTGGGCGGTGGAGAAGGTGAACTTGTCACCGACTTTCAGTTCGATGCGCTTGTTGGCGAACTTGGCGATGCGGATCTTCGGACCCTGCAAGTCGCCCAGCAGCGCGACATGGCGGCCGTTCTTGGCGGCGATGTCACGGATCAGGCGGGCGCGGGCCTTGTGCTCGTCCGGGGTGCCGTGGGAGAAGTTCAGGCGTGCCACGTCCAGGCCGGCGAGGATCAGCTGTTCGATCACTTCCGGCGAATTGCTGGCGGGGCCAAGGGTGGCGACGATTTTGGTACGGCGGATGGTCATGCACAGACTCCTATAGTGAAGCGCAGCGAAAGGCTACTCCTCAATTGCGCTGTAGTCATTGTTCCGTTGCACTACCCGCACACGAAGCAGGGTTGCGTTTGAACGGTACGGGTATGCTTGCAAATGGCGGTGAAGATTTGCCGTGAAAGGCCGATACACTGCCCATCAAAGGAGAATTTCCATGCGCACCCTGATCGTTTTGACCATGGCGGCCAGTGTCGTCGGCTGCACCCGCTGGTCCATGGACCACCACTTGAACAATGCCTATCGCGCCTACGACCGTGGCGATTGCGCGAAAGTCATGCTGGAGCTGTCGCAGGTCGACCGCACCAGCCGCGCCCGACCGTTCATCCACCCGGAGGTGTCGCTGCTGCGTGGCCAGTGCCTGGAGCGGCAGAAGCTCTTCGTCGACGCGGCGCAGACCTACCAGTACCTGATCCAGCAGTACCCGCGCAACGAGTACGCCTACCGCGCCCAGGCCCGCCTGCAGACGCTGGAAAAGCTCGGGCACCTGCGCGGCAGCGAGGCGACGGTGGCGAGTCCCGTGAACACTACACCTTGGCGTTAATCCCAATGTGTCGATGATTTCATGTAGTCCGTCCGTCGGACTGGGCTAATCTGTTAGAGAGTCGTAACGTTCATCGCCAGTACCTTGTCTTCCTGGCCCCGGGTACAGGATTTCACTGCGATCATGTTTATCGAGCGACACATACAACGTCATCAGCTGCCTTGCGTGCTCAAGGTGTTCAACCGCTGCACCGACCAGCAGATCGGCTATCTGGGCAACGCCTCGGAAGACGGCCTGATGCTGATCAGCCAGTTGCCGGTGCTGGTGGGGCCGGATTTCGAGCTGCAGCTACGGGTGCCCCTCGCCGGTGGCGGCCTGCAGTTCATCAACCTGACCGCCAGTTGCCTGTGGTGCCGCGAGGATGAGACGCCGGGGCATTTCGATGCCGGCTTCATGCTGCTGCAGGCACCGCAGGAATACGATGAATTCGTTCGCTCCCTGCGCGACTTCTTCAGCTTCAGGCCCATGAACGCCTCCGCCTGAGGCTGGCCCCGCCCTCGTACATGCCGCTAGACTCTGGTCGACCTTGATACAGGAAGACCCCGTGAGCTCCAGCATTTTCTGGCACGACTACGAAACCACCGGCATCAATCCGCGTAGCGACCGCCCGCTGCAGGTGGCCGGCGTGCGCACCGACCTCGACCTCAACGAGATCGAGGCGCCGATCAGCCTCTACTGCCGCCCCTCTGACGATATCTTGCCGCATCCGGCGGCCTGCCTGGTGACTGGCATCACCCCTCGGCAACTGGCCGACCAGGGCCTGTGCGAAGCCGAGTTCATGACCCGGGTGCACGATCAACTGGCTCGCCCCGGCACCTGCGCTGCAGGCTACAACACCTTGCGGTTCGACGATGAGGTCACCCGCTACAGCCTCTACCGCAACTTCTTCGACCCCTACGCCCGGGAATGGCAGGGCGGAAACAGCCGCTGGGACCTGATTGACGTGGTCCGCACCGCCTATGCGCTGCGCCCCGAGGGGATCGTCTGGCCACAGCAGGACGGGCGTACCAGCCTGCGCCTGGAACTGCTGAGCAAGGCCAATGGCATCGACCACGGCCATGCCCACGAGGCGCTTTCCGACGTGCGGGCGACCGTTGCCCTGGCCCGCTTGATCCGCGAGAAACAGCCGCGGTTGTATGACTGGTTGTTCCAGTTGCGCAGCAAGCACAAGGTCATGGAACAGGTTCGGCTGTTGCAACCGCTGGTTCATGTATCCGGGCGTTTCTCGGCCCAGCGCAATTATATCGGCGTGGTACTGCCTTTGGCCTGGCATCCGCGCAACCGCAACGCGCTGATTGTCTGTGACTTGCAACAAGATGCTTCGCCGCTGCTCCATGAAAGTGCAGAGGCATTGCGCCAGCGCCTGTATACGCGGCACGAAGACATGGCCCAGGGCGAACTACCGGTACCGCTGAAGTTGGTGCATATCAACCGCTGCCCGGTATTGGCGCCACTGTCGGTACTGCGCCCGGCCGATCAACAACGCCTGGGGCTCGAGTTGTCGGCATTGCAGGCACGGGCAGAGCAGTTGGCCAATCAGCAGGCCATGTGGGGAGACAAGCTGGACATCATTTATCAGGAAGAAGGCTTTGCCCCCAGCGAAGACCCGGAGCAACAGTTGTATGACGGTTTTCTTGGCGACCGCGACAAGCGCCTGAGCGAACAAGTACGGCGTGTGGATCCGGCGCAATTGGCGCATGGACAATGGATGTTCGATGATCCGCGGCTGCCTGAACTGCTGTTCCGCTATCGCGCGCGAAACTTTTCCGACACCCTTGATGAACAAGACCGCGCACGTTGGCATGCGTTCTGTCAGCAGCGTCTTACAGATCCTACTTACGGTGCGCCTAATACCGTGGCGGACTTCGAGCAGGCATGCCAGAGCAGTTGGGCCGATGCCAGCGAAGCGGGACGGCAGGTGCTGGAGGCCTGGCAAGCCCATGTCCGGCAACTGAAAGTGCAGTACCAGCTTTGAAATGTGCAGATAAACAAAAAACGCCGGCAAGTGCCGGCGTTTTTCATGTTGAAACCAATGCGCCTGATAAGCGAATCAGTCCAGCAGGGTGGCCCAGCTTTCAACGACGTCGCCGCCCCACTTGGCTTTCCACTCTTTCAGGGTCTTGTGGTTGCCACCTTTGGTTTCAATAACCTCGCCGTTGTGCGGGTTCTTGTATTGCTTGACCTTGCGTGCACGCTTGGTGCCGGTGGTCTTGACTGCGCCGCGCGGGGCTTTGCTCAGCTTGCTTTCCGGATCGAGCAGGGCGATCACGTCACGCAGCGACTTGCCGTTTTCGGCCATCAGCTCGCGCAGTTTCTTTTCGAACTCCAGTTCTTTTTGCAGCTTGCCGTCTTGCGACAGGTTGGCCAGGCGGGCTTGAAGTTCCTTGATGGCTTCTTCGGTGGCGCGGTATTCGTTGATCAGGGACATGATGTGTTCCTTAATGCATGTTCAGAGAGAGACAGTGGGGGCAATAATAGACAGGCGAAACTCTCAAGTAAACAAATTAATATTGATCACGCATTTAATAGTAGGCACTGACTGCGCAGTCATTAGGTTAAGAAAAATTTACAATTTGTCTGGGGCGCTGGCTATTTCCCCTTGGGAAGAAGGGAATAGGGCTGTACGACTGGGTCCTTGAGCCAGGTGGCGCGGGGGTGTAGATGCTTACTGCGTTTTTCCCGGCAGGTCGCTAGAATATGCGCCTTTGCGAAGTTCTGGAGTCTCCCTCATGCGCACCTATCGACTGGTGATTGCCTGCCCCGACCGCGTCGGTATCGTGGCAAAAGTCAGTAATTTCCTGGCCCTCTACAATGGCTGGATCAACGAAGCCAGCCACCACTCCGACGAGCAGAGCGGTTGGTTCTTCATGCGCCATGAGATCCGCGCCGAGTCCCTGCCGTTCGGTATCGAGGCTTTCCGCGAGGCGTTCGCTCCGATCGCCGAAGAGTTCTCCATGACCTGGCGGATCACCGACTCGGCGCAGAAGAAGCGCGTGGTGCTGATGGCCAGCCGTGAGTCGCACTGCCTGGCCGACCTGCTGCACCGCTGGCACACCGACGAGCTGGACTGCGAGATTCCCTGCGTGATCTCCAACCACAATGACCTGCGCAGCATGGTCGAGTGGCATGGCATTCCGTTCCACCATGTGCCGGTCGATCCGAAGGACAAGCAGCCGGCATTCGCCGAGGTCTCGCGCCTGGTCGCCGAGTACGGCGCCGACGCCGTGGTGCTGGCGCGCTACATGCAGATCCTGCCGCCGCAGCTGTGCCAGGCATACGCTGAAAAAGTCATCAATATCCACCACAGCTTCCTGCCGTCGTTCGTGGGGGCCAAGCCGTACCACCAGGCGGCGCTGCGCGGCGTGAAGCTGATCGGCGCGACCTGCCACTACGTGACCGAGGAGCTGGACGCCGGCCCGATCATCGAGCAGGACGTGGTGCGTGTCAGCCACGCCGACAGCATCGAGGACATGGTGCGCTTCGGCCGTGACGTGGAGAAGATGGTCCTGGCCCGTGGCCTGCGCTACCACCTGGAAGACCGCGTGCTGGTGCACGGCAACAAGACCGTGGTGTTCAACTGAGTCGAGGGCCCAGGCATGGCAGACCCGCGTGACAAGGCCGGCGCCTCGGCGCCACCCACCTTGGGCGAAGGCTGCCTGGCTCGCTTCGACCCCGAGGCGTTGAGCGATGAGGACGGCACCGAGTTTCCCGGTGCCGCCGAGCTTTGGGGGCGCCTCAACCCGTCTGGCGACGACGCTCCAGTCGCGGATGTGCCAGCAGGTACAGGAGCACCGGCCCACCCGCCAGCAGATAGAAGTAATAGGTAACCGCGCGCCAGATCAGGATCGCCGCGGCCGCCGTCGAACTGCCCACCAGTGGTGATAGCAAGGTCGCCGAGGTCAGCTCCGCCGCGCCGGCACCGCCCGGCAACAGGCTGAACTGCCCGGCACTGAGCGAGAGCATCTGCACCAGGAAACTGGCAATCCACCCCAGGTCCACCCCCAACCCCCGCAATGCCAGATATAGCACGCTGTAGCGCAGGCACCAGTGCGCGCAGGTGAGGATGAACACCAGCGCCAGCGTACGCCGGGGCATGCGCCAGGTATCGGCCAGGGCATGGACAAAGCGCAGCAGCTTGCGTGCCCAGCGTCGTCGGCGTGCTGGCGCCATGCCCAGGCGATGCAACAACCGGCCGTTGCCACGCATCACCCGGCGTCGATAGCGAAGCAGCAGGAAGATCCCCGCAAGTGTGGCACACAGCAGCAGGGCGCTCCCCAGCAGCATCTGCGCCTGGCTGTGGCCAAGGTGGTGGAACAGGGCGTAGGCGGCAATCGACAGCATCGCGCAGAAGAAGAACAGCAGGTCATTCAACTGGTCCATGGCGAACACCGCGCCACTGCGCGATGGCGCGATGCGCTCGCGGGCCAGCAGTGTCATCAGGGTCAACGGGCCACCGCTGCCGCCCGGCGTGGTGCAGATGGCAAACTCGGTAGCCATCACCACGCCCAGGCTGTGCATCCGTCCCACCCGTGCGCCCTGGTCACCCAGCAGCAGGCGCAGACGGGCGGCATTGAGAATCCAGCACAGCAGGATCATGGCCAGCAACAGCAGCAGCAACCCGGGTTCGAAGGCGCGCAGGCGCGGGAGCAGGTCGCTGCCGCCGAACAGGGCGGGTACCAGCCCCGCCAGCAGCAGTGCCAGGGCCAGCCAGCCCAGGCGCTTCATGGGGCGGCCTGGCGCGCCAGCCAGGCCGACTTGGTCAGTGGCTCACGGCCTTGGGCCAGCAACTGGTGCAGGGTGTCGAGCCAGTAATTGCGTGCGCTGGCGTGGCGCATGTCGACCGGGTGCAGGCCCAGGCGCAGGGTGTCGGCTTCGCGCCAGCGGCGGCATTGCCAGTCGCTGACCACCCTCGACAGGCCGCGGCGCCAGGCGCTGCGGGCGCTCCACACCAGTCCTGGGGCATCGAAGGCGGTGAAGTCCGGCAGCCGGTACAAGTGACGTGGGGAGCTGGTATAGCACAGTGGCAACTGTCGCAACGCCTGGCGCGTGCCTTCGCTCATCAGCCAGGCGGGGGCGACGAAGCCTGCCACCGGCCAGCCCTGTCGTTCGAACACTGCCAGCCCGGCTTGCAGGCGCAGCAGGGCGTCTGCCTGGTCCAGCCCATGGAACTCGCCCTCGTGGGTATAGATCCGGCGCATGAAATATTCGCCCGGTCCGCGCGGTGGCGGGCCATCGTCGGCGTGGTAGTAGCCATGCAGGGCCAGCTCGTCGCCCTGGGCCAGGCGCCGCTCGAGCAGGCGGCAGAAGGTGGGTGAACGGGTCAGCGGGTTGCGATGGTGGAAATCCGGTACCACCAGCCAAGTCATCGGCACGCCACCGAGTTCGTCGATGGCCTGGACGAAGGGCTGGTAGTCCGGCCAGGTTTCGGGCGAGATATCGTGCAGCACCAGCATCAGGCTGCGCGTGTCGGCTCGGCCCTCAGCCATGGGCGCGCACCGGCAGCGGGTGGCCGAGCACTGCCTGGTAATGCTGGAGCAGACCGTTGACGACGCTGTCCCAGCTGTAGTGGCGCTCCACGTGGTGACGGGCGTGGCGGCCGAGCTCGCGCACACCGTTGTCGAAGACCTCGCGCACGGCTTCGGCCATGGCCTGGCCATTGTTGGGCGGACACAGGCGGCCGCAGCGTTCGTCGACGATTTCGCTGAATGCGCCGGCGCGCACGGCCACCACGGGCGTGGCGCTGGCCATGGCTTCGAGGATCACCAGGCCGAAGGTTTCCTGGTCGCCGGCGTGCACCAGCAGGTCGGCACTGGCCAGCAGCCGGGCGACCTCCTGGGGCGGGCGGAAGTGGTCGATCACGCTGACGTTGTCCGGCACGCTGGCCGGCATGTTCGAGCCCACCAGCAGCAGGTGGTAGGGCTGGCCGAGTGCGTGCATGCAATCGAGCAGCACCGGCAGGTTCTTTTCCCGTGAGCCGCGGCCGGCGAACACCAGCAGGCGGCTGGTATCGGCGATGCCCAGCTCGGCGCGCAGGCCGGGGTCGTACCTTTCTGGGTTGAACAGCGCCAGGTCCACGCCCAGGCGCTGCACGTGCACGTTCTCCACGCCCAGCCGGCGCAGCTTGTCGGCCATCACCTGGCTGGGTGCCAGGACCCGGTCGAAATGCCCGTATAGCTTGCTGACATAGGCCTCGACATTGGGGGTGAACCAGTTGCCCATGCGATTGCTCACCAGCAAGGGCAGGTCGGAGTGATAGAAGCCTATTACCGGGACATCGAGCTTGCGCCGCGCTTCAAGGGCCGCCCAGGCGGTGAGGTAGGGGTCGCCGACCTCGATCAGGTCGGGCTGCAGGCGGCGCAGTTCCTTGCACCAGGGCGCCAGGCGCACCGGGAAGCGGTAGCCGTTGCCGAAGGGCAGGGGCGGGGCAGGCACGTGGTAGACACCGTCGACCTGGCTGGCATTGGCACCGGGAATCAACAGGCTGTGGCGAACGCCGGGCATGGCGTCGAGGCGGCGGTGTTTGGCATCAAGATAGGTCCGCACGCCGCCGCTGGCCGGGGCGTAGAACATGGTGATGTCGGCGATGTGCACGATCAGCATCCCTCCGGGATCGTCCTCGGGTGTGTCATTCGGCGGTAATGATCCGGCGATGACGCGCCTGAGGGTTGACCTACCTGAAGGATAGTTTGTTCGATCGCCGAGGGTGGAGTACGGGTGAATGGCGTTGCGCCCTTCGCGGGCAAGCCCGCTCCCACAGGGCCGGCAGAGATCCTGTGGGAGCGGGCTTGCCCGCGAATCAGGCGACGCGTTTGCTCAGGTCAGATGCGGAAGCTGCCGACCAGTTGCTTGAGGCGACCGGCCTGCTGTTCGAGGTCCGAGCAGGCGCGCAGGGTGGCCTGCAGGTTCTCGACGCCTTCCTGGTTGAGCATGTTGATCTCGTTGATGTCCATGTTGATCGAGTCGACCACGGCGGTCTGCTCTTCGGTGGCGGTGGCCACCGACTGGTTCATGCCGTCGATCTCGCCGATGCGCTGGGTGACGCTGCCCAGGCGTTCGCCGGCCTGGTTGGCGATGTCCATGCTGTCCTGGCTGTGGCGCTGGCTCTGGCCCATGGTGTCGACCGACTCGCGGGCGCCGACCTGCAGCTCCTCGATCATCTTCTGTACCTGCTGCGCCGACTCCTGGGTGCGGTGCGCCAGGTTGCGCACCTCGTCGGCGACCACGGCGAAGCCACGCCCGGCCTCACCGGCGCGGGCGGCCTCGATGGCGGCGTTGAGGGCAAGCAGGTTGGTCTGCTGGGAAATGCTGGTGATCACCTCGAGGATCTGGCCGATGTTGACGGTCTTGTTGTTCAGCGTCTCGATATGCTCGCTGGAGGTGACGATCAGGTCCGACAGGCGGTTCATCGCATCGATGTTGCGCTGCACCACCTGCTGGCCTTCCTCGGCCAGCAGCCGCGCCGAGCTGGCATGCTGCGAGGCCTGGGCGGCGTTGCCGGCAATCTCCTGGGCAGCGGCGCCGAGCTGGTTGATTGCGGCGGCGACACTGTTGGTGCGGTTGGACTGCTCGTCGGAGTTGCTCATCGACGAGTTCGAGGCGCTGATCACCCGCAGTGCCACTTCGTTGACCTGCTCGGTGGCCGAGGACACTTCGCGGATCGAACCGTGGATGCGCTCGACGAAGCGGTTGAAGGCGGTACCGAGGATACCGAACTCGTCGTGGTTGTGGATTTCCAGGCGGCGGGTCAGGTCGCCTTCACCCTCGGCGATGTTCGACATGGCGCGGGTCATGGTGTGCAGCGGCTGCATCAGCACGCGGATCAGCAGGCCGAGCAGGGCGATGATGATCACCACTGCCACCAGCGTGGCGATCACCGCCGAAGTGCGGAAGGTGCTGAGCATCGAGAAGGCCTTGTCCTTGTCCACCGACAGGCCGATGTACCAGTTGGCCGAAGGCAGGCCCTTGACCGGAGTGAAGGTCAGCAGGCGGGTTTCGCCGTTGAGCGTCACTTCGGTCAGGTTGCTGGACAGCCTCGGCGTGTTCTGCGGGAACAGGTCCGACAGCGTCTTCATCACCAGGTTCTTGTCCGGGTGCACCAGGATCTTGCCCTGGTCGTTGACCAGGAAGGCGTAGCCCATGCCGCCGAAGTTCAGCGAGTTGATGATCTGCACCAGGCCGTCCAGGGCCAGGTCGCCGCCGACCACGCCGACCGAACGCGAGGCGGTGCTGATGATCGAGATGACCAGCTCGTTGGTGGCCATGTCAATGTAGGGTTCGGTGAGGATCGGGCCGTTGGCGTTCAGGCCGTCCTTGTACCAGGGGCGCACGCGCGGGTCGTAGCCGTCAGGCATCTTGGTGTCCGGGCGCACGGTGAAGGTGCCGTCGGGCTGGCCCAGGTAGATGGTCTGGAAGCTCGAGGTCAGCGCGTTCTGGCCCAGCAGGGTGCCGGTGTTCTGTGGGTACTGGGCAATGTTCTGGGCGACGTTCTCGACCAGCTTGATGCGCCCTTCGAACAGGTTGCGGATATTGGTGGAGGTGGACTCGCCCATCTCAGCCAGGTAGTTCTCCAGGTCTTCGCGAATGGCGTTACGCTGGAGGTAATCGTTGTACAGGGTGAATAGGCTGAAGGCGAGTATCACGATCAGTGATGCCGCCAGAAGAATCTTGTGGCTGAAACGAAGGCTTTTATTCATAACGTGATCGTGTCCGCTAAGGTTTTTTATCGGGTCGTTCGCACAAAGCACGGCTGGAAAACAGTGCAACAATTCCCGTGGGTCCTTTTCGGGTTGTTACTGTCTTTCTGGGTAGAATCATTTTGAAATATCGGCTGTCACGCGGCGGAACTTGAGCAGGGGATGAAAGAAGATGTCAGATTCCTTACGAATGGTAGTAGGAGCGGGTCCTGATGGTCAGCCGGTATTCCAGTCCATGCGCCTGGCCAACCGGCATGGCCTGGTGGCCGGGGCAACCGGCACCGGCAAGACGGTCACCCTGCAACACCTGGCCGAGCTGTTCAGCGATGCCGGGGTCGCGGTATTCGCCGCGGATGTGAAGGGCGACCTGTGCGGCCTCGGCGCGGCCGGGGCGCCCCAGGGCAAGGTGGCCGAGCGGATCGCCGGCATGCCCTGGCTGAACCACAAGCCCCAGGCTTATCCGGTAAGTCTTTGGGATATCGCGGGGCAATCGGGGCATCCCTTGCGCACCACCCTGAGCGAAATGGGACCGTTGCTGCTGGGCAATCTGCTGGAGCTCACCGACAGCCAGCAGGCCGCCTTGTATGCGGCGTTCAAGGTGGCTGACCGCGAAGGCCTGCTGCTGCTCGACCTGAAAGACCTCAAGGCTCTGCTCGCGCACCTGAAGGACAATCCCCAGCTGCTGGGCGAGGACAGCGCCTTGATGACCAGCGCCTCCACGCAGGCCTTGCTGCGCCGCCTGGCGACCCTGGAGCAGCAGGGCGCCGAGGCGCTGTTCGGCGAGCCGGCGCTGCAACTGGAGGACCTGCTGCGCCCCGAAGGCGATGGTCGCGGGCGTATCCATCTGCTCGATGCCAGCCGCCTGGTGCATGACGCGCCCAAGGTCTATGCAACCTTCCTGCTGTGGCTGCTGGCCGAACTGTTCGAGCAACTGCCGGAGCGTGGCGATGCCGACAAGCCGGTGCTGGCGCTGTTCTTCGACGAAGCGCACCTGCTGTTCAACGGCACGCCCAAGGCGTTGCAGGACCGTCTGGAGCAGGTGGTGCGGCTGATCCGCTCCAAGGGTGTGGGGGTATATTTCGTCACCCAGTCACCAGGCGACCTGCCGGATGCGGTGCTGGCCCAGCTCGGGCTGCGCATCCAGCATGGCTTGCGGGCATTCACCGCCAAGGAGCAGAAGTCGCTGCGCGCCGTGGCCGATGGTTTCCGCCCCAATCCGGCGTTCGACAGCCTGGCGGTGTTGACCGAACTGGGCATTGGTGAGGCGCTGGTCGGGACGTTGGAAGAGAAGGGCACGCCGGCCATGGTCCAGCGGGTGCTGATCGCGCCACCACAGTCGCGGATCGGGCCGTTGAGCGCAGTCGAGCGGCAGGCCCTGATCGCGGCATCGCCGCTGGCCGGGCGCTATGACAAGCCGGTGGACCGTGAGTCGGCCTATGAAATGCTTACCCAGCGCAAGGGCGAGCCGGTGGAGCCGGCGCCCCAGGCCAAGGCCGATGAGGACAGCTTCGCCGACAAGGCCGGTGAGTTCCTGCAGAGCGCGGCGGGGCAGGCCATCAAGTCGGCGGTGCGCCAGGCGGCCAACCAATTGGGGCGGCAGCTGGTGCGTGGGTTGATGGGGTCGTTGTTGGGGGGCAGGAAGCGTTGAGTTTCCTGTACCGACCTCTTCGCGGGTAAACCCGCTCCCACAGGGATATCCCACTGCCCTGTGGGAGCGGGTTTACCCGCGAAGAAATACCCACGAAAAAGGCGCCCGAGGGCGCCTTCTTCTATTGCCGTACCACTCAGCCAATGGCCTTGGTGGCTAGCCAGAACAGGCCGGCGGCCAGGCCCATCGTTGCCGGCAGGGTGAGCACCCAGGCCAGCAGGATGGTCTTCACGGTGCCGCCCTGCAGGCCGCTCTTGTTGGCGACCATGGTACCGGCGACACCTGACGACAGCACGTGGGTGGTGGACACCGGCAGGCTGAACACGTTGGCCATGCCGATGGCGCAGGCCGCGGTGATCTGTGCCGACATGCCCTGGGCATAGGTCATGCCCTGCTTGCCGATCTTCTCGCCAACGGTCAGCACCACGCGCTTCCAGCCGACCATGGTGCCCAGGCCCAGGGCCAGGGCGACGGCGACGATCACCCAGAATGGTGCGTACTCGGTGGTGGCTGTCAGGTCCTTGCGCAGTTTCTCCAGGTCGGCCTTTTCACGGGCCTGCAGGCCCGGCAGTTTGCCGACCTTCTTCGCCGTGTCGTCCAGGCACAGCAGGTAGCGACGCACTTCGACGCGCTTCTCGGCGCTCAGGGCGCGGTAGTCGGTCACCCCGGCGAGCGACGATTGCAGCGCGGTGATGGTCGGCTCGGTCTGTTGCGGATTGCAGCTGAACTGTTCCGGCAGATCGCTTGCCTGCGCCTTGCCCAGCGCCAGGAACTCGCCCAGGGTCGCGGCGTTGCGCTGGTAGAACTGGCTCAGGTGCAGGGTGGCGTCGCGGGTGCGCTCGATCTGGTAGGTGGTGCTGTTCAGGTCGAGGACGAACTTGGCCGGGACGATGCCGATCAGCACCAGCATGATCAGGCCGATGCCCTTCTGGCCATCGTTGGAGCCGTGCACGAAGCTCACGCCCATGGCCGAGATCACCAGCACCAGGCGGTTCCAGAACGGCGGGTGCTTCTTGTCGTCGAGCTTGCGGCGCTGGTCCGGGGTCTTGTGCATCTTCGACAGCGGACGCCACCATTTCAGGCCGATCAGCAGCAGGGCGGCGACAGCGAAGCCGGCCATGGGCGAGAGCACCAGGGACATGCCGATGTCGATCGCCTTCTGCCAGTTGACGCCGTCGCCCAGCGGAATGTCGCTGATCAGGGCGTTGGCCAGGCCGACGCCGAGGATCGAGCCGATCAGGGTGTGCGAGCTGGAGGCCGGGATACCGAAGTACCAGGTGCCCAGGTTCCAGGTGATGGCCGCGGCCAGCAGCGAGAAGACCATGGCCAGGCCGTGGCCGGTGTTCACATTGATCAGCAGTTCGACCGGCAGCAGGTGGACGATGGCATAGGCCACCCCGACACCACCGAGCAGAACCCCGAGGAAGTTGAACACACCGGAGAAGAACACGGCCAGGTGCGGTGGCATGGCCTTGGTATAGATGACAGTGGCTACCGCGTTGGCGGTGTCATGAAAGCCATTGATGAACTCGAATGCGAGCACGAAGGTCAGAGCGAGCGTCAGGCTCACGATAACCCAGGCATCCAGTCCGCTGAATAAATCGATCATGAAGGTTGTCTGGCGGTCTTAGGGGGGGCGGATTATGCCAGAAAACCATGGCAATCGATGCACCCGCCACTGACCGATGGCAGGGGAATGACGACCCCGCACCTGCATGGCGCAGGTGAGCTTTCGCGCAAAAACGTCGTAAAAAATCGATAAATTTCAGAAAAATCAGCGATTTGAGACGATTTTCGTAGAGAGCCCGCAATTTAAACGCTTGTATGAAATTTGTGTGATTCCATTTCATATCGAGCATTTTCACCCAGGATGCCTTGCCGCAACCGTTGCTCGATAGCGGCGCCATGACATCGTGTGACTTCACTCGCCGTCGCTGCGCAGTTCCTTTTCGATCTTCTCGATTTCCTGGGCGAAGGCCTGGTCGAGAATGCTGGCGCGTTTACGCCAGGGTTTGCGTTCCGGGTCGGGTTGTGCGGCATAGGTGGTGACTTCACCACCGTAAACATCCTTGTAACGTTCGGCCTGGCGCTCGAGTTCCGCGCGCAGTTCTTCTTTCGTCACAGTAATACCTGAATAGGTTGAAGTTGGGCGTCAGCCGCTAAATACACACGCAGGATGTGGAAATTCAGCAACGCGAACACATCGTTGCACTGCAAGGACAGAGTGTGGGAGGGCGACCTGCGGCGCACCACACGACAAGCCACTGCTCAGGCAGCGGGCAGGCGTCAGGAAGGCAACGAAAGTTTGTCGATTGGATCCGTTATACAGCGCAGACAATCAACATGAGCCGATTATAGCAATCGGCAATTCGAAGGCTATCGTTCTTTACCCGCCATTGACAATAGTCCTGAAGTTATTCTTTGCGGACAGAGGGTTTGTCCGAGCGGACTGCTGAAAGTTCAAGTTGTTGTGGTAGGCAAGTTTGCCGATGGGTGTCGGAAATGAAAACGGCCTCGCTGGGAGGCGAGGCCGTTGCCTGGGACTTCTACGGTGGGTACCTGACCAGTCTCTCCAAAGAAGCCACATGTGGCAGGGGAAAGGTATAAGCAAAAGTGTCAGCGGTCAATTGCGATTATCGGCCGTTCGTTCGATAATCGAACGAGGTAGCGATTTTTTTGAGGCATGTCCATGAGCGAAGAAACCAGCGGCCCGCCAGCGAACGAGCCCGCGCGCAATACCAGCCCCACCCTGGCACCGCCGATCGTGGCGTCCGCGGCCAAGCGCATCCAGGCCTTCACCGGCGATCCGGATTTCATGACCTCCCTGGCTCGTGGCCTTGCGGTGATCCAGGCGTTCCAGGAGCGCAAGCGACACCTGACCATTGCCCAGATCAGCCACCGCACGGAAATTCCCCGGGCGGCGGTACGGCGTTGTCTGCATACGCTGATGAAGCTTGGCTACGCGACCACCGACGGGCGAACCTATTCGCTGTTGCCCAAGGTGCTGACCCTTGGCCATGCCTACCTGTCGTCCACGCCGTTGGCGGTATCGGCCCAGCCCTACCTCGACCGGATCAGCGACCAGCTCCACGAGGCGGCCAACATGGCCACGCTGGAGGGCGACGACATCCTTTATATAGCGCGCTCGGCCACGGTCGAGCGGTTGATCTCGGTCGACCTGTCGGTCGGTGGGCGGCTCCCGGCCTATTGCACGTCGATGGGCCGCATCCTGCTGGCGGCGCTGGACGACGCCAGCCTGCACGAATATCTGGAGCGGGCGGACCTCAAGGCGCGGACCAGCCGTACCCTGCACGATCCGGCATCGCTGTTCGCCTGCATCCAGCAAGTGCGCGAGCAGGGCTGGTGCGTGGTTGATCAGGAACTGGAGCAGGGCCTGCGTTCGATTGCCGTGCCGATCTATGACGCCTCGGGGCAGGTGCTGGCGGCGTTGAACGTGAGTACCCATGTCGGTCGGGTCAGCCGTGGGGAACTGGAGCAGCGTTTCCTGCCGATCCTGCTGGCGGCCAGCCAGGACCTGTGTCACCAGTTGTTTGGCTGATCCGCACAGACGCTCCTCATTCCTGCGCACAATCCTGTGGCACCTGCTTCGCCGGTGTTCGCGGCTGAAGCCGCTCCCACGGGATTCCCACTGTCTCAGACGTTGTGCAGTACTTGTGGGAGTGGAGTTTGCACATGACAGTTGCTCGCACAGGAACCGGGCGCTTTGTGTTCGATAAACGCACAGTGTCGTTCCCGACGAATTGCGCCGCCCAGGCCTGCTGATTAATGTCTGTCGCACGAGTCGGCTTCGCCGACCGGACAATAACAACAGGCCCGAGGGCATCCCCATGAAGACCATCCCTTCGCTGTCGCGGCCGCACCCGCGCGCAGTGCTGCTGCACGCCGGCTGATCCAGTTCGCCGTATCCACCGTTTGCTGTTCCTGCGCATCAGCGATGCGCGGTAGCCTGCCTGTGCCCAACTCCCGGATAACAACAATGAACAAGCCACAATCCGCTGTCGGCAACTGCCTCGATGTCCAGTCCCTCATCAACGACCAACCGCTGTCGCGCTATCAATGGCGGGTGGTGATCCTGTGCTTCCTGATCGTCTTCCTCGATGGCCTGGACACCGCCGCCATGGGCTTCATTGCCCCGGCGCTGTCCCAGGAGTGGGGCATCGACCGCGCCAGTCTCGGCCCGGTGATGAGCGCCGCGCTGATCGGCATGGTCTTCGGCGCCCTCGGCTCCGGCCCGCTGGCCGACCGCTTCGGGCGCAAGGGCGTGCTGGTGGGCGCGGTGCTGGTGTTCGGCGGGTTCAGCCTGGCCTCGGCCTACGCGACCAATGTCGAGCAACTGCTGGTATTGCGCTTTCTGACCGGCCTGGGCCTGGGGGCGGGCATGCCCAATGCCACCACCTTGCTCTCCGAGTACACCCCGGAGCGGCTCAAGTCGCTGCTGGTGACCAGCATGTTCTGTGGCTTCAACCTGGGCATGGCCGGGGGCGGTTTCATCTCGGCCAAGCTGATCCCGGCCTACGGCTGGCACAGCCTGCTGGTGATCGGCGGGGTGCTGCCGTTGCTGCTGGCACTGGTGCTGCTGGTCTGGCTGCCGGAGTCGGCGCGGTTCCTGGTGGTGCGCAACCGTGGCACCGAGAAGGTGCGCCGGACCCTGGCGCCGATTGCTCCGGCGCTGGTGGCACAGGCCGCGAGCTTCAGTGTGCCGGAGCAGAAGGCGGTGGCGGCGCGCAACGTGTTCGCGGTGATCTTCTCGGGTACCTATGGCCTGGGCACCGTGCTGCTGTGGCTGACCTATTTCATGGGCCTGGTGATCGTCTACCTGCTGACCAGCTGGCTGCCGACCCTGATGCGTGACAGCGGCGCGAGCATGGAGCAGGCCGCCTTCATCGGCGCGTTGTTCCAGTTCGGCGGCGTGCTCAGCGCGGTGGCCGTGGGGTGGGCGATGGACCGCTTCAACCCGCACAAGGTGATCGGCGTCTTCTACCTGCTGGCGGGTGTGTTCGCCTATGCCGTGGGGCAGAGCCTGGGCAACATCACCTTGCTGGCCACGCTGGTGCTGGTCGCCGGCATGTGCGTGAACGGCGCGCAATCGGCCATGCCGTCGTTGGCGGCGCGGTTCTACCCAACCCAGGGGCGCGCCACCGGGGTATCGTGGATGCTCGGGATCGGTCGCTTCGGCGCGATTCTCGGTGCCTGGAGCGGGGCGACGCTGCTGGGTCTGGGGTGGACCTTCGAGCAGGTGCTGACCGCGTTGCTGGTGCCAGCGGCGCTGGCCACCATCGGCGTAGTGGTGAAGGGGCTGGTGAGCCACGCCGACGCGACCTGAGGCGATAGGTACGCGTTAGATAGTAGAGTAACAAATGGTTCGATAATCGCACAAAAGTGCGATTATCGGATTGTTACCATCCCGACAGCCGCCGTAATCTGGGCCCATCGCAGCGACGCAATGGCCCGCTGCTCACTGACTCGACTCGACCTGACCAGGAGTCTCTAATGGCAGCAATCCTCTCGCTTCACGAGGCCGTGAAGCAGTTCATCCAGGATGGCGACAGCGTCGCCCTCGAAGGCTTCACCCACCTGATTCCGACGGCGGCCGGTCACGAGATCATCCGCCAGGGCAAGCGCGACCTGACCTTGGTGCGCATGACCCCGGACCTGATCTACGACCAGCTGATCGGTGCCGGCTGCGCGCGCAAGCTGATCTTCTCCTGGGGCGGCAACCCCGGCGTTGGTTCGCTGCATCGCCTGCGCGACGCGGTGGAGAAGCAGTGGCCGCACGCCATCGAGATCGAGGAACACAGCCACGCCGACCTGGCCAACGCCTATGTCGCCGGCGCCTCCGGCCTGCCGTTCGCGGTGCTGCGGGCTTACGCCGGCTCCGACCTGCCGAAGGTCAACCCGCTGATCAAGAGCGTCACCTGCCCGTTCACCGGCGAGGTGCTTGCCGCCGTGCCGTCGGTGCGCCCGGACGTCACCGTGATCCATGCGCAGAAGGCCGACCGCAAGGGCAACGTGCTGCTGTGGGGCATCCTCGGCGTGCAGAAGGAGGCGGCCCTGGCGGCCAAGCGCTGCATCGTCACCGTCGAGGAGATCGTCGATGACCTGAATGCGCCGATGAATGCCTGTGTGCTGCCGACCTGGGCGCTCAGCGCGGTGTGCCTGGTGCCCGGCGGCGCCCACCCGTCCTACGCCCACGGCTACTACGAGCGCGACAACCGCTTCTACCAGGCCTGGGACCCGATCGCCCGCAACCGCGAGTCGTTCACCGCCTGGATCGATACCTTTATCCATGGCACCCGGGACTTCACCGAATTCCAGGCCAAGCTGGCCAGCACCGCGGAGGCCGCGCAATGAGCTACTCCACTTCCGAAATGATGACCGTCGCGGCGGCCCGTCGCCTGCGCAACGGTGCCGTGTGCTTCGTCGGCATCGGCCTGCCGTCCAAGGCCGCCAACCTGGCACGCCTGACCTCGTCGCCTGATGTCGTGCTGATCTACGAGTCCGGCCCGATCGGCGCCAAGCCTAGCGTGCTGCCGCTGTCCATCGGTGACGGCGAGTTGGCCGAAACCGCCGACACCGTGGTACCGACCGGCGAGATCTTCCGCTACTGGCTGCAGGGCGGGCGCATCGACGTCGGCTTCCTCGGCGCGGCCCAGGTCGACCGCTTCGGCAACATCAACACCACGGTGGTCGGCGACTACCACGCGCCGAAGACTCGCCTGCCGGGTGCCGGCGGTGCACCGGAGATCGCCGGTTCCGCCAAGCAGGTGTTGATCATCCTCAAGCAGTCGCCGCGCGCCTTCGTCGACAAGCTCGACTTCATCACCTCGGTCGGCCACGGCGAAGGCGGCGACTCGCGCAAGCGCCTGGGCCTGCCCGGCGAGGGGCCGGTCGGCATCATCACCGACCTGTGCATCTTGGAGCCGGAAGCGGGTACCCATGAATTCGTGGTCACATCGATCCACCCGGGCGTGACCCGCGAGCAGATCGTTGCCGCCACCGGGTGGGCGATCCGCTTCGCCGACGACGTGCAGCAGACTGCGGCACCCAGCGATGTCGAGCTGTCCGCCCTGCGCGACCTCGAAGCGCGCACCGCCGCCGCCCATGGCCAGACGGCAGGAGAAGCCTGATGCGTGACGTCTTTATCTGCGACGCCATCCGCACCCCCATTGGCCGCTTCGGCGGCGCCTTGGCCAGTGTGCGCGCCGACGACCTGGCGGCGGTGCCGCTCAAGGCGCTGGTCGAGCGCAATCGGCAGGTGCAGTGGGGGCTGCTCGACGAAGTGTTCCTTGGTTGCGCCAACCAGGCCGGCGAGGACAACCGCAACGTGGCGCGCATGGCGCTGCTGTTGGCCGGCCTGCCGCAAAGCATTCCCGGCGTGACCCTCAACCGTCTGTGTGCTTCGGGCATGGACGCCATCGGCACCGCCTTTCGTGCCATCGCCAGTGGCGAGATGGAACTGGCCATTGCCGGTGGCGTCGAGTCGATGTCCCGCGCGCCGTTCGTGATGGGCAAGGCCGAGAGCGGCTACTCGCGCAATATGAAGCTCGAGGACACCACCATCGGCTGGCGCTTCGTCAACCCGTTGATGAAGGCGCAGCATGGCGTGGACTCGATGCCCGAGACCGCCGACAACGTCGCTGACGACTACCAGGTGTCGCGCGCCGATCAGGACGTCTTTGCCCTGCGCAGCCAGCAGAAGGCCGCCGCCGCGCAGGCTGCCGGTTACTTCGCCGAAGAGATCGTGCCGGTGCGTATCGCCCACAAGAAAGGCGAGACGGTGGTCGAGCAGGATGAGCATCTGCGCCCGGACACCACGCTGGAGGCGCTGAACAGGCTCAAACCGGTCAATGGCCCTGACAAGACGGTTACCGCAGGCAATGCCTCGGGCGTCAACGATGGCGCCGCTGCATTGATCCTGGCCTCGGCCGAGGCGGTGAAAAAGCATGGCCTGACGCCACGCGCCCGGGTGCTGGGCATGGCCAGTGCCGGCGTGGCGCCACGGGTGATGGGTATCGGCCCGGTGCCGGCGGTGCGCAAGCTGACCGAGCGGCTGGGTGTGGCGGTGGCAGATTTCGATGTCATCGAGCTCAACGAGGCGTTTGCCAGCCAGGGGCTGGCGGTGCTGCGCGAGCTGGGCTTGGCGGACGATGCGCCGCAGGTCAATCCCAACGGCGGTGCGATCGCCCTGGGGCACCCGCTGGGGATGAGCGGGGCGCGCCTGGTGCTGACGGCGTTGCATCAGCTGGAGAGGAGCGGTGGGCGCAAGGGGTTGGCGACCATGTGCGTGGGCGTCGGTCAGGGCCTGGCGTTGGCCATCGAGCGGGTCTGAAGTTGGACTCGCCCCCTGTAGGAGCGGCCTTGTGCCGCGAAAGGGC
>Ga0247820_10000520_pt1 | contig 20487 bp, 14 predicted proteins | sample 13C_Glucose_Day1_2_FD_192480 | JGI IMG/M metagenome (GOLD analysis project Ga0247820, IMG submission 192480) | Soil microbial communities from agricultural site in Penn Yan, New York, United States - 13C_Glucose_Day14 | ecosystem: Environmental > Terrestrial > Soil > Agricultural land | place...
CACCGGCCCCGACCGCGCCGTCCCCCGCTTCCCCGGCCGCCCGGCCCGCCGCCTTCCCGGCGGACGCGCGCCCGGTGGCCGCCTTCCGTGCGGCAGCCTTCTTCGCGGGTGTCCTCTTCGTCGAGGTCTTCCTGGCCGGTGCCTTCCCCGGCGGCGGCGTGGACGCGGGTGTCTCGTCGTGGGGCGCGGCCTCGCCGGCCGGCGCCGTCTTCCGCGTCCGCTTCGCCGCGGCCGGCTTCTTCACGGCCGGGTTCGCCGTCGCGGGGTCCGGGTCCGCCGGATGCCCGCCGGATGCCGCCCGCGGCGCCGCGCTCCGCGCGGATCCCTGCCCGGCGCCACCGGCGGAAGCCGTTCCGGGTGTGCCGGACCGCGCCGAGTGCTGTACGGCGGTCTTCTTCGCCACCATGGCCGCGGCCCCTTCACATATTGAGATCTTGTACGCGAATCGTGCTGGGACGATAAATCGACTCGCGTCCCGCGGCAACGGGGCACACCGCCCGATTCCTCGCCCCGCGGACACCGCGCGGCGAACCTGCCTGCGTTGTGCCCAGCTCCCCGCCGGGTATGCCACCGGGGCCGAGGTACCCGAACGCGAGTCCACACAGGGGGCCATCCGGGTCATGTCCGGACATAAAGGGGTCAACGGAAATCCGGTCGGCCGCCGTCCCCGCCGCGCCGTACACTGGGCGGAGCGAAAAGCGTGGATGGGGACGAGTAGCGGCGTACGCGGCCGAGAGCGACCCGGGGACGGTGTGAGCCCGGGGGCGAGCGCGACGTGAAGATCACCCCGGAGCCGCCGGAGGAAAGCCGCGGCAGCGGCGAGTAGAACCGGCATCGCGACCCCAATGAGGGGGCTCACCGGAGCACACGACGCACCGGGGGGCCAAGGAGGGTGGTACCGCGGGAGCGCGCCGAAGACGGCGCAGGGATCGACACAGCTCTCGTCCCTCCGGACGGAAGGCAGCAAGTCCGCCGGAGGAAGCCCGCTGATGACAACGCCGACGTACCGCCAGGTACCCGCCCAGGTCGACCTGCCCGCCCTCGAGCACGCCGTGCTCGAGTTCTGGCGCGAGCAGAAGATCTTCGCCAAGAGCCTGGAGCAGTCCGAGGGCCGCCCCGAATGGGTGTTCTACGAGGGCCCGCCCACCGCCAACGGCATGCCCGGCGCCCACCACATCGAGGCCCGCGTCTTCAAGGACGTCTTCCCCCGCTTCCGCACCATGCGCGGCTACCACGTGGCCCGCAAGGCGGGCTGGGACTGCCACGGCCTCCCGGTGGAGCTGGCCGTCGAGAAGGAGCTGGGCTTCTCCGGCAAGCAGGACATCGAGGCGTACGGCATCGCCGAGTTCAACGCCAGGTGCCGCGAGTCGGTGACCCGGCACACCGACGCCTTCGAAGAGCTCACCACCCGGATGGGCTACTGGGCCGACCTCCAGGACCCGTACCGGACGATGGACCCCGAGTACATCGAGTCCGTCTGGTGGTCGCTGAAGGAGATCTTCGGCAAGGGCCTGCTGGTCCAGGACCACCGCGTCGCCCCCTGGTGCCCCCGCTGCGGCACCGGCCTGTCCGACCACGAGCTGGCGCAGGGCTACGAGACGGTCGTCGACCCGTCCGTCTATGTCCGCTTCCCGCTCACCTCCGGCCCGCTGGCCGGCGAGGCCGCGCTGCTGGTGTGGACGACCACCCCGTGGACCCTGGTCTCCAACACGGCGGTCGCCGCGCACCCCGAGGTCACCTACGTCGTCGCCACCGACGGCCGGGAGAAGATCGTCGTCGCCGAGCCGCTCGTCGCCAAGGCGCTCGGCGAGGGCTGGGAGACCACCGGCCAGTCCTTCACCGGCGCGGAGATGGAGCGCTGGACGTACCGGCGGCCGTTCGAGCTGGTGGAGTTCCCCGCCGAGGCCCACTACGTGGTGAACGCCGAGTACGTCACCACCGAGGACGGCACGGGTCTGGTCCACCAGTCCCCCGCCTTCGGTGAGGACGACCTCAAGGTCTGCCGCTCCTACGGCCTGCCCGTCGTCAACCCGGTCCGCCCCGACGGCACCTTCGAGGAGGACGTGCCCCTGGTCGGCGGCGTCTTCTTCAAGAAGGCCGACGAGAAGCTCACCGCCGACCTCGACGCGCGCGGCCTGCTCTTCCGGCACGTCCCGTACGAGCACAGCTACCCGCACTGCTGGCGCTGCCACACGGCGCTGCTGTACTACGCGCAGCCGTCCTGGTACATCCGCACCACCGCGGTCAAGGACCGTCTGCTCGAGGAGAACGAGAACACCAACTGGTTCCCCGACACGGTCAAGCACGGCCGCTACGGCGACTGGCTGAACAACAACATCGACTGGGCGCTGTCCCGCAACCGCTACTGGGGCACCCCGCTGCCGATCTGGCGCTGCGAGGACGACCACCTCACCTGCGTCGGCTCGCTCACCGAGCTGACCGAGCTGACCGGGTCCGACCAGTCGGGCCTCGACCCGCACCGCCCGTACATCGACGAGGTCACCTTCGCCTGCCCGCAGGACGGCTGCGGCCGCACGGCCACCCGTGTGCCCGAGGTCATCGACGCCTGGTACGACTCGGGTTCGATGCCGTTCGCGCAGTGGGGCTACCCGTACAAGAACAAGGAGCTCTTCGAGGCCCGCTACCCGGCGCAGTTCATCTGCGAGGCCATCGACCAGACCCGCGGCTGGTTCTACACGCTGATGGCGGTCGGCACCCTGGTCTTCGACAAGTCGTCGTACGAGAACGTGGTCTGCCTCGGCCACATCCTCGCCGAGGACGGCCGCAAGATGTCCAAGCACCTGGGCAACATCCTGCAGCCGATCCCGCTGATGGACCAGCACGGCGCGGACGCGGTGCGCTGGTTCATGGCGGCCGGCGGCTCCCCGTGGGCGGCCCGCAGGGTGGGCCACGGCACCATCCAGGAGGTCGTCCGCAAGACGCTGCTGACGTACTGGAACACGGTCGCCTTCCAGGCCCTGTACGCCCGCACCTCGGACTGGGCGCCGAGCGCGGCCGACCCGGCCCCGGCCGACCGTCCGGTGCTCGACCGCTGGCTCCTGTCCGAACTGCACGCGCTCACCGACCAGGTGACCCGGGCACTGGACTCCTACGACACCCAGCGCGCCGGCAAGCTGCTCTCCGCGTTCGTCGACGACCTGTCCAACTGGTACGTCCGCCGCTCGCGCCGCCGCTTCTGGCAGGGCGACAAGGCCGCGCTGCGCACCCTGCACGAGGTCGTGGAGACGGTGACCAAGCTGATGGCGCCGCTCACCCCGTTCATCACCGAGCGGGTCTGGCAGGACCTGATCGTCCCGGTCACCCCGGGCGCCCCGGAGTCGGTGCACCTGTCCTCCTGGCCGGAGGCGGACCTGTCCGCGATCGACCCGGAGCTGTCGAAGCAGATGGTGCTGGTCCGCCGGCTCGTGGAGCTGGGCCGCGCCACGCGCGCGGAGTCGGGGGTGAAGACCCGCCAGCCGCTGAGGCGCGCGCTGATCGCCGCGGGCGGCTTCGGCACCCTCGACGCCGAACTGCACGCGCAGATCACGGAGGAGCTGAACGTCGAGTCGCTGGCGTCGCTGTCCGAGGTGGGCGGTTCGCTGGTGGACACCACGGCGAAGGCCAACTTCCGCGCGCTCGGCAAGCGGTTCGGCAAGCGCGTCCAGGACGTGGCGAAGGCGATCGCGAACACGGACGCCGCCGCGCTGTCCCTGGCACTGCGCGAGGGCACGGCCTCGGTGGAGGTCGACGGCGAGACGATCACCCTCGCCCCGGACGAGGTGATCGTCACGGAGACCCCGCGCGAGGGCTGGTCGGTGGCGTCCGACGCCGGTGCGACGGTCGCCCTGGACCTGGAGATCACCGAGGAGCTGCGCCGCGCGGGCCTGGCCCGTGACGCGATCCGGCTGATCCAGGAGGCCCGCAAGAACAGCGGCCTCGACGTGGCCGACCGGATCGCCCTGCGCTGGACCGCCACCGACCCGGCGGCCATCGCGGCCCTGGCGGAACACGCGGAACTGATCGCCGACGAGGTACTGGCGACGGACTTCGCCCAGGGCGAGGCGGACGACTCGTACGGCGTCCCGTTCTCGGACGAGGGACTGTCCCTGACGTTCCGCCTGCGCAAGGCGTAGGGCACGGGGCCGGGAGGCCCTTCCCCGCACGAAGGCCCGGGTCCGCCAAGACGCTTGGCGGACCCGGGCCTTCGGCGTCGCGGGCGCCGGACATCACACCCAGGTGCGAACAAGAAGCGCATATACCGTGAACACGCGTAGCGAAAGGGCGGGGCCCCGGGTTGGTGAACCCGGGGCCCCGCCCTGAACGCTGCCGACCGCTACGCCGTACTCATGGCCACAGGGCCGTCAGTTGTCGTCCTCGTCGATGAGGAACCCGCGCATCGGCGAGGGCGCCTGCCCCATCGGGGACGGCCCCTGCGGACGCACCGGCGCCATCGGCTGGGTCATCGCCGGCTGCATCTGCTGCTGGCCGCCGTAGGACGGACCGGACGGGCCGCCGGGACCGCCACCCATGCCCTGGTTGCCGCCGTAGGACGGCGCACCGGCACCGGCCGGAGCCATCGAGGGCGCCGGGGACGGCGGCAGCGACGGAGCGGCGCTCGCGGGCTGGCGCGGCGGGGCGAGCGAGTCGTCCGCCTGGGTCTCCAGCTGACGCAGCTGCGACTCCAGGTAGGACTTCAGCCGCGTGCGGTACTCGCGCTCGAAGCCGCGCAGGTCCTCGACCTTGCGCTCCAGCGTGGCGCGGGCGGACTCCAGGGAGCCCATCGCGACGCGGTGCTTCTCCTGCGCGTCCCGCTCCAGGGCGTCGGCCTTGGCACGGGCGTCGCGCTCGAGACCCTCGGCACGCGAACGCGCCTCGCCCACGATCTTGTTGGCCTCGGAACGGGCCTCCGCGATCGCCTGGTCGGCGGTCTGCTGGGCCAGCGACAGAACGCGCGCGGCGCTGTCGCCACCGGGACCGCCCTGACCGGGGCCGCCCATCGGGCCACCCTGACCGGGACCGCCCATGGGGCCGCCCATCGGACCGCCCATCGGGCCGCCGGGGCCCATCTGCCCCTGCATCGGGCCGCCCTGGCCCATCGGGCCGGGACCCTGACCCATCGGCCCGGGACCCTGGCCCATGGGGCCGGGACCCTGCGGGCCGCCCTGTCCGCCGGGGCCGGCGGGCAGCTGGGGAGCACCGCTCGGCAGCTGGGGCGGGCCACCCATGGGGCCACCCATCTGCTGCTGCGGCGGGCCCGATATGCCGGCGGGCACCGGAGCGCCGGGACCTCGCATGCCCTGCTGGGGCATCCCCTGCTGGGGCATGCCCTGGGGCGGTCCCTGCTGTTGCTGCTGGTCCTGTGGCTCAGGAGGCTTGCGCATGTTCTGCTGGTTCTGGGCGGCGGCGCGCGTGGCCGCGGCCAGCTTGGCGCGCAGGTCCTCGTTCTCGCGCAGCAGGCGCGTCAGTTCGGCTTCGACCTCGTCGAGGAAGGCATCGACCTCGTCCTCGTCATAGCCTTCTCGGAGGCGGACGGTCGTGAACTGCTTGTTCCGCACGTCCTCGGGGGTCAACGGCATCTCTTCACCTCAACGTAGTCATCGGCAGTCGGCAAGACCGTATCGTCCACAGTCACCTCGCGAGATTGCCCACGATCGAGATCAGGATGTAGACGATGATCATCAGGACGAAGAAGGACAGGTCGAGCGCCACGCCCCCGAGACGCAGCGGCGGGATGAACCGCCGCAGAAGCTTCAGCGGTGGATCGGTGACAGTGTAGGTGGCCTCCAGGACGACCACCATCGCCTTGCCGGGTTGCCACGAGCGGGCGAACTGGAACACGTAATCCATGACCAAACGGAAGATCAGCACGATGAGGAACACCATCAGCGCGATGTAGATCACCTGCGCGAACACGCTCATGGTCTGTTTTTCCCTCTCCCCTGTACCGCTCTTGATCCGGTCCTGCGTCTCAGCTCTGGTTGAAGAACCCGCCCTCTGCGATGCGGGCCTTGTCCTCCGCCGTGACATCGACGTTAGCAGGAGACAGCAGGAACACCTTCTGCGTCACCCGCTCGATGCTGCCGTGGAGACCGAACACCAGACCGGCCGCAAAGTCGACAAGTCGCTTCGCGTCCGTGTCGTCCATCTCGGTCAGATTCATGATCACCGGAGTGCCCTCACGGAAGTGTTCCCCGATGGTACGGGCCTCGTTGTAGGTCCGGGGGTGAAGCGTGGTGATCCGGTAAGGCTCTCGTTCCGACACGACCTTGGGCATGATCACCGGTGCGTTCTTCTCCAGGCTGGCGCGTTCTTGTGTGATGGATGCCACGGGCGCGATGCGCGCCGGGCGCGGCGATTCCGCGGGGAGCGAAGCGGCTCGGGCGACCGGCTCGCGCGGCGCGGGAGGATGTGCGACTCGTACCTCTTCGTCCCTTTGGGACTGATGTGATCCGTGTGACTGGTGCGGCGGCTCGTGCCGCCGGTGGTCCCGCTCGGGCTCCGGGTCGAGTTCGGGTTCGAAGTCGTCGTCTGGGTCGAATCCGCGGCCGTCGTACCCGTCGTCCTCCACGAGGCCGAGGTAGACCGCCATCTTGCGCATCGCGCCGGCCATGCTCCTAGTCCTCCGCTCTGTGGTGGATCCGCTGACGACCGCCAAGTGCCCGCGATCCACTAGGTCTTTATGTCCGCTGTTCGGCGGAACTGACCATATTTTCTGCTGTGGTCCGACTTCCTGGCGACGTTACCCGAGCCTGGGGCGGACTCCGAGTACCGCACTGCCGACGCGCACATGTGTCGCTCCGGCGGCCACGGCCTGTTCGAGGTCCGCACTCATGCCTGCCGAGACCATGTTCGCAGTCGGATGGGTCCGGCGCAGGTCGGTCGACAAATCCATCAACCGCCCGAACGCCGCCTGTTCGCGCCCCGCGTACTCGCCGGTCAGCGGGGCTACGGTCATCAGCCCGCCCAGCCGCAGCCCCTCGGAGCGCGCGATCAGCCCGGCCAACTCCGCGACGCCGCCGGGCGCCACGCCTCCGCGCTCGCCCCTGCCGCCCTCGCCGGCGTCGAGCGCCACCTGGATCAGACAGCCGATCTCGCGGCCGGCCCGCACGGCCTCCTTGGAGAGGGCCGTCACCAGCCGGGAACGGTCGACGGACTGCACGAAGTCGGCGTAACCGACCACCGAACGGACCTTGTTGGTCTGAAGCTGACCGACGAAGTGCCAGGTGAGCGGCAGATCCGCGCATGCGGCGGCCTTGGGGGCGGCGTCCTGGTCGCGGTTCTCGGCGACATGGCGCACCCCGAGTTCCGCCAGGGCGCGCACGTCGTCCGCGGGGTAGGTCTTGGTGACCACGACGAGGGTGACCTCCTCGCGCGCGCGTCCTGCGGCGGCGCACGCGGCGGCGATCCGCTCCTCCACTCTCGCCAGGTTCGCGGCGAGTTCGTCCTTACGGTCCGTCATGCCCCATCAGTCCAGCCACACATAGCCCGCGAGCCGCCCGGTGGTGCGGTCGCGGCGGTACGAGAAGTGATCCGCCGACTCCAGCGTGCACACCGGCGACTGCTGCCGGTCGCGCACCCCCAGCCGTTCCAGCTGCGCCCGCACGCCCGCGCCCACGTCGACCGACGGGGAGCCCCAGCCGGTCTCGGCGTGCGCCGCCGGCTCGACGGCGGCCACCTCGGCGCGCATCGTCTCCGGCACCTCGTAGCAACGGCCGCAGACGGCGGGCCCGGTACGGGCGACGATCCTGGCCGGGTCGGCGCCGAGCCCGGTCATGGCCCGTACGGCGGCCGGGACCACCCCGGCCACCAGCCCGGGCCGGCCCGCGTGGGCCGCGGCGACGACCCCGGCGACGGGGTCGGCGAGCAGCACCGGCACGCAGTCGGCGGTGAGCACGGCGAGGGCGAGCCCGCGCCGCGCGGTGACGATCGCGTCCACCTCGGGGACCGGTTCACCGCCCCAGGGTTCGTCGACGACGACCGCGTCGGCCCCGTGCACCTGGTTCATCCAGACCACCCGGGCCGGGTCCACGCCGAGCGACCTGGCGGCGAGTTCGCGGTTGGCGCGTACGGCGCCGGGCTCGTCGCCGACGGCTCCGCCGAGGTTGAGCTCCGCATAAGGAGCGGCGCTCACCCCGCCCCACCGGTCGGTGAAGGCGAAGTGCGCGCCGCTCACGCTCTCGCGCTGTCCTATCACTTCAGGAAGTCCGGTACGTCCAGTTCCTCGGCCGCGCTGTCGTAGGTCCGCGACGGCGGGACCGGGGGCTGGGGGGCCGGGATGTCACGCACGGGCTCCGGCGCCACCGGCTCCGGGTCCTCCTTCGGCGTGACGCTGCCGAGCGAGCCGAAGGACGGACGGCTCTCCGGCTGGCGGGCCGGGGCGGGCTCCTCGCGCTTGGCCGAGGAGGAGCCGAGGACGTTGTCCCGCTTGGAGGGCGGCTGGCCGCCGTCGAAGCCGGCGGCGATCACGGTGACCCGCACCTCGTCGCCGAGGGCGTCGTCGATCACCGCGCCGAAGATGATGTTGGCCTCGGGGTGGGCGGCCTCGCTGACCAGCTGGGCGGCCTCGTTGATCTCGAACAGACCGAGGTCGGAACCGCCGGAGATGGAGAGCAGCACGCCGCGGGCGCCGTCGATGGAGGCTTCGAGCAGCGGCGAGGAGATGGCCATCTCGGCCGCCGCCACCGCGCGGTCGTCGCCGCGGGCGGAACCGATGCCCATGAGGGCCGAACCGGCCTCGGACATGACCGACTTGACGTCGGCGAAGTCCAGGTTGATCAGGCCGGGCGTGGTGATGAGGTCGGTGATGCCCTGCACACCGGAGAGCAGCACCTGGTCCGCCGACTTGAAGGCGTCGAGAACCGAGACCTGGCGGTCCGAGATGGACAGCAGCCGGTCGTTCGGGATCACGATGAGGGTGTCGACCTCTTCGCGGAGCTCGGCGATGCCGTCCTCGGCCTGGTTGGCGCGGCGCCGGCCCTCGAAGGTGAACGGGCGGGTGACCACGCCGATGGTGAGGGCGCCGAGCGAGCGGGCGATGTTGGCCACCACGGGCGCGCCGCCGGTGCCGGTGCCGCCGCCCTCGCCGGCCGTGACGAAGACCATGTCGGCCCCCTTGAGGACCTCCTCGATCTCCTCGCGGTGGTCCTCGGCGGCCTTGCGGCCGACGGCCGGGTTGGCTCCGGCGCCGAGTCCGCGGGTGAGTTCCCGGCCGACGTCGAGCTTGACGTCGGCGTCGCTCATCAACAGGGCTTGCGCGTCGGTGTTGATGGCGATGAACTCGACGCCCTTGAGACCGACCTCGATCATCCGGTTGATGGCATTGACACCACCGCCGCCGACACCGATGACTTTGATGACTGCGAGGTAGTTCTGCGGTGCTGCCACGTCGAAGGCCTCTCGCCTCGAGTTACGTGTCGCCCGACCGCTGAAGCACTGATGCCTTCGCGATCCGACGACTGATGCCGAATGGGACGGTCCGTAGCGCCGACCCGAACCCTAACGTTGAAGTTTAGGGTTACCAGTGTGTCTGTTCCCTGGAGTCTTCTGAACAGGACACTAAGTCGACAAGTGGCGCCCGTTCAACGAACACGCCGAACCTCCCGTTTTTCTTTTCACCCTATGTGATCAGCCATAGCGGTGCCCAACCAGGGTGCTGGCCTGCGCTGATGTGCGTCAACTCCCTGATGACGCCGGGGCCGTGGGAACGCTGACGTCGAAGTGCCGCGCGCCGGGCTCCGCTTTCATCAGCGCGGTGAGAGTACGGCTCTTCCGGGCGCCCTTCTCACTGCTTCCCCAGGCGACCGTGCGGCCGTCGGCCAACTCCAGCGAGATGTCGTCATAGGAACGGACCTTGACGCTGCGGGTGGCCCGCGCCACGGTGGCCGGAATCGCGCCGGCCACCCGCACCGCCTCACGCGTCAGCCGGTCCTCGTCGAAGCGGCGCAGACTCGCCGCCGCGGAACCGGTGCGGGAGACGGTCAATTCAAGAGCGGGCACGCCTTTCGGCGCCTTGGAGACCGTGGCGAACCGGACACCGTCGTCGTCCACTTCGACGAACTTCCCGCCTTTGCGGACGAGGAGTACCGGGGTCCGTTCCGTCACCTTCAAGGTGATCTCGTGCGGCCAGTCGCGCACCACGTCGACCGTGTCGATGCGGGGCAGGGCGGCGGAAAGCCGCGCCTCGATCGCATCGGTGTCGACCGAAACCAGCTGTTCTCCCAGGGGGACCTCGGCGGCCCGGCGCACCTGTTCGGCGGTCAGCACGCCGGTTCCGGACACCGACACGCGCTCCACCCGCACCAGGTCCGACCCGTAGAGCAGCCAGAAGGCGCCGCTGCCGAGGAACACCAGGGCCACGGCCAGAACGATGATCAGACGAAGTTGTCGTCGTTTGAACCGCCGGACGGGCGGCGGGCCGGACGACTCCCGCTTGCGTTCACCACGCTCGGCGGTGGTCGATCCGGCCATGCTGCCTGCCCTCCGTCATGCGCCTCTAGCGGTGCGTACGGGCGGCGATCGCCTCGTACACCATGCCGACGAGCAGGTCGTCGGCGTCCCGGCGGCCGAACTCGGCGGCGGCGCGGGACATCTCGTACAGCCGGTGCGGATCGGCGAGCACGGGCAGCACGTTCTGCTGCACCCACTCGGGCGTCAGCTCCGCGTCGTCGACCAGCAGTCCGCCGCCGGCCTTGACCACCGGCTGGGCGTTGAGCCGCTGTTCGCCGTTGCCGATGGGCAGCGGGACGTAGGCGGCCGGGAGCCCGACGGCGGAGAGTTCGGCGACGGTCATCGCGCCCGCGCGGCAGAGCATCATGTCGGCCGCGGCGTACGCGAGGTCCATCCGGTCCAGGTAACTTACCGGGATGTACGGGGGCATCCCCGGCATCTGGTGCACCTGCGGCAGTTCGTTCTTCGGGCCGACCGCGTGCAGGATCTGGATCCCGGCCTGCTGCAGCCACGGAGCGACCTGCTGGACGACCTCGTTGAGCCGGCGGGCGCCCTGCGAGCCGCCGGAGACCAGCAGCGTGGGCAGGTTGGGGTCGAGGCCGAACGCGGCGCGGGCCTCGGGGCGCACGGCGGCCCGGTCGAGGGTGGAGACGGAGCGGCGCAGCGGGATGCCGATGTAGCGGGAGTTGCGCAGCTTGCTGTCGGGCGTGGAGACGGCGACCTGCGCGGCGTACCGGGAGCCGATCTTGTTGGCCAGTCCGGGCCGGGCGTTGGCCTCGTGGATCACGATCGGCACACCGAGCCGCTTGGCCGCGAGATAGCCGGGCAGGGCCACATAGCCGCCGAAGCCGACCACGGCGTCCGCCTTGGTGCGCTCCAGGATCTGCTCGGCCGCCTTGATGGTGCCGCGCAGCCGGCCCGGGACGGTGATCAGCTCGGGGGTGGGCTTGCGTGGCAGCGGCACGGCGGGGATCAGCGCCAGTTCGTACCCGCGCTCGGGTACGAGACGGGTCTCCAGGCCTCGCTCCGTCCCCAGGGCCGTGATGCCCACGGTCGGATCCTGCCTGCGCAGGGCGTCCGCGAGGGCGAGCGCGGGCTCGATGTGGCCCGCGGTTCCTCCGCCGGCGAGTACGACATGCACCGAAATTCACCGCTCTCCGGACGAACGCGCCACCGGGGCGCGCCGTCGCATCGTGTTCCATCTCCGGGGCCGCTGTGAACCCCCGTTCCGCTTTTTACCAAAGCGGGGTTGCCGCATGGCAAGCGCCATCCGTGCAGCGGGGTCCTCACGCGCGAAGGCGATCAGCAGCCCGATGGCGAACATGGTCGGCAGCAGGGCGGATCCCCCGTAGGAGAACAGCGGGAGCGGGACTCCGGCGATCGGCAGCAAGCCGAGCACCGCACCGATGTTGATCACGGCCTGGGCCGTGATCCAGGTGGTCACGCCTCCCGCGGCATACCTGACGAAGGGGTCCTCCGTGCGTCCGGCCACGCGGATACCCGCATAGCCTAGAGCCGCGAACAGGGCGAGCACCGACAGCGTCCCCGCCAGACCCAGTTCCTCACCGGTGACGGCGAAGATGAAGTCCGTGTGCGCTTCCGGGAGTTGGCCCCATTTCTCCACACTCGCCCCGAGTCCGGATCCGAAGATGCCGCCGGAGGCGAGGGCGTAGATCCCGTGCACGGCCTGCCAGCAGTCGACCGGCCCCGACTGGGGTTCGGTGGCGCCGAGGCAGGCGAGCCGGGCCATGCGGTTGGGGCTGGTGCGGATCAGGAACACGCCGATCAGCGCGGCGACCGAGAGCACCCCCACGAACAGCCGCGTGGGCGCCCCCGCCAGCCACAGCAGGCCGAACAGGATCGCCGTGAGGATGATCGCCGTACCCATGTCGCCGCCGAGCATGATCAGGCCGAGCAGCATCAGGGCGGCCGGGACCAGCGGCACCAGCATGTGCTTCCACTGGGAGAGCAGCCGTCTGTCCTGTTTGCGGGCGAGCAGATCGGCGCCCCACAGCACCAGCGCCAGCTTGCCGAACTCGCTGGGCTGGATCTGGAAGGAGCCGCCGAGGGCGATCCAGTTCTGGTTTCCGTTGACCGCCACCCCTATCCCCGGCACCTGCACCAGGGCCATCAGGAAGACGGCGCCCGCGAGGATCGGGTAGGCCAGCGCGCGGTGCAGTCTCACCGGCATCCGGGAGGCCGCCAGCAGCAGTACGCCGCCGATCGCGGCGGCCAGCAGCTGTTTGCGGAAGAAGTACGAACCCGGCAGCGACATCTGCAGCGCCGTGATCTGGGAGGCCGAGTAGACCATCACCAGACCGAGCACGGTGATCAGCAGACTGCCGCCGAGGATCAGGTAGTACGCGGTCAGCGGCCGGTCCCAGGCCTTGCGCGCCCGGATGTACAGGGTGCGCACGGGGTTGTCGCGGGGCCCGGGCACGGCGGGACCGCGCTCGGCCCGCCGCACGGGCGGGCGGCCGGTACGGCTACTGGGCATCCGGGCCTCCGCTGTACGCCGTCGACGGTCCCACGCGTCCCTCCCAAGGTCGCCCGGCACCAGGCGGTCCGGGGTCAGGCGCCGAGCTCGCGCACCGCCTGGGCGAACGCGTCACCGCGCTTGTTGTAGTTGGCGAACATGTCCATCGAGGCGCAGGCCGGGGCCAGCAGCACCGTGTCGCCGGGCCGTGCCAGCCGCTGGGCCTCCTGGACTGCCTGGAGCATCGCCCCAGTGTCGGTCCGGTCGAGGTCGACGACGGGTACCTCCGGGGCGTGTCGCGCGAGGGCTTCGCGGATCAGGGCGCGGTCCCGGCCGATCAGCACGGCGCCGCGCAGCCGCTTCGCCGCGCCGCCCACCAGCTCGTCGAAGGTGGCGCCCTTGGCGAGCCCGCCGGCGATCCACACGATCGAGTCGTAGGCGGCCAACGAGGCTTCCGCGGCGTGGGTGTTGGTGGCCTTGGAGTCGTCGATGTACGTGACGCCGTCCACGTCGGCGACGTGCGCGATGCGGTGGGCGTCCGGGGTGAAGGCCCGCAGGCCGTCCCGTACGGCGCTCGCCGGCACCCCGTAGGCCCGCGCGAGGGCCGCCGCGGCAAGGGCGTTGGCGATGTTGTGCGGGGCTGGCGGGTTCACGTCCGAGACCTCGGCGAGCTCCTGGGCGTTGCGCTGCCGGTTCTCGACGAAGGCGCGGTCGACCAGGATGCCCTCCACGACGCCGAGTTGGGAGGGGCCCGGGGCGCCGAGGGTGAAGCCCACGGCGCGGCAGCCCTCCTCCACGTCGGCTTCGCGGACCAGGTCCTCGGTGGAGGGCTTGCCGGTGGCGTCCGCGTTGTAGACGCAGGCGACGCGGTTGCCCTCGTAGACGCGGCCCTTGTCCCTGGCGTACGCCTCCATGGAGCCGTGCCAGTCGAGGTGGTCGGGGGCGAGGTTCAGCACGGCCGCCGAGTGGGCGCGCAGGGACGGCGCCCAGTGGAGCTGGTAGCTGGACAGCTCCACGGCGAGCACGTCGTACCGCTCCTCGCCGAGCACCGCGTCGAGGAGGGAGACGCCGATGTTGCCGACGGCGGCGGTGCGCAGTCCGGCCGCCTCCAGGATGGAGGCGAGCATCTGGACGGTCGTGGTCTTGCCGTTGGTGCCGGTGACCGCGAGCCACGGGGCCGCGTCGGGGCCGCGCAGCCGCCAGGCGAGTTCGACGTCGCCCCACACCGGCACCCCGGCCCGGTCCGCCGCGGCGAACAGCGGCTTGTCAGGCCTCCAGCCGGGGGCCGTGACGATCAGCTCGGTGCCGTCGGGCAGGGTTTCGCCGTCACCGAGGCGGACGGTGACGCCGAGCGCCTCCAGTTCGGCGGCCTGCTCGCGCGCCCGTGCGTCGTCCCCGTCGTTGACGACGGTGACCTCCGCGCCGAGCCCGTGCAGCGCCCTGGCCGCCGGTACGCCGGAGACGCCGAGTCCGGCGACGGTGACGTGCTTGCCCTGCCAGTCGGTCACTTGTCCGCTGCCCATCCCGCGTAGAAGAGACCCAGTCCGACGATCACACAGATGCCCTGGATGATCCAGAAGCGGACCACCACAAGGACTTCGGACCAGCCTTTGAGTTCGAAGTGATGCTGGAGCGGCGCCATCCGGAAGACCCGCTTCCCGGTGAGCCGGAAGGAGCCGACCTGGATGACCACCGACATGGTGATGAGGACGAACAGACCGCCCAGGATGGCGAGCAGCAGCTCGGTGCGGGAGCAGATCGCGAGGCCCGCGAGCACGCCGCCGAGCGCCAGCGAACCGGTGTCGCCCATGAAGATCTTGGCCGGGGAGGTGTTCCACCACAGGAAGCCGAGGCAGGAACCCATCAGCGCGGAGGCGACGACCGCGAGGTCCAGCGGGTCGCGCACCTCGTAACAGGCGCCCGGGTTGGTCAGGGTGTCGCCGTTGGCGCAGGACTCCTGGAACTGCCAGACGCCGATGAAGGTGTAGGCGCCGAAGACGAGCACGGAGGCGCCGGTGGCGAGGCCGTCCAGACCGTCGGTCAGGTTCACGCCGTTCGACATGGCGAGGATCATGAACAGCGCCCAGACGACGAACAGCACCGGGCCGATGGTCCAGCCGAAGTCCGTGATGAACGACAGCTTCGTGGAGGCCGGGGTCTGCCCGCGGGAGTCCGCGAACTGGAGCGACAGCACCGCGAAGCCGATGCCGACGATCAGCTGGCCGGCCATCTTCGCCTTGGCCCGCAGACCCAGCGAACGCCGCTTGACGATCTTGATGTAGTCGTCCAGGAAGCCGACCATGCCCATGCCGACCATGAGGCCGAGCACCAACAGCCCGGAGAAGGTCGGGGGTTTACCGGTGATGACCTTGGACAGGAAGTAGGCGGCGAGCGTCGCCAGGATGAAGGCGATGCCACCCATCGTCGGCGTACCGCGCTTGCTGGCGTGCTCGCGCGGGCCGTCGTCGCGGATGTACTGCCCGTACCCCTTGCGGGCGAGCAGTTTGATCAGCAGCGGAGTGCCGATCAGGGTGAGGAAGAGGCCAATGACTCCTGCGAACAGGATCTGATTCATCATCGGGCGGCGACCTCACCCTCGGCACCGGTCTCGAGCAGCGCCTGCGCCACGCTCTCGAGCCCGACCGAACGGGATGCCTTCACGAGTACGACATCCCCCGGGCGCAATTCGCTGCGCAACAGGTCGACCGCCGCCTGTGCGTCGGACACGTGCACCGACTCCTCACCCCACGAACCCTCGTTATATGCGCCCAGTTGCAGCCAGGCGGCTTCCCTGCCCCCGACCGCGACGAGCTTGCTGACGTTGAGCCGGACGGCGAGCCGTCCGACCGCGTCGTGCTCGGCGAGCGCCTCGTCCCCGAGCTCGGCCATCCTGCCGAGCACCGCCCACGTACGACGCCCCTTGCCCATGGCCACCAGCGCGCGCAGCGCTGCCTTCATGGATTCGGGGTTCGCGTTGTAGGCGTCGTTGACGACCGTCACGCCGTCCGGCCGCTCGGTGACCTCCATGCGCCAGCGGGAGAGGGAGCCCGCCTCGGAGAGCGCGCGGGCGATCTCGTCTGCGGACATGCCCAACTCGTGGGCGACGGCGGCCGCGGCGAGCGCGTTCGACACGTGATGCTCACCGTACAGGCGCATGGTCACATCGGATGCACCGGAGGGTGTGTGAAGCCTGAAGGAAGGCTGTCCGCTGTCCGTGAGTCGCACGTTCTCGGCCCGAACGTCCGCTTCGCCGGACTCTCCGAAAAGGATCACCTTCGCCTTCGTACGGGACGCCATGGCCCTTACGAGGGGGTCGTCCGCGTTGAGGACCGCGGCGCCGCCCTCCTCGGCCGGCGGCAGCGACTCCACCAACTCGCCCTTGGCCTGGGCGATCTGCTCCCGGCCGCCGAACTCGCCGATGTGGGCGGAGCCGACGTTCAGGACCAGGCCGACCTTCGGCGGGGTCAGACCGGTGAGGTAGCGGATGTGGCCGATTCCGCGCGCTCCCATCTCCAGCACGAGGAACTTCGTCTCCTCGGTGGCGGTGAGCGCGGTGAGCGGCAGCCCGATCTCGTTGTTGAGCGAGCCGGGGGTGAAGACGGTCGGCGCGGCCCGCTGCAGGACCTGCGCGATGAGGTCCTTGGTGCTGGTCTTGCCGGCCGAGCCGGTGAGCGCGACGAGCGTGGTCCCGAGCCTGCCGACGACGTACCGGGCGAGGGCCCCGAGGGCCGCCTGGACGTCCTCCACGACGATCGCGGGCACCCCCACGGGCCGCGAGGCGAGCACGGCGACCGCGCCTGCCCCGACGACCCGGGCCGCGAAGTCGTGGCCGTCCACGCGCTCGCCGACGAAGGCGACGAACAGGCTGCCCGGACCCGCCTCCCGCGAGTCCCTGACGACCGGTCCGGTGACCTGGACGGACGGGTCCGGTATGTCGTGCGTCTGCCCGCCGACGACTTCTGCGATCTCGGCGAGGGAGAGGGCGATCACAAGTTCATCCCTGGGTCTTCTTGATGGCTTCCCGAAGCACCTGGCGGTCGTCGAAGGGACGCACCACCCCGGCGATGTCCTGGCCCTGCTCGTGGCCCTTGCCGGCGACCAGCACGGTGTCGCCGGGCTGCGCCCGGGCGACGGCGGCGGCGATCGCGGCGGCCCGGTCCTCGAAGACCTGCACCTCGCCGCGCTCGTGGGCGGGCACGGTGGCGGCGCCGTGGAGCATGGTGGCGAGGATCGACAGGGGGTCCTCGGAGCGGGGGTTGTCGGAGGTCAGTACGGCGGTGTCGGCGAGCCGCGCGGCGGCGGCGCCCATGGGCGCCCGCTTGGTCTTGTCCCGGTCGCCGCCGCAGCCGAGCACCACGTGCACCCGGCCCTCGGTGACCTTGCGCAGGGCGCGCAGCACGGACTCCACGGCGTCGGTCTTGTGGGCGTAGTCCACCACCGCCAGGTACGGCTGCCCGGCGTCCACCCGCTCCAGCCTGCCCGGCACGCCCGGCACGGCGGCGACGCCGTCGGCGGCGGCCTGCGGGTCGAGTCCGGCGACGGCCAGGGCGACGATCGCGGCCAGGGTGTTGGCCACGTTGAACGGGCCCGGCAGCGGCGACCGGGCGGCGATCCGCTCGCCCTTGGGGCCGACCACGGTGAACGTCGAGTCCATCGTGCCGACCTCGACGTCCTCGGCGCGCCAGTCGGCGTCGGGGTGGCCCTCGGCGGAGTAGGTGACGACCGGGACGCCGGCCTCCTTGGCGAGCCGGCGGCCGTACTCGTCGTCGGCGTTGACCACGCCGAGTCTGCCGCGTTCCGGCGTGAACAGCTGCGCCTTGGCCCGGAAGTAGTCCTCCATGTCGGAGTGGAACTCCATGTGTTCCGGGCTGAGGTTGGTGAAGACGCCGATGTCGAAGACGCAGCCGTCGACCCGGCCGAGGACCAGGGCGTGGCTGGAGACCTCCATGGCGACCGCGTCGGTGCCGCGCTCGCGCATGACGGCGAACAGGGCCTGCAGGTCGGTGGCCTCGGGCGTGGTGCGCTCGGACTTGATGCGCTCGTCGCCGATGCGCATCTCCACCGTGCCGATGAGTCCCGTGCTGTGGACGGTCCGCAGACCGCCCTCGACGAGGTAGGCGGTGGTGGTCTTGCCGGAGGTGCCGGTGATGCCGATCTGGAGCAGGTCGCGGCCCGGGTGGCCGTAGATCGTCGCCGCCAGTTCACCCATCCGCGCGCGCGGGTCGTCGACCACCAGCGCCGGCAGCCCGGCCGCGGCGACGCGTTCGGCGCCTGCCGGGTCGGTCAGCACCGCGACGGCGCCGAGGCCGGCGGCCTGGGTGACGAAGTCGGCGCCGTGGGCGCGGGCGCCCGGGAGGGCGGCGTACAGGTCACCGGGGCGGACGGCGCGCGAGTCATGGGTGATGCCCGTGACCTCGGCCGTCTGCTCCGGCGCGGCGACACCCAGCTGACCGGAGAGTTCCGCGAGCGGTGTGGCGGAGACCTGGACCGGCCGGGGCGGTCCCGGATATGTCACGGGGTGGCCCTTCTGAGTGGTTTGGGGCTGATCAGCTTGTGGCACGGCGGTGAGCGTACCGGGCGTACCGGCCCGGGGGCCAAGTGAGGTGCGGGGGGCGCTGTGGTTCCCGGGATCGGGGGTGATCGTTGTCACGGGGTGGTTCCTGGTGGCTCGGTGCTCGGTACTTGTCAGGGTTTGAAGGTGACCGGGAGGGCGGCGGGTGCGGCGCCGGTCGGCGGCACCTGGAGGGTCTTCAGGGCGAACTCCATGACCTGCTTGTACACGGGTCCGCAGATCTGGCCGCCGAAGTAGCTGCCCTCGGTGGCGTTCTGGATGGCGCAGTAGACGGTGATCCTGGGCTTGTCGGCGGGGGCGAAACCGGCGAAGGACGAGGTGTAGCCGTGGTACTTGCCGGTGGCCGGATCCACGCGGTTCGCCGTACCCGTCTTGCCCGCCACCCGGTAGCCCGGGATGCGCGCCTTGGTGCCGGTGCCCTCCTCGTCGTCGACGACCGACTCCAGCATCCTGGCGAGCGTCTTCGCCGTCTTCTCGCTGACGACCCGGGTCCTCTCCGGCTCCGGGGCGGGTGTGAAGCGTCCGTCGGGGCCCTTGGAGCCGCGCACCAGGGTGGGTTCGACGCGGACGCCGCCGTTGGCGATGGTGGAGTACACGGACGCGGCCTGCATGGCGTTGATGGAGACGCCCTGGCCGAAAGGGATCGTGTACTGCTGCGAGGTGGACCAGTCGCCCGGCGCCGCGAGGATGCCCTTGGTCTCCCCGGGGAAGCCGAGCCCGGTCCGGCTGCCGAGGCCGAACCTGCGCAGGTAGTCGTAGAGCACCTTGTTGGCCTGGGCCTGGGTCTTGCCGAGCTGGCCGGTGGCGAGGATGGTGCCGATGTTGCTGGACTTGGCGAGTACGCCGTTGAGCGTCAGGTACCAGGTCGGGTGGTCGATGTCGTCCTTGAACAGCCGGTCGCCGCGGTGCAGCCGGTTGGGCACGACGACGTGCGTCCCGGGGGTGGCGGCGTTCTCCTCGAGGACCGCCGCCATGGACAGCACCTTGGCGGTGGAGCCGGGCTCGAAGGCGTCCTGCAGGGCCGCGTTGCCGAGCGCCTCCGGGTCGGCCTCGGACAGGTCGTTGGGGTCGAAGCCGGGCGCGTTGGCCATGGCGAGGACCTCGCCGGTGCGGGTGTCCTGGACGATGACATAGCCGCGGTCCGCCCGGGACTCCTCCACCTGCTCGCTGATGGCGTTCTGCGCGGCCCACTGGATGTCGCGGTCGATGGTGAGCTCGACGTCGCTGCCGGGCACGGCCGGTGTCCCGCTGGAGCCCGCGGTCGGCACGAGACGGCCGCCGGACTGGGCGTAGCGGATCTTGCCGTCCTCGCCGGCCAGCCGCTTCTCGAGCTGGAGCTCGACGCCGCCGCCGCCCCGGCCCTCGGCGTTGACCCAGCCCAGTATCCCGGCGGCGAGCTCGCTGTTCGGGTACACCCGCTTGCTGGTGGGCACGGCGAGGACGCCGGCCAGGACGTTGGCGGTGGCCCCCTCGGCCCCGGACTGCTTGGCGAGCGTGGCCTTCAGGTCCTTGATCTGCTTCCACACCTGCGGCGTCTGGCGGCCGGCCAGCTTTACGTAGCGCAGCGCCTCGTTCTCCGGCCGAAGCTTCCTGACCAGATCGTCCTGGTCCTGCCCGAGGATCGGGGCGAGGAGGGCGGCGGCCTGCTCGGGGCCGTCGGGGATCTTCAGCTCGTCCGGGGCGAACAGGGTGGGGTCGGCGGTGATGTCGTAGGCGTCCTCGCTGGTCGCCAGGGCCACGCCGTGGCGGTCGGTGATCTCACCGCGTTCGGCGGCCAGCACCTGGCCGACGTAGCGGTTCTGGTCGGCCTTGGCGGCGTAGGTGCTCGCGTCGACGGCCTGCACCTGGAACAGGCGTACGACGAAGGCGAGCATGACCAGGGTGAGGGCGAACCCGATCAGGCGCAGCCGGGGGCGCGGACTGCCCAGCCGGATGACCTTCGGCGGCGCGGGCCGGGGGCCGGCGGGCCTCCGGGCCGGGCGGGCGCCGGGGC
>Ga0247820_10000521_pt1 | contig 20483 bp, 18 predicted proteins | sample 13C_Glucose_Day1_2_FD_192480 | JGI IMG/M metagenome (GOLD analysis project Ga0247820, IMG submission 192480) | Soil microbial communities from agricultural site in Penn Yan, New York, United States - 13C_Glucose_Day14 | ecosystem: Environmental > Terrestrial > Soil > Agricultural land | place...
TGGAGGGCGAGTCTGATGGCCAACGGTCCCATCATGAGGTTTGTAGACCCGGACAATACTGCCACCATAAGGTTGGATCTGCGGACCAGCACTGGTTGGTACGTAGGTGAAGGCACTGATATCGGCAGGCCGAACGTCATCCGCAAGACGCTTGCCCAAGACGGTGTTGATGGGGCGGAGGTTGCGGCCACGTGGCATGAAGGTCTGGTGAGCATGGCATTCGAGCTCATCCTTCGCCCTCAAGCAAACGCGGCTGCCATGGAGACGTTGGTGAACGCTCTGAACACAGAGTTGCTTCGGACCAAGAACGGCATCGAGTATCTTCCGCATGGCTTGACCGGAACAACGTGGATCCTTGACACGGTTAGGTCTCAGCCCATCGTGCTCCAAGAAGGAGACGGATACTCTCCATACGTCCGACCGCAGAACGCTCACATGGTGAACTTCACGATTGACCGTCAGCCCGTGGTCCGAGGCAGGAGTGCAACTCTCGCATGACACTCACCCATGAATTCCGACGGACCGGTCAAACGACCAGAACGCTGCCAGCATCCGGCACTCGCGTGGATGGATTCAGAGACAGCCACGACATCAACGGTGGGTTCACGGCAGCGACCGGCAACATCTCTGAAGCAGAATACACGTCGCACACCGCGCTGTATCAGATGGGCACGACATGGCTCGTGAAGGATGACGTCACCGCCGAGTACATCTGGGCTGGGCAACTGAATGACCCTGAAGTGCTCGATGATGGTTCTGTCATTTTGACGGCTGATGGATGGGGCAAGCTCAGCGATACAAGTTCGGGCTACTTCCTGCTTCTGTCGTACAACCTCGAGTCGTGGGTGATGGGAGACCAGGAGCCTCTCAGCTACAACCTGTCGGACAAGTACAACGTGAAGATCGGTGGCAACACCATCGCGTGGGTCATCGACAAGGAGACTGCATTCAAGCGTAATGACCTGGGGAATCCCGCCGAATGGTGGTCGGGAGCCTTCCGATACACGCCGGGCAATGACATTCGGTACATCTCGTTCAACATCGAGAAGCCGAAGAACATGCCGGACTACAAGCTTCAGATCGTCAAGGGAACTGGACCGAGCGGTGCATTGACGGTCGTGCAGCAGTGGACTCTTGACGCCGGTGCTCCTTCCAGCGTCACCCAGGCAATCACAGCCGGAAGTGACATGGTCGGCATCAGAGTTCTCCGGACCACGCAAGCTGAGCAAGCAGAGGTCCGTCGTGTCGCCGTGAAGAACGTTCACATCGGTTCATACATCCAGTCGGATACGATTGAGCTTGATGATGCCTTCAGTTTGCTCTTCGATGAGATGAACATCACCACGAAGGACATCTCAGCCAGCACCGTGTCTGCCGTTCCATATGAAGCAGACCAAGGGACGTTTGGGCAAATCGCCGATGAGCTGTCTTTGCTTGACAACTGGAACTGGCGCATCGATGTCAACGGTGCTGGGTCCAAGGTTGGATATGCCGGACCGATTGGACGCAAGACCTGGAACCTTGTCCGTGCCAACTCTCCGGTGCATCTCTTGCCGCAGCCAAGATACAGCCATGTGCGATTCTCATACAAGGCTGCTGGTGGCGTCACGCTCACCGACACCGTTCAGTCTTCACCTGCGATCGTTCCGGCTGGATACGAACGGACGTTCCAGTTGGACCTGCCGGAGCCACCACACTTCACGGTTGCTCAACTGTTCGCCCAGAAAGTGGCGAACTACATGTCGGAGATACGACATTCCGGCACAGCATCCTTCACTTTCGTGACAGACCCCTCAGGACCGACTGAGGTACACGGCACTAAAGTGCGTCCTGGTGACAAACTAGTGCTCACCAACCAGGACAACCGCGCAGTTATAGTGAACAGCCTCGAGCATGATGCCGGAGGCGACATCACGACTGTGTCGCTGGCAAACGGACAGCCAATGCTGGATCAGTGGTTGGCCAGAAACAAGCGTTTGCTGAACAAGGGATTCAGTGCCGACCGTGCTGCCTTCGCCTTGCTGTCTGTTGACACACCAAGTACTCCCACGAACGTTCAAGTGGACTATCGCATCAAGGAGGTCAGCGATCGTCTGCACTACCGCGGGATTGTCACGTGGGATGCGGTCACGCAAGATGTGGCTGGTGAAGGAACAGCCATCAAGCGATACGATGTTCAGATGCGTCCGGTCAATGCATCTGGTCAGTGGCTCCATGAAGATGGATCGGTGGTCACGGGATCGCAGCAGGGATACCGTCTACGTCATGTCGTGAACACGGGACTCGATGGAGACCCTGCCACCAAGAGCACCTTCGATGAACTTCAGCATCCAAAGACGTGGCGTTGGCAAGCACGCGTCAAGGCGACAGATGTTGCTGCTCAAGAGAGCGCATGGTCTGCGTGGACAGCAGCATCCCTTCCGTTCACGGATGCTGAGCCGAGTCCGCCAGCACCGACGGGTGTTGTTCTGACATTCGACACCACCGAGAAGGACCGGCACACGCGCATCTCTGCCAAGACCACGTTCAACGAGGTCACGAACTTTAGCTACCCTGGTGATGCACAGGAGAATGAAGACCATGTGGCTCACTACGATGTGCAGCTGCAGCGGTCGAATGATGGCGGCACGACACCGGGTGACATTCGCAAGCGTACCATGGGTGCCGCTGACGCCGATGCCGACACTACGACGTACTACCGATGGGACCGAGTGCGCAAGAGGTATTCCTACCGTACCCGAGTTCGGTGCCGAGACAAGTGGGGTCGTCCCGGAACATGGTCCTCTTGGACAGCATGGGCGACGCCAGATGACAACACCGCTCCTCCCGTGCCGACTGGGTTGGTTGCCAAGGGACAGCTTGATGAAGTCAACGCAAACTGGGATGACTCCGATGACACAGCCGATACTGAGCTGATGTCGATTGACGTGGCATACTACCAGGTGCGGCTGACAAAGGGTCCTTTGGCGACCAGCCCGTTGGTGAAGGTTTGGAAGATGCGGGTTGAGTCTGCTGCTCGATACAAGACGGATGAGTACAAGGTTCGGCATTGGTTCCATGTGCGTGCTGTTGACTCATCCGGCAACAAGTCTGCGTGGAATACCGCAGGACCGGTGAGACCAAGCAAGGTTGCAGCGACGCGAGACGTTGCCACTGGAATGTTCACCGGAGTTGACTGGTCTCTTCGGACTCCCGATGAAGAGCTCGTCAGTCCTGCCGCCATGATTGCCGGTGGTGGAGACAACTCTGCTTACGCTACCACATCATCGGGCCTGGCGTCCGCCATCGCTGAAGGCGAAGACGATGATGGAACGGCAGAGCTTGTCTTCACCACTGGCATGAACACCGGACAGAATGTCGTTGGCATTGTCCTGAGGGCATCTGACCCAGACAACTTCATCGGTGTGGTCTACAATGACGTCGACTACACCCTTCGTATCGTCAATCAGTCTGGCAGCACCCAGACCAGCCTTGCTTCATACGGTGTGCCAGTGGATGACTTGTCGGGTGACCGCACGTACAACCTGAAGGTCATCGCGTCCGGCACCAGCATCCAGGTGTACCTAGACAGCATTCTGCGCCTGACACACTCGACAGGAACCTATCTGGGCAACACGAAACATGGGTTCTACGTTCGCCGTGGCTCGGGATGGGACACTGGCGTGTCTCGCCTCGATAGGTACAGGTTCACCAATGCGGCTGGCCAGGTCGTCATCGATGATGAGTTCGATCGACAGACCAGCTCGCCGACTCCGGCTGTTCCCGGATGGTCAAGCGTCACCGGTGAGCTCGTTCTCGGCGATTGGGTGCTTGCCGATGACAATGACGGTGTTCCTGCCGGCGGTGGATCTGGCATCGGTGCGGCATCTTCCGGCCAGCCATATTCGGTGTCTGGTGCGTGGGCCATTGAGCAGACACAGACCGGCTTTGCCATCTTTGGGTCGTCTGTTGAGTTGCCGATGTACTTCTGCGAGATGATGGACACCCACTACAACTTCATCAAGAGTTGGACAGACAGCAGTCCGCCAAACCCATCGGTCTGGGGATGTGATGGGAAAGACACCCCTGGGCTCATCATCGAGATTGACCGTCCGACTCGTTTCATCGTGCATGGTGAGTGCAATGTTCAGAACGATGGTCCCAACGACGCCAACATTCGGTTCTATGTGATGGCTCGTCAATATCAGGCCAGCAGCTGGCAGTGGTCACGCCAGAAGAACATCTGGTCTCAGGCGTATGACGCTGGCAATGTCAACAACGATCCTGTGCCGGATCCTCAAGAGGACAAACAGCGTGGTGGCTCAACCCTTGGGATGTTCTACTTTGAGGCCACGCCGGAGTCTCCACTGGTCATTGAGTTGGCATGGGGATTCACAATCATGGACAGCGTCGCTCGTCCTTGTGCCGTCAGGAACTGCACCATGGCTGTTACGGCAGCGTACAGCCCCTCTTACAGCCCATCATTCTCAACCACCCGTCGTTCAAGGTGGACCAAGTCGGCGATGACGCGGGCATCCTATAGGGTTCCGGTCAGTTCGCCGAACATCGGTCAGAGATAACTAGGAGACGACATGGCAGAGCAACTCAAGAACTTCGGGGTCACCACCCTATCGTCGAGCGTCACGTCGGGTGCTCTGTCCATCCCCGTGGCCAACGGTGCACTGCTGTCGTCTAGTGGTACATTCAGAATCAAAGTTGACAGCGAGCTCATGCTTGTCGACTCAAGGTCTGGTAACACTCTCACCATCAATGCATCAGGACGTGGTGCTGAAGGAACGACGGCAGCATCCCACTCATCTGGTGCAACCGTGCGTCAGGTCATCACGGCTGCTTCGCTTGTCGCCATCATCTCTGAGAACCAGCACACGCGACTCCATGATGTAGAGTCCACGCTTGACCACTCGTATGCTGGATTGGTCGCCGGACAAGTTCTCTCGGCAGACAGCGCCACCGCCGCATCATTCCAGCAACTCATGCACGATGAGCTTGGGAACATCCTGTCAGATGACCACCATGACGGTGACCACACCATCCTTTCCCACATGGGCTCATTCACGCCGACCAGTTCCATCATCGTTTCCATCTTGCAGTCCGACGACAGTGTGCCAGCCATTCCATATGCCCTCACCGCCACGATGGCCACCATGGGTTCATTCACGATCGCGGCTGGAGAAGCCTGGCTCATCGAGCTCATCCTCTTCTTGTCGGCGACGGGCGATGCCCAAGACATCAGGGCCCAATGGTCGTTGCCCGCGAACGTGGGGCATCGTACCTTCCAGAGTGCCGGTATTCAAGACACAGCCGCCGATGCTCAAGGAGGCGGTACCACTGAGTTCTCGGACTACCGCACATGGACGACAAGCACCAAGGACTACGGTATCGACAGTGCTGCGGCACATGGGTTGAGACTGACGTCGAAAGTCACCTCAACGACCGGTGCTGGCACATGCAGCTTCCAGGTTCGTTCTGCTACGGCCACGGGTGGCACCGTTGATGACTTTGCCATCATGGCAAGGAGGATCATCTGATGGGTCTCGCATTCCCGGTTCTTGCATCTGGAGCGACATCAACGTCTGGGTCATCTCTGGCTCTTGATGATTACACACCGACCGTTGGCAAGGCACTCATCCTTCTTGTCGCTGCCGGTAACCAATCATCTATCCAACCAACCATCAGCTCCATCTCTGGCGGTGGTCCAACGACATGGACCCAAGAGAAGGTCAACAACTTCGATGCCGTGGCGGCCACGATGGGAACGATGTGGGCGTACAAAGGCAAGGTCACGTCAGGAGCATTGGGTCATCCGACCATCACCTTCGGTCAATCCAACGACTCGTTCGTTTGGGCTGTCATCCAGGTGGATGAGGGAGACGCAGACAATATCATCCTTCAGTCCGCCACCGGCGGAGACAACACCTCTCCGGAGACCACACCTTCGCTCAGCACCTTCAGCTCATCAGACAACCGAGGCCTGGTGGTCTACGCGAAGAACGTCACCAATGCTGCCTTGTACACGCCAGACGGTGCATGGGTGAAGGACGGCAATGAGACCATCAGCGGTCCGACCGTCACCATGGAGTGGGGACACGCTACGGACGCATCTGTTTCGGCAGCTTGGACCCAGGGTGCCGGCGGTGCCGCTGCCGGGAACATCATCATGGAGGTCAAGTACCTCGCGCCCTCGACTCCACCTCCAGTCACTGGTGCCGGACAGTCCAACACCTTTGAGAATGAACTGGCCGACGGCACCGCCATCACTCCGGCGAACAGCTCGCAGGGAACAGCCGGAGATGGGTTCGATGAGACGTACAACATGGAGGTTGAGACAGACGCCACCAAGCTTCTGGTTGGAAAGACCAGAGGTGGTCTTGCCAAGGCACCAGCGACAAGCGGAGCGGCCAACGGAGAAGCATACGTTGGATGGACCATGACGGATTCAGAGCCGACGTTCTCCGTCACCTTCTGGCATCCAGGATCCAGAGAAGGGTACAAGCTCATCCAGACGTTCATCCGGAGAGCGAGAGGGTTCAGCGTCTTCATCAAGGCGAATGGATCTGTCGCTTTGCGTGACCATCGCAACCAAGCCATGGCGACGTCTGCAAAGGGTTTGGTGAACAAGGCAGGGTTCTATCGAATCGAGGGAACGGTCACCATCCATGCCACCTCACAAGATCTGAACAGTGCATCTGTCAGCATCTTCGCTCCTCACAACATCTCGACCCCATCTCAGGTCTTGACCGCGACAGGCGGAGACTATGGATCTCCAGGTGAGGAGTTCACCAAGATTCGCGCCGGCAAACTGACGCCAACGGTGAAGACCATCCAACCAGTGCTTCAGCAGTTCATTGTTGGAGGCACTGACCCTGGCGGTGGTGGCACTGGCATCGTTGACACGTTCAACCGAGCGGACAGCGCGACCACGATGGGCAATACGGACACCGGGGAGACTTGGGAGCCTCAGGACGGAACTTGGGGAATCGACTCGAACCGAGCCTACCTGGCGTCCGCAGTTCTTGCCAGCATGAATGAGCAAGTGGTGGATACTGAGCTAGTCGACCACAAGATTGAAGCTCAGCTCATCACCTCACCGACAAGCAACAGGACGCGTGCCGGTGTCATCGGTCGGTTCGCTTCGCCCAGTGCATACCTCTTCCTCGAGGTGAATGGCATCACCGATACCATCGAGCTGAAGAAGAAGGTTGCCGGTGGCATCACATCTCTGAAGTCTGTCGCATGGCCTGGTGGAACGGTCGGTGGGTTCAACGGAGTGATGAACGACCAGCCGACAGAAACAGCCAAGGTCGGAGCGACGTGGTATGTCCCGGGTGACACGTCAAGCATCAAGAATGCTGGTCGCGTCTGGAACGCGGTTGAGTGTGGCGGATACATCTACGTCACCTCATGGTCGGCTGACAGAGTCGGTCCCATCTCGGGAGCCGTGTACACCATCAACTCTGTGTACAGAATTGACGCAACGACATTAGAAGCAGACATCTCGTGGCACCCCACCTTCAATGCCACGGCTGGTCCAAGTGGACCAGACATTCCTGGTATGTGCACAGATGGCACGTACATCTACATCGGTGGTGACTTCACATCGGTGAACGGAGTGAGCCACTCCAAGATCGCTAGGTTTGTCGGAACCACGGGTGCTCTTGACTCGTGGAACCCAGGGACCATCGCTGGTAACATCAACACCTTGACGGCTGACCCGTCTCAGGATGTCATCTACATGGGTGGCAGCCTCAGCACGGTCAACGGTACGACTCGCAACGGCATGGCGGCCGTCAAGATCAGCGACGCTTCTCTGTGGAGCACGTGGAACCCGAACGTCGCTTCCGGTGCCTTCCCCATCGAGGATTCGGTGCTCGTCAACCACTCTACCAAGGGGAAAGCTCTATGGGTTGGGTTCAACGGGACAGGAACCGTTGGTGGCGGAGGTCCATACGATGCCGTGATGATCTCGGGTCTCGGCGAGACGGACTCCGGCACGACACCTGGTCAGGTGCAGTGGGGTCTCAACAACAACACCTCTGGAGGGCACGTCGTTGCCGCAAGCAATGATGCTCAGCTAGTTGCATTCGGCACGACAGGGTCGCCCGCCGGAAACAACGTTTGGGTGTACGACTACAACGGGACCAACCACTACGGAAGCGGTCGGTACATCAGCACGGATGGAGACATCCAGGGTCTTGCTGCATACAAGCTTGGCACCGGTGAGGTGCTCTTGCTCGTCGGCACGCACGACCAGTCATTCTCGACTGGACATGTCTCATCTGACATCGCCAACTCTGGCGTGGAGAATGGATCGGGCTTCGCTGCGTACAACATGGACACCGGTGCTATCAAGACTTGGCGTCCTGAATTCGTCCAGTCTCCCGGAGACAGCAGCAACACTTCACCCTACTGGGGTGGCACACAGAAGGTCTGGAGCATCAAGGTCATCCGGCCGGGACTCATCATGGTCGGTGGTATCTGGACGGGAGCGAAGGAGACGGGCAACGGTGCCATCGGTGCGGGCCACTCGGCCGGACCCAGCATCTCTCCGTCACCGAAGCGGATTGCCTTCTATGAGGAAGGAGGATCGGGCACTTCAACCGGAGGCACTGTGCCGTCTAGTACCACGCTTGACCTGTCAATGGACATCCAAGGCGACGTGGTCACGTGCTCAGTGAAGCAGGGAGCAACGACCATCGCGTCGTTCACCCATCAGCTTTCATCGGCTGACGCGGCAGCGTATGGTGCGGGTACGAAGGTTGGCTTCTCGGTCTACCCGAGCTCAGCCACTGACGATGACACAGGCTCCCGGTTCGAGAACCTGAACGCTACTGGCGGTGGAGGTGGAGTCGTTGATCCGCCACCGGACCCAGGCGGCTCTGGCTCATGGCTGGCTGAGTCTGTCGGTCCGTACTCTGGTGGCGGCTCCAATGCCATTGCGGTCAGCCCCACGAAGCCTGGATGGCTGATGGATGCCACTGACGTCGGTGGCGTGCGTGAGTCTAAGAACGCGGGTGGCCGTTGGGAGCAGAAGAACAGGGGACTGTGTGACGACCAGGCCACGTTGGCGGCTCAGCAAGAAGAGACCAGGCGTGGTGTCGCTGCGATGGTTGCGGCCAAGGACCCGACCAACCCTTCCAAGTCTGTCATGCTTGCTGGATTCGGGAAGGGCAGCGCAGGTGGTGTCGCCATGATGAAGGAAGACACCGACACATGGATCAAGCTTGACCAGAGCATCCAGTTTGAGTCACAGAACGAGGCAGCGCCATTTGCTGAACGACCACGCACGGTCAACCATCTCATCACTGTGGACGAGACCAACGGCATCGTGTACGCGGCTGACCGACGCGACTACATCTGGCGGTCAACAGACTACTTCACATCGTCCAATCCAACCTGGGTGCAGATTGCGACGGCCACCGGCCACATCAAGTGTCTGTACATCGACCCGAACAATCCATCGGCTCTGTACTACGGAGTGAAGGACAACGGTGGGACGGCGACCACGAGCACTGGTGTGTTCCGTATCGACAGCCCTCAGAGCGGTACGAGCAAGGCCAAGACCAAAGTCAGTTCGAGTGCAATGGCTCAGGTGGAGGACCTAGCGTTTGCTAGCGGGTACATCTACGCGGCTGTGTCCAATCCCATGGGCGGAGGCACCGCAGGCATCTATCGGAGTGGTCTTCCTGCCATCAGCAACTCATGGGTGAACCTTGGGGCTGGAGCTCATCATTTCCTGTCCATCGATGCATTCTTCAGGCCCAACTCCGGTGGTGCTGTCACCGTCATCGCTGGATGCTTCCAAGAGTCTCCGTCTCTCTACAGATCCACCAATGGTGGTGCCAGTCTCGGCGTCACGTGGTCATCTGTGACCGCCGGCAACATCGGTGATGCGAACGACTATGGGACATCGCAGACTCAGTTCTTCTTGGATGGTTCTGCGCCAGAGGTCTACTCCATCTCACATGACCCCACGACGCTAGACCGATGGTTTGCTCTTGGCGGACGTGGCAGCTACCCATACGTCTCGACGGATGACGGCATCCATTGGACGCCCATCCAGGACGGCATGACCATCGTCTCAAGCAACGACATCGCCATGGACCCGACGAGGCCTGGATGGGGTCTTCAGGGCAACCAGGACCACGATGGGTTTGGCACGCAGAACTACTTCGGCTCTGTGACCAGACTCAGCCGTTCACCGTCAACGACCGGGCATGCCGTGATCTGCGACTCTGATGGCGTGTGGTGGATGAGTAACGGTGAAGGTCAGTCTGACGCTTCGGCTGGACTGTACCGTTCCACTGACGGCAACAACGGTGGGGCCAACCCCATGACGATGAGCTCTGTTGCAAACATCACCAACACACGTATCGCGGCACTCGCGGTGGGGTATGTCGGTGGGAGCAAGCGTGTCGTGGCGTATCACAACGGTGTCGGCATGAGGTATGCCTCGGCAGCCAGCCTCAGCCCGACGTGGTCTACAGCCTCAGGTGGACCAACGGGCACCATCACGAGCTCAGACCTGACGCCGAACATGCCGCTCATCTGGCCTGACGCGGCCAACTCAGAGACCCTGTTTGCCTTCTTGCGGTCAGGCAGCGGTAGCATCTGGCGGTCCAACGACGGTGGCGCCTCATGGACGCAGATCCTGGCGTCAGTCGGATACAACGTCAGGCGTGGGTACATCGCTGCCAAGTCACCCGACGTCTTCTACTACACCGACACGAGCGGCAACCTGTTCCGTGTGAGGAACGCCACGACGGTGACGTCAGGGACCTTCACGGCCAACCGTGACCTCATAGCTGGTGTCAATGACGCGGCTGCTATCAAGTTTGGCATCGACGGCTCACTGCTCGTCTTCTGCGTGCCCACCGGGTCTCACGACTGCCGCGTGCTCAGGGCGGTGAGTCCGGCCAACTCAGGCGACATCGCGTTCACCGACATCGCTGACCCGACCGATGGTGGCGCCAACTCTGTCGGACAGCAGCTGTTCTATGCGAACGCCATCGCTGGAGATGCAACGCATGTGTACGTCAGCATCAATGGTGGTGCAACCATGAGATTCTCGAAGGTTGCGTGAGCCGTTTCACGCCCAGCTAGGGCGGTAGTAGGCTGGCCCATACTAGCCTCTGCCGCCCTAGCTCCCCGCCCGGCCCTGAGCCAACCTAAGCGTCGAGCAGCCATGCGAGGGCCTGGGCCCAGTACCCGCCCTCAGGGTTCGACCTAAAAATCGTCCTCCACACCTGCTCGCACCCGCTACAGGGCCGCTCGAGGGCCGCCCGGTAGGGTGTGACTACTTTCTCTCTCTATGGGGTAGGCACGGGCCTGCCGGTAGGGTACACTCTCAGTCAGCTACTACCTCACGGTAGTAGCGGGCAGTAGGGCCGGCAGTAACGGGACTTGAGTATGTGCCTCAACTCCCCGCCCGGTAGGTGATGACCGGGGAACGCGGTGGGTGACCCACCGACGAGCGGCCAGGGGACCGGCGAAGCCGTGCTTGGATGACGGTGGTTGCTTCCCGCTCCTGCGTGGTGTGGTCAGTGAATGACCGCGTGCGTGTGATTGTGTGCCTTGGTCAGCACACCATACGCGCCACTCAGCAGAGCGTGGCTCATGACGGTGAGCCTGAGCGGGTGACAGACGCGACCACCACGACCCAGTCAGCACGATGGCGGTGACGGGAAGACGCAGTACCGACCGCCAGCACGGCATAGCTCAGTGCGAGGTTCCCTGATGAGTGAGTAGCTCATACGACACCCGCCACATGGAAGGCCGAGGTCACCAGCGCGTCAGAGCGAGGGCCGGCACCATGAGGCATGACCCAACGCATGGAACCGGGGAAGTCGTAGTACCCGCCACGTCAGTAGGTCACGTGAGACAGCAGTGGTGGTGAGCGCGGTACGTGAACGCGCCATGACCCACCGACCTCGGCCGTGAGGTGAGCAAAAGAAGCCCACGGCTGAGTAGCAGCACCCGCAAGGTCAAGCAAGGTCAAGCAAGCAAGTACCGACCCAAGGAGGTCATGAGATGAGTCAACGACGAGGCACCCGCAGACGGGCCACGCAAGGTGAGCGCATGCGCCGCCAGTGGGCCCGTGAGCAAGCCGAGCAGCAAGCCTGGTGGATGTGCACTGAATGCAGCCGTGAGTTCGCTACTGAGCGCGGCCGTGAAGGTCACCGTCAGTTCTGCCAAGGTCAAGCCTGAGACCCAAGGAGGTCACCTGATGATGTACTCAGTTCAGTACGTGCGTGACGGCAAGACCGAGGTGCACTTGATGAGCTACGCGCAGGCCATGGCGCTGGCTGACTACCTCAAGCGCACCTTCCGCATCACAGCAGAGGTCAGGAGGTCAGCATGAACTTCCGCGTTCTGAAGGTCAACGGCAACGGTGCACTTGAGGGTGAGTGGTTGAACCCTGACCCAGTCACCGGTGGCGACATCTTCGACATCATCTGCGCTGACGATGTCGCTGAGGACATCACGGAGGTGAAGGCTGGAGACGTCAAGGAACTGACCCTGGTCTGAACCGCAAGCAACGACCCAAGGAGGTCACCACCATGCCACTGATGAAGAACGAGACCGACCAGCCCACCACGTATGACGCTTTCCACGTGAAGGCACAGAACGCGCATGCCGCTGCTGTGGCAGCCAGTGAGCGTCCTGACCGCATGTGGGGCGGCACGCCACAGGCAGAGTGGGAAGGTCAGCACTACGCATACCTGATGGCTGCCGCCATCTTGGCTGGAGACCAGAGTGAGGGTTTCCGGCCGGCAGTGCCCGCGCACCTGAGCAACAAGGAGGTCACCGTATGACCAGCGCCAAGCAGAACAGCACCGACGTCCGTACGCAGAATGATGACATGCCTGAGGAGGCTACCATGACTGAGACCACGACCACCGCCAAGAAGACCGCCACCCGCAAGCCTGCCGCCAAGAAGCCTGCCGCCCGCAAGCCTGCTACCCGCAAGGCTCCGGTCCGCAAGGCACGCACACGCAAGCCGCGCACCATCAAGCCGATGTCGCCTGCCATGCGGGCGGTGGCTGCTGAGGTCGTTGGTGCATCCGTGACGGCCGTCATGACCAACGACGAGCTCGGTGTGAAGCGGGAGTCCACGACGGAGCTCAAGGGCAACCGCCAGGGCATGAAGTCCCGCGTGGTGCTGGACGACGGCACGGTCATCACGACCACCGTCACCGTCCGCTGAAGGAGGGCAAGGTGAGCGCAAGAGCCAGGGACATCCGGCAGCGTACTGGTCAACCATATCAGAAGTCAGCAGAAACCCGTACTCGGATGTCTCTGGCTCAACGGCGCAGATTCAATGCAGAAGGTACGCTTGAAGAACAACTGCTTCGCCTCACAAAGAAGACGAGAGGATGTTGGCTGTGGCAAGGAAGGACCGTCCATGGGTATGGTCGTATGGGAAAGAACTACAAGGTGCATCGTTTGGCGTACGAGCTATGGGTGGGTCCGTTGAAGGATGGACATCACATCCATCACGCCTGTGGCACGATGTTGTGTGTCAAGCCGCTGCACCTAGTTCAGATGACAGAGACTGAGCACAAGGATGCTCACCGTCAGCTTCACTGACCGCATACCACCACGCGCACAGACCCAAGGAGGTCACCAATGGCAAGGCAGAAGCTCAGGACGAAGGGACCACGGTCCAAGGCACGCACCCGCGTCATGAATGAGCGGCTGGCTGACGGTACGGTCCGCGTGCTTGAAGGCAAGGACCTGCCGACTGGCTGCTGCGTCACCCGCAAGGGCATCCCGTGCACCTACCGCATGGAGTATGTCGGGCTCAAGGTTGAGCGGAGATGGCAGCCGGAGACGGAAGCACTTGAGTCCGTCATCAAGATGCTCGGCTACTGCAAGTCACACCGACCCAAGCTTGTGACCGACAACCTACTGGAGCTGCCCAACGACGTCAGCCGCAAGGTCAACGGTCCCAAGTCCACCAAGCAACGCATCAAGAGGATGGAGGATGCCATGTATGTGGAAGTCGTGCCGCAGGGCGGTGCGGTCAAGCATCTGGTTGAGAGGTCAGAGGTCAAGGGTCTGCCGTACAGCGGGTGGCACCGAGACATGGTCACCACTCTGTGCGGCAAGCGTATGAAGCAGGCTTACGTTCCCACGCTGGCTGAGCGCAGGACAGAGTACGTCAAGCAGTGCCCCAAGTGCCACGCGGCCAAGACGGTCGCTGAGTAACCGACCCAAGGAGGTCATCATGGCGAAGGCAACATTGATGTTGAACGAGCAGTGGCTGTCTGAAGATGCTCAGCCCGAGGGTTCAGGGTTCAGTCGGTACCGTGGCATGTGCTACGGTGTCACGCGGAACGGCAACTGTCCGAACAACCCGAGTGACTACACCGTGGGGCCAGCCAAGCTCACACTGTGTCGCCGTCACAAGCGCATGTGGGATGACGAGTACACCCGCCTGCGTGACGTCATCATCAGCGAGCACGAAGCAGGACTGCACGGTGAGGGTGATGACCGCAAGCCGTTCGCTGAGCTTCACACCCGTGGTGAGTACTGGCATCTGAAGTGCCGTCAGTGCACTGATGAGCTGGCGTCTGAGGAGCTCGGTGTGAAGCCAGAGCACGTGGCGGCTGCTCAGGACATCACCCGTAGCATGAAGGGTGCACAGGAGAAGCTGGACAAGGCAGTGTCTCGGTTCAACGAGATGGCCAAGGCCAACGGTCTTGGGTACGCCATCCGGAACTACGGTGACGCTGTCATGGAGGCCGAGTGGCATCACAGCCGCTGGGCTCGCGTCACCAATGTCATGACCAACGGCAACATGGACGTCGTTGAGGCCACCAAGCGTGTGCGTGAGGAGGTGGTGAATGAACTGATTCGTGACATGGTGTCGGATGCCTCACGCCACGCGGCCAGCCGCTGGGTGATTGACACCGACTACTTCAGGGAGGTGAGGCCATAGCACAGCACAGAAGCAGACCAAGTCCGAAGCACAAGCATGAAGGAGTCTGAAGATGGCAGCAACACGTACCACGAAGAAGGCTGCGGCACGCAAGCCACGCAAGAGCACTGCCGCACCGAAGCGCATCATCAACCGCAAGCCACGTGCCCGCAAGGCCACCGTCAGCACGTCGGCGGCTGAGCGTCAGAAGGGACGTGAGGCACGAGCCAAGGACCGTCTCGCTGCACAGAGCAAGGTCGGCACCGAGATGAAGAAGCTCACCCGTGGTGGCATGTCCGTTCAGGATGCCGCCAAGGAGCTCGGTGTGCCACTGGCTCAGGCACGCACAGCTCTGCGCAAGGCCAAGGTCAACCCGAAGGACCGCATCGTCGGGACTGAGGCTGAGGTCCGCAAGGCAGTGCTGAAGGCCAAGGCTGAGGGTGCGTCGTACCCTGAGCTGCGTGCCCGTACTGGGCTGTCTGGCCGTACCCTGCGTCAGTACGTGGAGGAGGCAGGAGGAGCCAGCACCCGTAAGCCCAGGGCAAAGGCTGGGGCCAAGAAGCCCACGGCTCGTACGCGTCGGAGTGGAGCGGCCAAGAAGGCTGCCGCCACCAAGGCTGCGCCACGAGCACGCAAGGCCAAGCCCAAGGCAGCGGCCAAGGAGGACGCAGCTCCTTCTGGCCGAACCCAGGGACGTCGCGCGCGTCGGGTGAAGTTGACCGCGTTCCTTGAGGACAGTGTATGGAATCTGGACAGTGACAACGATGAGGTGAGTGCCGGTCTGACCGGTCACACCATCGAGGTCACGCGTGACTTCAACGGTCGCTCGGTGAAGCCTACCGAGCACAAGGTCGCTGAAGTCGTCAGCATCACCATGCATGACCGCGAGGGTCGCGTGATTGAGTTCATCGATGAGAACCACCAGACACGGTTTGTGTCGTCACGCGAAATCACGTCCCTGAAGTAGCACCCCTGGGGAGGGCAGGTGGCACCGACGGCTGCCTGTCCTCCTCACCACCTAGATGCAGAAAGGACACACCATGAGATGCGGCAACTGCAAGCAGAGCCACAGCACGGTCAACGAGGTCATCGGCTGCTACCATGACTCGGGTACGCAGCTGAAGCTGGCTGACCGACCGAACGACATCGCCTTGCGTCCGCCAGCGAAGGAGGTCAAGCGGACGGCACCGCCCACGGGTACTGAGCCCAAGCTCACCGTGAAGCAAGCACAGTTCATCGAGTCGCTGCTGAAGCAGACCGGCAAGACGGAGGCGGACCTACCGCACCCGCTCAAGGAGCTCAGCATCAAGCAAGCGTCTGAGGTCATCGGTGAGCTGAAGAAGGAGAAGCAAGTAGTCGGCCACACCGTCAGGGACATGAAGCTCCCGGCCACCATCGACGGTACGCAGGTTCCGCAAGGAACGTACACCGTGGTGTTCAGCCCAGATGAGGACGACCGTCTCACCATACGGTTCCGTGAGCCCGCCACCGGCAAGTGGGTGGGCACTCAGCTGGTGGAGTTCATGTTCGGCAGAGACAACGAGTCGGACTTCCGTCGGTGCGGCAACTGGACGGGAGATGGCTACCGTCTCTGGGCCATGTTCAAGGAAGACGGTCGCATCATCAGAGCGGTTGCCTTCATGGCAGACTCCACCAAGGAGGACCGAGACCAGGCAGGCATCACCTACGCTCTGAAGTCGGGCAACTGCTATCGGTGTGGGCGCAAGCTCACCGTCCCAGCAAGCATCACGCGTGGTCTCGGACCGGACTGCGCTGAGTGGGTAGGCTGAGGGCGCCAAGTCCCTCACGAGACAAAGGAGTCATACGATGAGTACAAGCACCAAGCCTGTGTTTGCTGAGCTGAGTGAAGACGGCAAGCACATCGAGGTCTACTTCAAGCCCGACCCTAAGTGGCTTGACATCATGCACAGCATCAGTGCTCGGTTCATCGGCAAGGACAAGCTCAAGGAGGGAGAGCAGCCGCACTGGCGTCTCCCTTTGGACTTCTGGGCTGCCCGTGACCTGAGTGCAGCCGTCGGTGAGAAGAACCTTCAGCTGGGTGACGCGCTGAACGCTTGGGCGTGGGACCGCAAGGAGAAGGAACAGCTCGCCGCCGACATCATGGCGCGTGAAGGCAAGCCTCAGCTCACGCGGCTGAAGAAGGTTCTGCCTGACCTGTACAATGCCATCTGGGTCGGGCCCAAGGGCAAGAGCATGACGCCTGCTGAGTTCAAGGCTGCGCTGAAGGAGCCTGCGTCGTTCCAGGCAACTGACGTGGAGTTCATGGCCGGCATGCTTCACCCTCTGAACGCCAACCAGCCAGGCACGGGCAAGACGCTTGAGCTGATTGCCTCGGTGTATGAGGCTGGGCTTGAGAACGGACCGCACCTGGTGGTGGCACCGGTCACGTCGCTTGACTCCGTCTGGGAGCACGAGCTCACCACGTGGCAGGACATGCCTGTGTTCCGTGCTGCTGGTGAGGGCATGTCTCGGCGTGAGCGTATCGCCCAGATGCGTAGTGCTGAGTTGGCCGTGCTGGTGGGTCGTCCCTTCTGGCTGCTGGTCAACCCTGAGATGGTCCGGCTGAAGAAGGTCAGCAAGGCACTAGGCACGCTCAAGGAGAACCTGTACGCTGACTGGCCTTGGCTGGCCGACGTGGAGTGGAGCACGGTGACGCTTGATGAGTGTCACAAGAACGCGGTCCGCAACCTCACGTCGGTGACGGCCAAGGGTCTGCTCACGCTCAAGGTCAAGGATGGAGGCAAGAAGGCTGCTCTGTCTGGCACGCCTGTGGGCGGCAAGCCCATCAACCTCCATGGCATCATCACGTGGCTTCATCCCGACAGCACGCCCACGCGGTACCAGTTTGGTGCTCAGTGGCTGCACACGGAGGAAGTCCAGCACAGCAAGCGCAACCCTCACGCCACGCACACCGAGATTGGTGACGTGCGAGAGGACAAGCAGGCTGACTGGGACCGCATGATGCTGCCGCTGATGGTCCGACGTACCAAGGCTGAGGTACTGCCCTGGCTGCCACCGAAGGACTACGTGCCCGTCTGGGTGCACATGACCGAGGAGCAGCAGGAGCAGTACGTGAAGTTCGCCAAGATGGCTGAGCTTGAGCTGGGTGATGAGACGCTGACGGCAACGAACGTGCTTGCCATCTACACGCGGCTCAAGCAGTTTGCCTCGGCCAAGCAGCGGTTTGAAGATGGCACGCTCATCCCCACCGAAGACAGCGGCAAGGTACACGCGCTGTTTGAGAAGCTGGAGGAGCTCGGCATCTTCGACCCTGACCAGGACAGCCAGGCGGTCGTTGGCTCTCAGTTCACTGGCATGGTCAACCTCATCACCGACATGCTGAACGAGCGTGGGGTGAAGACGGTGAAGATCACAGGCCAGGTCCGCAAGCGAGCTGACGCCATCAATGAGTTCCAGAACGACGGTACGGCTCGGGTCATGGTCATCAACACTGACGCTGGCGGTGTGAGCATCACGCTGGACAAGGCAGACAGCGTTCACGTGCTTGATGAGAAGTGGAACCCTGATGACCAGGAGCAGCTTGAGGACCGCGTTCACCGAGGCAGCCGCATCCACCAGGTGACGTGCTACTACTACCGTACCACCGGCACGGTTGAGGAGTACATCCATCAAGTCACCAAGGGCAAGCGTCGCGTGAACGCCAAGCTGCTTGACGGCATCAAGCTGTACAAGGAGGTGAAGTCCTAGAGGTCAGAGGTCAGTACCATCCCGTTGTATCCGTTCACATCAACAGAAGGAGTAGCAAGATGGAATCCAAGTACAAGAAGGTTCTGCTCGGACTCGGCGTGGCCATCGCTCTGGTCATCGGTATCGGAGCGACCGTCCCTGAGCAGCAGCCCACGCCACTCGCTTCGTCCTCACCGACCGAGGTTGAGGTTGGTAACGTAGGCGACGGCCAGGGACCAGGCAACGGCAACATGCCCGACAGCACCGAGCTCAGCGACTGCGTGGAGGCGGACGACGCCTACGCTCTGATGAACCAAGCACAGTCTGAGATGGAGGCTGGGTACTCAGCCGCTCAGAACTACCAGCTGGATGCCGCAGCCAGGCACCTCAACACAGCGGGCACCCTGTACATCGACGCCACGCAGTACGTGCATGACACGCCGGAGATTTCGGAGCCGATGATGAAGTCCGGGCAGATGATGATTGAGTCAAGCACACAGCTAGAGCTCGGCAACATCAATGCATCAACCAACCTCCTGGTGAAGGCCATCACCCAAGTGAAGACCATCACCTCAGCGACGAAGGCATATGGCGTAGCGTGCTGAGCTGAGAACCGAAAGCGTCCTGGGTCGGGTGGCAAGGGTGCCTCCCCGGTCTCCACTGCCCGACCCAGGACAACACCTAGATACCGGAGGGTCACATGCCTGATGTCATCAGTATCATCCAGAAGTTGCTTGCCAAGGCAGAGTCCACCAACCATGAGGCTGAGGCTGACGCGTTCTTTGCGAAGGCTCAAGAGCTGATGGTGAAGCACGCCATCGATGAGGAGGCACTCAAGGCTGCCGGCAAGCAGCCGACGGAAGAAATCATCCAGCACATCATCCACATCCGGCAAGGCATGCCACGCACCAAGCCGCTTGAGTCGTTCCTTGCCAGCATCAGCAGGTCGCTGAGCTGCACCATGTACACGTACACCCGTAGCGACGTCAGCGTGGTGGTCGGGTACGAGTCCGACGTGAAGTTCGTTGAGCTGATGTTCCTGTCGGTCCAGCTTCAGATGAGCGCGGCTGTCACGCGTGAGGTGAAGTTGGCTCAGCGTCAGCACAGCATCTACGACGGCAAGTTCAGGTCCGGTGTATGGCGACGCAACTTCATCGAGGCCTACCTGTGGCGCGTAGGTGAGCGCATCAAGGAGCGGTACGTGAACGCCGACGCCACGCATGGTACGGGCACCAGCATCGTTCTGAGGTCACGTAGCAAGGACGTGGAGGACTGGCTCAAGTCAAGGGTTGAGCTGAAGGCAGCGAAGGCAAGGAGGTCGAACAAGTCATACGACGGCAGAGCACGTGCCGCAGGTTCAGCCGCCGGTGAGCGGGCAGACATCACCGCCGGACGAAACGCCATCAAGACAGAAAGGAAAGAGCTCACGTGAAGTACATCATCAAGCCAGCCACGCAGCAGGCATACAACGAGCTGCTCAAGGCAGCCCAGTACACAGAGGATGCTTTCGATGACCTCGGGTCCGAGGGATACTACGACACGGATGAGCAGGAGCGCATCGAAGCAGAACGAAGGGATGCTCTTGATCGATTGAAGCATGCCATCGACAAGGTTGAGTTCATCATCAAGCTGGACCGCGCCATCAAGAACAAGGAGGTCAAGGCATGAGCCTCAGTCCTACCATCACTTGGGTCAGCATCATCATTGCCAGCATGGCTCTGACATGGTTGGTCGTTCGACTGACGACCCCGATGAGCATCATGAATGGTGAAGAAGCGTTCGGCGTCTACCGTGGTGAAGACCTCCATCTTCGCATCGGTGAACCGACCACTGTCCGAGTCATGCGCGACATCGA
>Ga0247820_10000523_pt1 | contig 20461 bp, 16 predicted proteins | sample 13C_Glucose_Day1_2_FD_192480 | JGI IMG/M metagenome (GOLD analysis project Ga0247820, IMG submission 192480) | Soil microbial communities from agricultural site in Penn Yan, New York, United States - 13C_Glucose_Day14 | ecosystem: Environmental > Terrestrial > Soil > Agricultural land | place...
TCGCTGCCCGGCCGCGAGGCAGCGACGTCCACCTTCCGCCTGCGCGCGCTGCCGCCCGACTGGGAAGACCCGGCGGCGATCCGCGGCGGCGCCATCGCGGTCGATCCCGCCGACCGCGAACGGCGCGCGCAGCTGATGGAACAGTTCAGCGGCCCGGCCGAGTACGCGCTGTGGCAGGGCGACCGCTTCTACCGGCGCACCCGCGCCACGCAGAAGCAGCTCGCGATGAGGCGCCCCACGATGGTCGGCGGCACCGATCCGGTGAAGCCGCCCGAATGGGACTTCCACCAGCGCCTGGCCGCCTATGCCGACCACCCCAACCTGCTGCGGCGCCTGGGGCTGGTGATCGACTGCGTGCTCGGAAGCGAGGAAGCGATCGACGCCCTGGTGGCCGCCGCGTCGCCGGCCAGCGGGGTGATGCGGCTGCACCTCGGGGGCGGGCCGCCGCACGACCCGAGCGGCGACGTGTTTCCGCGCACGGCGTGGCGGGCGACGCAGCGGCGCTTCGTGATCCAGGCGCGCACGCGCGACCACGAAGACGGCCTGCTGCGACTGGAGCGCGCCAACGACCGCTTCCAGAACATGGACCCGCGCGAAGGCAGCCCGTTCGACGTGTACCAGATCGATTCGGATGGGGCGGCACTCAAGACGGTCAACTTCGCGATGACCGCCCAGCGCCTCGTCGGCAAGAGCCTCGCGATGGGCGCCGACGGAGAGGTGACCTACACGACCGGAGACCGGCAGGCGGTGGCCACGATGCGGTCGGCCGGCCTCGGGGCGTCACGCCACGGGCGAGCCGGCCAGGTCGCCATGGCGGCCGCGGATGCGGCGCTGATCCACCAGGCCATCGGCAACGCCGGCGGTTCGCCCGACCTGACGCTGTATGCCGAGGATGCCTTGCGCGGCTACCGGGTCGACATCCTCGACAGCTCGCATGGCCGCTGGCTCGGCCTGTGCGACCGCCAGGGCGAGTACGCGGCATTGCCGGCCCAGCCGGGCGACGCCGACCTTCCCGTCGACCTTCCGAAGGACGAGGGGTATGTGAAGGGGGCGTCGACCACCTCGAACCCGGACAAGCCGGACGACCACTACCTGCACGAGACGCTCTTCCGCTGGACCGGGTGGAGCCTGGCCGTGGCGCGGCCGGGGCGCACGGTGCGCGACCGGACGGAGCCGGGGACCGGCCTGCAGTCCGAAGAGGTCGTGGACATCGACGACACCGCCACGAACGGGAACGGCCTTCGGGTGCGCTTCAAGCCGGTCAAGGGCGCCCTGCCCCGCCTGCGCTTCGGCCACGAGTACCGCGTGCGCGCGCGGCTCGTGGACCTGGCGGGCAACAGCCTGGCGCTGGACGACCGCAGCGTCGAGGAGCTCGAGCATGCGAGCGAGCCCGTCGCCTATGGCCGGTTCGAGCCGGTCGACCCGCCGGTGCTGGCGCTGCGGCGCAAGGTGAGCGAAGGCGAATCGCTGGAGCGGCTGGTCCTGCGCAGCAATTTCGATCGAACCGCCGCCGGCTACCGTGCCGACATCGCAGGCGCGCTCGCATCGCTGTACGACAGCCCCGACTTCGAATACGGCGACGTGGCCGAGCGGCACGTCGTTCCACCGAAGACGTCGCAGCTGATGAGCGAGCTGCACGGCATGTTCGACGACGCCATCGGCAGCGCCGTGCCGGCGCAGGCCAAGGCCGCCTATGCCATCGCCGCGCGGGAGAACGGCTCGCTGCTGCATCCGGTGCCCGGCGCGCAGATCGAACTCGTCACGCCGGCCAAGACCACGGCGGTGGCCACGGTGCAAGGCCCCGGCGAGGTCATCGCCCCGCCCGAGCAGGCCGACGATTCGGTCGACCGGTTCGCGGCGGGCCAGTACGTGCTCCACCGCGAGCCGATCGTGCCGGTGCCTTACCTGCCCGATCCCGCGTGCGGCGGGCTCGCCTTGCACGGCGTGCCGGGCCTGGCAGCGATGCTGGCCGGCAAGCCGATCCAGCTGCTCGCGCCCGGACTGCCCGGTGTGCTGCTCGACCAGGGACTGCGCGCCGCGCAGCCGCCCGGCAGCCAGACATGGGTCCTGCTCGTCGACATGGATCTCGACCCGGGCAACGATCCCGGCGAGCAGCGGCGCCTGGAATGGCCGGGCGACGTGCGCAGCTTGCGGCTCGTGCTCGCCGAGCAGCCCGGCGAGGTGGACACGCCGCCCTGCGGTGACAGCCACACCGTTGCCGATCCGCCCCAGTGGAACGCGGCAGAAGGCGTCCTTACGCTCTTCCTGCCCAAGGGGCACATCGCCCGCTTGCGCTACGCGAGCTTCGTCCATGACCGTTTGGTCGACGACTTCGGCCTGCCCCGTTGGCACGATGCCGCCGGCGCCGAGCGCCTGGGCGCACAGGCCATGGCGGGGGCCAACTGGATGGTCACGCCCTGGCGTTCGCTCACGCTGGTCCACGCCACTCAACAGCCCGTGTGCGAGCCGTGGCTGGAAACGGTGTCGGTGCAGCGGCTGCCCGGGTCGCAACACGCCGACCTGCACGCGCGTCGGGTGCACCTGCACGGGCCGAGCACGGGCAAGTTCGAGATCGTCGCCGAGTGGGAGGAGTGGATCGACGATCCCTTGACCGACGACCCGGCCGCGCCCGGTCCCCGCCGCGTCCCGCACGAGGCGCAGCTGTCGGAGATCCGGCTCGACGACAACCATCCCAACGTCTTCGTCCTCGACGACGCCGTGCGACGCCAGACGGAGTTCACGCCGGTCGGCGGCCAGGTGATGCCCGGCGAGCTCGCGCAGCGCCCGGTCGCACCGGGCAACCGGCACGAGTTCGGCGACACGCGGTTCCGGTTCGTGCGGTACCGGGTGCGCGGCACGACGCGGTTCCGCGAGTACCTTCCGCCGAAGCTGTTTGCCGATGCGGCGCTGATCACACGCCACGGCCCGGTGCTGCAGGAGCACCACGTGGCCGTGAAGTCGCTGCCGGAGTCCGACGCGACGCACGACGCCGGCGCGCCCGTGCTGCGGGTCGCGCAAGCCGAGGCCGGCTCCCTTGCGGGCACGGTGGTGCCAGCCAGCGGGCCGCCGCAATCGCCCGAGGTGCTGTTCGTGGTGCCGACGTTCCGCTGGGAGCGCGGGGCTTCGGCGTCCGGGGGCCTGCAAAGCGTTCGGCATGGCAACGGGCTGCGCGTCTACCTCGACCGTCCGTGGTTTTCGTCGGGAGACGGCGAGCTGCTCGGTGTCGTGGTGCCGGGCGACGACGCTGCGTTCGTCACGGTCGAGGATGCGCTGGTGCCGTACGTCACGCAGTGGGGCGCCGATCCGCTGTGGGCGGGGACGCAGCCTTCGACGCGAACGCGGCTCGCCGACTTTCCCGGCCGCGTTGCCAACGAGCCGGTGAACCTCATCGAAGTGCCCGGCCGAATGGTCCAGGTCGTGGGGCATCGGGTGCATTTCGACGCGGGGCGCCAGCTCTGGTATTGCGACATCGAGCTTCATCCCGGCGTCGCCTACATGCCGTTCGTGAGGCTTGCGCTCGTGCGCTACCAGCCGAACGCGATTTCCGGCGCCGAGGTCTCCCGCGTCGCCCTGGCCGAGTTCGCCCAGGTGCTTCCGCGGCGCCGCGCGGTGCTGAAGCGCGAAGGCGACACCCTCTCGCTCAGCGTCCACGGGCCGGTGCCGGACCGCGGGCCGATGCGGCAATTCAATACCGGCGGCCAGGCTGAATCCGAGTACGCCGACATCTCGTTCTCGCCGATTCCGGGGGCGGCACAGGAGAGCGGGCGCAATCGCATGGAGCTGGTGCTGCAGACGCGGGACAAGAGCATCGATTCGGATCTCGGCTGGCAGGACGAGGCGCTGCTGTCGACCGGCGAGGTGGTCGCGGGGGCCACGGCGCCGACTCCAGGCGGATCACTGACCAGCGAACTTCTGACGCGCGTGGAGGATGCGCCAGTGCGGGTGAGATCGAGAGGCGGCCGTTCGCTGCGCTTCGACCGGATGGTGGAGCGGTCGGACTCGGTGTCGCCGATCGTGCGCGAACTCGGCGACGTGTTCGACGTCCGCACGCCGATCGAGGTGCTGCCGGGACTTCCGGCGCTGTTCGACCTGCCGGTGTTCCTCGCGACGGCGACCCCGCCGGCGGTGCCCGAGGGTCGCGAGGGTCGCCTGATGGTGCGGGAGTTCGAGCGCTACTACACCGACCGGACCGTGCCCGAGACGCGTGCGGGGGCGGTGCGGCGGCGCATCGTGGTCGAGGAGCGGCTGGTGTACGCGGAGGTGTTCGCGCTGGGCTGAATGGGCGCTGGTGTGGGCTCTCGAAGTTCTACCCGGTCGCCAGCAGGCTCCACCCTGCCACCACGGTCAGCGCAAGCGCGATCCCGTAGCACGCCAGCTTCGACGCTGTCCCGATCGGGATCCCGACGTCGTGCAGGCTGTGCAGGAGGCGGTGCATCGCGTGCCACGCGAACAGCGCGATCACCAGGAAGAGGAACGCCTTGCCCAGCGGGTGTCGTGCCAAGGCGAGCATCCTCGAGTAGGCGAGAAGATCACCCGGCGCCCAGCCGAGCGGCACTGCGATGCCGGTGATGAACACCAGCGCGGTGCCGAGGAGCGCCGACAGCATGCCGCCCGCTCCGAAGAGCAGCCAGAAGATCGGGGCGTTGGAGCGCTTCATGTCCGCCACCCCCAGGCCAGCGCGATCAGCACGACGGACGCCAGCACCGTGGCGGCCCACCCGATGCGCGTGATCGTCGAGGCGGCGACCCGCCGCCCGCCGACGAACAGCATCGGCATCGTCTTCGGCATGATCTCGAACCAGCTCTTCGCGTGGACGAACATCGCGACGAGCAGCACGGCGTGCAGCAGCAGGGACGCGGGCGAGCGCAGCGCATCGAGCCAGCCGTTCCACGCCGCCTCGTCCTGCGCCAGGCGCACCACGCCGAGGGTCAGGACGACGGCATACGCCAACACCGCCAGCGCCGTCGCTTCGCGGATCATGTAGCGCATGAAGAACGGGTCGCGCCGCCACCACCCGCCCATCGGCCGCACGTAAGGACGCCGCACCGTCGACTTGCCGTTCATCGCGATGCTCCCCTGGGCGACACGAAGCGAAGGAAGTAGTCCATCGCGCTGTTCAGCTTGTTCTGGTTCACCGCGTTGGCCGGGTCCACATGCTTCGGGCAGACCTCGGAGCAATAGCCCACGGCGGTGCAGCTCCACACCCCTTCCTCGGCATTGAGGATCTCCATCCGCGCGGCGCGCCCGCCGTCGCGCGAGTCGGCGTTGTAGCGGTGCAGCAGCGCCAGCACCCCGGGGCCGGTGAAGGCGTCGTCGAGCCCGTACTGCGGGCACGCCGAATAGCACAGCATGCAGTTGATGCACGAGCTGTACTGCTCGAACTGTGCGAGCTGCTGCGGCGTCTGCAGGTACTCGCCGTCGGCGAGCGAACGCGGCGATTTCGGGATCAGGTACGGCTTGATGCTCTCCAGCTTGCGGATGAAGTCGTCGGCGTTCACGACCAGGTCGCGCTCGATCGGAAAGTGCGCGAGCGGCTCGACCCGCACGGGGCCGGGCAGCATGTCGCGCAGGAAGGTCTGGCACGCGAGTGCCGGCCTGCCGTTGACCATCATGCCGCAGCTGCCGCAAATCGCCATGCGGCAGGACCAGCGGAAGGTGAGCGAGCCGTCCTGCTCGTCCTTGATGTGCTGCAAGGCCTGCAGCACCGACATGTCCGACGCGTACGGCACGGCGAAGCGCTGCCACACGGGGCCCTCGTCCTGCTCCGGCCGGTAGCGCAGGACGTCCAGGTCGATGGTTTCAGGCGACGCGGGCATCGATGGCCTCCTGCTGGATGAGGCGCTCCGCTTCGGCTTGCTCCCCGGCCGCGCCGTAGGCGCGCTTGCCGGGCGGCGAGCTCGTGATGGTCACCGGCCCGTAGTCGATGCGCGGCGCGCCGGTGCCGGTGCAGTACGCCAGGCTGTGCTTGAGAAAGTTGGCATCATCGCGCGCCTCGTAGTCGTCCAGCCGCTGGTGCGACCCGCGCGACTCGCATCGCTGCAAGGCAGAGTGCACGATCGCCTGCGCGACGTCGAGCTGATAGCCCAGCTCGATGGCGAGCAGCCAGTCGGTGTTCCAACCCTTGGAACGGTCGTCCAGGCGCACGCGCCGGCTGCGCTCCTTCAGCTCGGCCAGCTTGTCGCACGTCGCCTGCATCGCTGCGGCCGTGCGGTAGATGCCGCAACCGTCCTCCATGCTCTGTGCCATCTCGCGGCGCAGCGTGCTTGTGCGCTCGTTGCCGTCCTCGCGCGCCAGCGGGGCGAGTGCGTGGCCGCGCGCGTCGTCGGCGAGCGCGGCCACTGCCGCGGCGCTGCCGTGCGGGACCGTCTTCGCGTACGCGGCGGCCTCCTCGCCGGCGACCTTGCCGAACACGAGGAGCTCGGTCAGCGAGTTCGAGCCGAGCCGGTTGGCGCCGTGAATGCCGACGCTCGAGCATTCGCCTACCGAGTACAGGCCGGGCAGCGGTGCGGCCGTGCGGCCGTTGGCAACGATGCCCCCCATCGTGTAGTGCACCGCGGGCAGCACGGGAATCGGCTGGCGGGCTGGATCGACGCCGAGGTACTGCACGGCCAGCTCGCAGATCTGTGGCAGCCGCTCGCGCAGCTTCTCCTCGCCCAGGTGGCGCAGGTCCAGGTGCACCACGTCGCCGTGCGGGCCTGCGATGGTGCGGCCCTCGCGCTTCTCGTGCCAGTACGCCTGGCTCAGGCGGTCGCGGGGCCCCAGCTCCATCGCCTTGTTGCGCGGCGACGGATCGGCCGGGCCGAGGCCGTAGTCCTGCAGGTAGCGGTAGCCGTGCTTGTTGAGCAGAAAGCCGCCTTCGCCGCGGCACGCCTCGGTGAACAGGAGGCCGGTGCCCGGCATGCAGGTCGGGTGGTACTGCACGAACTCCATGTCGCGCAGCGGCACGCCGTGGCGATAGGCGAGCGCCATGCCGTCGCCGGTGACGATGCCGCCGTTCGTGTTCTCGCGAAAGACACGCCCCGCGCCGCCGGTGGCGATGATCACCGCCTTGGCCTGCACGAGCCGGAACTCGCCGGTCGCAATCTCGATCGCCACGACGCCCTGCACCCGGCCCTCGTCGACGACGAGGTCGACGCAGAAATGCTCGTCCAGGCGCCGGATCGACGGGTACTTGATCGACGTCTGGAACAGCGTGTGGAGCATGTGGAACCCTGACTTGTCCGCGGCGAACCAGGTGCGCTCGATCTTCATGCCGCCGAAGGCGCGCACATTCACGTGTCCGTCCGCCTTGCGGTTCCACGGGCAGCCCCAGTGCTCCATCTGGACCATCTCCTCGTGCGAGTGCGCGACGAAGTACTCCACCACGTCCTGGTCACACAGCCAGTCGCCGCCGGCCACCGTGTCGTGGAAGTGCGCATCGAGGCTGTCGTGGGCCTGGGTCACCGCCGCAGCGCCGCCTTCGGCGGCCACGGTGTGGCTGCGCATCGGGTAGACCTTGGACACGAGCACGATGGAAAGCTGCGGGTCGCGCTCGGCGACCGCGATGGCCGCCCGCAGGCCGCCTCCGCCTGCTCCGACGATTGCGACATCTGCCTTGATGACTTCCATGGCCGATTCCCGTCAGCGCGTGATCACCAGCTTCTGGTAAAGCCCTCCGAAGTAGGTCTGCTTGTGAATCGAGGCGGGGCTTGCGAGAGGCGGCAGGAAGTGCTCGATATCGTGCCGCCACAGGTCCATCGCGTACGGCTCGAGCCGGCGGAACACGCCGCTCATCAGCAGGCGTAGCGGGTGCAGGCGCCTTGGCCGGTGATAGTCGACGATCACGATGCGCCCGCCGGGTCGGACGGCGCGCATCGCCTCGGCGAGCGTGTCCCGGCGCACCGGTTCGGGCTGCTCGTGGAGCAGGAAGAAGAGCAGCGCCTGGTCGTAGCTGGCGTCCGGGCAGGCGAGCGCCGACGAGTCGCCCTGCAGCAGCGCGACACGATCGTCGGGCGGCATCTTTCGGGCGAGGTTGCGCAGCTGGATCTGGAGGATGTCGACCACGTCCAGGCGCGCCTCCGGCGCCAGCCGCGCCCGCAGCCGCGGTGTCAGGTTGCCGTACGCGCACGCAAGCTGCAGCGTGCGGCCGCGCACCAGCTCGCCCAGCTCGCCCAGCGCGGCGAGCGCCGCATCGCGCAGCCGGCCGTAGTTGCCGAACAGGATCGCGTTGACGAGCCAGTCGCGCTCGAACACGTGCACGGCGTTCGGGTGAACGTAGGCCCACCAGTACACCTGCTCGAGGTAGCGCGGAACCGCCATTGGCGGCGCGGGGTGCGTCGCCACGTCCACGGTCTCCTCACCAGCACAGGTTGGCGTCATGCGGAAATCCTCCTGCCACAAGCTATAGCACAGCGCCAGCGCAGATGACGCCCACGCGGGGATGGTGCCCCGGCGGCTCGCCCAGCGCAAGCTACCTGGATGGCGCAGGCGCAACGGGTGCGCCAATGTCGGCCAGCGTCTTCGCGAGGAATCGCGCGTCGTCCGAATCCGGCGGCAGCTGCTTCAGCAGGCGTTGCCAGTGGCGCGCCGCTTCCGGGAAGTCGCCGCGCCGGTAGGCCGCGGTGGCCGCCAGCGACAGCGACATCGGATGGTCCGCGTCGAGTTTCAGGGCGGCCGTCACGAGCTGCAGCGGCCGGCCTTCGATGTTGCCGCCGGCCAGCGTGGCCAGCGTGTCGGCGTACGCGGCCAGCAACGACGGGTCCTGGTTCAGCACGTCGGCGCGTATGCGCTCGTAGGCCTTTGCCGCGTCCGCATGGCGACGCATCACGCGGTACGAATGCGCCAGCATCGACCAGCCCTTCGGATCGTCCGGGTTCTTCTCGAGCCGCGCAGCCAGCCTGGCCACCATCTGCTCCACCTCCGGGGTCACCGGGTCGGGTTCCGAACCCTGCGCCATCGGCGCTTCCTGGGCCTGAGGCCAGAGTGCCGCGGGCGTGCCCAGCCAGGCGTAAAGGCCGGTGGCGGCCAGCGGAAGCGCGATGGCCAGCACCAGGGACGTGCGGTGCATGGGTGCAGGTGGCGTGATCGCGGGCTCGGCGAGGCGGGTGTCGTCCAGCAGCCGACGCTGCAGCTCCGCGCGCGCCTGTGCGTGGTCGCCAGGTGCCAGCGTGCCGGCGGCGCAGTCGCGGTCCAGCTCGGCGAGCTGGTCGCGGTAGATCCGGGCGTTGATGTCGCGGGCCGTGGTGTCGTGCTCGGCCTGGTGGTGCTTCCAGGGGCGCAGGAGCATCAACAGCGTTCCGCCGATGAGGCAGACCACGGCGAGGAGAAACAGGTTCATGGATTCTCCAGCAGCGATTCGGCCTGCTTGCGCTCGGCGTCGGACAGGGCGCCCGCCGCCACCGGTCGACGGCGCAGGTAGAGCACCAGCCCGCCGAGCCCCAGCACAAGGAAGACGAATGGACCGGCCCACAGCAACCAGGTGGTCGGCTTGAGCGGCGGGCGGTAGCGCACGAAGTCGCCGTAGCGGCTCACGAGGTACTCCACCACCTGGGCATCGCTCTTTCCTTGGCGGATCAGCGTGCGGATCTCGCTGCGAAGGTCCTCGGCCAGCGGCGCGTGCGAACCCGCGAGAGACTCGTTCTGGCACACGAGGCAGCGAAGTTCCTCGGCGATGGCCACCAGGCGCTGCTCGACCGCCTCGTCCTGGGCGAGCGGCGCGGCTTCCCTCGCCTGGGCTCCCAGCGACAGGCCCAGCAGCAACAGGATCAGGAGTCGCCTCATGACTTGCGCAGGTCCCGGATCAAGGGCAGGACTTTGGCGTGCAGCACGTCGGCGCTGAGCGGACCGATCTGCTTGTAGCGGATGATGCCGGCCTGGTCGATGACGTAGGTCTCGGGCACGCCGTAGACGCCGTAGTCGATGCCGACGCGGCCATCCGCATCGACGGCCGAGAGCACGTAGGGGTCGCCGTGCTGTGCGAGCCAGCGCCGTGCATCGGCGCCGCCGTCCTTGTAGTTCAGGCCCACCAGCGGCACGACGGCGCTTCTCGCGAAATCGAGCAGCAACGGATGCTCCTCCCGGCAGGACACGCACCATGAGGCCCAGACATTGAGCATCCAGACCTTGCCTTTCATGTCGGCCGGCGAAAAGCGTCCCGTATCGGTGCCGTCCAGGGCCAGCCGCGGCAGGCTGAAGCCGGGCGCGGGCCGCCCGACCAGCGGCGACGGCACCTCGCGCGGGTCGCGGGTCAGCCCGACGGCGAGGAAGACGGCCAGAGCGACGAACAGGAGCAGCGGGATCAGCAGGACACGCTTCATGCCGCCGCTCCCCGGGCGGTCGCGATGCCCGCGGCGACCGCCTTGCGCTGCTTCAACCGGTAGCGCCGATCGGCCGCCGCGAGCGCCCCGCCCAGCGCCATCAGGAGTGCACCGCCCCAGATCCACATGACGAACGGCTTGTAGTAGACGCGCACGCTCCAGGCGGAGCCTCCGGTGTCGGCCAGGGGCTCGCCGAGCGACACATAGATGTCGCGCAGCACGCTGCTGTCGATGGCGGCTTCGGTCATCGGATTGGGGGAGGAGATGTACGAGCGCTTCTCGGGGTGGAGGATGCGCAGGGCCTGGCCATCCTTCGACAGCTCGAAGTCGCCGCGCTGCGCGGTGTAGTTGGGGCCGGCCACCTGCTTCAGGCCGAGCATGCGCACCTCGTAGCCGCCGAACCGGACCGTGTCCCCCACGGCCATGCGCACGTCCTTTTCGACTTCGTGGTTCCTGACCATGACGACGCCCACCACGACGACCGCCAAGCCCACGTGCGCCAGGTGCATGCCCCAGAACGACGGCGGCGCCCAGCCCGACCTCATGCGCTCGCGCACCTGGAAAACGGTGGCGGCGACGATCCACACGGCCAGCATGAGGCCCAGCGCCACCCCGGGCGACCAGCGGCCTCCTGCCACCAGCGGCAGCCCCGCGCCCGCCGCCAGTGCGATGACGGCGGCCAGGCGCAGGCGAGCGGCCATGTCACGCGCGTCCAGCTGCTTCCAGCGCGCGTACGGTCCGAGCGCGACGAGCGCCAGCAGAGGCACCATGATCGGCACGAACACGGCGTTGAAGTAGGGTGGGCCGACCGACAGCTTGCCCAGGCCGAGCGCATCGATGAACAGCGGGTACAGCGTCCCCAGGAGCACCGAGCCCGCGGCCACGACGAGCAGGACGTTGTTCACGAGCAGCAGCGTTTCGCGCGACAGCAGCGCGAAGGTGCCGCCCAGGCCGACCTTCGGTGCGCGCCACGCGAAGAGGGCGAGCGAGCCGCCGATCACGAGCACGAGGAAGGTGAGGATGAAGATGCCGCGCCGCGGGTCGGTGGCGAAGGCATGCACCGAGGTCAGCACGCCCGAGCGCACGAGGAACGTGCCGAGCAGCGACAGCGAGAAGGCGCTGATCGCCAGCAGCACCGTCCACGCCCTGAAGCTGCCGCGCTTTTCCGTGACCGCGAGCGAGTGGATCAGGGCCGTGCCGACCAGCCAGGGCATGAACGACGCGTTCTCCACCGGGTCCCAGAACCACCAGCCGCCCCAGCCAAGCTCGTAGTAGGCCCACATCGAGCCGAGCGCGACGCCCAGCGTGAGAAAGACCCACGCCACCGTGGTCCAGGGGCGAGACCAGCGCGCCCACGTCGCATCGAGCCGGCCGGACAGCAGCGCCGCGATCGCGAAGGCGAACGCCACCGAGAAGCCCACGTAGCCCATGTAGAGCATCGGCGGGTGCACGACGAGGCCCGGATCCTGCAGCAAGGGGTTGAGGTCCCGGCCTTCGGGCGCCGCGGGAACCAGCCGCGCGAACGGGTTCGACGTGGTGAGGATCAGGAGCAGAAATCCTGCGGAGACCAACCCCAGCACGCCGACCACGCGCGCCACCATGGCTCGCGGCAGCTGGCGCGACAGGAGCGTCACCGCCAGCGTCCAGCCGCCGAGCATCAGGACCCACAGCAGCAGCGAGCCCTCGTGGCCGCCCCAGACGGCCGCCGCGCGATAGATCGCCGGCAGCTTCGAATGGGAGTTCTGGGCGACGTAGGTCACCGAGAAGTCGCTGCCCAGGAACGCGGCAGTCAGGCAACCGAAGGCGACCGCCACGAGCGCGAACTGGGTCTGCGCGGCCGGGCGGGCGAGCGCGATCCAGGCCGCATCGTTGCGCTGGGCGCCGACGAGCGGCAGCACGCCTTGGACGAGCGCCACGAGCAGCGCCAGGATGAGTGCCAGGTGACCCAGTTCGGCCGTCATCGCCTGGCCCCTTTCTGCGCCATGTCGATCGCGTGCTGCGCTTCGGGCGGCATGTAGTTCTCGTCGTGCTTGGCCAGCACCTCGGTCGCGATGAAGCGGCCGTCGGTGTCGAGGCTGCCTTGCGCGACGGCGCCTTTGCCCTCCTTGAACAGGTCGGGAAGGATGCCGGTGTAGCGCACGGTGATGTCGCGCGCGGTGTCCGTGATCACGAACTCCACCATCATCTGGTCGCGCCTGATGCTGCCTTGCTTCACCAGTCCGCCGACGCGAAAGGCGCGGGCTTTCGGCCCCTCGCCCGCGCTCACCTGCGTTGGCGTGAAGAAGAACGCCACATTGCTGTTGAGCGCGTTCAGCATGAGCGCCGCGGCCACGCTCACCGACGCCACCCCGGCGAGGATGATCGCCAGCCGAAGGGTGCGCGGCTTCATCGCGTCACCTCCACCGCGACGGCGCTCGCCCGCGCCCCGGCCGTGGCGCCGCGTCGCCGCAGCGAGCGCAGCAGTCGCCGGTGCTTGCGCCGAAGGGCCCAGGGCTCGACGATCAGGGCGAGGGCGCAGACCCCGACGCTGCCCCAGACGTAGAGGGCGTAGCCGCCCATGGCCAGGAATTCGCCGACGCTATGCCACTGCATGACGCACCCATTCGGCCTGGCGTTCGCGCTCCAGGATGATGTTGCGCACCCGCGCCATCGCGACGGCGATCGAGTACATCCAGAAGGCCAGCACCATCAGCAGCATGGCGACCAGCATCGTAGCCGCCATCGAGGGCGCCTTCGTCATCGATACCGATGCGCCCTGGTGCAACGTGCTCCACCACTGGACCGAGAAGTAGATGATGGGAACGTTCACGACGCCCACCAGCGCCAGGATGGCGCCGGCCTTGTCGGCGCGGCGCGGATCGTCGATGGCCGCCTGCAGGGCCATGAAGCCCACGTAGAGGAAGAGCAGGATCAGCGTCGATGTCAGCCGCGCGTCCCAGACCCACCAGGTGCCCCACATCGGCTGCCCCCAAAGGGCGCCGGTCCACAGCGACAGGAACGCGAACAGCGCACCGGTGGGCGCCAGCGCCGACGCCATCATGCTGGCCAGGCGCGCGTTGAAGGCCAGCCCCGCGGCGGCCCAGAGGGCCATCACGCAATAGATGAACATCGCCATCCAGCTCGCCGGCACGTGCACGAAGATGATGCGGTAGCCCTCGCCTTGCTGCGCGTCGGTGGGGGCGACCATGAAGCCGATCCACAGGCCCGCGGCCGCGAGCACGACCGCCAGCGACATGAACAGCGGCTGCAGGCGTCCGGCCAGCGGGTAGAACGTCGCCGGCGACGCGAAACGGAAGAACCTCCAGGAGGCCGTCATGGTCACTCCATTGCGATACGCAGCGAAACGGTGGTGGCCCACGGCGCGAAGAACGCCGCCAGCGCCAGCATAGCGCCCAGCACCGACAAGTGACCCTGCACGCCGAGGCCGGCAGCCTGCGCGTCGACCGACCCGGCGCCAAATACCAGCGCCGGAATGAACAGCGGCAGCACGAGCAGCGACAGCAGCACGCCGCCGCCGCGCACGCCCAGCGTCAGGGCCGCGCCGATCGCGCCGATGAGGCTGAGCAGCGGCGTGCCGATCAGCAGCGAAAGGGTCAGCACGAGCAGCGCGTCGGCGCTCAGGCCGAACAGCAGTCCCAGCACCGGCGCCAGCACCACCAGCGGCAGCCCGCAGAGCAGCCAGTGGGCGGCCAGCTTGCCCATGACCTGCAGCGCGAACGGTTGCGGTGACAGCGCCATCTGCTCGAGCGTGCCGTCGGCGTGGTCGGCGGCGAAAAGGCGTGGCAGGCCGAGCAGCGTCGCCAGCAGCGCCGCGACCCACAGCACGCCCGGACCGATGCGTCGCAGCAGTGCGCGCTCCGGACCGACCCCGATCGGGAACAGGGACACCACGACAACGAAGAACAAGAGGGCTGTGAGCACCTCGGAGCGCCGGCGTCCGGCCAGCAGCAGGTCGCGGCGCAAGGCGATCAGCACGGTCCTCACAGCCGCACCTCCCGGCTCTGAGCCAGCGGCATCGTTTGGTGGCTGGTCAGCACGGCGACGCCGCCGGCGTCGAGGTGGTGGCGGACCATCGAGAGCAGCAACTCCGTGGCGGCAGCGTCCAGCGCGTTGAACGGCTCGTCGAGGATCCACAGCTGCGCCGGTCGCAGCAGGAGGCGAGCCAGGAGCACACGGCGGCGCTGCCCGGCCGACAGCACGCGAGACGGCAGGTCCTCGCGGCCGTGCAGGCCGAGCCGCTGCAGCGCCTGCAGCACGTCTTCCTCCCGGGGCTCGAAGCCGTCGAGCTGGAGGGCGAGCTGCAGGTTTTCGAGGGGCGACAGGTCGTCCTTGAGGCAAGCCGGGTGGCCGAGGTAGACGAAGGCGCGGCGGTAGTCGCCGGGCTGATCGCGGATGTCTGCGCCGCGCCAGCGCACTTGTCCGCGGTCGGCGGGAGACAGGCCGACCACTGTGCGCAGCAGCGTGGTCTTGCCCGCTCCGTTCTCACCCTTGACGTGGAGCCACTGGCCGGCCTCGAGCGCGAAGCAAAGCCTTTCGAAGAGCTGTCGCTCGCCGCGTGAGCATGCAAGGTCGGTCGCGGTGAGCATGGGCCTTTCAGAAGCGGAAGCGCACGGCGAACCGGATCACTCCCACGTGATAGTGCGGCGCCTGTTCACCGAGCGAGAGCAGGTTCGGCACGGTGTCCGGACCGACGCCGTCCAGATGCCAGTCGCTGGAGTCATGGTGCTCGTAGGCAATGCTGCCCAGCAGCGACAGCTTGGGGGTCTGGTGCCAGACGGCCTTGACGAGCACGCTTTCCAGGTCTGTCCTGGCCGTGGGGAACGGGGTGGAGAAGCTGCCGAAGCGCACGGACGTGTCGCTGCTCGAGCGCGACACGGTCAGATCGCCGGTCAGCTCCAGCTTGTCCTTGAGCGCCAGGTGCGTGATGCCGACGCCCAGGATGTGGAACTCGTCGACGGTGCGGCCGGTCCAGTCCGGCTGGGAGAACTGCTGGCTGTTCGCCAAGGTGGAGCGGATCTCCTCGACTTGCCCGTAGAGCCGCAGTTGCGTCGTCTCGGTCAACGGGCCGGAGAAGTCCGCGCCGACGCTCGCGCTGCGGGCGCCCGTGAGCCCGATGTCCGAGTCCGAGTAGTCGTCGTCGACCACGCTGGCATTGAACCCGAGGGTCATGCCCTCGCCCACGTCGACGTCGGCGCGCACCTCTGCCAGGTTGCGCTGCCGATCGGCCAGGTTGTACTTGCGCATCAGCGGGTTCTGGGGTGTGAGCGACGGAACGGTGACGTAGCCATCATTGTCGCGCCGCGCATGCATCAGCTTGAGGGTCAGCCCGAGGGTCTCGGCCGGGCGGCCTGCTGCGCGCGCCCACAAGCTGGTCTCGCGCGTCTGCTCGGTCTCCTGCAACGTGCGATCCAGGGTGTCGTAGTCGATCCCGCCGGCCAGCTTCCAACCCTTGCCGCGCCAGTCGGCCTCGAGCTTGACGCGGTCGCGCGTGAAGCTGTAGGGCAGGTTGGCGCGCGGCACCCCGACGAACATGTCCGTGGACACTGTCGGATAGACGAGGCTCGACGTCTTGTTGTCTCGATCGTTGTGGATCAGGCTGGCCGCCACGCGCAGCTGCTCGACGGGTGCCGCCGTGAGGCGCACGGTGGCGTCGAGCGTGTCCACCTCGCCATCCAACGACGTCGCGGGCAGGGCCGGCAGCGCGAGGCCCGGGTTCAGCGTCGGCGCCAGGTAGGCCTGGTCCTGGGTCATGCGGCCGATGGACAGTTCGCCGCTGGCCCTCAGGATCGGCGTCAGCTGGTAGCCCACGGTCGCGACGATCTCGTGGAACTCGTTGTCCGGCGCTTGCGCCAGCTGGCCGGTCGTCGCGCCGGCCACGGCCGGCGTGAACGGGTTCTGCCAGGTGAGCGCATCGTCTGCATTGCGAAACATCGATGCGTGGTATGCGATGGAGGCTTGCAGGCGGCCGCTGACATAGCCGGCCGACACCTCGATCTGGTCGGTGGTCTGGTCCAGCGGCACGACGAACTGCGAAGTGGTGGAGAAGAACGAGCCGGCGCCGCGCTGCGTGCCGTCGCGCACGTCGTGGCGCGCGTCGACTCGGAACTGCCAGCCTGCGGGACCCTGCAGCGACCCCCCGAGGTCCACGCGCGAGCGCTTGTACTCGATGTCGTAAGGCTGCAGGGTCGCGGCCAGCGGCATCGTCGAGGTGCTGGATGCGGGGAAGCCAAGCGGCAGCGTCAGCGTCGCACCGCCCGTGCCGAGGAACGGCGTCGCCGTGGTGTCGGTGAGGAAGCGGGGGATCTCGGCGTAGCCCAGGCGCAGCTCGTAGCGGCCCTCGCGGCCGACGTCGGCGTAGAGCGAGCGCGTGTCGAGACCGAGGTCCGACGCCGCGACGTTGCCGTAGAACCCGTCCTTGCCGCGGTGGCGCAGCGTGCCGCCCGCGATGGCGAAGGCCCCCTGCTTGTTCAGGCCGGTGTAATCCCCGAACTTTGCCGAGTCGTCCGTCACGTAGCCGGCGCCCGCGTCCACCGTGCCCGTCGTTCCGCCCTCGAAGGGGCAGGTCTCGCAGGTCCACTGCGAAGGGTCCGCGGCCAGCGCGGCACGTCCCGCCGTCAGCGACAGCGCGCCGAGCGCCGCGAGCAGCCACAAGGGTGTGGAGGTTCCCATGTTCGCGTCCGTTCTCAACGAAGCAGCTTGGCACCCGCTGGATGGTTCGAGCCATGTACCTGCGTATGGCAATTGGTGCAGCTGCCTGCGACCAGGAACACGGCGCCGCCCGCCCCGCCGCCGGGAAGGGCCCCCGGCGTGCGCGCCACCGGCGGATGGCCCGCTTGCGAATGGCACTGCTGGCACAGCATCGGCGTCGGCTTGTTCAGCAGCGCGCGCCGCACCGAGCCATGGACCGAATGGCACAAGGTGCAGTCCTCGACGACCGGTGCGTGCTCCCAGAGCAGCGGGCCGCGCTTCTCGGCGTGGCAGCTGAAGCAGGTCTGGTTGACCGTCGGCTTGATCAGCATGGCGGGGCTGGTCGTGCCGTGCGCGTTGTGGCAGGCGCTGCAGGCCATGAGGCCGAAGCGCACCGGGTGGGCGGACGTCTTCTGGAAGTCCGCGCGCTGCTCCTTGTGGCAGGCAAAGCAGACGTCGGGCTGTCCGACCTTGTCGCGCACGGGGTCGCGGTCGGTGTGCACCCTGTGGCAATCGGTGCAGGCGAGCTGGTTGCGGTCGTGCGCGCCGACATGCCAGGCATTTCGCATGGGGTCCTGGTGGCAGGCCAGGCACTGCTGGTTGCGCTCCTGAACCGTGAGGAACGACGTCGCCTTGAAGTTGTTGATCGTCTCCTTCTTGCTGCTGCCCCGGGTGGCGTGGCGGCCGCCCGGACCATGGCAGGCCTCGCACTGCAGGCCGCCCTTGCCGAACGGCGCATGCACGTTGCCGCGCTGGGCATGCCGGGTCTTGAAAATGGCCGCGGTGCTGAAGCCTGGCGAGTCGCTGTCCGGGTCGTGGCACGTCAGGCACGTGTCGGCGCCTTTTTCCGTGTACTCGGTGCCCTGGCCGGGCTGGGCGACGGGCGCCGACGCAGCAGGCGTCGCGGCTGCCGGCGCCGACGCGGCAGGCGTCGCGGCAGCCGGCGCCGAAGCGCTTGCCTCCGGCGCGGCAGGCTGTGCCGTCACCGCCGTATGCCCAACCAGCACTGCCAGCGCCAGCCATCGGGTCGCTCGGTTCATCTTCTCCTCCGGGCAAGGAGCCCGGCGGCGTCGCTGCCGCCGGGTTCTTGACTGGTTCGTCCTTACTTGTTGTGCATGAGCTTGATGTCCGCGACCCGACCCGGCCCGTGGCAGATCGAGCACTGCTCGAGCGTGCCCAGCGCGCTGCCGCGCGGCGCATAGATCGAGCCCCCGTTGGACGTCATGTGCGCCCTCGCCACCTCCGTGTCGTGGCATGAGAAGCACGTCGTCGCGATAGGTGACGTCACCAGCGTCGTCGGCTCGGCCTCGGTCGTCGCGCCGGTGGTCGTGCTGAAGCTGAAGCCGGAGCCGTAAGGAGTGCCGATGGCGACGTAAGGCGACAGCGAGTACAGGTCTTCCGGTGTGGCCGGGTTGAGGGTCCCCGTCGCCACCGTCCGGAACTGCTTGCCGGGCAGCCCGGCGGCCGAGTCGGAACCGCTGAAGTCATAGGTGCCCGGCAGGTGACAGGTTTCGCACTGCGCCAGGATCCCCGGGAACTTGATGTCGGCATACGATGACGTGGTGCTCGACGCATGCCAGGTGAACGGCACGCTGCGCTTGCCGGCGGCGTGGATGGCATGGACGAAGCTCGTGGAGTCGGCCGACCAGCCGCTGCTCGTCCGGTTCGGCGTGTGGCACCACGAACAGGTCGTCGCGTCGTTGCGCTGTCCGCCATGGAACGACTCGGTGGTGAAGGCGCCGAGCTCCTGGTGGCACTGGTTGCAGCGCGCATCCTCGACGATCGCGCGCCGGGGGCTGAAGCCGGTGGCCACCTTCGACACGGTCGGCGCGATGACGATCAAGCCGCCCTTCAGGTTGGACATGGCGGGGTTCAGGCCGGCTGTCGTCGCAGGCGTCACCGGGTATTGGGCGAGGTTGGCCTGCGTGAGCGGAGGCGTGTTGACGATGTTGTAGGAGAACCCCAGGCCGCCCGTCAGCATCACGGCATTCGCGGGGACCGTGATGCCGGTGAGCGTGGCGGTGTAGAAGCCGTCTGCGTCCGGGCCGGTGAGCGTGCCCTGCCCGCTGCCGGACGACGTCCCGTTCCAGATGCTGCGCAGGTATCCGTTGGCCGAGGCGTTGAAGTCCGTCCGGGGCTCCATGCCGTCCTGCGGCACCGAGAAGACGTACTGCACGTTCGGCGAGCCGAAGAAGTTGTCCCACATCTCGGTCTTGGTCGCCGACGGAATGTTGAAGTCCGCGCGGGCGCCGTTCTGCAGCATGCGGAACACCATCACCGGCTGACGGCTGGCGTTGAGGGACACGCTCTGGATCTCGTAGCTGACCTTGATCGCGCCCGCCGGCAGCCGGTTCAGGTTGGATGCGATCCAGGCCGAGTTGGTGTTGGCCACGCCGTCGTCGACCGCCAGAGCGTTGTTCGGGTTGGGCGCCGTCACGGGCAGGTGGGCGATGTCGATGGCGTCGGCCTGGTGGCAGAAGGTGCACGATGAGTCGTCTGCCTGGGGGCCGCCCTGGTGGCCTTGCGGGCTCGATGTCAGGCCCTGCATGGCGTCGGCGATCGTCACGCCCTGGCCGGTGGCGAAGTTGATGCCGTCATGGCAGGCGCCGCATGCCAGCCGGTTGGGGAAGTGCTTCCAGTTGTCGCCTTGCGCCGTCACGGCCGTGGATGTCGGCGAAGCGTCGTGGCACTTCGTGCAGTTGCGGATGTCCTGCGGGAACAGGGTTTCGTTGTACACGACGCCGGCGTAGTCGTAGTTCTTCTTCGCGAGGAACTGGCCCATGTGGATCTTGTGGATGTTGTTCGGCATGTCGCCGGAGGGGCGCCCATCCACCAGCTCGGTGCTGCTCGTGAAGGTCAGCGTGGCGGGGTCGATCTTGGCTTCCGTGCGCCCGTAGCGGCGCTGATCGGTATGGCAAACCACGCAATACCGGGTCTCGTTGCGATTGCCGCCGTGGAATCCTGCGCCCGCGCTCTCGGGGTTGGCGCCGGGAATGCCGCCCAGCTGTCGGTGGCATTCATTGCACTTGGCGGTGGCGACGATCTCGCGACTGGCGTCGGCGGGGGTCGGCGAACTGCCTGTGGCCGGGACGAAGTCGTGGACGACGTCGACCGGCCGGGTCAGCGGCACGCCAGACGTCGTCTCGACGCCGTTGGCGGTATTGGTGCCCGTCCCCGGGGCGTTGCCCGAGACCTGGATGGTCAGCCTGTGCACGAGGGTGGGGGCAAAGGTCAGGTCGCCCAGGTCGGCCTTGTTGTTGTTCCCGCTCACGGTCATCGCCGCGACGTCATCCTTGATCTTCGTGATGTCGCGATAGAACGTGTAGCTGTACGTGCCGTTCTTGTTGTCGACGAGCGTGCCGGTGTTGTCTGTCGATGGCCGGGACGGCGCGGACGCGCTCGTCGTGCTCGGCACGCTGGTGACGATATAGCTGACCCACTTGCTGGGGCTGCCATTGGCAGCCGGAACCAGCTTGGCC
>Ga0247820_10000524_pt1 | contig 20450 bp, 13 predicted proteins | sample 13C_Glucose_Day1_2_FD_192480 | JGI IMG/M metagenome (GOLD analysis project Ga0247820, IMG submission 192480) | Soil microbial communities from agricultural site in Penn Yan, New York, United States - 13C_Glucose_Day14 | ecosystem: Environmental > Terrestrial > Soil > Agricultural land | place...
GGGTCGCGATGCTACGCGGGCGGGCAGGGGGGGCTCAAGGCGAGCCCAGCCGCGCAGCCTCCACGCAACGCCGCTCGGCCCCGCTTCCAGGGGGCTGGCGGCAAATATGAAGTTTCCTTCATGGAACGCTGGGAACGATCGGATTTGTGCCGAAGGGATGGGATTTGTCAGAATACGCGACAAGTAATCATTATCATTCGCAAGGTAATCCATGCAGTCGGCTCTTGCTTCCCATGCCCCGGTGCGCATCCTCGCCAACGAGGACAGCGACGGCAACCCGCTGTCGGTGGTGCCGGAGTACACCGTCAACACCATGTTCGACTGGCAGGTGACCGAGGCCCTGTCGTTGAGCCTGACCGGCACCTACTACGGCAAGCAGGAGCCGCGGCGGTTCAATCCGACCCGCGAGGTCAGCGTTACGGCTCAGAACGAGCTGAAGACCCTTGATCCGTACCATGTCTGGGGCATCGGTGGCACTTACGCGCTGAACAAGAACCTGTCGTTCGGCGCCGGTATCAGCAACCTGTTCGACAAGCGCGTTTACCGCGAAGGGGCGGGGACCCGCGCCGGCGCCGCCACCTACAACGAGCCGGGGCGCGCGTTCTATGCGTCGGTGACCACCTCGTTCTGATGACAAGCGGGGCTGCTGCGTGGAGTACAGGGTTGCAAGCATCACCAGCGTGGGAGCGGGCTGGCCCCGCGATGCGATGTGTGGCACCGGCTTTGCCGGTGATCGCGGGGCAAGCCCGCTCCCACGCTGTTCCAGTTAATTCAATGATTTAAGTTTTGTTCCATGAGAGCGGCCTTGTGCCGCGAAAGGGGCGCAACGCGCCCCCAAGGATTGCAAACCGTGAATCTCTCCTGGCCCATGCTCTCGCGCATCGTCGCCGCCGTGCTGTTGGCGCTGATCGGCTTCTGGCCGCAACTGCCGCAGCGCCTGGGATGAAGCAGAAAACCATCACCCAATCCCTTTCATGGCTGCACACCTGTTGCGGTTTGCTGTTCGCCAACTTTCTCATCGGCACCCCGGTCGCTGCGGCCTGGCGTGACGTGGCTATTCGTGGTGCGGTTCGCCCAGGAAGGTCAATGAGCTGAACAGGCTCTGTTGCGCCACGGGGGAACCTTCGGGCAAAGGCTGCGTGGCTTGGGCGGCAATGATGTTCAGGCCCGCGTTGCGCACCTTGATCAGCGCCCGGCCGTCAGCGCCGGTCGTGGCGCTGACCTGATCAGGCGCGCCCCGGTAGTCGCCCTGCAGGGGAATACCCGGCGCGGGCTTGCCGTCGATCAGGACCTGCACTTCCAGCAGGTTGCCGGGCCCCACCTTGAGCGGGTCGCTCAGCGGCACGATGGCCAGGCGCAGCATGTCCAGCTTGGGCAAACGGGCGCTGCCCTGGTAGATGGCCAGGCTGTACTTGAAGCTGTGAGTCGAGGCGATGGCATCCTTGACCTGGTTGCGGTCCTGGTTGACCCATTGTTTGTCCGGGCGCTGTGACCACGGTCCGTTGTCCAGTACCACGGCCAGCGCCGCGGGCGGGGAGAGCGGTTGCAGGCGAGCATGGTCGGCCAGGCGCTCGACGCTGACCGGAATCACCTTGCCGGCGCTGTCGAACGCCCAGGCGCGCTTGATCTTCTCGGCCTTGTAGGCGTCATCCTCGGCGCCATGGCCGTATACCGCCTCGATATTGCCGCGTCGCTGCTCGGTCCACAGGCCGTGGGCGCCGGCGTCGGCGCTGATGGTCATGGCCAGCAGGGCGGCCAGTTTCAGTGATGGATGCATGACAGTCCCTTGAATCAGAGGTTTAGAGGTTCAGGGTCAGGCTTACGCTGACGTTGCGCGGATCGCCCGGCAGCACCCACGAACTGTTGTACGAACGTTCGTAGTACTTGCGATCAAAGAGGTTGTTGAGGTTCAGCCCCACGGTGACCTGTTCGCTTGCCTTGTAGTGCGCCAGCAGGTCGACCGTGCTGTAGGCATCCAGGGTGAAGTGGCTGCCGGCCTGGCCGGAGCGCTCGCCGACATAGTTGAACGCCGCGCCGATGTCCGAGCCGCGCAGGGCGCCGTCCTGGAACTCGTACACGCCCATCACGCTGCCACTGTTGCGGGCAATGCCCAGCAAGTCGCTGCCCTTGGGCAGGGCCGCGTCGCCCTTGGTGACCTCGGCATCGATGTAGGCGTAGGCACCGATCACCCGCACCGCGTCGGTCAGTTGGCCGCTGAACTGCAGGTCCAGCCCCTGGCTGCGCGCTTCGCCCGCCGCCACGCTTTCGCCGAGTGCGTCGGTGGTGATGACGTTTTCCTTGTCGATATGGAACAGCGCGATGGTCGCGCCCAGGCGGTTGTCTAGCAGGTCGAGCTTTAGTCCGGTCTCGTAGCCCAGGCCTTTTTCAGGCTTGTAGACCTGGCCCTGGGTGCCGATGGTGTTGGGCTTGAACGACGTCGAGGCGTTGGCGAACACGCCCACTTGCGGGGTCAGTTGGTACAGCAGCCCTATGCGCGGCGTGGCGACATCCTTCGCCTGGCTGTTGCTGACCCCGGTGGAGCGGTTCTGCGCAGTCTGTTCAATGCGCTCCAGACGCACACCGAGCAGGCCGCGCAGGCGCTCGGTGAAGGCGATCTGGTCCTGCAGGTTGAGGGCATGGCTTTCGGTACGTTCGAAGAAGTCGTTGGCCCGTGTGAGCGCCGGCTTGGGCTTGCCGTACACCAGGTTGTAGATGTCCAGGCCATAGCCTGCCGAGGTCGCGCTTTGCGGGTACTTCTGGCTGTTGCGGTAGTTTTCGTATTCAAGCCCGATCAGGCTCTGGTGCTGCCAGCCGAGCAGTTGGAACTGGCCGTGCAGCTCGGCCTGGGTGATGTTGTCGTTCCACTCGAAGTCACGCTCGCGGTAGAAGCGGGTGAGGGTGTTGCCGACCAGGGCCTGGGGCTCGGAGCTGTTGCCCTTGAGCGTGCCCTGGGTGTAGTGGTTGGCCAGGCGCAGCTTCCAGTCGTCGTTGAGAAAGTGCTCCAGCGCCAGGTCGAGGGTCTGGTTGTCGTTGCGGATCTTGCCGTCGTTGGGTTCGCCCATGAAGGCCGAGCGCGGTACCGAACCCATCTGGCCGTTGACCGCCGGAATGCCCCGGTCGAACACCGATTCGGTGCGCGAGAACTCGGCATCGAGCATCACCCGGGTGTCCGGCGACAGCTGCCAGCTCAGCGACGGGCTGACGATGCGCCGTTCACTGTTCACGTGATCGCGGAAACTGCCGTTGTCCTCGACCGCGAGGTTGATCCGGCCCAGCAGGTTGCCTTCGCTGTCCAGGGGCGCGTTGGCATCCAGGGCGGTGCGGTAGCGGTCCCAGCTGCCCGCGCTCAGGCTGAGGGTGCTGAAGGTCTCGGCCTGGGGGCGCTTGCTGACGATATTGACCAGCCCGCCAGGGTCGCCACGGCCATAGAGGCTGGCGGCCGGGCCCTTGAGCACTTCGATGCGCTCGATGCTGGAGGTGTCCGGGGAACTGTAGCTGCCGCGGTTGATGGCAAAGCCGTTCTTGTACAGCTCGCCGGTGGTGAAGCCGCGCACGCTGTAGTTGAGGAAGGTCAGGCCGCCGAAGTTGTTCTGCCGCGACACGCCGCCGGCAAAGTCCAGGGCACGGTCGATGCGGGTGGTGTTGAGGTCCTTGATCACCTGGGCGGGCACCACCTGGATGCTCTGCGGGGTGTCGCGGATATCGCTGTCGGTGCGCGTGGCGGTGGCCGAGCGGGTGGCGCGATAGCCTTGCACCGGGCCGTCGGCACGCTCTTCGAGGTAGGCGTCGGTGATCGAGGTTTCCTCCAGCAGCAGGGGTTGGGCTGCCGAGAGGGGTTGGCCGAACAGGCCCAGGGTGAGGCCGGCCAGAAGCGGTGCGCGAGGGTTCACGGGGGATCTCCAATTAATATGTAATAACGTAACATTTACCATTGCTCTGACGCCATAGGGAGCTGTGGTTTACGGCGTGATTGTCAGATGGGAATGATTCGCGTTATTGTAATGTTATTACGTAACTGGAGGTTCCCATGCAAGTACTGTCCTCACTCAAGCAGGCCAAGCGCCGTCATCGTGATTGCCAGGTGGTCAAGCGTCGTGGCCGGATCTATGTGATCTGCAAGTCCAATCCGCGGTTCAAGGCCCGACAGGGCGGGGTGAAGAAGAAGCGGGGGTAGCACGCTGTCCTGGTCGAATCGAAGAATTACGTTTGGCTCCATGAGAGATCGTCCAGCCCTGTTATTTCTGTGGGAGCGGGTTTATCGGACCGCCGCACCGCCGCGAACACCGGCGGAGCCGGTGCCATACACCGCGCTGGATTCTTCGCGGGTAAACCCGCTCCCACAGAGTCAAGCTAAACCAATGGGTTACATGTCGTCCCATAGGAGCCCACCAGAAAGTGACGCACCTGATGCCATACCTTGGACGCAGACGCTAACGGAGCGTCCTGCGCAAACGCCGCCAACCCAGCACCACACCACTGAGGGCAATCACCAGTCCACCGCTACTCAGGACGATGATCAGCCCTTCCCGCAACAGCGGCCGCGCCAGCAGCGGTTGCCAGTCCCAGCTGTGCAACAGGTTGAACAACCAGCGGCCGGTGCGTTGCGCCCGGTCGTGGCTGGCCACCAGCATGCCGCTGGCCGGGTCCATGTAGGCCCAGGTGCCGGATGGGTCGTCGAAGCGCAGGCGCAGCACAGGTAACGGCCTGGACTGGAAACCGTACATGCTCTGCGGATCGCGGGCGAAGTAGTGGAAGTCGTAGGCGGTCTGCCAGTCGTCTTGCACCGCAATGCCCGGGGCCATGACCTGCGCGGCCGTCAGCAGACGTTGCCGGGCAAACGCCCGGGCCGGTGGCGCGCCGGCTTCAAGGATGCGGCTGTCGCCGTTGGCGTTGCGTGCCACCAGGTAGGTGACGTCGGCCAGGCGCTGCCACTGCAACTCGACGGCATTGAAGCCTGCCTCATCGCGCAACCGCGCCAACGCGGTAGCGATCGGCAGCTTGAGGTCGGCGGCGCGTAGCGGGCCGGGTTGCAGGGCGATCTGCGAACGGCTGTCGGTCAGGCCCCAGGGGCGCATCGAGATCAGGCCACTGAACACCCACAACACCAGCACGCCGCCGAACAGCAGCCCGCCGATGTGGTGCCAGCGCAGCCAGCCGCTCGGGTAAGGGCTGCACGAGCCGCTGCGATAGCGCTTGCGCAAGCGTAGGCGCAGGATGCCCACCGCGATGCCCAGGACCGCCATCAGCGTGCCGAGCACGGACAGGCCGATCACCAGCGTGCGCCAGCCGTTGTCGAAGCCGAACCCGCCGCGCAAGGGATAGAGCCAGTGCAGCCAGGCACCGACCCAGTTCCAGGCGCGCTCCTGCGCGGTGGCGTCGCGGACCACTTCACCGCTGCGCCCGGACAGGTACAGCCAGGTGCCGGCGGCATCGTCCACCCGCACCCGGTGCAAGGGCCGGTCACCGTCCAGTGCCCGGGAGTGGGTCCACATGTCCTCGTCCACCGTACCCTGGTAGGCCAGTGCCGCGTCACCGGCGTACTGCCGGGCATTGGCCAGGGCCCAGGCGGCATCGGCCTGAGCCAGGGACGCGCCGCTGGCGGCATCGAGGGTGACGCGGCGCCCGTCGGCCAGCTCCAGCAGGTAGTGCGCCCGCCCGCCCAGGCTGGTCAGGCGCAGTGCCTTCAACGGCTGCTGCGCCCACTGCGCCGGCAACTCGGCGCAGCAACCCGCCGGCAGTGCCGGCAGGTGGGCCAGGCGCTCGGCCGGGGTCAACTTGGGGTAGCCGACATACAGCATGACCACCCCGGAGACGAACCACAGCGCCATGAACAGGCAGGCGACGATACCCAGCCAGCGGTGCCACAGGTACAGCTGGCGTTTCAGGCCCATCAGTAGCGCCACTGCACAGCGACTTCCAGGCTGCGCGGCTCACCCAGGTAGTACTGGGTGTTGGTCTGGTGGATGAAGCGGGCGTAGACCTCGTCGGTGAGGTTGCGCAGCCGCGCGCTGAGCTGCACGTGCTGGTCCAGGTCGTGGGTCATCGACAGCCCGTAGACGGTGTACGACGGCACCCAGGCGGTGTTGGCGGTATTGGCGTACACCGACGACACATAGCGGGCGTCGGCGCCGACCTGCCAACCCGGCGCCAGGTCGTAGGTCAGCCACAGGCTGGCGACCCGGTCGGGGATGTTCACCGGGTTCTTGCCCTTGCGCGAGTACACCACGCCGCCGATGGTCTCGTTGAATTCGTCGTATTCGGCGTTGACCCAGCTGAAGTTGCCCGCGGCCAGCAGCTTGGGCGTGACCTTGAACGAGGCCGCCAGCTCGATGCCGGTGGAGGTCTGCTGGCCCGCCTGCTCGGTGGTGTTGGGCACGGTCGAGGAGGGCACCGAGATGTTCTTGCGCACGATGCGATAGGCCGCTGCAGTGGCCGAGCCGCGCCCATCGAGGAAGTCGAACTTGCTGCCCACTTCCACCTGGCGGCCGGTGCTCAGGTCGAAGTCGCCGACCTGGCTGAGCGAGGCGCCGGTGAGCGAGCCTCCCGGCGGCTCGGCCGAGGTGCTGTACTGGGTGTACAGGCTGACATTGGGCGTCAGCTCGTAGACCAGGCCCAGGCGGCCGGTGAAGGCGTCCCAGCGCCGGTCCAGCTTGGCCCGGGTCACGTGGTCGACCACGTCGAAGTCGATATGGTCGTAGCGCAGCGCGGTGATCAGCGACAGCTGGTCGGTCAGGCGGGTGCGGTTTTCGACGAAGCCCGCGGTGGTGTCGGTGTTGGTGCTGCGGCCTTTGGCCCGCGGCGCGTCCATGCCGGGGATGTCGAGGAAGTGATCGGGTTGGAAGCCGTTCGGGTCGATGCGGTCGAAAGCACCCTTGGACAGTGGGTAGTTGGTCTGTTGGTTGCGGTTGTAGTCCACGCCGAACGCCCAGTCGCTGGCCAGGCCGAACAGCTGGCCCTGGTGGGTCAGCTCGACGCGGTTGCCGTTGACCTCCTGGTCGTGGCGCTGGCGGTAGCCGCCGGAGCGGTCGATGGCGGTGTTGCCTGCGTTGTAGCGGTACACCTCGAGGTTGCGGTAATCGCGCTGGCCGTTGTAGTGGTAGAAGGTGTTGCGCAGCTGGTTGCTGTCATCGATGCGGTAGTCGGTGATCGAGCGCAGCCAGCGCGTGCGCTGCTCGTAGCGGCCGTCCTCGACGTTGTAGTTGTTGAAGCGATTGTGCTTGTCGATATGCAGGGTGCCGACCGCCGGCTGCAGCACCGGCGAGCCCCAGTACGGGCTGTCCTCTTTCTCTTCCAGGTACTCGATGGCCAGGGTGTGCGACAACTGGTCGTTGATGTCGCTGAGCAGCGAGAAGGCCAGGTTGCCGGCCCCGTTCTCCTGGCGGTCGATGTAGCCATTGGTGCTGGTGCGGCTGTAGTCGAGTCGGGCGTAGTGGCGTGGGCCGTCGCCGCTGTTGAGCGCCTTGTTGAAGCCGACCGAGGTCTCCATCGTGTCGTAGCGGCCATAGCTGACGCGGCCTTCGAAGGTATCCTCGTCGCGGTTGGCCAGCTTGGTGATCATGTTCAGGCTGCCGCCGACGGCGCCGCTGCCGTTGAGGAACGACGAGGGGCCGCCGAGCAGTTCGACGCGGTCGTAGATCCACGCCCCGACCGGTCGCCCGGCAGCGCCGTACTGCAGGTTGATGCCATTGAACAGCTGGCTGACCTGGGCACCGTTGAAGCCGCGGTACGACACGTAGCCGCCCCAGCCGGGCGGTGCCGAAGCGTTGACCCCGGGCAGGGCGTTGGCGGCGTCCTGGAAGTTGCGCGCGCCGATGCGTTCCATGGTCTTGCGGTCGGCGACGCTGACCGAGGCGGGGTTCTCGCGGGCGCTGAGGTTCAGTCGCGAGCCGCTTTCGATAGGCCGGTCAAGGTCCAGGGTGGTGGCTTCTTTGGGTTGGTCGGCGGTGGCCGTGACGTTGCTGGCGGGCAGGGTCAGGGTGTCATCCTGCGCCCAGGCGCAGGTTGCGCTGCCAACGAGCAGCGCCAAAGTGGTCATGCGAAACATGCAAGGCTTCCTGGCTGAAATCGGTGAGCGCACGCCCGCTGCCGATCAGGCAGCGCAGGGCGTGGCGATGTCAGAACGCGAGAAGCGAAGCAGGAGAGGCGCGCGGATTGACCAGTGGCCAGCGCTGCTTGGGCAGGGGTGGCGCGGGTTGCCTGGGTAAGGGTTTGCTCGACTCCCCGGCGAGCAAGGCCAGCAGGCCGAAGAACACCGCCAGCAGGGTGGCGCTGAACAGGCTGGCGATCACGCAGTCGCCGCCGGCGGGCAGCACCGGGTCGCTGATGTCCTGGTCGCCCTTGAACACGCCGCTGCTGTCGGCCGCGCACCAGGCGGCGTCATCCAGGCCGGCCAGGCGCAAGCCCGCCATCTGTCCATGGCCCATGGCGCACAGCAACGAGCCGAACAGGATGCTGAAATACAGCACCCAGGCGACTTGCGATCGTGTGTGGCGGGCCAGCTTCATCGGCAAAGCTCGAAGGGAATGAGAATAGGTTCGGCGTGCGGATTCTACAGCGTTTGAAACATCTGCCTAGAGTGCTCGGCCGATAAAAAACATTCGAATCGATTCACCTGGCTGGCTTGACGCCTCTCGGCCCCAGGTGTTCAGATGCCGACCGATTTCAGGTGTCCCATGCCGCCGCGCATGGGGTGAAACGGGAAACCGGTACGCGCTTCGCGCCAGTCCGGTGCTGCCCCCGCAACGGTATGCAAGTGATGCCTTCGACAGACCACTGTGGCCAGTGCGCCATGGGAAGGTGAAGGTGTCTTGTCTTGCGAGCCCGGAGACCGGCCTGGAATGTGGTAGGCAAACTCCTGCGGTGGGCGGGCATGGGCCGGTATTGGCTGTGCGCGATCCCTGCTCCTGCGTGCTTCTGCGAAAGTCACTTTCGAGAAGAGCATGATTGCTGTGATTCACTCCCGACGTTTCTCCCCCAAGGCCCGGACCCTGCTTCTGGGCTGCCTGGCCAGCCCCCTGGCACTGGCCGAAAACACCCCTCTGATCCTCGACCAGCAGATCGTCGCCGCGCCCTCGGTGGAGTCGACCACGGTCGCCGCCATGGCCCAGTACGGCAGCAAGGTCGAGATCGTCAGCCGCGAGCAGATCGAGCGCGCCGGCCCCGGCGCCGACATCACCCGGGTGATGCAGATGTTCATCCCCGGCTTCTACGTCGCGCCGAAGAACGGCCCGTTCGACTACGGCACCTACTCGCTGCTGGGCGGGCGCAACGACGACACCTTGATCCTGCTCGACGGCGTGCGCCTGAACAACCGCCTGTACGGTGGCCTGTACCTGGACACCCTGCCGGCCAACGCGGTGGAGCGCATCGAGGTGCTCAAGGGCGGCCAGAGCCTGTTGTTCGGCACCCAGGCGGTGGCGGGGGTGATCAATATCGTCACCCGCAGCCCGCAGCGCCGCGAGGCTTCGGGGGAGGTCAACCTGGGCCTGGACAGCTTCGCCGGCAACAGCAAGGACGCCCGCGTCGAGCGGATCTTCAGCAATGGTTTCGGCGACCTGGGGCTGCTGGCCTATGTCAGTCACAACGTCTCCGACGGCTACCAACCGTTTCGCAACCGTGACTACAGCGGCAACGTCAGCGACAAGAAACGCGGCTACGAGGTGACCACCTTCGGTGGCAAGGCGATCCAGGCCTTCGGTGACGATGCGAGGCTTGAGCTGTTCTACCAGTACACCGACGCCAACCTCGACTTCGCCCGGCCGGTGAACAACTACAAGACCACCAACGACCGCGTGCAGCAGATCGCCACGGCCACCTTCGAGCAGCGCGTCAACGAACGCCTGAGTTACTTCATCAAGGGCCACGTCAACGACTGGGACACCCGCTACACCCGCATCAACAACCGTGACGATGGCCGCCGCAACGTGGTCAACCACAACGACTACTGGGGCTTCACCGACTGGGGCGTGCAGGCCGAGGGCAAGGCCGAGCTCGACGGCGGCCATGTGCTGGTGTTCGGTTCCGACAACCAGTGGTTCAAGGGCCAGGACGACGTGCTGGTGATCGACGACAACAAGGCCCAGGCCCATGCGCTGTATGCCCAGCTGCGACCGAGGATCGAGGCCCTGCCGAACTGGCACCCGAGCCTCGGCGTGCGCCACGAGGCCATGAGCGGCGGCGACAGCGCCACGGTGGGCATGCTCACCTCGCTGTACGACCTGAACGACAACTGGCAGCTGCGCGGCCAGTACGGCAGCGCCTACAAGCTGCCCAACGCCGAGCAGCTGTTCGTCAACGAGCCTGGCGACGAGATCGGCAACCGCGACCTCAAGCCCGAGAAGAGCCGCAATGCCGAGCTTGGCCTGGACTACCACGGCCTGCTGCTGGCGCGTGAGTTCAGCGCCAGCGTCACGGTGTTCCGGCGCAAGATCACCGACCTGATCACCCTGGACGGCAGCCAGTGGGTGAATGGCCAGGGGCAGGTTCAGATGCGTGGTTTCGAGGCCGATGCACGTATCCAGCTCGACGACCAATGGAGCCTGCAGGCCGACATGACCCGTAACCTCACCGAGTCGCGCATCGGGGCGACGATCAACGACGTGCCGAGTTTCTTCGCCCGCTCGCGGCTCGGCTACGAATCGGCAGACCGCAGGTGGGGTGCCGGAGGGGCCATTCGCTACATTCGCGACGTGGTCAGCTCCAAGGGCGTCGACTATGGCCATTACTCGGTGGTCGATGCCGATGCCTATCGCTACCTGGATGGCGCCCGCCAGCACCGGCTGAGCCTGCTGGTGGAGAACCTGTTCGACCGCGACTATGTCACCAGCCGGGCGAGCAATGTCGACAACCTCGGGCGGCCGTTCACCAGCGAACTGCGGTACACCTACACCTTCTGAGGGGCGTGAGCATGGACTATCAGCGTGTGCTGTTCGTGGGCCCCGGTCTGGCGAGTGGCTCGGTGGCCGAGGCGTTCGGCGCCGAGGTTCGCGACCTGCGTGGCCGCGAGGCGGACCGGGATATCGTCGATACCCTGGAGGGCTTCGACGGGTTGTGGGTGGTTATCCGCGAGGCCCTTGACCTGGGCATTGAGCGCTTGCTGATAGTGGACCTGGAACCCACCTCGGACAGCGCCTACCTCGACTGGCTGCGCGATGAACTGGGGCGCCTGGCGCAAGGTCGCGCCGGCATCTGGGTCACGGCCCAGGCCCTGGGTCGGCGCGGGTTGGATGCTTGGGCGGCGTGTGCCAGCATCGGCGAGCATGCCCGTCACCTGCCATGCGACCAGGTCAACGCGGTGGCCAGCGATCCGGACTGGTCGCGGGTACCCGAGCATGCCCGCCAGGTGTTCCTGTGCACCGGCCCACGCTGCGTGCGGCGCGGTGCCTTGCCATTGTGGAAACGCCTGCGTCGCCAGTTGCTGGAGCGTGACCTGATCGAGACGCCGGGCGGCGTGCTGCTGACTCGCACGGGGTGCCAGTTCCCCTGCAACCTGGGGCCAGTGCTGACGGTGCACCCGGACGGCTGCTGGTATCGGGTACGTGATGATCGGGAGGTGGAGGAATTGGTGGAAACGCATCTAGAGGGCGGAAGGATCGCCGAAAGATTGCTGATCAAGGGAGGGACATGCGATGCGTAAAGCCTGGTTGCTGTCGCTGGCCCTGTGCTGTGGCACACCGGCCCTGGCCGAGAGCTTTCGCAACTGCGGGCAGGACTGGCAACGGCCTGCGGCGACGCCTGCGCGTATCGTCGCCCTCAACCAGCACGCGGCCGACCTGCTGCTCGCCCTCGGTGCGGGGCCGTCGATGGTCGGGGTGGCCTACCTGGACGACAACGGCGCCGCCTACAAGCAGAGCCGCTACCAGGGCGTGCCGGTGATCGCCCGGGAGTATCCGGCCAGCGAGGTGCTGTACGCGCAAAGGCCGGACCTGGTGGTCGGCGGATTCGCCACGGCCTTCGGCGATGGGGTCAGCTCGCGAACCCGGCTGGCAGGCAACGGGATCGCCACCTACCTGCTCGAGTCGGCCTGTGCCGGCCATTCCCTGGATTACTACGCCCATGTCCGGCGTGACCTGACCCTCCTTGGCGAAATGCTCGGCAGGCAGGCGAGGGCACAGGCGTTGATCGAGGCGATGGAGGCGGACCTGACGCGGGCCAGGGCGATCGCGCCTGTCGGCAAGCCGCTGTCGGTGTTCTACCTCGACAGCGAGGTCCGGGGGCTGGACAGCGAAGGCGGGCGGGGTTTCGTCACGCCATTGCTGGCCGCCGCCGGGGCGCGCAATGTGCTCGGCGGGATTGACCAGTACCGGGTGACGGTCAACCGCGAGGCGCTGCTGAGCAGCGACCCCGATGTGATCCTGCTGGCCGACGCCCTGTGGTCGCCGGCCAGCCGCAAGCGTCAGCTGCTGACCCGCGACCCGGTGCTCTCGAGCCTGCGGGCGGTGCGCGAGAACCGCATGCTCGATATCCCGTTCACTGAGTTGGTGCCGACGCCGGCCAGCGGGCGGGTGGCCCTGGAACTGGCGCAGCGGCTCAGGGAAATGGCTGTTCCATAGTTGGCCCGCCCTGATCGTGAAGCTCGGCGTGGGAGCGGGCTTGCCCCGCGATCGGGCGGATCGCTGCTACTCGCCGATGACCAACTGCCGCGCCAACTGGTTGTGACGCTCCAGCACTCGCGGCAGGTCGACGGTGGTGATGCGTCCACCCTGAACCACCACGCGGCCGTTGATCACGCTGGTGTCGACATGGGTCGGGGTGCAGAACACCAGCGCCGCCAGCGGGTCGTGCAGGGCACCGGCATAGGCCACATGGCCAAGGTCGAAGGCGACGAAGTCGGCGACCATGCCCGGGGCGAGGGCGCCGATATCGTTGCGGTTGAGCACCTTGGCGCCGCCCAGGGTGGCGATCTCCAGCGCCTCGCGGGCAGTCATCGCATCCGGTCCGAAGCCGACCCGTTGCAGCAACAGCGCCTGGCGCACCTCGCCGATCATGCTGGCGCCGTCGTTGGACGCCGAACCATCGACCCCCAGGCCCACCGGCACGCCGTGGTCGCGCATCTTGCGGATCGGCGCGATGCCTGAGGCCAGGCGCATGTTCGAGCACGGGCAGTGGGCGACCCCGGTGCCGGTGCGGGCGAACAGCTCGATGCCGTGCTGGTCGAGCTGCACGCAGTGGGCGTGCCAGACGTCGTGGCCGACCCAGCCCAGGTCCTCGGCGTACTCGGCCGGGGTCATGCCGAACTTCTCGCGGCTGTAGGCGATATCGTTGACGTTCTCGGCCAGGTGGGTGTGCAGCGACACGCCATACTGGCGGGCCAGCACCGCCGCCTCGCGCATCAGGTCGCGGCTGACCGAGAACGGCGAGCAGGGCGCCACCACCACGCGCAGCATCGAGCCGTGGCTGGCATCGTGGTAGTCCTCGATCAAGCGCTGTGACTCCTTGAGGATGTCGCTTTCCTTCTCCACCACCGAGTCCGGCGGCAGGCCGCCCTGGCTGCGGCCGACGCTCATGCTGCCGCGCGCGGCGTGGAAGCGCATGCCGATCTCCTCGGCGGCGTGGATGCTGTCGTCGAGCTTGCAGCCGTTGGGGTAGATGTACAGGTGGTCGCTGGAGGTGGTGCAGCCCGAGAGAATCAGCTCGGCCATGGCCGTCTGGGTCGATACCGAGATCATCTCCGGGGTCAGCCGCGCCCAGATCGGGTAGAGGTTGGTCAGCCAGTTGAACAGTTCGCCGTCCTGGGCCGCCGGCACCACGCGGGTGAGGCTCTGGTACATGTGGTGGTGGGTGTTGACCAGGCCCGGGATGACCACCTTGCCGGTCATGTCGAGGATCACGTCGGCGTGTTGCGGCAGGGTATCGCTGGGGCCGACCTGCTTGATCACATTGTCTTCGATATAGAGGCCGCCGCGTTTGATCTCGCGGCGTTCGCCGTCCATGGTCACCAGCAGTTCGGCGTTCTTGACCAGTAGTGTCTTGGGCATGGGTGTCCCTCCCGCTTGGGGCGTGTTTTCTGATTGTAGGGAAGCGTCAGGCGCCGTGGCGAAGCCCGGCGTCGAAGGCTGGAGCAGAACCGCGCACGCGCAGGATCGGCCCTGGCGAGGGCGTATCGGGCGTGTGGGTCGATGGCAGCAGGGCGGATGCGGCGTTCAGGACGCACGGCATTCGAGAAGGGGGCCCGGAGAGGTTGGGCGATAGCGGATGTCGCATGGCTTGAGCCTGTCGCAATACGCAACGGCGATGACCGTTGTCGTAGGCGTGAGGCAGTGTAAACAGAATTTCTTTTTTTTGTATACGAGTTTTTCGCCGCAGTTCTGACGACTGCGGGACGGGCCACCTCTCATGGAACAAACCGTAACTCATTGATTTAGCTTGACCCTGTGGGAGCGGGTTTATCGGACCGCCGCACCGCCGCGAAGAATCCAGCGCGGTGTATGGCACCGGCTGCGCCGGTGTTCGCGGGCAAGCCCGCTCCCACGGGGATCGCGCCAGATTCTAAAAATTGAGCAAGACAGTTGCTCCCACAATGATTCAGGGCGTGATTGATGTCGTTGCGCCAGTATGCGACTGTCTCGCTACCAGCCACTGTCACAGGCCGGCAGGTTCGCGCGGGCTGATTACACTGTGGAAATCGCCACACGGGGAGTACCTGGGATGGGCTGCGCGTTGATGGGGCATGCGGCAAGGCTGGCGTCTGCACGGGGCAGGCGTTCATGAACAACCGTGGCCGGAGTATCTCCCTGCAATGGCTGGTGGCGCTGGCAATCATGCTGGGCATGCTGGCGCTGGGCGCGGCCCTGGCCTGGCAGGGCTACCTGGGGGTGCGCCAGACCCTGGTGGCCGCCGCCGGCGATGCCGCCCAGCAGATCGGCCGGACCATCGACGAGCGCGCCCGACGCCTGGTCGATCCGGTGCAGAGCAGCATCCGCCTGCTGGCCTTCGATACCGCTGCGGGCACAATGGCGCAGCACCTGGAGCGCCTGCCGCAACTGGTCGAGAGCCTGCGCGCCAACCGCATGCTCAGCGCCGCCTACCTCGGCTACCCCAATGGCGAGTTCCTGCTGGTCCGCCGCCTGCGCGACCCACAGTTGCTGCAGCGCTTCGCGGCACCGGCAGGCACGATGTTCCTGGTACAGACCGTCAGCCTGGGCGAAGACGGTGCGTTGCATGGCGAATGGCGTTTCTACGACCAGGCGATGACCCTGCTGCTGCACCAGCCCAAGCCGGACTACCGCTACGATCCGCGTCAGCGCCCCTGGTTCGTCGAAGCCTCTGCGCAAGCCACCACCGTGCTTACCCGCCCTTATGTGTTCTTCACCACCCGCGAGATCGGCCTGACCATGGCCCAGCGTAGCGTCGATGGCGCGGCGGTGATCGGCATGGACGTCTCGGTCACCGACCTGGCCAGCGAGAGCCGCGACCTGCGCATGACGGCTGGCACCGAGATCGCCGTGGTCGATGACCAGGGCAGCGTGGTGGCCTATCCGGACCTGCAGCGGGTCATCGTCCGCGAAGGCGAGGGCGTGCGCCTGTCGCGCATCGATGAACTGGGCATTGCCAGCCTCGCACGGATCCATGCTGATACCCTCCAGGGTACCCGGCCACAGCCGTATCAGGTTGAAGGGCAGACCTGGTATGGCATGCGCGTGCCGCTGACCACCGTGGCCGGGCAGGACCTGCAGGTGCTGATTGCCGTGCCGGCCCACGAGCTGCTGGCCGGCGCGCGCCAGGTGTTGTTCGAGCAACTGCTCTGGGCCGGCGCGCTGGCGGCGGTGTTGCTGTTGCTCGGTGGCTTGCTCGGCCGGCGCATCGGCCGCCCGTTGCGCCGGCTTACGGAGCAGGTGCAGGGCCTGGCCGGTTTTGATTTCAGCCGTGAGGTGGGTGTGCTCTCGCGGGTGTCGGAGGTGCGTGAACTGAGCCGGGTGCTCAGCCGCATGTCCGGCACCATCCGCAACTTCCAGGCGATCACCCTCACGCTCAGCCGCGAGACCCAGCTCGAGCGTATGCTCGACGGCGTGCTCAACCACCTGGTGGCGGCTGCCAGCGCCAGTGCCGGCGCGGTGTACCTGTACGATGCCGACAACGCACGCCTGCGCCTGGCTGCGGCCTGCCGGGCCCAGGACTATCCGGCTGAACTGGCGGTACATGAGCACGACCATCAAGACCTCGCCAAGGCCGTGACCCAGGCCTTGTCGTTGCAGGGACGCAGCCTGGCGGTGGTGCTCAACGACCGCGGCCAGTCGCTCCTCGGCATTCTGGTCCTGCAACTGGAGGACGAACACGCCGGGCAGGCGTTCCGGCGCTTCGTCGAGGAACTGTCCGGCGCCGCCGCCGTGGCCATCGAGACCCGCCAACTGGTCGAGGCCCAGCAGCGCCTGCTGGATGCCATGATCAAGCTGCTGGCCGACGCCATCGACGCCAAGAGCCCCTATACCGGCGGCCATTGCGAGCGCGTGCCGCAGCTGGCGCAGATGCTCCTGGACCAGGCCGTGCAGGCCGAAAGCGGCCCCTATGCCGGCTTCAGCATGAACGAGGACGAGCGCTACGAGTTTCGCGTGGCCGCCTGGCTGCACGACTGCGGCAAGATTACCAGCCCCGAATACGTGGTGGACAAGGCGACCAAGCTCGAGACCCTGTACAACCGTGTGCATGAGGTGCGCATGCGCTTCGAGGTGCTCTGGCGCGACGCCGAGATCGCCTACTGGCAAGGCGTGGCCAACGGCGATGACGAGTTGCTGCTGCGCCAGGCGCTGGAGCAGTGCCGGGCCGAGCTGCAAGACGAGTTCGCCTTCGTCGCCCACGCCAATATCGGCGGCGAGTTCATGCAGGAGGCCGACATCGAGCGCCTGCGCCGGATAGGCCAGCGCCGCTGGCTGCGGCACTTCGACAACCGTCTGGGCATCTCCCGCGACGAGGCCGCGCGCTTCGCCGACACGCCACCTGCGCCCTTGCCGGTGGAGGAACCGCTGCTTGCCGACCGCGACGAGCACCAGGTGCCCTGGGGGCCGCGCAAGCCACCGGTGGCCAAGGACGACCCGCGCAACCGCTGGGGTTTCGACATGCGCCTGCCTGCCCATGCCAGCAACCATGGCGAGCTGTACAACCTGTCGATTCGCCGTGGCACGCTCAACGACGAGGAGCGTTTCAAGATCAACGAGCACATCGTGCAGACCATCATCATGCTCAGCGCGTTGCCGTTCCCGCGTCAGTTGCGGCGCGTGCCGGCGATTGCCGGCAACCACCACGAGAAGATGGACGGCAGCGGCTATCCGCGCCGGCTCGGCAAGGATGCGTTGGGCATCCCCGAGCGGGTGATGGCGATCGCCGACATCTTCGAGGCGCTGACCGCGGCGGACCGGCCGTACAAGGCGCCGAAGACCCTGTCCGAGTCGGTGAAGATCCTGGTGTCGATGGCCCGTGACAACCATATCGACGGGCAGTTGCTGCGGCTGTTCCTCAACACCGGCGTGTATCGCCAGTATGCCGAGCAGTTCCTGCGCCCCGAGCAGATCGATGAGGTGGACGTGGCCTACTGGCTGGCGCAGTTGTAGGTATTCAAAGCCTCAGACCCTCAGCAGCAGGTGCTCACGCTCCCAGGCGCTGATCACCTGCCGGTAGTTTTGCAGCTCGGTGCGCTTGACCGCCACATACCCGCGCACGAACCGGTCGCCCAGGTACTCCCCAAGCAGCTCGCAACCCTCCAGCCGCGCCAGCGCCTCGTCCAGCGTGGCCGGCAGGCGCAAGCCGCCATGGTCGTAGGCGCGTCCCTGCACGGGCGCGCTGGGCGCCGCCTGTTCGAGCAGGCCTAGATAGCCGCACAACAGGCTGGCGGCCATGGCCAGGTAGGGGTTGGCATCGGCGCCGGGCAGGCGATTCTCCACGCGCAGGGCAGCCGCTGTCGCGGTGGGCACGCGCAGGCCCACGGTGCGGTTTTCTTCGCCCCATTCGACATTGACCGGGGCACAGGCGTCGGGCAGGAAGCGGCGGTAGGAATTCACGTTCGGGGCGAGCAGCGCCAGTGCCTGGGGCAGGTACTTCTGCAGGCCACCGATGTAGTGCAGCAGCCGATCGCTCGGTGTGCCGTGGGCGCTGGCGAACAGGTTGGCGCCGGTGGCCCTGTCCAGCACGCTCTGGTGGATGTGCATCGAGCTGCCAGGTTCATGGGCGATCGGCTTGGCCATGAAGGTCGCGCTGATACCGTGCTGCAGCGCCGCTTCGCGCAAGGTGCGCTTGAAAACGATCAACTGGTCGGCCAGGCGCAGCGGGTCGCCATGGTGGAAATTGACTTCCATCTGCGCAGGGCCGCTTTCGTGGACCAGCGTGTCCAGGTCCAGGCCCTGGACGGCGCACCAGTGGTAGACGTCCTCGAACAGCCGGGCGAATTCGTGGGTGGCTTCGATGGAGAAACCCTGCCGACCCGTCTCCGCCCGGCCCGAGCGGCCTTCGGGCGCTTCCAGCGGCAGGTCCGGGTCATGGCTGCGCTTGGTCAGGTAGAACTCCAGCTCCGGCGCCACCACCGGTTGCCAGCCACTGTCGCTGTACAGGGCCAGCACGCGCTTGAGCACATTGCGCGGCGACAGCTCGATGGGCTGGCCGTGCCGGTCGAAGCTGTCGTGGATGACCATGGCGGTCGGCTCCGCCAGCCACGGCAGGCGGTAGATGGCATGGGCGGCGGGGCGGCAGTGCATGTCGATGCCGGCTTCGTCCAGCAGCGCGTAGAAGACCTCGTCGTCGACGAAGTCGCCGGTCACCGTCTGCAGCAGCACACTCTCCGGCAGGCGCATGCCGCCCTCGTCGAGGAAGCGGTCGAGGGAGGCGACCTTGCCGCGGACGATGCCGGAAAAGTCGCTCACCACGCATTCGACCTCGCAGATACCCTGTTGCCTGAGCTGCTGCGCCAGTGGTTCGGCGGGGGTGTTCATTCCCACCCCGGAAGGGGGCATGCGTTCATCCTGAATGCCGGTCCGCCCAGGCAGGGGATTCGCGTACAGCGTCATGTTGCACTCTCGATACGCCAAAGACCTGGCAAAGGGTATTGAGTTGCGTATCAAGTTGCTGTCGGTTTGCGGCCCGTCGGCGTAAAGAGTTGATAAAGCGTGGCGGGTAAAATCGGCCCGCCACCGCTCTATGAAACAACAGGCGCCTTTCAGGCTAGACAACGTCAGCGTGGGAGCGGGCTAGCCCCGCGATCACCGGCGTAGCCGGTGCCATACACGGCATCGCGAGGCAAGCCCGCTCCCACAGCGATCTCTCAGGACGGTTGGGCCGCCAGGCGATTGCTGACGCTGCGCCCCAGCACCAGCACCGTGACAAAGCCGCAGCCCACCAGCGCCGTGGCCAGGCTGAACAGCACCGCGCTGCCCATCTGGTCGACGATTCGCCCACCGAAGAACGAGCCCAGGGCGATGATCACCTGGAACATGGCGACGAACAGCGGCATGCCGCGCTCCACATCCTTGGGCGCCACGACGAACATCCAGATGCTGGCGCAGGCCGGGAAGGCGCCGAAGGCGAAGCCCCACAGCGCGATCAGCATCGCCGCGCCGGTGAGGTTGGTGGCGAAGTAGGGGAACAGCGCGGTGCCGACGCCGATCATCAAGGCGACCAGCATCAGGGTGTAGCGCACGCTCTGATTGGCTGCAAAACCGGCGAAGACATTGCCCAGCACCCCGGCCACGCCGTAGAGCAGCAACAGCGAGCCGATCATCGGCCCGTCGAAGCCGGCGTTGTGCTTGAAGAACGGCGCGACGTAGGTGTACGCGGCAAAGTGCGCCAGGCCGATCAGCAACACCGCGATCAGGCCGACCCGCGCCTGCGGGTTGACGAACAGCGCCGGCAGGTCGCTGATGCGGATGGCCTTCTCCGGGTTGAGCCGCGGCAGCAGCAGGACCTGCGCCAGCAGCACCGGCACGCCGACCAGCGCGGTGACCAGGAAGGTCATGCGCCAGCCCATGAGCCCGCTGAGCCAAGTGCCCACGGGCACGCCGAGCACGGTGGCCAGGGTCACGCCGACCATGATGATCGAGGTGGCCTGGGCCACGCCCACGCCCTTGGGCGCCAGGCGGCCGCTCAGGGCGATCGCGGTCGCCCAGAAACCACCGATGCTGATGCCCAGCAGCACCCGGCCGAACAGCAGCAGGCCGAAGTCGGTGGCGTAGGCCACCACCGCGTTGGCGACGATCATGATCAGGGTCAGGGCGATCAGCAGGTAGCGTCGGTCGAGGGCACCGATGCCCACCGACAGCAAGGGCGCGGCCAGGGCCGCCATGATGCCGGGCAGGGTCACCATCAGGCCGGCCTGGCCGGCGCTGATGCCAAGATCAGCGGCGACATCGTTGAGCACGCCCACCGGCAGGAACTCGCTGGTCACCAGGGCGAAAGCGCCCACGGCGACCGAGAGAATCGCCAGCCACTGCTGACGGACGCTCTGCTGGCTGTGTTCGGGTGGGCTGTGGGGG